>Ga0214923_10001286_pt1 | contig 35872 bp, 31 predicted proteins | sample LL1510_MetaG_FD_177993 | JGI IMG/M metagenome (GOLD analysis project Ga0214923, IMG submission 177993) | Freshwater microbial communities from Lake Lanier, Atlanta, Georgia, United States - LL-1510 | ecosystem: Environmental > Aquatic > Freshwater > Lake | place: USA: Georgia | collected...
TGATCAAGGTGATGAACTTGGTTGGCCTCTTGATTACTCCAGCGATTGTTGGTTTTGCACTTCCAACACAGTCAGCAATCTCGATTGTGATTGCACTTGTGGCAGTTGCAGTAATCATCGGCGCACTTGTGCGCAACCGTCGTCAATCAACCACTATCGAATACTAAAAATTCGAAGATCCCCAAGATAAAGGTTCGGTAGATAACGCGTAGTGGCTAAAGAATTAAAGAAGCTGGTGATTGTTGAGTCACCAGCAAAGGCTCGCAAAATAGGCAGCTACCTCGGCGCTGATTACATCGTCGAGGCTAGCGTTGGCCATATTCGTGACCTGCCACAGCGCGCTGCCGATATCCCTAAGGAAGTTAAGAAACTCGCTTGGTCTAAAGAAGGCGTTGATATCGAAAACGATTTTGCGCCGCTCTATGTCATCAACCCTGACAAGAAAGCAAAAGTTGCTGAGCTTAAAGAGTTGATGAAAGAGGCAGAAGAGATTCTGCTTGCAACAGATGAAGACCGCGAAGGCGAAGCAATTGCCTGGCACTTAGTAGAAGTGCTGCAACCCAAGATTCCTATCAAGCGCATGGTCTTTAATGAAATCACAGAAGATGCCATTAAGGCAGCAGTTGATAACACCCGCGACCTTGACTACAACTTGATTGATGCGCAAGAGACTCGTCGCGTATTAGATCGTCTTTACGGATATCGACTTTCTCCAGTGTTGTGGAAGAAGGTCATGCCGCGTATTTCAGCAGGGCGCGTGCAATCTGTTGCCACTCGCTTAATTGTTGAAAAAGAACGCGAACGCATGGCCTTTATCTCATCCTCGTGGTGGGATCTGACTGCAAAAACAGATTTAGGTTTCACAGCTCGTCTGCTATCTGTAGATGGCAAAAAAGTAGCGGCCACCGCTGACTTTGGCGCAGATGGAGCCGTCAAAGAAAAATCCGTCAAAGACATCTTGCTCCTTGATGAGAACCAAGCGAAATCACTTGTTGAATCTCTTAAGAACACACCGTTGACCGTCAAGTCAATGGAAGAGAGTCCGCGCACGGAAAAACCAAAGCCACCATTTACAACATCGACCATGCAGCAAGATGCAGGTAGTCGTTTAGGTTGGGGAGCGCAGATCACGATGCGCGTTGCTCAACTTCTCTACGAAAACGGTTACATCACCTATATGCGTACTGACTCAATCAACTTATCTGATCAAGCGCTCAAAGCTGCGCGTGCTGCAGCAACTGCGCTCTATGGCAAAGACCATGTCTACGAAACTGCGCGTTTATATCAAGGTAAATCCAAGAACGCGCAAGAAGCGCACGAAGCTATTCGCCCAGCAGGTGACACCTTTAGAACCCCAGGTGAATTAGCGCCAGAACTATCGCGCGATGAATTCGCGCTCTATGACCTCATTTGGAAGCGCACCGTTGCATCACAAATGGCTGATGCCAAAAAGATGCAGATGCGGGTTGACTTTGATGCGACAACCGCTGATAAGAAATCTGCAATCTTCCGCGCCAATGGTTCGGTAGTCACATTCCCAGGGTTCCTTGCAGCCTACGATGACATTGCAACCGATGAAAACAAAGATGAAGAGTCCGAAGATCGCAGATTACCTGCGATGACAATCGGTCAATCTGTAAAAGTCGATGAGTATTCCTGCGAAGGCCACGAAACCAAACCACCAGCCCGTTACACCGAGCCAACTCTTGTAAAAAAGTTAGAAGAGCTCGGCATTGGCCGCCCATCAACATTTGCATCCATTATCCAAACCATTCAAGATCGCGGTTACGTCAACAAACGTGGACGCGCTCTTGTGCCGACATTCCTTGCTTTTTCAGTGACAGGCTTGCTTGAAACTCACTTCACCAAATTAGTTGATTACGACTTCACTGCTTCGATGGAAGAAGATCTCGACAAGATCGCATCGGGTGAAGCAGGACGCGTTGATTGGCTCCGCGATTTCTATTACGGCCACGATGGCCAGCCCGGGTTAAACGAACTTGCACTTGATCTTGGCGTCATTGACGCACGCGCCACCAACACTATGAATTTATCTGACACCATCGAAATCCGCGTCGGTCGCTATGGCGCATACTTACAAGAAAACCTTCCCGGCGAAGAACGCAAACTTGCCAATATTCCAGAAAACTTAGCGCCCGATGAGTTAACACTTGCCAAAGCAATTGAACTTCTTGCTGCTCCATCAGGAGAACGCGAACTCGGAATTGATCCAAGTACCGGGCTAGAAGTTATTGCAAAGTCAGGACGCTTTGGCCCTTACATCACCGAAATATTTCCCGAAGAACCCGTTGAACTCAACGATAAAGGCGAACCCAAGAAGAAGCGCAAGAAAGCTGATGCACCAAAACCAAAGACCGCATCTCTTCTTTCCACAATGACGCTCGACACCATCACACTTGATGATGCGCTCAAACTGTTATCTCTTCCTCGCGTACTTGGCACCAACTCAGCCGGTGAAGAAATCACCGTGCAAAACGGTCGCTACGGTCCCTATCTTAAAGCTGGCACAGATTCGCGCACACTGACATCAGAGGAACAACTCTTCTCCATTAACCTGGATGAAGCGCTTGAAATTTATTCGAAACCAAAAGAGCGTCGCCGCGGTGTTGCAAAACCACCTCTAAAAGAACTCGGTGTTGATCCTGCATCACAAAAGCCTGTCATTATTAAAGATGGTCGCTTTGGCATGTATGTCACCGATGGTGAAACAAATGCAACGCTTCGTCGCGGTGACACCCTTGAAGCTATGACTTTAGAACGCGGCCTCGAACTTCTTGCTGGTCGACGCGCATGGGAAGCAGAGAATGGCCCATCACCTAAGAAGTCGCGCAAAAAAGCCGCTAAGGCAAAGCCAGGAGATACCGCCCCATCTTTGACAAAGAACACAGTCAAGAAAGCCGCGAGCAAGAAAAAGGCTGCGAAGAAAGCAACTGGCAAAGCCAAGTAGTTAACCCTGACAGACATTAAGAGTCAGAGCGCATGTCGATAAATATTTGAGATTCTTGAGCACATTAAGTCTGCCTTGAAAATACCAAGGCGCTCATCCTGAACTTCAAGGACATGTTTGCGATTCTCGATTTCTACAAAACGATTCATTTTTTCCAAAAAACTTTGTACATCACCAGTTCTTGCCAATCCAGGGAAATCATTACCCAACACTTCTGGGATTGCAGAATTATTTGAAGCTATAACCGGCACCCCTGCATCCATGGCTTCCAACAGAACCAATCCAAAGCCCTCATACAGGCTTGAAAGAACGAATACATCCATGCGAGACAAATACTCTTGTATTTCGCTGGTACGGCCCACCCATTCAATATTCTGTGCGATCCCTAATTCTTCAGCAAGTTCCACAAGAGAATCTTTATCTTCTCCACCACCAATGAGAAGCAACACCGAGCCAGGATGGAGAATCAGGAACTGCGCGAAAGCTAAAAACAACGTTGGCAAATCTTTCTGCCGCGTAAGGCGTGAGATTGTTCCTATGCAGATTTGCGATTCTTCCCTTAGCTCCACCTTGGCGTTTAATCGATCGACATTTGGGCTGGGCTGGTAACCATAGTGAACAACGGCTACCTTTTTATATTCATTAACCTCATTCTTTAGAGAAAGAAAATTTGAAACTGCGTGTGAAATTGCGATTACAGACTTTGCCTTCCTAGTGACTAAGCGTGAAAGAAGCGATGACAAGAACGGTGGAGCTCCTGGAAAAAAAGGCTCCGCATTGTGTCTAGAAACCACAAATGGGTTAGTAGCAGAAGAAAACCGGGTTAAGAGTTCAGCACGCGGTAGGTGAGCATGTAGGAGAAACTTTTGACTCTTGGAGATCGAGCGCATTTTAAGGAACTGAAAAGATGGATGCATATTTGCAATATCGTGCATAACGCTCGCACCCGCGGCAGACAAATCTTGTTCCAATTCTGGATCACCCTTTAGGTATAAAACACCAACTTCCATGCCTGACTTGATTTGTTCACGTACTAGTACAAGAAGTTGGTTTTCAGCTCCGCCTCGATTAATTGTTGTTATGACGTGAAGAACCTTCATCATTTAGCGAGCAAATCCTTGAAATATTCGGCTGTTAGCGCAACCCCTGCACGTAATTCCACTTCTGGCTCCCACGCGAGCAGTGATTTTGCCAATGAAATATCAGGTTTGCGCTGTTTTGGGTCATCTTTTGGCAACGGTTGAAACTCAATCTCAGATTGTGAGCCAGTAACATCGAGCACAATCTGAGCGAGCTCCAGCATCGTGAAATCTTTTGGGTTACCTAAATTGATGGGAGAGCCAGGGTTGCTAGCCAAGTTCACTACTTTTGAGATCCCGTCAATTAAGTCTGAAATGTAGCAAAACGACCGGGTTTGTGAACCATCGCCGTAAATTGTTAGCGGCTCACCGCGGAGAGCTTGAACAATGAAATTTGAAACAACTCTCCCATCACCCAACTCCATATTTGGCCCATAAGTATTGAAAATTCTAATCACACGCGCATCAACTTCGTATTGCCGTAAATAATCAAAACATAGGGTTTCAGCCGCTCTTTTCCCTTCGTCATAACAAGAACGGATACCTATGGGATTTACGTTCCCCCAGTAACTTTCCGTCTGTGGTGAAACTGTCGGGTCACCATATACTTCACTCGTTGAAGCTTGAAGTAAACCGGCGCCAGTGTCTCTAGCCAAGTGAAGCATGTTTATGATTCCCAAGAAATTTGTTTCAATTGTTCGAACAGGATCAGACTGGTAATGCCTAGGCGATGCTGGGCAGGCAAAATTCAAAATAAAATCAACTTCAGTAAAATAGATTTCACGAACATCATGTCTCACGAAACGAAAATTTGGATGCTTTTCCAACATTTTTAGATTGCGCTCGGAACCGGTAGACAAGTCATCCAGCCCAACAACATCATGGTTTAAACTCAACATTTTCTTGGACAGATGAGAACCTAGAAATCCTGCCGCCCCCGTAATGAGCATCCGCACTTTTTACTATCTCCTCGATGTCGAATAAGAACTACCTGCGTAGTCTACTTTGCGAGTCAACTTTTAAACCCCACTTGTAGGAATCCTGGAGGTTTCAAAAGACCTGAAAAATGGGGGAATACGAGTACGATTCGAACCAAGCCCTATTGGCATATGAGGTTTTATGAAAATTTTAGTTACAGGTGCTGCAGGTTTTGTTGGTTCTCATCTCGCTTTGCTCTTACAAAAAGAGGGAAATTCTGTCTATGGAGTGGATAACTTGAGCTCCTATTACGCTCCAGACTTAAAAAATTTGAGAATGAAAAAGCTATTGAAGCCTGCGGACATCCACTTAACGATCTTGGACCTTACAGAAAAGAATTCACTTCGAAGTTTTCTCGATATAAACAATTTTGATTCAGTCATTCATCTTGCTGCGCAACCTGGGGTGCGAACACCGTTGAGTCGAAGCAATGAATACATCAAAAATAACATTGAAGCATTCACAAATGTGTTGCAAATAGTAACTGAATTAGGGATTCCGAATTTTCTCTATGCCTCGTCTTCAAGCGTATATGGCAACTCGAAGGACATCCCATATTCTGAGTCAAGTGAGGACATACACCCTGTGAGCATTTATGGCGCCACAAAACGTGCAAATGAAATATTGGCTCCGGCGTATATATGTGAAAGTAATACTCGCGCGCGCGGACTTCGTTTTTTCACGATTTATGGTCCTTGGGGTAGGCCTGACATGGCTTATTTTAGATTAATTAATTCCGCTATTAATAAATTAGAATTCACAAGATTCGGCGATGGCAACGTAAAACGGGACTTCACATTCATTTCTGATATCACCCGTCAGATTTCGAGTCTTCACAAAGAATTAATAGGACATGAAAAAGGATATTCAGACATAGTAAATATAGGTGGAGGGAACCCACACTCACTTAATGACTTGATTGAATCAATAAATTCAGAGCTGGGTAGTTATATTGAAGTACAAACTTCCGGTATGAATCGGAACGACACTCTTTATACATGCGCGGATGTCACTCTACAAAGTTCATTGACAGGCTTTGTTCCTAAAGTTTCACTCGAAGCAGGAATTAAAGAAACTATTGATTGGGCAAAAAATACAGACATTCTTGTAAATTTGGACCGCTGGGTTAAATCAACGAACTAATTTAATATCCAACTGCTCACCAAATCTTGGACCACTTTTGAGTTTGATCGCTCCTGAATTAATCTCAGTTCCGTCAATGCATCATCATCAACTATTCTTGGCTCAAAATTCGTGATTAATTCAATTGCCTCGGAAACGCTCTCGAATAATTCTATTCGACCGGGAAAGGCTGCGAGAACTTCCTCGGTCCCAAGGTTTCGTCGCGCGATTACGTGAACCCCGGATAATATCGCTTCTCGAAGAGCAAGACCGTATCCTTCTTCTTCTGCAAATGAAATTAAGATATCGCTCTTAGCTAAGTAATCCTTGACCTCCATTTCATTTTTTAATCCATGAAGAACTACCTTAGTAAACACATTTGGATTTTCAATATAAGTAGTTAAAAGATCAGCCTGTTGCCCCTCCCCAACTACATTGATGGTGCAATCAGTTTCTTCATGAACAAGTAAATCAATTAATTCCACAAGTTTGTTAATTCCTCTTTCAGGGTGGAGACGGCCAAGCACAAGAATTTCAAGCCCAAGATGAGGAATTCGCTGAATTGAAATCTTATTAATCGATAAAGGTATTGGGGCTATTACAAATTCATTATTGATTCGAGACGATAATCTGTGAATCTCATTTTGTTGGAAAGGAGAAACAATACGTATTGAGTCTGACAGATGAATTGCCAATCGAACTAGAAAATATCTGAGAAGTGAACTGAAACCATTTCCTCTTTTATTATAAGAAGCTCCATGAAACTGAACTTGTAGTTTGACAGATCCATCGCATAGAAATTTAGCCAAATTTGATAAGATAGGTGAAATATAAAGATCTCCAGCAACCAGGGTCACTTTGCGATTCGCTAATCTATTTATATATTTGCTCAAATGAATTACTAAGCGCAATCGTCCAATCAAAGAATCAGAAAAGAAACGGATTTCCAAATTCCTTAAGTGATTCAAGTTAAGTACCTCACTTGATTTGGGTAAAAAAACAATTATTTTCGTTTGATTTCCTTGAGTTAGCTGTTCAAGTGTCTTTCCATACAATTCCCATCGTGATAGTAACTCATTCAACGGTTGAGCATTTTTTCCCAAGCCTGCCTGAATAAAAATCGGAGTTCTATACACAATCTTTACATTATCACTTCATAAATTTTTTGAAAATTGATATCTTCACTAAAGCGTTCTACAACATCTTCGTGTGCCCTTTGACGAAGACTTGCAGCAAGAGAGGGATTCAAAAGAACTCTTTGTAGTGTGTCTTTTAAATTACATTCTAACTCGCTATTTACAAGTAAGCCATCAATTTCATTTCTGATTACTTCCTCTGATCCTGTGCCAGATTTACCAATGCACAACAAGCCACTCGCTTTGGCTTCGATTAGAGCGTGAGGTAATCCTTCATAAGAACTATTAAGAACGAAAATCTCCCCGGCAGAATAGAAATCGGCCATTTCAGATTTTGGTATTTGTCCAAGAAAAGTTACCGACGCACCTAAAGTTGTGGCGAACTTCTTCAATCTATTTTCGTCAGGTCCTTCTCCTGCAATCCCAAGCGACAAATCCAATTCTTTGCAGCATTGAATAATCTCATCTACACCTTTCCACGGCACTAATCGTGAGGCCGTTATGACATCAAAAATTCTGAGTTGGGAGCCCGGCTTTGAAAATCTTGAATAGTTAGTAGAGTTATATATCAGTGTAATCTTCTTGGAAGGCCCCACCCATCTAGCCACAATTTTTTGCAGGAACATCGATGGTACTATTATATTTTTTGCACGAGCGATACTTAATGAAAAAAGATTTCTAAATAATCTGTACTTTAAACTCATATTCGAAGCTTGAAAACTAGTTATGTCTAAATCAGTTATTCCTGAGTTGCGCGCCCGCTCCCAAACTATATCACCTGGAATTTTAACTGTATATTCTATTCTTCGCACCAAACTTGCCAACACGATTTCAACAAAAGCACCAGATGCAAGAACTTTTGTTGCTGAATTGTAGGTTTTCAATAAAATCCGTATAAATCTGATATATCTAAGCGCGATATTTCTATCACGATGAATCTTTATAACTCTAATCCCATCGACGATTTCGGTATTTGATTCACCATCGGTGTAGGTAATTACCGATACATCCAGACTTCTTTGCGCTAACCATGTCGAAAAATTTTGAATAAATGTCGCAGGCCCACCCGTTTCAGGCGGGTAAATCCCAGAAACCAGCATTATGGAACTTTTCACCTTATCAATTTACTATAGGGAGCGCTCGCGATTGTTTAGGCATGCATATTTAATTTCTACTCTTTTATTTGGTTATAGTTGACGTATGACCCAAGAAACGTGGTTACTCACAGGTGGAGCCGGATATATCGGATCACATATTGCCGATGAGTTCATTCGCGCGGGTAAATCAGTTGTTATCTATGACTCGCTCTATCAAGGCCTTGAATCCCGTATTCAGTACCTTCGCACCAAGCACAATATTGATATCCCACTGATCAAGGCCGATATCCGCGATTACAATGAAATTGAAGGTGTCATCCGCAAATACAACATCAACGGAATCGTTCACACGGCTGCACTTAAAGCAGTTGGTGAATCAATAGAAAAACCCGACGAATATTTCGAAGTCAATCTCACCGCTACAAATGAATTAATTGATATCGCACGACGCAATAAAGTGAAGAAATTTATCTTCTCATCCACCGCTGCTGTCTATGGATCGCCGGATTCAATGGAACCTTGCCTCGAGGACGGCCCGAAAGCTCCCATATCACCTTACGGTGATTCCAAATACCAAGCAGAGGCAAAAGTAACCGCCTTCATCAGTACCCCTGGCAATCACGGAACATCACTTCGCTTCTTTAATGTAGTTGGCACAGCAGCCCCAGAATTGATTGATAATTCGGTAGAAAATCTTGTTCCTATTGTTTTAGGCAAGCTGAATAAAAACCAATCACCAGAAATCTTTGGCACTGATTACCCAACTCCCGATGGCACCTGCATTCGCGACTATGTAGATGTTCGTGACATTGCCCGCGCACATTTAGCTGCCGCGGATGCAACTGGGCAACTTCCTCCAGCGCTCAACATCGGGACAGGTCTTGGTGCATCAGTACGAGATGTAATTGATTTGGTACTAAAAGCAATTAACAAGACAGATACACAAGTGATTGAATCTCCACGTCGTGCCGGAGATCCAGCTTTTCTCTGTGCCGATATCAACCTTGCAAAAACTTCAATGGGATTTACCTCAAAGTATTCGCTTGAAGAGAGCGTGAGAAGTCTTTTCTAATCACCTCTTGAACGACTCTCTAACTAATTTGAAGAGTTTCTGATGTCCTTTATCGCTCAGGTGGACACAATCTTATAGATAGTTTTCTTGCACCAAGAAGCTATCTGGGAGAGTAATAACAAGAAAGTTTGAAGAACGATACTTTTCCAGACAACGAATAATCTCCTTGTAAAAACGCCTGTAAGACAGCCTTTCCACCAAGATGCTTCTATGTTGAAGCGCCTGGTGCTGTATCCAAATTATGCAATCGCTCTTCTGCCGAGCAATATTGATTACGGCCTTGATTTGATCATCAATTTCACGGTGGTTAATCCTCGCTCGATATCTCCCAGTGAAGAATAGCCCGTACTTTATTGTGTTTCTCAACCGTGTTATAAGAAAAGATCTAATCCTTCTGGGTAGGGATTTACTCCTATAGGCAGACTGATGCAACCCAAATTCATTTGTGTAGTTTATTCCCCAAATAATCCCCTTGCGCACCACTGCACTAGGCCATCCAATTGCCGTTCCGAAATGAAGTATAAGCAAATCTGTTTTTCTAATTTCTGAAAGTTCAGGAATTGACCTTACGAAAGTAAGGCCACTTACAATCTTGCATTGAAATTCCGAAACGTTTGAAAGATCACGTTCCAGCAGGTACGGCCAAGATTTACTTTGATCTGTGCCTTTAAACGTTGAAGCCGCGGAACTCCCAAGAACTGTGATTGACTTTAAACTCTTCAAAATTGTTCTCCATAACCACCGAATATTCGGTTGTAGTCGTGTAGGTAAGCGAATGCGCAGACACGACTGCAGGAGGAGAATGTGAATTTGGTGTGATTTTTTGAGTTTCTTTCGCAATCCACGGCGCAAAGAGAATTCTTGAAGCTACCAGATTTGAGTGTTGAACTTCATTTACGAGATTGATGAAGTGGTTATCCGGGGTTAAATATTTTTTATATGTTGAATACGTATGATGTTTTTCAGGAATTGAATTTGCATCGGTCGAATTTTCGGCATCAGTAATTTGTAGGAGTTTGGCAACACCTTGTTCAGAAATGACTTGAGTGTTCTGATCTACAAATAAAGAAGTGAAGTTGACTTGAGCCTCAGGGGCTCCAGTCAGAATTCGAAATGAAACCGCTAATAATCCAAAGAGAACCCAGAACTGTTTCCGACTTCGGAAGTTTCTAGGCATGCCAGATGTTATTCCCGCCGACCTATCAAATCTCTGAGAAAGCTTGTGAAGTGGGTCAGAATTCAAGCAATATTCACTTTCTAGGCCTATCAGCGCTCCCCGATAGACTTTCCGCATGTCAGAAAGCTTGGCCAATAAAGCAGACCCGGCCCTTAAGCAACTCACGGGACAGAGGCTGTTCCAGCCTTCCGCAAATTTCATGGGTCAACGGTTCTGTAATCTTGCCCGCATTCAAAAGATAAGAATTTTTTGGGAATCAGAAACTTCAATTAGTGAATTCACAGTAAAAAATACATTAGATATTAATCTAAAGTTACGCCTGAATAATCTAGATTTAGGATCACCCTCAAAATACAAATTTTTGAGATTTTCGACTTTATAAAAAGTGACCGATTTAATTCACGTGTCAATAAAATGTGTTTTATGACTATTAATTCAAGAAACTTATATTCAGTTTGCATATTAAGAAAACTTAAAAAAAGATTCGAAAAAGAAGGATCAAATGTTTCCTTGGAAAGCACCACTGACACATTTGTGGCAATTATTGGATCAGGAATTATTGGGCGAATTGCAGCTAGGAAATTTTCCGAGCTGAAGATTCCAAATATATTAATTTCACCGGCTTCAGAAATAGTCTATAAAGTCAAACATTTAGATGGTGGTTTCCCTTCAAAGAAAATATACATTCCTTCATTGGGACATTCAAGCATGTGGGGAAATCAACATGATATTAATTTCGCAGATTTCTGGCAACCTCCTGCATTTTCAGATCTTCCAGGTTTTCCCCTCCAACCGGGTGATATTTTTGACGAAATACAGGATTTGAATAGATATCTTGGAGTTTCGATTACAGCAAAATCAGTAAAGAGCAGTTCATTTGAGCAATCCCTTGGCGTGCAAAGATTTCATCTTAAAGGCCAGCGCAGCATACTTAAACGAAGATTTCCTTTAGAGAATTTCAATCACGTTGAATTCGAAGTTGATTCGATTCACATACGCATCAATTCGGAAAAGGGAGCCCAAATTACATATACAAACCTTGATGGTGATGAAAAGACTGTACATTCACGATATCTGGTTTTGTCTGCCGGAGGACTCGGCAATTTGGAAATTATGGATAGGCTGTACAGAGATAATAAAATGGAAATCCCTAAAACTTTGGGAATGGGGTATGTAAATCATCCTAAGGCAATTACGCATTATCTGAAATTGCGTAGATATTCAAGGGTAAACATTCAGTCTACCTCGCTTTTCAAGTCTTGGAGCAAATTTCAAGTTTTTGATATGCAGTTAGATTCTAGCGATGTTCGCCAGCCAAGGATATCCGTAAGATTCTGGGAAATGCCAATAGCGGAGTTCTCCCAAAGTATAGGAACTACTACAAAAGTGCTTGAAAAAATTTTAGATTCTATATTACGTAAAATGGGATGGCATCGCTATTTGAAAGTTATGGTCTATTTTGAGAGCGCTCAGTTAACCACCTCCTATCTTAACGTGCAAAGTAGGGGACAAGAAGTAAAAATTTCCCAAAAGATTGGAAACTTTGAATGCTAAACGAGATACTATTCGGAGGCGATTTCAGAACTTTCCAAAAAATTTGAACGAAATCCACTTATTGATAAAACGTGTTCGTTGGAATTGGATTTCATCAATTTGCCTTACCATGATTCTCATCACTATATGTCGACAACGCGGATGTCCACGGATGTGGATTCGGGTGTTGTGGATAAATGGGGGCAGGTGCATGGGATTCCGAGAGTTTTTTGCATTGGCACCTCAGTACTGTCTGTGTCAGCTGTGAATCATCCAACGTATATTGCGGCCGCATTAAGTATTCGAACAGTCAAGAGAATTGCACAATTTTTTACGGATAGAAAAGGGTGAGAGATGAAAGACTTCCTATATGCAATCGGTCTTAAAAGACTAAAAAACTGGACCAGATCAGGATTATTGGAAGAAACTAAGAAAATTCTTTTGGAGTTACAGAAAGGTGACAAGATTCTAAGTATAGGTGGTTATGGGGCAACAGACTTAGCGCTGGAAGGATTATGTTCTGAATTAGGTTTAACTTTAACGAAACTTGATGTCGACAAGAATCACAAACCCGATATTCTCGCTGATATAAGCGATATTGATTTCTCGTTTGATTCAAAGTTCAATGCAGTAGTGGCGTTAGAAGTTTTGGAGCATATTCATTTTTATGATTTGGCTATTAGCAATATTAATCGGATATTATTCCAGAACGGTTACATCATTCTTTCAACACCTTGGATAATACCGGTGCATGATAAACCCTTAGATTTTTATCGATTTACTCATTTTGAACTGTATCGCTCACTGCATGACCGTTTTGATGTAAATATCGGGTTTAGAGGCAATTACTTAGATTCCATTCTAGTACTTGCACTTCGCGGCTTAATTTCTGGAGGGTTTACGGGCAAGTGTGTATTCGTGCTCGCTTATTGTCTTTCTATTTTTCGTAAACCGCCTTCAATCAATTTTAAGAAATTGGCAGATTTTCCAGACTCAACAATTGGTTACTTTGTTTCTGGTAAGAAAAAGAATTAATGCGGAGCAAACAATATTTTTGCCAAATCTTGTGGAGTATTCTCCCCTGCCAAAAAGTCTCTCCTTGGCTCGTCTTTAAATTTATCAAGTGTTCGCCGAATTGCGTAGATAACTTCTTCGGAATTTGGATTATTGGCCAGCAGAAAACCGTTCTCTGACGTCAAAAATTCTTTCGCAAAACCCGTATCCGTTGCAACAACCGGTACACCGGACGCTAGCGCTTCTAATAATCCGATAGGACCACCTTCAATTCTTGATAATGAAAGAAAAAGCGATGCATTTCGCATCAATTCAGGTTGAAACTTTTTATCAAATTCTAACCATTTTACATTTTGGTTACTCTCAAAAAAACCAAATGGAAATTCTTCTCGGAAACGACCATGAAAAATGAAATTAAAATCTGGCATTCTACTAATTACTTCTGCAATCAATTCGGGATTCTTTCTGTATTTAAAATATCCAGAAATTAACACATAAGAAATTGCTACCTGATTTTTATGAGGAAAGTAGATCTTTCGGTCTACACTTCCGGGAGCAAGAAGCAATTTACTTCTTGCAATACCCAAAGAAATTAATTTAGCCTGAAATTCTCTATTCTGTGTAAAAATGTGGTCAGCATCATTCAACATTGAAATTTCATCTTTAGAAAAATTTGCACCATCGTTTAAATGCGTTAGGTAAATTCGCTTTTCAGAATCCTTAAAGATTGGATTATTACCGTAATTAAAAAACGTTTCGTGATGGGCAAATAAAGCAATTTCACCTCGCTTCGGGAAAAATGTTGACATTATTACCTTAGGATGAATCCAATCTGAACGGCCTCGAGCAAAAATATTCCAATGTAAGGCTTGCTTACCAGCATTTGCGGCATCTCGAATTAACCCGTCAAGTACCCACCCGGTAAAGGGCTTGAGAATATTTACACTTACGGGTGGTTTCTGGTTCAAGATTGCAAACCTTTCAAAAATTTCCGATAAGTAAAACCCTACTGTGCGAGATACTGTCAAATGAACCATAACCGCAGTGATATTGACCTTGTAGGTGGATCAGCGCTCCCCGATAGACTTTCTACATGTCCCAAGGCCTGCCCAACCCAGCAGCCCCTGCGCCCCAAGCAACCCGCAGCGTTCTGGCTATCCCAGCCTTTCGCAAACTCTGGAACTCGATGGTCTTCTCATCCCTCGGTGACTGGCTTGGGCTCCTTGCAACTACCGCGCTCGCTCAGCAGCTATCTGGTGGCTCGTATGCAACGGCCAACTTTGCAATCGCAGGTGTCTTTATCGCTCGCTTGCTACCTGCAGTATTTCTTGGACCGATAGCCGGAGTCCTTGCTGATCGTTTTGATCGCCGCAGACTGATGGTGATCGTCGATATCTTGCGCGCAGCGCTCTATATATCGATTCCAATTGTTCACACCTATATCTGGCTCTATACCGCCATGATTCTGGTCGAATGCTTAACACTCTTCTGGTCACCAGCTAAAGAAGCGTCGGTTCCAAATCTTGTACCCAAAGAAAAACTTGAAAACGCTAATCAAGTTTCACTTCTTGCCGCTTACGGCACCGCCCCAATTGCCGCGATTCTCTTCTCGCTACTTACATTGGTTTCTGGTGCAATAGCTGCAATCAGTCCACTGCTTCCAACCAGTTCAGTTGATATTGCGCTCTATATCAATGCACTTTCATTCCTCTTTGCTGCCTGGACTATTCGCGGCCTCAAGGAAATTCCAAAAGGTGCTGCCTCCAAATCAGAAACAAATTCCAAGGTTGGTCAATCACTTGTTCGTGGATGGAAATCCGTCTCTGATTCAAAAATTATCCGCGGGCTCATTATCGGAATGGTTGGTGCATTTTCTGCAGCTGGCGCGGTTATTGGTCTTGCACGCACATTCGTGGGCGATCTCGGTGGTGGCGATGCTGCTTACGGTGTTCTCTTTGGTGCCGTCTTTACCGGGCTTGCTATAGGAATTGCATTTGGCCCAAAAATCTTTGCTCAATTTTCGAGGCGCAGATTATTTGGGGCAGCCCTAACAACATCAGGAATCTTCCTAGTTCTTCTCGCACTCATTTCAAACCTTGCACTCTCAGTTTTTATTGTCATTTTGCTCGGAGCATTTAGCGGAATCGCCTGGGTTACTGGCTTCACCATGCTTGGCATGGAGGTCCAGGATGAGATTCGAGGCCGCACCTTCGCCTTCGTACAGTCCCTTATTCGTATTACTTTGGTGGCAGTTCTAGCGATTGCCCCCATTATTGCGGCCACCATTGGCGTTCACACCTATCAATTTAAGAACGTAGCACTTAATTACAACGGTGCTCAAATTACCATCGGCATCGCAGGTTTGATTGCTGTTGTCATTGGACTTATTTCTTATCGTCAAATGAAAGACCGGCCGAAAGTTTCACTATGGTCAGATATCAAAACCGCGCTTCAAGGAGAACTTGGCTCCATCACAGGAACGCCCACGAAAGGAATCTTTATTGCTTTTGAAGGTGGAGAAGGAACTGGTAAGTCAACTCAATCAAAACTTCTTGCAAAGTGGCTAGAAGAGCAAGGAATGAAAGTTGTTCTTACACATGAACCAGGAGGAAGTAATTTAGGAAAAGAACTTCGTCATATTCTTCTTGGGCATCAAACCGGAGATTTATCTCCGCGCGCTGAAGCACTCATCTTTGCAGCAGATCGCGCACATCATGTGTATCAAGTGATCCGACCAGCGCTAGAACGTGGAGAAGTTGTCATCACCGACAGATATTTCGATTCATCTGCTGCATACCAAGGAGCGGGCAGAGTGCTTAATCCTTCAGAAGTTGCTCGAATCTCACGTTGGGCAACCGAATCTCTTTATCCAACTCTAACAATCTTGATTGATATCCCTGCTGAAGTTGGTTTAAACCGATTACAATCAAAAGATCGACTTGAATCGCAACCACTAGATTTTCATGAGCGTGTTCGCCAAGAATTCTTACAGATTGCCATGATGGATCCTGAAAGATATTTCGTCATCAACGGAATGCATTCAGTTGATGAAATCCATAACCAAATCATTGCTCGAGTTGCTGTGCTCTCACCCTTTGAACGCGAAACCCTAGATTAGAACAGAATTAGAGCGTAAATGACTAAAACAAAGAAAATAATTATTACTGGAGCTGCTGGCCAGGACGGCTTAATTTTGGGACATAAGTTGATAACCGCTGGACATGAAGTGATTGGTATTGTGAGAAACGCTAATCAGCGAACTTTCTTAAATGAATACAACTCTAAAGTTGATGCTCAACTCCTTGATTCATCGAACCTCACTTCTGTTCGAGAATTTTTGGAGAAAAATCAACCGCATCAGATTTTCCATTTGAGCGCTAAGAGTTCGGTAGCCAATTCATGGAGAGATTCTGAAAATACGCTTCAAACCAATATTTTCCACACACTCAATTGGCTCAATGCGCTTCATGAACTTAAGATGCATTCCACTCGTTTTTATCATGCATCAAGCAGCGAGATGTTTGGTCTTCCAAAAACTTTCCCTCAAACAGAGGATACTTTGCTGCACCCGCGATCTCCTTACGGAGTTAGTAAAGTTGCGGCCCACCATCTTGTTATCAACTATCGCGAATCTTTCGGTCAATTTGCATCCACTGGAATACTTTTTAACCACGAGTCACCATTGAGAGACTTAAAGTTTGTAACTCGAAAAATTTCACGCGGTGTTGCAGAAATCGCGCACGGTAGAGAAAATTATTTAATTTTAGGGAATGTTAATATTTCTCGCGATTGGGGATGGGCTCCAGACTATGTAGATGGAATGATTTCAATACTTGAACAAAATTCGCCCGATGATTTTATTCTGGCTACTGGAGAATCACACACCTTAGAAGAATTTGTCACAATAGCATTCCAAGTAGCTGGAATCAATGACTGGAAAAATCACCTTAAACTAGATGCAAATTTGAGTCGCCCAGCCGATGTCATTTCAGTTGTTGGCAATGCCGATAAAGCCAGACAGTTACTTAAATGGTCTCCTAAGGTTTCCTTCGAATCAATGGTGAAGAAGATGGTTGAATTCGATTTACACTTAGTTGCTTCAGGGCAACCGAATGAAATCTGGAAACCAGAATAAATGACTTCAGTCTTTGATGAACTTATAGGTCAAGAGCGCGTCATCGAAATTCTTAAAGGCGCTGTCATCGCCTCTCGTATCCCCAATGAATCACACGAAATGACACATGCCTGGCTCTTCACTGGCCCACCGGGATCTGGTCGATCATTAGCAGCTCTAGCCTTCGCCCAAGCACTTATTTGCCCCGAGTATGGCTGCGGCACCTGCAACGACTGTAATTCAGCAAAGACCCATGGCCACCCTGACGTGGACATCATAAGCACGGAAGGCCTTTCCATTAAAGTGGAAGAAGTTCGCGAACTCCTTAACCGTGTGGCATGGGCGCCAACTTTGGGTGGCTGGCGTGTGGTCGTCATGGAAGACGCTGATCGGCTAACTGAATCAGCTGCTAACGCAGTACTAAAAGCAATCGAAGAGCCTGGTACTCGAACTGTCTGGTTACTCTGTGCGCCCACATTACACGATGTCTTACCAACTGTTCGTTCACGTTGTCGCCACTTACAACTCTGCACACCAAGTCTTGATGAAGTTACAAATTTACTTATTAACCGCGATCAAATTGAAAGGGAAATGGCAGAACTCGCAGCTCGAGTCAACCAAGGTCACATAGGCCGCGCCAAATATTTCGCTACCGTCGAAAACGCACGCAGTAACCGCAAAAAATTCCTGCAAATACCTCTACAACTCACATCACTTGATAGAGCTTTACATACTGCACAAACTCTGGTCGACCTCGCCACCTCAGAGGCAAATGCTTTATCAGGTGAGCGTGATGAACAAGAAATTGAGAAACTTCAAGTTGCCTATGGCAAGGGCGAAACGGGCCGCGGTTTAGTGACCGGGGGAGCCAAAGCAATCAAAGAACTTGAGAAAGAACAGAAGTACCGTGCTACCCGAGTAGTCCGCGACTTAATAGATGGCGCACTCTTAGTTATTGTAAGCTTCTATCGGGACGTCATGATGGTGCAATGCGGAAATCGAGATTCCATAGTTAACTCTGATCTGCGAGAGCAAATCGAGAGCTATGCTACCAAATCGTCATCGTACGTAATTTTAAACAAAATCAACGCCATCATGGAAGCCCGCAATAACTTAGCGCGCAATGCACTACCGCTCGTTACCTGCGAGGCGTTGATGTGCCAATTATCGCGCAAATAGCCCTCAAACTCCCCTTCGAGGTTGGTCATCAGCACCCCTTGCTATGCGGCAGAATTCGACTATGCGTCTCGACCATGTTTCATATGCCACTTCCCATGACCAAATTGCGGATACTGTTCAACGTCTAGGTTCTCGACTTGGAAGCACATTTATTGATGGTGGAATCCACCCACGATTTGGCACACGCAACTTTACGACGGCACTTAAGAACGGCCAGTATATTGAGGTTGTTTGCCCACTTGATCACCCATCAGCGGAATCGACACCCTGGGGTCAAGCGGTCTCAAAAAAAGTTGATGAAGGCGGAGGTTGGCTCACTTGGGTTTTTGCTACTAGGGATATTTCACCTATCGAAGAAAAATTTGGGCGTCAATCTGTCGAAGGTCATCGTACCCGTCCCGATGGCTCAGAACTTAAATGGAAACAAATTGGTGTTAAGGAAATTTCAGACTCTCGTGAGTTTCCGTTCTTTATTCAATGGCTTTCTGCAAATCACCCATCGCGAGATGGAACACCCCAAGCAGAGATAGAAAAAATTGTGATCGCCGATAAGAATCACCTATCAAGCTCTTGGTTTAAAGAAGAAATTACTACCTCGTTAGGCGAAGTGATCATTGAATGGTTAGATCCTAAACTTAATGAAGACCAAAGAGGAATTGTCGCAGTTCAATTAAATACCCCAAAGGGAGTTATCTACTTGGACTAGTCGATCTCTTGATTAAAGTGGATTAGAGCGAATTATGCAAAAGAAGAGAGCCATATCGTCCTAGGGTATTCTAGTTCTATGAATGAGAAAGAAACTAGTCACTTCCGAGATTACGAAAAAGTTTACGACCATTATACGGAGCAAGCCGACACCTTTGCCCATTCGTGGGCAAGTACGATGCAAGACCGTGTCATCAGAGAAACAGAAATAGAGTCGCTCACGAAAATTATTAGGTTGATATATTCTGCAATGAACCCCAAAAGAGAAGTTAGAATTTTGGAAGTTGGGTGTGGAAATGGGTATGTATCTGCAAGGCTTCTGTGTGAATTTCCTAATTTAAGAATTGAAGCTTTTGACATTAATTCCGAACTGATTTCAAAAGCAAAAGAACGTAATTTGGCAAATTGTGGATTCAAGGTACTAGATATAACCCAACAAAATATTGGCCAGTTTTTCTCCGACGAATACGATCTTATATTTTCTGTGCGATGCCTAATTAATATCGAAAATGTTGAAAATCAATTAAGAGCTATTGAAAATATGGCCTCGAGGTTGGCCCCCAACGGCTATCTTGCTCTTCTTGAAGGATTTATCGGTGGCCAAAATAAATATAATGAATTCCGAAGAGCTCTGGATTACAACGAGATTCCACCCGCATGGCATAACTGGTATCTAGATTTGACCAAGATTGATAACATGCTAAGCCGCTGGCCTTTCCTGCGAAGACTAAATAATTCTGTGGAAGAAATTGGTGTCGATTCGCATCACCTCTCAAGTCACTATTTAGCAACTCGTGTCTGGCAACCCCTCCTCCACAATGATCCGAACCACTATATGAATAATAGAAACGACGACATTGGTCAGGCGATCTCAAAAATTCTTCCGCAAACCCAAAACTTTTCTCCGCTCCAAATTCATATTTGGAAGCGCGAAACCGATTAGTCGTAACTAATTTATGCGAATATTAGTTGTAACAGATTTTGGGCTCCAGACTCCAGGAGGTGCTCAGCAAATTGCCTACAATCTGACAAAGGCTATTTCAGAGCGAGGCCATGAATGCGAGTTTAAGATTTATAACGACGAATTTTTAATAAGTGGGAATTCATCTCATTACAAGCGAAATAAATTACTGGGAAAATTGCTAGAAATTAAAGGAATTTTTAATCCTCTTGGTTGCCTAAGATTATATTCTGCCTGCACTAAATTCAAACCAGATGTTATTTGGTTTCACAATATAAACAATGAATGGTCCTGGTCGGTTCTTTTTGTAGGATTCCGAAGCGCTCGAAAGTTTATCACATTCCATGACTTAACTGCAATTTCGAGATTAAAAATTGAGCCAAACAAATACGCCCACATTTCAAAAAAATTCTGGAAACGCAATATTGCTCAGAGAATTAGAAATTCCTACATTCGATTCACTCTAAAGCGTGTTACGACCGTGGCAATCGGTGCTGGAGTTAGGACTATTTTGCAAGAGAACCGAATAAAGATTCAAGCCACTATTCCAAATACTGTAGAGCCTTGCAACCATTTGCAACTTGCCCAGCCGAGAATTCAGAAATCAGTACTTTTTGCTGGTCGCGAAAACTTGAAGGGCTTAGCCCAGATAGCCAAAGCAGTTGCGTTAGAGAAGGAATGGATCCTCTATCTTGCGGGAGCTCCAGAATTAATTGAGAAAGCTTCTTATTTTTGCCCACAAGAGCAAATCAAATATCTTGGGCAATTAAGCAATAACGATCTTCTAAGGTTGTTACATAGCATGGAGTTTGTTGCAGTTTTAAGTCAGTATTTTGACAACTTTCCAACAATTGCACTTGAGGCTATTGTTCATGGGGCTATTCCGTTGACCACTTCTGTGACGGGAGTCAGTATCATAGTCCGAGAGTTGGGTGAGCAATATGTTTTAGAGCCTAACGAAATTCCAAATTTATCTAGAATTGAATCCGCCTTGCTTCCAGAGAGAAAAGTGCTTGATAGAATCAAGATTGAACTTTCAAACCGAGATTCCCAGGTCGATGCTTATCTCAAACTTTTTCACGATGGTTATATTTAAGAGTCGTTTCAGCGTACTAGGCAGGAATCAATGCGTACAAAATCGTTTTCCGATAGCATGGCGTGAAATGGCAATCCTAATGTAGTAGCAGAAAGTAATCGGGTTGATTTTAGACGACCAGAATGAATGGATTTGTAAGCAGGGGTCAAATCAAGCCCAGAACCCCACCAATCTCTAAATTCAATACCCTCCTCAAGTAATGCTTTTTTAATTCGATTCTTTCGATCTGCATCAGCAGTTCGGATATTCCAATAAGGCGTGACGTATCCATTCTTCATGCCACCGACCAAGCTTAACAAACGAGATTCTGAGATTTTTTTCGCCCTCTTCTGAAGTTCTACATACAAATTTCGAGATTGATCCCAGCGATCCAAAGAAGTTAAGGCCACTGCGGCGCTGTATTCGCTTAACTTTGCATTCGTACCAGGAAATTCTGAAACTCTTTCTGAATTGTTTAAAATACCAAAATTTGTCCAAGCCTTAAATTTTTTAACCCAAGCCGGATTATTTGAGACAAAAATTCCTCCTTCTCCAGCACCTAACAATTTAGTTGCATGCAGGCTGAAGACCAGACCAACCTCTTTATCGCTCGGTAATTCCAACTTGCGTAAGGCGTCAAATGATGCTGCAGCATCCACAAGCACTAATTTGCAAGATTTAGGCAAACGTTGAAGATTAAGTGAATCACCAAAGGGCAACACGTCGATAAGTGCTTTACATTGACTAGTGGGAATGACGCGGTCGTTTGAATCAACATCGTTAAACTGTAACTTAACACCAGCTGCGACTCCAGCCGCTGCTGTAGCTGTGAAAGTCCAGGCTGGTAACTCCCAAGTAAATTTAGAAGAAACCTGCGAAGTCTGAATCGCGCCTGTTAGTCCTAAAGTTGCATTTGCGCAGCTTGCTATACAGCCACCATCAACTCCAAGATAATTACTTAATCTTAGAATCAATTCCGAATTCAAAGGTCCAAAATTACTGTAAATTAAAGATTCATCAATTTTTTCTAAATAACTTACAACCTCGCTTGATGAAGGCATCATAGGAATCAACACCCTAATCCTATTTTTCATGTGGTCCTTTGTCTTTCCGACTCGTTAGGGATACCAATTAAATCAGACCATCCTTAATCCGTTTGCCTAGAAATGGAACTTTTGTCAATATTTTAGGTATGGTGCTATTTTCGTGCTCTCTGCGTCGTTCACACCTATTGCAGATAAAGTAATTTGAAACTGAAATTTCCCAATCACCAGGACATGGAATCGAAATCCCTGAGGGTTTATTTTGTGAAACCGAGGATTCATCTGTACCGGTATCTATCAGGAATGATTGACTAGGGACTACTGCAAGTAAATTCAATCTCCACAATCCACTTTGCCATTCTGTATCCCAGGCTGTTTTACTCTGATGCGCATTTTTGAACTTAAAAACCCACGATGAGGTAAATCTATTTCTGAATAATTTAGTTAAAATTGAACTCGTTGAATTTTTAATATAACCATTTGCGAGATCATAAAAATCATTATTCGACCAGCCCCGCAAATCTTTAGAAATTCTCTCGTAGTTCATTTTACTTAATATAAATCCCCACATTATGGGCCAGCGAGTTAATCGAAAATCAATATTTGAACTACCAAACCTTTTAACATGTGTGGAACGGCTATATAGTGTTGAAATCCCAATTGTTGGATTAGCCATTACTTTAATCGCATCTCGAATGAATGAGCGGGGACTTCTTTCTAGAATCAAATCGTCTTCAATAAAAACAACGTAATCACTTAATTCAAAGACCCATTTTAGCGCAAAATTAGCCGCTGCCTTAGTCTTTAGGTTATAGGATGTAATTTTAAATCCGGAAATTTCACCCATTTGGAATAATTTTTTAGTCAGAGCGACAAGTTCTTGATTTGGAATAAAAAAAGGTGAAGATTGGTCGTCGCAAATATCCACGCATATATAAATTGGAACATAGGGATCATTCAATCTAATTGATCGAATGCAAGAAATAAGTTTTGTTGGGCGTGCAAAACTCAGGATTAGATAGGCATATTCTGGCACGTTTAAATTGTACCTATATATCTCATTAAGCAAGAAAAAATTTTTAGGTGTACATTCATTGTACTAGTCTGGAGGTCTTGTGGCGAAATTAATTTCTTGGTTTTTTTGGCGCCTCAAAAGAGGTATGAAAGAAATACTTAAATTGCGTTTTAAAGGTATAAATCCTTTTATTCTGGGGAGCTTTGGTATATCTACCTATAAAGATGTTGACACATTGTGTAAAAATGTCCACGAATTTAATTCACTATTGCCCTACATTCCTTATGCAAGAGCAATTTATAGAAAATTTTCCCACTTACAATCAGAGAAAGTAGCGCCAGCAAAATTTGACTCTGCCGAAGAACTTGCTGTCTTTCTGTATGCATTTATAGCGGAATTTAAACCTAAGGTAGTTGTTGAAACTGGAGTTGCTAATGGAATAAGCACTAATATGATTATGAACGCTCTTGAAAAGTACGAAGGAGTACTACATTCTTTTGACATTAATCCAATGTGCGAAACAGTGTATAATGGTCCCGGAAATTGGGAGTTTCATTTATTACAAAAGAATTATTCTAAGAATTTAGAATCTAAAACAAAAGAATTGAAAAATGTTACTTTATGGATTCATGATTCGGATCACAGTTATTCATGGCAAAAGTTTGAATATAAACTCGCATATAAACTGTTAAGTTTAACTTCAGGAGTTCTAATATCTGACGATATAGACTGTACGACGGCCTTTGGTAAATTTTCCCAAAAAAATAAACTGAAATCCTGGGCGATTTTTGACACTAGGAAATTTTTCGCTGTTACGAAGATGAACACTTAATCCAGCAACGACCAGTATAATCGAGATAATTCATTAGTGGTGAAATATTTATTTCAGTAAAGTATTCATCAACCGCCTTCTTGGCACCACTCCAATGGCCATAATCATCTACGATTATTACCCCTCGGTCAGTAACTTTAGGTTCTAACTTTTGAAGCTCAAACTTGGTAGATTCATACCAGTCTGTATCTAGCCGCAATAATGCGATTTCAAGTGGAATATTTTTAGTCAGCGTTGTCATAACATCACCAGATATGAATTTAAAGAGTTCAAACGGATAATTTACTTCTCTCAACACTTCTCTAACACTTTCAAGTGATGCGATTGCCCAGATATTTTGACCATCCCCAGTAGGTGTTGAAGCAAGTAATTTGGAAGCCAGTGTTAATGACCCAGAATGAGCATCGAACTCTCCGGGAGTTGTCATACCTTGAAATGTATCAAATAACCAAATTTCTCGATCAACAACTCCTAAGGAGAATAGTGTTCTGGCGATAGCAATTGCAGTTCCACCTTTGTATACACCGCATTCTACAAAACTTCCTTTGATTCCATTTGCAATTATATACTTTGTGGACTGAATGATAGACCAAATTCTTTCCTCTGACTGCATACTGTAATTTGATGAAATTGCGATTGTTTCCAGGTCGAATGGAGAGGCTTCAACTATCTTAATCGAATCTTTTGAATTGATACGACGAATTTCAATTTGGAATATTTTTTTAAAAAATAATAGAAAGTGAGTAAATATAGATTTTGAAAAATTATTCACAATCCGAGTTTAACCTACTATTCGATACTTCCCCTTTGAATTAAAGTATTTTCAGGGCTTTCCACAAAGGATTATGCAAACAAAATATCGCTCAATCCGTCAGATTTTAGCTCGGTCATTGTATGTGACCAACTCTTGCGCAATCTATCGATGCAAATCCGACTGATTGGAATAACTGGCGATTCTTTTTGATAAGATATTGCAAATGTAGCACTACTCAAATTGATTGTCCATTGAACAACTTCTTTCAAACTATGAGAACTGCCAGTTGCAAAATTTAAGATAGGATATTCAATTATCGGTCTTGAGTTGATCCAGAAATCAATAAACTGAAATAAATCAAAAATATTTACAAAATCACGGAAACAATCAAAATTAGGAAGAGATAAAGTTTGACCGTTTGTAACAGACTCGCGAAGTTGGTCAAAAAACCCACTTACGCCAGGCACTCCATATAAATTGGCTATGCGAAGTATCAATAGATTTTCAGGCGGCACTTCTCTTGTGAAAAGCTGTTCTAAGACAATTTTAGAAGTTGCATAAATATTAAGTGGATTAGGGACATCTGCTTCAGTATGAATATGCTTGCCAGAACCGTATATTGAAACACTAGATAAAAGTAGGATTTTACTCTGGCGTAGATTTCCCCATAGCTCTTCGCTGCCAAATATCAATTCTTGAGATTCCATATTAAGAACATCAAGTCGAGTCGAAAAAATAACATTTGAATATACATAACTATCTATATTTTTGAAGAATTTTGAATAATTAACGATTTGCGCATTTGGAAATGACTCTGTACAACTGTTAGAAATTATCAAAAAATAAAAATTTGGAAAAAATTTGATTAAGTATCGGGTAACTGCACCAAATCCAAAGCAGACTACGTCATAATACTTGTTCATTAATTATTTTTTTCATTATTAAGCTTGAATCTGCATTTGAATTAGGCACTTTTAATCCTCTAGAATTATCAAAAATTCTATTTATTATTTGAACATTCCAATATTCACCCATATCTTGCGAATTCTCAATTTCCAATCCCGTGTAGAGTTCTTCGTGGAGTTTTTCACCTACTTTTAATCCAATAAATACTATTTTTGATGATGATTTTGAAATTTTAATTAAATTTTTTGCAATTTCGAGGATTTTAAAAGGTTCACCCATTTTTAAGATGGATATCCCCGATTGAGATTTAACTATCACTTTACAAATTAGCTGAGACGCTTCATCTAAATCAATGAAGTAACGTGTTACATTCGGGTCAGTGACAGTGACATCTTCCTTATGATGAATTTGATTCATAAATGTTTCTACTACTGATCCACGTGATAAAAATACATTTCCGAATCGGACAATAGATACTGCAGTTGATTTGTTTCTTTGTGCGAAATCTTGTGTCAGTATTTCACCTATGAGTTTAGATCGACCTAATTCACTAGAAGGATTTGCTGCCTTGTCTGTAGAAATAAATACAAAATTTTGAATATTGTGATGTTGAATTGCTTTAAGAACATTTGAAGTTCCAATTACATTCGTTAAAAATGCTTCACGTGAATGATTCTCCAGTACAGCAACATGTTTTAATGCAGCAGCATGAATGACCACTTGAGGCAAATTTTCTTGAACTGCATTTTCAATACTTATGAAATCTCGAATATCCGCTAAGTGTATCTTCGCTCTAGTTCTTGGAATCGGAGCTAATGACATCTTGGAAGAGTGGAGACGAGACTCGTCGATATCTAGAAGTACCACTTTGGAATGTACTGTTCTACTCAGTATAGTTTCAGCTAATCGAAATCCGATCGACCCTGCACCACCAGTAATAAGAATTCGCTTATTTTCCAAATTTTTAAAATCCTCAAACTGAAGTATTGAACTTCTGCGTTTACGGCCCAGTACAGATTCAAGCGTGAATTCCATTTCTTAATCGTATCCTGACTTAGGAAATAATCGCCCTAAATAGACAAGTGCTCTGCAAAGAAATGCAATACGATGGATAAATGCATCATGGTGCGGTCACTTTCTGGGGAGGAGAATTAAAGTGGAAATTCGCCTCATTGAGATTGAAGAAACAACTCAAAAAATCGGGAAACTTTCAGGAAGTCAAGACGTATTCCTCCAGGGAACTTAAAAAAATTTGTGATGAAAAAACTAGATTATTTATACAAAATAATTCAAAAGGCTTCGGCTATTGGATCTGGAAACCAATTCTTATCTTGGATTTCTTAAAATGCAATCCAGAAATTTCAACAATTCTCTATCTAGATGCTGGGTGTGAATTTATTTATACCCAAAAGTCGGGAACCACTTGGAGAAATTATTTAGAAAAACTTGAAAAATTTGACGCAATTTTTTTTCAGAATGATTTAAAGGAATGTTGTTGGACCAAGCAGGAAACATTTACATTTTTAGAGGTTTCGATTCAAGAGCAGATGACTGATCAACTCGTAGGAGGTGCGTTCTTGATGACGAGAAAATTTGCATTAGATTTTTGCAGTAGATGGCTAAAAACCATGCAAGCAGATAACTTCTTTTATATCACTGATGAAGTTGACACTACAAAGCAGAGAATTGAATTTCGCGAAAATCGGTATGATCAAAGCATTCTAAGTATTTTGGCAAAAAGAGAATTAAATATTTGCATTTTAAGAGGAGCAGAAGAAATTTATTTTCCAAATAACTGGATTACCGCTCTCCATAAACCTATTTGGACTTCAAGAAATGGTAGTTATTTCTCAATCTTAAATAATTCATTTTGGTCTAAACTTGCAAAAAAGTCTGAAAAATTAATTAATTTCATATTTAAGAAGATGGTTTTCTATTTCAAAAGACTGAAAGTCCAATAATTTGGGATTTCGAATGAGTTTATCTTTTGTAATCTAGATAATGAATCTTGAATCGCTGTTGGTGAAACACCCGCTTCTATGAAGTAAATTAAATCTCGATTTTACCCAAGTTGTGAATTGTCTCTAAATTATAAAAATTTGGATAAACACATAAAAGATTCCTGCAATAATACAGGTCAATAATAGTGACTTTTCTTTTTTTAGGAAATCTGGTTTTAGGAAGTTATTCCTAGTGGAAAGCTTGGTTCACAAGTTAAATTTTGTTATACAATCGGTAAATGTGTGGAATAGTTGGACAATTTGGGGAATCCATAAGTGAAACCTGGATTGATCAGGAGTTACAGTATTTGAAACATCGCGGCCCTGATAATCAATCTAAATTGCGAGTTCAAGAGAACTTGGTAATGGGTTCGACACGACTTGCAATGACAGACCCGCAACCAAGAAGTAATCAACCGATGACAAATGATGTTTTTGGAAGTTGCTTAACTTTCAATGGAGAAATTTACAATTACAGAGAGCTCCGCGATCGACTAAGTAATCAGGGAATAGCATTTGAAACAGAGTCTGATACGGAGGTACTTCTTAAGTGGTTGGATACCTACGGTGAGTCAGGAATTAGGGATCTCAATGGAATGTTTGCTTTTGCTTATTTTTCAAAATCTCGGCAGGAATTATTCTTAGCAAGAGATCATCTTGGGAAAAAGCCTTTATTTCTTCTGAAACAGGAAAATAATCTATATTGGTCTTCTTCAATTTCATCACTTGTTAGAATCCAGAAAGATCATAGGTTCAGCCGTGACGGTGTCCTTGAGTATTTTTCACTTGGTTACACCCTAGATCCCAATTCGATAATTTTAGGTATTCAGTCTGTTCAACCTGGTCAAGTAAAGACTTTTTCAATGGAGCGAGAAATAAAACATGAAATATATTTACCTAATTTGAAATCCACAGAAAACTTTAGATCGGTATTGATTCGCGCAGTAGAAAAGAGAGTTGAGGGTCATGAAAATGTAGCCCTCTCCCTTTCGGGGGGGATGGATTCAGCGATTGTTGCAGTAATTCTGACTGAACTAGGAGTGCCCTTTACAACATATACTGCTAATTGGGAGGATTCTGATAAACAGCAGTACAACACAGATGCAATCTTTGCTGCTTCTATTTCCTCAGCGTTGGGCGTTCCGCATAAGCGAGTTGAAATGATTAAGGCCAATGCAATGCCAGCAGAACTTGATAAATTCGTTCTGGCAATGGGTGAACCAAACAATAACCCGACAGGGTTATCAATGCTAAAACTTTACGAGGAAGTTTCTTCGGATGGTTTCCGTCTATTACTTACTGGAGATGGTGCCGACGAATTGTTTGGTGGATATTCTCGGCATTTGAAAACTGCCAAACAAAATCGACGAATTCCTATTCCAAACTCAGTCCAAACGTGGATTGCGGGAAAAGGCAGAAGTAATTTTAGTCGAATTTTGCAAGCTGCAGCTTTCACCCAACTAAAACCACGGGATCCACTCGGATGGCTCCATTGGCATTTGGTATTCCGACCTTCCGAATTACAAAAACTATTTGTTGGAGTATTTGAGAACCATCGAATAATCAACTACCTAGAAAATAAAGTCAATGCAATTTCATATTTAGAGGACGGCGGCTCGCGCGTTGAGGTTTTACTTTCGAGAGATGCTGATATTTGGCTTACGAATGAGTCAAATAGAAAACTCGATAGAATATCGATGAAATATTCAATCGAAGCAAGAAGCCCCTTCCAAGATGAATTCGTGCTGTCAAACTCAAAGAACCTGATGAAGGAATTTGACTTTAAAATTCTCAATAAAGAATTATTAAGAATGGAATTTCCCGAGCTTGAAAAATTGGGAATTAGAAAAGAGAAAGCTGGTTTTACGAGTCCGGTTGGTCATTGGCTTAGAAGTAACAAAGAGTTTCTTTCTGATTCTTTACGAGAACTGCGAAGATATGGAGTTTTTTCTGAGTCATATCTTCAAAAACTCAATATGGCTCCGGATTCTGGCTCTTATCAAATGCTGATGAAAGCGTGGACTTGTCTTGTTTTTGCTAGGTGGGTAACCGTAGTTCCCGAGAGTGTAGAGTTTTAGATGCCAGAGCATTTTAAAAAACTATACCTATTTAATCTTTCCACTGACTTAGATAATCCATTATTGGCTTTTACGCACGACTGGATAATTGAGGCTTCTAAAATTGTTGAAAGTGTAGAAGTAATTTCTACACATGTAGGTTCAGTAAAATTACCAAGAAACGTTAGAGTTCGCGAAATCGGAGGCGGCACGCTCCTTAAAAGATTTTATGCATTTTTTAAGTGCATAGCAATATTAAACGAAATCATTCAGAATAAAAATGATGCAAAAGTCTTTTATCACATGACTAATAAGATTGCCTTTTTTTTGTGTATTCCATTGAGATTAATGAAAATCAAGCAAGCAATTTGGTATTCGCATTCCGCTAAACCATTTACACTAAGAGTGGCTAGTCGCTATTGTAACTTAATTTTTAGCTCTGCTCCCAGTTCACTACCTATAAAAAACTCAAAATGCAGATATGTTGGCCATGGCATCAATTTTTCCAAATTTCCAAAATTGAATATACAAGATGAAGCCGCACGGCAGAAAATTGTGAGCCTGGGTAGAATTGCTCCCATTAAAAACATCGAAAAACTTCTAGAAGCTGTATCGCAGAGTTTGGTAAATAAAAAGGAAGTTGATCTCATTGGACCAAATTTATCAAATATTGAATATCAAGAGAATTTGATTCAATTTGCAAATGACAAAAAAATAAAGATAAATTTTATTGGTGCCATAAAATATGATGATGTTCCTTTAACTTTAGCTAAGTATTCTATTTGCTATACGGGAAATCCAAGTACACGGATAAAGCTGCGATTGAATCTGCAGCGATGGGCTGTTTTGTCCTCTCAACTGAGCGCGATACTCAAAAACTTACCGGGATGGCAGAATTTTGGGAAAAAACTGATGTTGACGTAACGGATCTAGTCTCTCAAATTAATTTCCTACTCAACGTTGAAGCAAAGAGCCAATTACGTTTAAAAGTATCCAAATTGGCACGTGAACGAAACGATGTCCGTAATGTAATTCATGAAGTGATGATCGGACTTAGAAATGCATAGTATCGCAATCGTATTGACGGCAAGATTTCCATCTGAAAAGGCTTATAGTGTAACAATTTCAGAGACAGCAAGAGCGGCAAATTTGATGAGTATCCCAGTCGAGATTTATGCACCTTTTCATTCAGATATTGAGCCAGCAGAAAATGTAATATATTTTGAGTCAAAATTGATTCGTAAACTTTCTTCAATATTGGGTAAATTACCAAAAATAGTAGATATTTATTTTTTTTTCATTCGTAGAATTTTGATTGCTACTAAGTTTAGAAAAAAATTAGGACAAATAAATAGACCTAATCTCATTGTGTGGACCCGCGATCCACTCATCGCAATTGTGACAAATCGCAGAACCAAAGTGTTTCTGGAATTGCACAACACACCGTCATATCTTGATGGTGTGTTGTGCAAATTTTTGAATGGAAGACCTAAATTATCAGTTGGAACATTAACATCTGCACATCGGGATAATATTCGAAAATATTTCTCAAAAACAATTATTGTCATATTGCCCATGGCAGTCAGCAAAAAATTTTTTCTTCCTAACCAAAAAAGAATCTCAACCGAAACCATTGGATATATTGGAAAAGGTTGGAGCAGTGGTGAAGACAACCAACTTACAAATCTCATAGATTCTGCCAAACTGATTGATCGCCAAATTGAGACTGAAATGCAGTGGAATTTTTTGGGCCTTGAACCTACCTACAAATCTAAAATGGAAATATTAATAAAGAATCATCACTGGATTAAATCAAGATTTAATTTTATCAATCATGTTTCTCATGACTTGGTTCCTGATTATCTGAGTACAATGTCATTTGGACTAATACCATATCTGGATTCCCCTTACAATCGTCAGAGATTTCCAATCAAGGCATTAGAATACGCAGCAGCAGGCGTTACGATTTTGGCAACCAACACTCCAGGGAATCGCAGTGTCTTAGACGTGGATCGCTGTTATTTTTATGACCCTCAAATCAAAGAATCTTTAGCTAAGGTAATTAATGTAGTCCTCAATGAGGATAAAGAACGAAATCAAAAAAGAGAAAAAGCTTTACGATGGGCCAGAGCTTTCACTTACGAATCTCGTGTTTCAATAGTTTTAGACTCATTTGATGGCCTGACAGAAGGGATTTTCGAAAATTGAAACAAAACCTAAAGGCATCAGTGCTCCTTCGAACTCTGTCTCTCCTTGAGGCTAAAGATCAGCGAAAATTAATTCTCGTGGTGATAATTCAGATTTTTTTTGGTTTTCTAGATTTACTTGGTGTTGCGGCAATAGGCATGATTGGTGCCCTTGCCGTGAATGGTATTCAAAATGAGAGTGCAGGAAATCGCGTTTCTGCGGCACTTTCATTCTTGAATCTGGCGGATTTGTCTTTTAAAAATCAAGTGATTTTTTTAGGTATTGCTGCAGCATTGTTGCTTGTTGGAAAAACCATTTTTTCTATAATTTTTGCTCGGAAGATAATGTTCTTCTTAAGCCGAAGAGCCGCGGCAATAAGTGCTGATCTATTCTCGAAACTCACATCTCGAAATTTATTGACTATACAACAACGATCAATACAACAAACAATTTTTGCTTTAACCTCGGGTGTAGAGAGAATTACTCTCGGAGTGCTTGCTGTTGCAGTAACTCTTGCGTCGGATACTGCACTTTTGGTAGTTATGTCCCTTGGTTTATTTATAGTTGATCCTGGAATGGCAATCTCGACATCACTAGTTTTTGGGACAGTCGCATATTCTTTGTACAAGTTTTTAGGTCACAGAGCTACCAACCTAGGATTGGCACGCTCTAAGCTTGAGGTTTTGAGTAACGAAACAATTACTGAATTCATAGGTTCCTACCGTGAAATAGTGGTTAGAGACCGAAGGAATTTTTATTCAGAGCAACTGGAGAATCTCAGATATATGCTTGCAGATTTAACGGCGAAATCTAATTTCATGCCAAATATAAGTAAATTTGCATTAGAGTTAACTCTCGTATTAGGGGGACTTTCGCTCTGTGCGTATCAATTTTATGTTTCAGATGTAGCGCATGCCGTAGCAGTTTTATCTATTTTTCTCGCAGCCACTACCCGCATAGGTCCGGCGGTTTTAAGAATTCAACAAGGGGCAGTGATCATAAAGGGAAGTATAGGTGGAGCTGAAATCACATTTGAATTAATGGATTCTCTCCAGAATGTCGAACCTAGCTATCAGGAAATTGCAAATCTTTCTACTAATCACGATACATTTTCCCCAGAAGTTAAAATGGAAAACGTTAGTTTTACTTATCCGGATAGTTCTCACAGGGCGCTCGATGAAATCAATTTAACTTTAGATGCTGGTCTAATTTATGCCGTAGTAGGTCCGTCGGGCGCCGGGAAGACAACTCTTGCCGATATTTTACTAGGAGTATTTCCTCCCACGTCAGGTCAAATCCTTATTTCTGGCACAACCCCCACTGAAGCAGTAACCATCTGGCCGGGTGCAATCTGCTATGTTCCACAGGACGTGATGATTCCCGGCGGCACCATTAGAGAAGTTGTGGCACAAGGATTCCCGTTAGAGCAAGTGCCAGATAATCTAATATGGGAAGCATTACGTCTAGCCCAACTTGATTCTTGGGCGTACGAAAAATCAACTGGTTTAGATTTTGAAGTGGGAAATAGAGGCAGTTCGCTTAGCGGCGGGCAGCGACAAAGACTTGGAATTGCACGGGCGCTTTTATCAAAACCAAATTTATTGATCTTAGACGAAGCAACAAGTTCCTTGGATGGAAGGACGGAAGCGGATATCGGCGATGCTATTCAGGCTCTCCGAGGCAAGACGACAGTAGTTCTGATAGCCCATCGTCTTTCCACGGTTCGCAAAGCTGATCAAGTAATTTATATGGAGAATGGAAAAATTCAGTGCATGGGGACTTTCAGCGAGGTTCGCGCTTCGGTTCCTAATTTTGAGATGCAAGCGCAACTTATGGGACTTTGACATCAGGTACAAAGCAACACCTCTTTGAAATCATTTGTCTACAAGTTCATCTTACACGTTGAGTCTCAAGTCAATTTTTCATAAACTTAATGTTTCCAGTCCCAACTATTGGAGTTTTACTCTACTAACTCATCTGGAAATTGGATGTGGGGATTATGCAAGAAACCCTTTTAATGCTAAAACGTTTTTTGGATCATCTACCCAAGTGAATGTCCAAAGAATTTATCAATAGACAGATACTTCAAACTCACCCCTGGAGGACTAATGCCATTCGGGGACAACACCCTTGACTCTATTGAAGGTTTTGATTTTATTGCGCGCACTTGATTACGGAATTTCATCAAGCTTTGAATTTGTTATTCATTTTTGGGTGGACCATTTTTTCAGATAAGAAAATTACACTGGGATTCAGAAGGTCTTGATTTTAGATCGACAATACGCGTCTTTGGGTCTCTGGCTTCATTACGAGCTGCATTTTCAAACTTGCGACACCCCTCACACCTCGTCTGGGTACCCGTAGGGTATAGATTCTTAAATGTCCGTTTTATCCACTTCCCGCTACAAACTAGAATCGGATTCGTAGTAGGGGTAGAGATAGCGACGGCTTTCTCTGCAAAACAAAACCGGTATTCAAAGGATCCGAATAAGTGGCATTGAGCGTATGGACAGTTGCTGAACTGGGGGCTTTTTACACTGAGCACCGTTCAGAGTTACTCGCGCATGCCAATCGGGCGTTGAAGGATTCAGCTAAGGCTGAGGAAATCACCCAAGACTCACTCATCAAGTTCATGTTGGCAGCTCCTGAGTTGGAGTCGGCTGAGCATGCTTTGTCTTATCTGCACCGCACTATTGAAAACCTCTGCATCGACTACTTCCGCATGGAGGGTCGTCGTCCAAATCTTGTGGTGATTGATGATGCCCAAGCTGAAGTTGAAGCCACCTGGCAGGTTTCAGGGGATCACTCAGAAGTTCTTTCTCAGGCTGAAGATGCAGCAATTATTCGTCAAGCATTGGCTCTTCTATCTCCTGCTGAGCGTGCTGCTCTTGTTATGTGGGAAATGGAAGGCCGTTCTACTCAGGAAATCGCAGCGGAACTTGGTATCAAGGAATCTGCAGTGCGTCACACCGTCTCTCGCGCTCGCGCGTCACTTCGTCGTGTGCTTTCAGAACTTGTTATCGACCAAGAGCGTGGTCTTACCGCACTCGACATGCTCTCAACCACTTATAAGAAGGCTTCTCAGCTTGCCGCTAAGTCCTCGAAGGTTGCACTTTCCTTATTATTGGTAGTTACTGCATTCCTTGGATTTAACTCGATGACTGGCCGAGAGGGTGCCATCCCAACTGTTTCAAATCAGGATTCATCAGGCATGGTTGCAGATGCTGGTACATCAGCTAATTCAGCTGCTCCAACACCATCAATGTCGATGCCAGCCAAGAAGTCATCAACCATGGTTTCTGGCGTATACGTTAAGAGTGGAAAGGCCGCTAATTGGCCTGGCCTTGATCAGGAAGGCATCCCAACAGGTTTCACCGTCTCTGGTGAAAATGGTCCCATCGGTAAGTTGCGGGTAAACCGCAATGTTCCGGTAGCGACCGAGCAAGGCACAATTTTGGTCACCCAGGCCATCACATCTGGGGGTGGACCAAACGTGATGATCGATCAGACCATCACAGTCGATGGCAACGGCACAAAGTATGAGGTCGGCTACGTCTCATTCGGAATCAACGGAAATTGGCTGGTAGCTGACGCTTCCGCCACGAACGTCGATTTTGAGCGGATGTCCAATGGCCAGTACCTTATGGTCGTTACAATTTCGCTACTCTCAACCCCAACTTCAGAGTTTGCAAATGCGGTCGGCGATCGCGGCTACGACGTTGTTGGCACACCTAAGACGATCACGACTCGTCTCTTGCTCAATGCGAGCAAGACCCAAATTTTGGCTCAGGCGGTATTAATCCCTGGGTCGTAAATAAATAAGTTTCTCTACCGCGTCCGGATACACGGTGGAGAATTTGATTCATCA
>Ga0214923_10001287_pt1 | contig 35866 bp, 59 predicted proteins | sample LL1510_MetaG_FD_177993 | JGI IMG/M metagenome (GOLD analysis project Ga0214923, IMG submission 177993) | Freshwater microbial communities from Lake Lanier, Atlanta, Georgia, United States - LL-1510 | ecosystem: Environmental > Aquatic > Freshwater > Lake | place: USA: Georgia | collected...
TTTTCATTAGGACGTCGTATAACGCATAAGTTATTAGCGTACGTGGTAAAATCAAACGGAGACGTGCCATCGTGAGTATATAAACGATATCTACCCTTAATATTGATATCGGCCATCTAATTATTTATTCAATATTATAAAGATATTATCTTTAAGTTAACAGGTGTTCCTGTAAAGTAATCTGTCCACCCTACTGTTGGTACTTGCGTAGAGGTGTTGCTTGCATTATTATATGCATAAAAATCGTTGTCATAATAGTAGTTAAATAGCCATCCATTATTATAATAACCTAATGCAGCATTTCCATCCGCATCAAAACCATATTGTGGACTGCCAATGAGACTGCCATTATAATTACCATTTAATGTATATGCACCGTTACCGCTGTTGGCAACATAAATTAAATTAGCATTAGATACAGATATTCTATTAGGTAGACCAATAGAACCATTAGTAATAATCATGTAATTAAAGTTTTCTTGCGGTCCAATTGCACTATATCCTCTTATCCAACCAGTAGTATTTGGTATAATTGTACTGTCATTCCACGGATAATAAGCTCGTTGTTGTACGCCTGATTCACTCACAACATTGAATTCCCACCCGGGTATATTAACAGGATAGATATTATTTGTATAACACAATATACACTGTGAATTTTCTATAACATTAGTGCTCGTATATTGACAATCACCTGGACCTGTATATGTAAACAGACAAGCACCGCTTAGTTCTTGCGCAGGAACCCCTGTAACACCTCTTACATATATTGGTGAAGAGCCTGTATAAACAGCGCTAGGATCATATGAACGTGAAACAGTGGGTGTGGGTGTGGGTGTGGGCGGGGTTCTAGTTACTGTCGGTGTTATAGAAGGTGTAACAGAAATGGTTGGGGTTACTGTTGGTGTTTTTGTCACAGTGGGTGTTACAGATTTAGTAGGAGTAATAGTAGGCGTAACAGAAGGAGTGATTGTGATAGTAGGTGTAGGCGTGGGTGTAGGTATTACATAGAACAATTCGTTTGCATTTAGTAGCTGTAAGTTTGGTTGATTAATTTGACCGGCTATTGCAGGGTCCGAATAACTAAAACCATCTATTTTCATACCTGAAAATGGAAGTTGAAACGATTTAAAATTTAATCTACTCGCAGAAAACGAAATATCGAAACTATTATACGTATTATCCAAGGTAGCGATTTCTAAAAGCCATCTTTCATAGGGGCTACCAGAATCGTAAATATAGTACAGCGCAGCATAAAAAAATGTATTTTCACCAGAATAAAGCCATCTATCTATAGGATCTGCATTTAATACTAATCCGTTTACTGTGCTGAGCGGTGTATTAAATGCGGTTCCTGTTAATCCTCTTATTATAACCGCAGAAACTGCTGTGGTCCTGGCAAATAAACTGCTGAATTTATAATCCGGATACACCTTTACACCAGATATTACATTGTAGGGTATATTAACATCTGCTTGTTGATAGCCGGAAAAAGGTATTTGCGTTGTACTGCCAAGATTTAACGGACTTGCAAAAACACTATATACATTATCAAGAGTGCTTTCAAATAGTGTCCAATTAAAATTATTTTGCGCACTCAATCCATTTAGCTGTGTATTTAGATCTATAATTTGATAACTTTTAATATCTGTATAGGTATAATATTGATTAGAATTATTAATAGAATTTACGTAATATAAGCCGTTACATGCAATAATATCTGTTTGGCTGCCTGGATTAATATAATTTTTAACTCCAGTAATAAAAATATCTTGCCCTACACCGGTTAATGTTTGTAGTGTTATGTACGAATAGTCTGGTGTTATCGATGGTGTTATAGTTATCGTAGGTGTAATAGTTGGTGTAATAGAGATGGTAGGAGTAATAGTTGGGGTAATAGAAGGTGTAGGTGAATTAGTAACAGTTGGAGTTACTGTTGGTGTGTTTGTTACAGTTGGTGTAGGTGTAGCTGTTGTAGTAATAGATGGTGTCGGTGTAACTGTATGTGTTAATGAAGGTGTAGGGGTAATAGAATTAGTTGGAGAAGGTGTTGAAGGTATAAAAGGTGGTATTACATTATCTCTACTAGAATTAGCTATAGATCCTTGTTTTATAATATTTTGCAAAGAAAGAGCATTATTAAGAAATCTAACCTTTTCTCTTTGTAAATCGTTATTATTAGGGGGGTTAGGCATACGATTATTTATATATATCTTGTACTATAGAAAGCGTAAGACATTGCATATGGGCCGGGGTTACTCGTATAATTTGAAGTTAAATAGTTATTTGGACCAGATAATTTTGTCCATACTTTAGTAATAGGGTCTCTTTTAAATGAATAAATACATGATCTTCCATCTAAAAATCCTGTTAATTCACCAACCATACAGAAAGCAATAAGTGAACTATCTTGTAGTACTAATAATTTAAGAGAAAGTAATTGTCCAGTAGGGCTTGTGCCGTTATTTACAGGATACCTAGTATTATCAAAAGTAAAGAGAGGTGAACCGTCATATTGTCTTCCAGCAATAAATGTATCGGTATAAGTATTATCACTACTATTATATTCTATTAAGCTTATGCCTGCACGATCGTTTGTTTTAGCAGATCCTAAAGCTGCCGTAGTAGTTCGTCTCGTATATAAAATATAATATATATTACCTTTTTTAGCTAAGCTTATAAAACCTCCTCGTCTATTTCTATCAGCGTTTGATTGATTTGCTGTGTTTTCCCATGTTGTATTATAATCAGTTGCAATTTTATTTGTAGTATATGAAATAACAACATTACCATTTAAATACAAACTATATCCGTCAACATAAGCACCTTCACGCATTACATGGGTTTCATAAAAATTATTATTTTCACTTATAACATCAAATGGACCTACGCTATATAAACTAGGATTAATATAATAACTAAAAGATGATCCGGGGCTATATTGTACTATTTTTCCGTTACGTAATGGTACAAACAGTTTATGATTTGAATTATTATCATTATCTTGAACTGCTTTCATAGCAGCGCCATAAATACTATAATTAGCAGCATAAGGTGCGCTTCCAAAAGTATTTTTATCTAAAATAGCAGTTTGAGCTGACCAAGTAGCTCCTCTATCAGTAGACGAAGAAATATATAAAATATTATTTACTTGATCAGTATCACCATTACCGCAATAAAAACTATAATAATAGTATGTATTGTTTTTATCAATAAAAAGTATATCTTCTCCTAAAGATGTATATGTAGGAGATTGTTGATTATTTACACCAGAACAAAAGTTTAATTGAGATGGCGTAGAAATTAACGTCCAAGTAGAATTACTAGACGAGGTGCACCTATACACGCTTCTAGTACCAGTTTTTGGATTAGACAATATAGCTATCAAATTGCTATAAGCGCCTTTTTCATAATCGAAAAGTACTTGCGTATTAATATTTAAACTATTTTGTGGTTGAAATCCTTGAGTTGTATTTGTAGTAAAATAATTTACCGCTAAAATTTTTGTTGGTGTTATAAAATTATTATTATTATATTCCCAAATTTGACTCCAAGAATTTGTAAGGTTAGAAAAAGTGGTATCAGCTTGTTGTGCAATAAGAGCGAATTTATCAATACCGGGTACAGGTGTTGGGGTAGGTGTGGGTGTTGGTGTTTTTGTAGGAGTGGGCGTAGGGGTACGTGTAGGGGGTTGAGATTTATCAAAAAATAAAACACTAGAAAAATTAGTACTGGTATTTGTATTTCCGTTAATATTACTAACTGTAAGCCCGGTACCTTTTATAGTAGGTGTATAAAGTGTAGTTGTACCATTACTACTATCAGATTCAATTATTGTTTTTAATTCATATTCAGAGCTATCAATCCAATATGGATAAGAGCGACTTGAAAAACTAAAAGAAGTATATAATGAGGGAAAAAATTTATAAAAATTTGAAGGTATTATTGTGGGGCTTAAAATTCTTTTGTCTAGATTTATATAATGCCCAGAGCTAGTTGTATTAGATACCGGCATACCAAGGTTACCCCATGAATTATTTCCACATGCATATAATACATTTGAAGAAGATCTTTTAACAAATATACCCCTACCACCTACCCATAAATTTTCAATGTCAGTAAACCCGTTTAATTCTTGAGTAAATGTAGTTACATTAGAATTTGTAGATTCACTGCTTGTACCGATTCTATGAAGCGTAGACTGAAACTGACCAAAATCATTTCTGCCACAAGCATACATTCTATTATTTGAAAGATAAGCCGAACAATAAGCACCAGCTCCTATATCTTGATAGCCTATGTTACCTACAAGAGTAAAATCATTTCTTTGATTCGTATCTCCTAAACCTAATTGACCGTTAGCATTTAACCCACAAGACCATAAATCTCCATTTTGGTCTCTTACTAATGAATGAAAATGCCCTGTGCATATTGAGGTAGGGTCTGTTTCTACTGGATTTATTCCATGTTGAAAATTTGTATTAACTTGAGTGAATATATTTCTATTTGTTCCTAACCCTGAGTCACCTAGACCTAACTGTCCATTAAAATTATAACCACAAGAATAAAGCTCACCCCATTCGTCAACTGCCAGACTATGTAATCCGGTTGCTATATCTTCCCATCCATAATCGTTATTTGTAGGGTGAGGGACATAATAAAACACGGTAACCGTAGTAGAGAGGGGGGACGTATAGCCTAAACCTAATTGTCCGTAGTCATTTCTACCACATGCAAATAATTTCTTCTTTGTCCCACAAGCCGATAATGCAAGTACACTGCCAAGATTTTCAATTATTTTATACCAGTTACCATAAATATTTTCAGCAGAAATAGTTCTTGAAGAGGTTGATTGCCTATAAGGGGGAATTGTAAAGCTAAGCATATGCCCAAGTCCAAATTGTCCATGTTCATTATTTCCCATAACATATACATTACCCATCTCACTCTGTAAAGGAGCAAATAAAGTAAAAGGTACTCTATTACGAAGCTCATAAGAAGAACCGGGTTGTAGATGGGTAAAGCCTTGATTAAATCCTATTTTATAGGAATTAGCATCAAATGTGGTAAAATTAGTATAAAACCCATTAAGATTAGCTTCTGTTGTTCTTATTGTGCTAAGAGGACTATTGGCTCCTAAAGTATAAGAAGAAAGAGGGACAGGAATGCTATTTCTATCTAAACCGATATAAAATATCGGTGATTTAATAGTAGTCGAAGACGGTAATCTATCAGATCTGGTATAAGGTCCCATACTAAATTCAGAATCATTTGTTTTAGTTGAAATCGTATAAGAAGAGCCAGGCTCAAATGTAGTAAAGGGCTTGGCCCCTGGTCCCGGTACATATTGTCTCACGGTTACAAACGTATTTTCATTAGGGCGTCGTATTACACAGAGATTGTTTGCGTATGTAGTAAAATCAAAGGGAATAGTCCCATCGTGGGTATACATTCGATATCTACCCTTAATATTGATATCGGCCATCTAATTATTTAATAAAAAGATAATACCAAGATTGGGTATTAAAAAAATAAAGAAGATATTATTATAAATAATATAGTGAATCCTGTTAAAGCTGCAAGAGAATACATAAAAAGCTTTCTTTTAGAATGCCAATATAAACGAAGAGGAAATAAACTTGCATATTTTGGAAAAACTGGTATAAATCATATAATATATGACAAAAAAATAAAACAAAATACTGAACAAGAAGAATATTCTCTAAGATTCTTTATTGATGAAAAAAAACCTATAGAACAAATTTCTAAAGAAGATTTAATTCCATCGAGCATAACCTATAAGGGTATTTCATTTAAAACCGATGTTGATGATAAAAAATTAAATATAAAAAAACTTACAGATTGTCACGTTTTAGGAGGCTTGGTAGAGCCTATAAAGTCTAATTATATAAGAAGAAGGCCGCTTATGGGGGGGTCTTCGAGCATTTATATAGGAGGCTCAGATGCAACTTTAGGTATTTTATTTAAAGATAAGGATGATGGATCTGTAGTAGCGGTTAGTAATAATCATGTCTATTCTGATGAACAAATTATTGCTCCTGAAATCGACGATGCTTATGGCGATAGACATAACGTACTCGAGTTAAGCGCAAGACAACCGGGTACTGCTAGCAACCCTTATGCAAGTCCTAACTATGCAGATGATTATATAGGCCAGCCCAAAAAAACCTCTTTAATGAAATTTACAGCTCCCGTGACTTCTGATTTTTGTTGTGTAGAGCTTTACGGCAATACTTTAATCGATTCAGTAAGCAGTCCTAATATTTTAAACTTTACAGCTCAAGCACCATTTGTAATAGCAACAGAAGATGAAATTGATTCATTACTGCTTCCCAGTTCACCTAATTATGGCGCGCCTCTTTTTAAAAGCGGGAGAACAACAGGGCCTATAGGATACCCGGGTTCATTAACTGGCTGTTCTTTTCCCTGTATCGGAACAGGGTGTAATACGCTCTGTGCTACGGCTTTATTTACTGGAGGCGTAGGTTTTGGTATAGGTTCTGTTCCTTTTACAGATTGTATTAGATTTAGAAGTGCATATCAAAACTTTGTACCTTTAAGAGGAGGAGATTCCGGTAGTGCTATGTTTGCTCTACTGAGTGCTAATATACAATCTCTTTCAGCATGGAAATTTATAGGCCTTGCTTTTGCGGGTTCAGAGCCTGCAAATAATTCATTTGGTATTTTTTGTAGAGCAGATAATTTTATGGAATCGTTTAATCTTATTCCTTGGGATACTGAGATAAGCAATTTAAGAACAACTTCCACACTTATAAAGTATGTAAGTACTATTTATGTCAATAGCGAAACTTTAATTCTTTCTGGAAGAAAATTTTATCAACAAGGAATACCCTGATGCCTAATCCCCCTAATAATAACGACTTACAAAGAGAAAAAACTAGATCATTAATACGGTCTCTATCTTTATCAAATATAATAAAACAAGGCTCCGTGGCTAATAGTAGTAGAGATAATGTATATCCCCCCGCACCCACTTCTGCTATACAGATTACACCAACAGTATCTCCTGGACCAGTATTTACACCTACTGTAACTTCGACACCAAGTATAACCAATACCCCAAATCAATCAACAACACCAACCCCCACTATAACTCCAACGGTACAAGGGTTAATAGTTAGTCAAACGAATCAATTTACTTCTACCGGGGCTACAAGTGCAGTCTATAATTCTTATTTTTATAAAATAAACAACCCTTTTATTTCATATCCATTTATTGATTCTGGTACATCTATTGGCTATCTGGATGTAAATAATAATTCAATTATATTTTACGATGCAATAAATTTTTCCGGGTGGTCAATCGTTAATCTAAATCTTAATGTTGCTGTATGCTCGGCTAGTCTTATTAATAATAATGTAATTCCCTATAATGGATGGGTCGGTTTATCTAATGATGGGGATATTACAAATTTTGATAATTTTACTATTATTAATGTACCGGTTGCTTCTCCGACCCCTACTATTACTCTTACCCCTACAGTTACACCTACAGTGACTCCTACCATTAGTATTACTCCTTCAATAACACCAACAATTACTAATACACCCTCTATTACCCCTACAATTACTCTTATGCCTCCTTCCTTATTTGTAACAACTATATCCGGTATAAGTGCTAACTTTTTTAATTATCTTGGTTTATCGGGTAGGTACTACAGACAGGGATGGGTATACCCGGGTTATTATTTTAAAGAAACAAATGTACAAAATGCTTATTGTGATTTATTGTGGTATGGGGAAAATGATTTTTTTACAAATAGTAAGCCTGGTTATTTATTTTTGGCACAATACAATGACCCTGATCCGGATACTTATATAACATACTATTGGGGTGCAGCTTTTTCAGAATACCCGGGTAATAGTGCGTTTCCTCCCGAACCTTTAAATAGAGATTTACCTCCTTCTGGGAGATATTTTCCATTATCTACAAATGATGAATCGTATGTAATAGATTATCTTTTAAGAGACCCAACTCTATGCTTAGACGTTCAATATGATTTTACCCCCCTTACTCCAACGCCTACCCCTTCGGTAACACCAACAAACACTGTGACTCCTTCTATTACCCCTTCTATAACACCAACAATTAGCATTACTCCTTCTATAACCCCAACAATATCTATTACACCGTCTATTACCCCCACAATAACAGTAACTATATCTCTTACCCCCACACAAGCCCCGTCAACGACAATTTATGTTTCTGGTGATGCGACTTTCTTCGCAAATTTCACTAACGTTCCAGGATCTTCAGCATTTGTAATGTTTACAGACGGTACAATTTTTAATGGAAAACCTTTCTATCAATACGTAGGACTGTATGATGATCAAATACAAATGTATTGGAATTCTGAATATAGCAGTTGGTGGCTTGCATATCAAGGCTCTGTATTTATTTACAACAATACTAATTCTTATTACCCTCCATTTAAAGAAACATACGATAATTCTAATGGCTGGTCATTATGGCCAGCAAACTCAGCATTTTTCGGGGCAAAAACCAGTACAATTTCTTCTTTAAGAATAACAAATTATTTACTTTTTCCTACCCCCACTCCCACACCGTCACTTACCCCTGGTTACTATGTAGAAACTTATTTTAAATCATACAGTATACCTTTAACACTTACTTCTTCTTCTAACTTAACTGCTATCAATATTGATCAAATCGGATTAAACAATCCTTCCTTTACTGCTTATAGATTTAGAAATTATGACTTAATCACAAATAACCTGTCTAGTAATCTCCATATAGCCTTGCGTACTGGTTCTCTAGATACTTCCACACAGGTCTCCGGTACATATAACAATAATATTGTCACGGGTATAAGCGGGGGTACAATATTATTTACGCCCGACGATTATACACCAAATGAAATAATCTATCAGTGCTCTAATGTACCTACAATATCGGGAACAATTTTTGTAAGGTATCCTAACTTAATTAATCCCACCTTAACCCCTACACCTTCCGTAACCCCTACAATCACACCGACGGTAACTATTACGCCTACTATAACCAGAACACCGACAATTACGCCTACCGTTACACCGTCTACAACACTTCCCCCGGGTTTAATTGACGCTACAACAACTCGGTATTTGAGTGTTATAAATGTAGATGCTTTAGGATTAACTCTTATAGCAATAAGACCCGGGCTATATGAAGGTGCTCTTGTACCAGCTGGAAATTACATAGATTATAACATAAACGATACATTTATCGACTATTTTGAACAGGGAGTAAGTTTTGCAAACGGTACGACCCCGGTCAGTGGTTGGTATATATATCAGGAAAGACCTTATCTTTCATCAATCTTTTATCTGAGATGCTATCAACCTGCATTAAGTTCTGGTACTAACTTTGTTCCTGCTACAACGGGATGGATATATTTAACTGGAGCAGGTCAACAGGGGGATCAAAACTTGTATAACAAAATAAAAATAGTTAAAGGATCCTGGATTCCTTAATAAACAAGTATTTAAAAATTTTCAAAAAAAATAGTTGACTGTTCCGAATTTTCCGTCATAATATTACGTATGATTAGCACATTAGCTACACCGGAAGTTCGCAAGAACTCGGCTAAAACGGAGGGCGCCGCCAAGACCTCCCGGAATGTCACCCCGAAGTTGACTTGTGTCATTACCGGTAAGACCCGTCTTACCAATGCTAAATATATTGCTTCTAAGCCCGAAGGTTTTGTAAGCAATTATATTAGCCGTCCTGCCCTTAAGCTTCTCCGCCAGGGTAAGTCGTTGACGGATGTTCGGTCTGAGCTTGGAGTTGATAGCTCTGTGCCGACTATTAATGATAGTAAGCTTCAAGCTGCTATTAAGATTAATGGTAAGTGGTCAAAAGAGTAATTAATTACTCTTTTAAAAATCCCGCGCTTAAGCGCGGGATTTTTTTTGTTAAGAAGTTATAATATGTTTGTGAAAACATACAAAAAAGAAGAACTTATAGATAAAAAAATTCTTTTTACAAATGACGCGGCAAATAAATTTGCAATAATTGAAGGAAAAGTGAATGAATTTTCACCTTCAGGTAAGTTAGTAAAAATAAATCATGAATGGTATTTCTTAAATAGAATTACCTTCTTAGAAATATTTTCAGAAAAAGAAAGACCGACTTTAGTTTTTTCTAAACCAACGTAAATTGAGTTTGCTTAAACTCAAAACTTACATTTATAGGTTTAACTAAAATACCGTCATCAAATTTCTTTATAAAGCTTCTTGCATGTTTAGGAGTACGCGCATTATAACTAACAGGTTTCTTGTTTTTAATTACCGTTATAGATGTAATGTCTGGTAGTACTCTTACATGTGTTAAGTGCTTAAATCTCTCTTTAAGTGAATTTGCTATAGGGCATTTAGACGGTTCTGTCTTTATTCCTGAATGGATATTTTTAGATGTTACTCTAATACTAGCCTTCATATAATTATTTAGTCGACTCAAGATATTTTTATAAAATATTACTATGCATGAATAAATAATAATATGAATCTCGATAGTCATTTAATGTATGAAAAATATGTAGTTTCTCGTACTCCTGTAAATGAAAAGCTAGATCCTGTAGGCCAAGAAGATAAGGATATTAATAATGATGGTAAAGTTGATAAAACAGATGAATACCTTGCAAAAAGGAGGGCTGCGATTTCTGCTGCAATCAGACACGCCGAAGAATCTGAAGAACAAGAAACAGTGCAAAGATATTATAATGAACAAGAAGAGGCTATAGATTTAGTAGAAGCTCTTTTAACGAGCCCTAAAAAATATAAAAAAGGAAGCTTAGTTAAGATTCTTTCCTTAGCACTAGACCATTTAAATCATAAAACTGAATCCGCTGAAGCCCCTGCTGTTGCTACAAACGTAGCTTGAACTCTTAAAACTCTATTATAGAATAGAGTTATGGCTGAAGAAAAACAAAAACCTATTGTAAGAAAATTAAAGTGTGGTGGTTACGGAATCTACACTACTGATATTAAAACTAAACAACTAGCGCAAACAGGATATATTGGTTCTAAATTATGTTTGGAAGCTTTTCTTCCTAAAGATGCAGTAATTGAAAAATAATCTAGCTAGGGTAGAACTTGGCCAGAGTATTATTTGGAGAAGTCTCCAAGCTCTCTATCAAACGTGTAGTCTGCAGGTGCCTTTACGAGAGTATCAAACACCTCTTCTGTAGCATCAGCCATAGCTGCAAAAGGTGAGGCTACTGCAAATAGCCCAAAACCGCCAACTGTAGCAGCAGTTCCTAAAGGCCTTACAAGGAGTACGTCACCAAATGCGGCCCAGCCGCGCTCTGCCGTCCATTCGCTATCTTCATTATTAGTAGCTCCAGAATCGGCCAACAAAATAGTGGTTAGCGCAAAACTAGCCACTAAGGTAGTAATTAGTTTATTCATATTAATATATATATGCTTTTATATCAGTTTCCACATAAATAATTTTACAATGTGTTCGTTTGTAATAACTGTTATAGTAACAAGTGTACTAAGCTTTTTTGGTATAAAATTAAAGCGTAAGAAATAAATAGTTTTGTGAAAAAATTTTTAAGCTTTATTTTAGCTTCTATTATTACATCTTCATCTTATGCGGTAAATTTAGCCGTATCCTCAGATGCAGATTATTATATGTTTTATGGTACTTTCAATAGTACTAGAACCCCACTCTATATAGGGGTAAATAATCAAACAGCAGGAAGCCCTTACCAGTATCACTTTAATGTTGCAGGTATTGAGATAAATGATATCTCTGGTTTTAATATTGGAGATGCGGGGTTACTAAAATTAAATTTACAACGCTTCAGAGTTCCAGGTGTTGTTGATCCAAGCTATCAAGGCCCTCCTTCCTATTCCTACCTTACATCAGGAGTTACATTTACAATTAAAGCTGTAGCTTTAACTGATTTTTTCTCAAATATAGAAACGGATACCGATCCGTTAGGTTGGTATAATACGAATTTATTAAATCAACCTGCACTAGATACCGTTACCTTCAATCAAGCAGGAGAAGTAACCTTTAATATTACCCAGGCTCTTAATACATGGAAAATAGACCCTCTTAAAAATTTCGGTATTGGTCTGATTGGAACTTATGCAAGTACACAAGGAACAACAGCTCAGTTTTATTCTTTAGAATACACTTCTGATATATCAAAGCTCCCTACTGTTAGTATAATTCCTGAGCCTAAAATATTAGAACTCTTACTTTCAGCAGCATTTGTATTAGCGTTATTTATTTTTGTTTTTAAAAGAAAGTGAAAGCATTTACTTTAGTAGAGCTTCTAATCACTATAACGGTTATAGGGCTTTTAGCATCACTGGGCTTACCAGCTCTAAATAACGCAATACAAACAGGAAAAAAAGCAAAAGAAATAGGAGCTATTAAAAGCTTAATTGTTGCTTATAATGCATACTCAGCTGATAATAATAATATGCTCATGAAAAGTTATGATAAAAACGGGGTAGCTCGAGATATTAGTGGAAATGATATAGGGGGCGAAGACAGTCATGAAGCACATAGATGGCCTTGGAGACTAGCTCCTTATTTCAACTATGGTTTTTATAGCTGTACACATGTAAACGATATGGAATCTTATATAAAGAAACAAGGCGGTTTATTACAAACGTATTTAGTAAGTGTAATACCTTCGTTTGGACTTAATGTAAATTGTGGTGGTAATGATTATGAAGGTAAATCTACTAATGTTGCTTATAATTATAATCAGGTTAACAAACCTTCTCAATTTATAGCATTTGTATCTTCTAGAAGCTTAGCTGTAGGTCAAAGATATGAAGGGTTCTACTATGTAGAGCAACCTAAAGGAGCGAATAAATATGATTCAAGGAGTAATCCTAAAACAACAGGATATGTTTCAGCGAGATATAATTCACAAGCTATTGTAGCTTTTTTAGGAGGAAATGTTTCTGTTGTAAAATATGAAGAGCTGGTTAAAACAAATTTTTGGATTCCGTGAAAGAATGAAATTTTGCCCTAAGAAAAGACATGAATATAAAGGTTTAAATTGCGCTCTGACGACTATAGACTATACAACCTTCGATAGCGTAGAAGCGTTTCATGGAGAAAAATTTGCAAAAAAATGGTTGGAATTTGTGAAGTATAAATCAAAATTTTTTATAGATGGACAAGAATGTTATTATTATTATGATTATGAATTTGCAGCTAGACAAACTCATAGCTTTTTACATCCAGATAATTAATATACTATATGCTACTACACTTATTAAATGTTATAACGGCTTACAGGCCAAATCATTTATCTAAAAAAATAAAAAAAGAAACAAAACAAGCTCATAATTCTATTGAAAAACATCCATTCTTTTTTGATTTAGTTACCGGTCAGCTAGATAATTACAAATATCTTGTTTATTTAAATAATCTTTACCCTATATACAAGGCTGTTGAAGTGTATTTTTTTGGAGGAAAAAGATTTAAATTTGATCTTATACAATCAGAAAAAATAGAAAAAGATATACGCGAGTATAGTAATCTATTAAATGTAGATGTAAATAAACCTGAATTAATTTTTACTTCTGAATGGTTAGACTATTTTATAAAAAAAGATCTATTTCTAAAGAAAGCAGAGCTCTATATAAGATGGCTAGCTGATATGTATGGAGGGCAAATCATAAAGAAAAAAGTTAAATTTGGATCAAAATATGAATTTAAAAATCTTAGAGATGATATTAAATTTATAAGAACTTATTTAGAGGAAGATTTGACAGAACAAAATGTCTATCCTTTTATAGAAGAAGTTAAAAAGACATACCATTTTCATAAAGATCTTGTAGATAATATCTATAAGCTTAATAAAAAGTAGCATTTGTTAAAATAATTTTTAAATATCTTTATGTCAGAAATTCTAAATTTACATAATGAATTAAAAAATATCTTTAGTACTTTTCAAAATGTAAATTTAAATGAAAATACAAATCTTAACGGGTGTAAATGGGATAATAATCTGTTTTTTTCTCCTTCTATTCGCTACGGTCATCTTGAGTATTTTTGTGGATCAAATGATAAAATAGAAGTATTACATAATGTAATTTACCCGTGTTATTTTAAAGCTATTCCTATTTTTGGTTTTGATGTTATAAGCTTGGGAGGTAAGATAACAGGAATATTTTTAGATTTTACTCCCTCCCCGTTTGATTCTGCTGATTTAAGAAAACTTCAAGAGACAGTCAAACACGAATTAAAAGATTATTCTCGTTCACTTCCAGATTGGGCTAAATTCTTTTCTCCTGATTTTTTAGCTTTATTTCCAAATAATAATTTTAATGAAATTAAGGAAAAATGTTTTTTTCTTTTAATAGAATATCTTCGCTTTTGTGAGTATAACGATTTTGATAGTTATTATTTAAACAAAGAAGAAACAATTAAGCATATAACTGGACAAAATGAATATTCTATAAACCAAAGAAAAAACACCAAGACACAAAAAGCTCTTGCCAAGTATATTGGAGATGAGAAGGCTAAGGAATTTATAGAAAGAGTTTTATTCCCTACGTATCGTGCAGCATTCTGAAATAGGTATTTTAATAAAAGACATTTCTTCTATTTCTTCTTTAGTAAAATATTTTAATACTTCTATTTCATCTTGTTCATTTGTCTGTATTAAACCTTGTGCCTTTTCTCTTAAATAAGTATAAGCTGTATTTCTATCTATAATCATAAATTTATTTATTCTACTATTATTAAAGAAGACATAGCAGAGTGATTTCCGCATTGTAAATAGTAATTTCCTGTAGATAACCCTGTTGGAATATTCCAAATTAAACTACCCGTTCCTGAACCATCTCCGGTAACTCCTGAGGTAACTCTTGAAGCAGGAGGACTTCCCGTTTGCCCTTCTACCGTGACAATATATATTGGGTGTGAGGCTCCTAAATTTAAATTAAATGTATAGGCTAATCCTTTCTTACAAGTTATCGGTTTTCCAGAATTTGATGATTTCTTTCCATCTACTTTATATGTATTTCCGTAAAACCCTATTTGAAGTGGGTTACCTGAACCGTTTCCATATAAATTAAATTCTCTAGGATTATAAATATCAGCTAAATCTTGTTTTACCTGATATCCTAAATCAAGAAGACTGCCTAAAGTAATTAAGGATAGAGGTTGATCATAACCACCCTCACTTTGAGGGGTCATTAATTCATCGTTTAAGCCAGGAGCTCCGGGATGTGTATTACTGTAATAGTTTCTATTATCTGATCCATAGGTACTATCAGTATTATACCCTTCTTCCCAATGACTAGCTATAGAACCAAACCCTCTTCCATTTTCCAGGGGTATAGCTGTTAAAGAAAGATTAAATGCGGCATTATAAGCAGAAACCGCAGCACTGTCTCCCCTTAAAGAAGAGTAACCATCTCTTGCAGCTTGAAACGCCGCGTCTCCAATATATCTTGTTGTACCACTAATAGTTGTTGAGCTCCCATAATCAAAGGAAGAGCGAATTCCTCCTAATGCACTGCAAGTATAAAATAAATTTTTTGATATTCCTAAACTAAGAGGGTTAGTGCTATTATCTCCTGCTCCTACTCTATACCCTCTATATAGCGTAGTAGGGGAAGTGGAAGAATCTAGTGCATACCAATTTGTTCCAATTCCTAAGCAATGGCCTATTTCATGCAAGGCGGTGTAATAGAAAGTATTTCTATTATTCACTGTAGTCTCTGCAACATCAATATCTGTATAAAAAGAATTAAAAATGATACCTGCGGTGAAAGGTATATCCCATTGATTAGTATTGCTTACACCCGATCTTCTTGTGCCTGTAGCTCCCGCCGCTCCTAAGGTAGTACTAGTACTATCATAATAACTACTAATATAAATTACTAGAGTTTCATTAGGGTTACCATTCATTGGATTTGAAACTAATTCGTATAAATTACTAATGGTAGATCCCTGAGTTCTTAAAGCAAAAGAATTTCCTTCTAAAATTCTTCCCCATCTATCTAGCGCTGATAAAAATGTATTAGTTGTGGCTAAACTAAATCCAGGCTCTTTATCAAAAATTGCAGAAATTTCATATCCAACCGTTACATAAACATCTTTACCGCTTCCAAGATAATTCACATAATATCTTCCTTGCCCTTCTGGGGCAAAATTATTTGTTGTAGGTGTAATTGTTATTGTAGGAGTAATGGTAGGGGTCACAGTAGGGGTAAGAGTAATAGTAGGAGTCGGAGAGGGGCACGCTCCTTCTGAAGCATTAGATGTACCATACATACTTGTCCACGCACCGCTCGGAAATATATAAGGTCCAACAGAAGAAGATTGTACATAAACAGGTCCTGGTGGATTAGATACTGCCCATATACCACTTGAATACCACCACCCTTTTACAATTTTATTTGCATCATTTACATTAGTGTACCAAATATCTCCTGTACCAAATCCGCTCCCGGGAACGGGGCCTGTTTGAAGAGTATAGGTTCCTTCTAGCGTACCTATTAAACAAATTGAATTAGGAGGAGATGGAATTCTTGTTTGCGTTGGTGTAATTGACGTAGTAGGTGATATAGTTGGGGTTTGTGTAATGGTAGGGGTAATAGAGGGTGTTAGGCTTATGGATGGTGTAATTGATACTGTAATTGTAGGGGTAATACTGATAGTAGGTGTTATTGTTATTGTTGGTGTCTGTGTTAAAGTAGGTGTCTGTGTTAATGTAGGTGTAATTGATATTGTGGGTGTAATTGACGTAGTAGGTGATATAGTTGGGGTTTGTGTAATGGTAGGGGTAATAGAGGGTGTTAGGCTTATGGATGGTGTAATTGATACTGTAATTGTAGGGGTAATACTGATAGTAGGTGTTATTGTTATTGTTGGTGTCTGTGTTAAAGTAGGTGTAATTGATATTGTAGGTGTAACAGTAGGTGTCTGTGTTAATGTAGGTGTAATTGATATTGTGGGTGTAATTGACGTAGTAGGTGATATAGTTGGGGTTTGTGTAATGGTAGGGGTAATAGGGGGTGTTAGGCTTATGGATGGTGTAATTGATACTGTAATTGTAGGGGTAATACTGATAGTAGGTGTAATTGACGTAGTCGGTGATATAGTTGGGGTTTGTGTTATTGAAGGTGTAATGGTAGATGTTTGCGTGAGTGTAATGGTAGGAGTTAATGTAGGTGTATTTGTAGGGGTGCTTGAAGGGGTTTCAGTAGGGGTAATTGATGGGGTTAAGGAAATAGTTGGGGTTATGGAGGGAGTGGGGGTAGGGGATGTAGTGGGATCTGGGGTAGGAATAGCAAAAACACCTTGACTAGAGATACTACCACGTTTCATAAGGTCACTAAAAGACAATATTTTTTTAGAAGCAATTATTTTTTGTCTTCTTAGGTTTTCAAAAGAAGGGTAATATACCGCCATAAAATATATTTATTGATTTATTATTAACTTTAACTTATTATAAGGAATGTATTGGTTAATTCTAATATCTGTAACTCTTTGCTCTTGTTCTAGTACATCAAGTTATAAGCAAGATAATCGTTTGACGGAAGATAGTATTACCTGGGAATATGATAATACTTCTCTGCAAACCCCTTCAACTCACAATTCTAATAATAATATTCTTGATTCTGAGGATGGAAGTGTTCAAAAAGGCAATCCAATCGGTGTTACTATACGCTATTAATGAAAATAAGCAGAGTTAGTGGTCAACCACAATATTTTAAAGTTCGAATAGATGTAGATGACCCGGATTGTTTGTTTTCAATAAAAGAAAAAATGACGTATAACAAAGTTTTTAAAGCATATTCTGAAAATACAGCTATAAGAGCTGCAGCAAACTATTGTAACAAATATAGAGAATACTATCCGGGTGTTAGTTTTAAGTACTCTACAAAAGATGTAGAGCCATATTTTTATTCTTGCTATAATTCCTGTACAAAAGATGATCTATAGTATTGTTTATCAATATTTTATATAATAAAAATAAAAACTGTTTATTTTTATTATTTTTTGTATAAATAATATTATGAACATATTAGATAAAATTACAGATCTTTATTACAGTGTACGCTTCTCTGTAGAAGATTTATTTTATAGCGTCAAAGATAGGTTTTGTACTGCAAAAGAAGAAGAAATATCTTTTGATGAAAAGTATGTAGAGGAAGAAAAGCCTAAAAAGAAAAAGAAGAAAAAAAAGAAGAAAAACAGTTGACGATTATACTAATTCAAGTATAATAGGTTTGTGAAGCATATAAGGCTAGTAAAGCCCGGGCGGTTTAAGAAGTTTGGCCATGAGTTCCAGACAGATAAATTTACTAAATTTAATAATGTAAAGTTGTATCTTGTAGAAATTACATTTAAAGATTCCGGAGAAGTATTTCATAAGTTTGGAGTTACCTCTAAAATGGATGCAGCGTTAAGGTTTATTCCTACTGAATACCAGCCTAACTTTAATATGTTCAAACAACCCGTTAGAGTGCTTGCCAGTGCCATTATGCCTGTAAAGAAAGCTTTTGAATGGGAAGAGTATTTTCAAAATAAATATCCGAAAAATATTCATATCAAAGAATATTTTAATGGAATTTCAGAAGCAGTTTTGTTAAGTAAATTTGAGAGGTTTGAAGCTATAAAAAAAATTATGAGTTTAAATAAATTATATAAATCTAAAAGACTAAAAGCTTTACAATATTAATGCATTTTGATATTTATTATTATTCTATGTATTTTGTATTAGCTGCCTCAGCTATATTCTATTCATTCTTATCAAGATAAAAATAAAGCTTGACAAAATTCAATTTTCCTACATAATATTAGGACAATGAACGTTAAATTACAGTCTACTAAATTTACAACCGTGAAGGATGTAACCATTCCTGATGTTTACTTCAGGAGAATGAAATCTGGTATCGAAAAACTCGACGCTGGTTTTGGTAATGGTATTCTTCCTGGTTCTTCTATTACTCTAACTGCACGCGCAGGGCTTGGTAAAACTACTTTAGTTCTACAACTATTAGAAAATCTTAATAAACAAGGTCACCGCGTTGGTTACTGTTCTTCAGAAGAGAGTGTAGCCCAGCTGGCTATGGCTTGTAAGAGATTGAACGTTTCAGATCTTCAGGTATGTAACGAATCGGATGTTGATATTATTTCTAACTATATGAAAGATTTAGATGTAATTGTGGTCGATTCGTTTCAAGGTTTGGTAAAAGGAAAACTTAGAGGACGAGAGCTAGAAAAATATTGTATTGAAAAGCTAGTTGTACGAGCTAAAGAAACAGAATGTGCAATTATTCTAATATGTCATAATACTAAGGCAGGGGGTATTAAGGGAAGTTCGTTGATTATTCATGCCGTCGACGTTAACATTAGTATTGGAGGTATTAAGGATGCTGAAGCTAATGCAAGAATTATCACCTTTGAGAAAAATCGATTTGGCCCTGCTACTGATATCGAGTGTTATATTGAGTATAGTGGGTACAATTTTGACGCTGAGGTGGTTATCGAAGAACAAGAGAATTCCTCTAAGTCTAAACGAAAAAAAGAACAGCGAGACTTAATTCTAAGTATGGGTGGTAATTATAATATTCAAGACGTTTGTAAGAAACTATCTGTCGACAGTACTCGGGCGGGGTTTCTTCTTCGTGAACTACAAGCTGAGGGTAAGGTTGTTAAAGAGGGTAGAGGTATTAATTCTACCTGGAAAAAGAGTGATTTAATAATCGATGTAAAGGAGAATTCATGAAAGTAAAGACAGATAATAAGCCAGAAATTACCCCATTTGTGGGTCAGCACGTAACTGAATTTCACTATACAGATAGAGATGCGTGGGAGGTAATTGAAGTTATTAGCCCTCGACGAATTAAAATTCGTGAGCTTGATGCCGAAATTACTCGCAAGCCTAAAGACTTTCACCCGGGAGGCTTTTGCGGTCATTTTGCAGATAATTATGATCAAGAGTATAAACTTACCAGTAACCCTGACAATAAAGTTAAGACCCTTAGCTGGCGTTCTAAAGCTAAGCGCTGGTGTGAAGTAGGCCAGCAAACTCGATATAGTAAGTTTGGTCTTCATAAAAAAGGAGAAACTGCAACCAAGTTCTACGACTATAACTTCTAATGATAACTCCAAATAAAGTACAAGAATATATTGAATTAGGCCACGACAACTATGAAGTGGCCCGGTGGCTTCTTACCTTAGAAATAAGTAAACATTGTCCCCTCTCTTTAGATGATCTTCCCGATACGGTTACTGTAGCCAGTGAAATAGAAGCTATTGTTGAGTGTCTAGATGAAAAAGATTATAATGACGCTATCAATATATCTATTGATGGGGCTAGAATTATTTTAGAGGATGAAGGCTTTGAAATAGATGAGTAAGTTTTTTGTAGATTTCCTTAAAACATATATGTATTTTACATATAAGGGATTTTATATTATTATAAATGTATTCTCTGAGTTTATTAGTTTTATATTTTTTGTTATAAAAGATTTTTTCAATAGTCTTATTAATCTTTATCAAAGTACTCTTGAAATAATTTTAAATATGTATTTAGAATTTTTAATTTGCTGTATGCAATTTTTTATTTTTCTTTCATCCTTATGCATAAATATTTCTCGAGGGCTTCAAAATAAGATTTTCTCGTTTCAGAATAAAATAAAACTATGAGTAAAGAAGAAAGTCTTAAACAGATTTTAAGTTTAATTGATGAGGTGGATCTCATTGAACGAAACTTTTGCTTCTACCATAAAGAAGGAATAAAAATAAATGAAGAGATGGAAGCTATAATTTTTTCTAAACAAGATTTATTTCAAGAAGGACAAGATAAATTAGATGCTTTAAAAAAGAAGTTTGAAGAGTTAGTTGTAAGGTATAATAAAGATTGTAAAGTGGTTAACAGAACAATAGAAAAACTTAATAAATATCTCGAAAAAACAAATAACCCCATGAAAATAAAAGGATTAGAAGATTTTTATAATTTTCTTGATTAAATTCTTATTTCCCTCATAATATAAAAATGACATCTACATTATCTAATAATAATCGCAAAGGCACAATTGATCTTTATCCATCTTACCCTAATGAAACTGTTAATTGGCGTAGAGGCCGTAGACCAAATAAACTTCATCGTACTATGGTAAATCTCGATGTAGGTTGGAAATTCTTTTATCCTTATACAACTGCAAATTCAATTTATAGAAAAGCTCGTGAGATAAATATTGAAGTTGTAGCATCTTCTACAGAAGGGGGATTTTGGGTAACTCGGGTAGACTAATATCTAAGTACAGCCGATGCAGTCACAGTCTCTGTGCAACGCGATCGTGCCTTGGCTTGAGAGGATAAGCCAGTTCTCCTAAAGTAACTGGTCATCATCGTAGTTTTTCGGTTCTACGTTAAAAAAACCGTTATTTTTTTATAAATAATTATATGTTTGATCAATATTTAGAAAAATATAAGCATGTTTCAGATGAAACATTTGCCTATACTGTAAAGACAACATTTGAACAAAGAAAAGAATTTATTGATGAAAGCTCGGCGTGTTTAGAAAAAATTGCTGAAACTTTAAAAAAAATGCCTTCAGATAGCGGTAACTTAAAAATAATTGGTGAATTTATAGTTAGGGTGATTCGCGATTTTAATGTACCTATAAAACAAATAAATTACGAAATAGAGAATAGAAAATTATAGATTTATTGTAAGATTTTGTATTATAATATTAGAATTACTGTTTTTCAGCAAACTTAAAATTTTATCTAATTCATTTATAGGATTATTATTTTTATTAAAAAGTTTTCTTAAGTCATCTAGTTTCCAAAATCCTAGAGCTTTTCGCACTCCATTATTGTAATTTATAACCTCTACATCTTCTTCAATAAATCTTTCCGCAAGAGGAAAATTATAGGGCTCTTCCATAAGATTCACGGGATAAAAAAGACCATAATCAGATAAGTTCTCATTCATTCTAGGAAGCTCATCTTCCTTAACAGAGCTCCATTTATTTTCTTTTATTTTTGCAAAGGTTGTGGTTAAAAGATACTTACAATCAGAGCTTAAAATATTCTCAATAATTTTTTTACAATCACATAAGGGAAGATGACCGAGAACATCACGAATAAAAAGCAAATCACTTTGCGGAATTTTATCTTCAACCAAATTTAAACATTCAAATTTATAATCCGGGTACTTCTTTTTATTGTCTTCAATACAAGTTTGAGAAATATCACAACCAGTATAATTTTTAAAAATACCTACTATCTCTTTCATCCAGTTAAAGTCTCCGCAGGGAAAATCTGTAATAGAAGTGATTTTTTTTTCTAATACTAACCGAACAATATTATCTCGTATCTTTTCAGTACTGGAAAGAAGGCTTCCATGTCCTGAGCGAGTTTCATCATAATAACCAAAACCAAAATTCTTATAAATATTATCAAATTTTTCAGAAATAGACATAATTTATTTTATAACTACTTCTTATTATATCCAGATAAAAAAAATAGTTGACTATTTCCGAGCTTCCTTCATAATACTAACAATGAGCAACAAAACAAATAAGGTTAGTCTATTAGTATATATTAAAAAACAGTACAAATATAGCACGCAAGAGGAGAGGTTGGGTATTCTAGCCGATCAACTAGGGGGAAGGGAAGTGGGAGGAGGTACCTGCTTGGCAACCGGAAAGCGCGATAAGCAGTATTATTTTAATTCTGAGAAAGACGCTAAAACGTTTCTTTCTTACCCTACAGTTAAGCAAATTATTTTAAAGGATTATGACCTTGTTGATATTGATAAACACGGTCTTACAATAGTTAAATGACATACGCCAGACTTAGAGATATTCTTAATACTATGGATAGAGATGAGCTCAATCAAGAAGCAGTATATTTAGTCCATGAAAAGCTTCATAAAATTGATCAAATTGAATCATTTAGAGGAGATAAAATATTTGCCTCTAAATTTGGAGGTCAACCTCATCAAGTTTTTCTTACAAGCTTTAAGGAGTTTTAACTAGAGAAAGAGGCAGACATTGTTGCTATGGCTGAATAGGTTAGACCTCTTGCGCGCCAGGCACATAGCCGGGAAGGCGAAGACCTAAGTTTCTAATCGTTCCTCTTCTCTTGATTTTTAATTTAATTGATTCATAATTAAGAAGTGAAAAAACATAAATCATTACCAAAGATTAAAGTAGGTCGCTTTAAGCTTGTCAGGTATTATGAAGCTGATATTACCGGGCCTGACAAATATATTACAGAAATTGTCGATCTTGGTCGCAAGGTTGCATCTATAGATCAGCTGTTCAATATTGGTATTAACTATGTTCTTACCAACGCAATTGAAGGAAAGTTTGAGCTTACTTCTTTTAATAAAAAGAAGAAAAAGAAAAAATAATATGAAAGGCAATAGTGAATAATACTCTCATAGATACTTGGTTTACTGTAGATCAGCTAGAAACAATTAAGCGTTCTCTAGATATTTACTATCAGGAATGTTCTTCTGATGTTCAGCTAGAGCTTATGCCTATCTTAGAGCACTTAGATCATCTTATTAAACATTATAATTATAAATGAGCATATACCCAAAAAACAAAATAGATAAATTTATTTTAGAAGCTGTACAGCAAATGTTTAAGACCATTGGAGAGAAGTATACTCCAGAGTTTGTACTAAACAAAACTTGGTTTCAGAAGAAGCAATGGGATGTACAACAAGAGAAAAAGTTTAAGAAATGGTTTGTTATCCAGGCAAAAAAGCGTCTAGGCTGGAGTAAATCATTAAGTGAAAAAGAATATAGCTGGTTTAACTTGATGTGGGGATGGAGTTACAAAGATGAAACAAGAACTAGAACAAAAACTGTATAACGATTTTCCTAAGCTTTTTAGGCAAAAAGATCTACCTATTACAGAATCCGCCATGGGGTGGGGTATAGATACTCCTGATGAATGGTTTGATGTAATCTATAAGGCTTGTAATTTAATCCAAGGACATTGTGATAGTATTGAAGGGCAAATTGAATTTACTCAGATAAAAGAAAAATTTGGTCAATTAAGAATTTATTGTTCGGGGTATGATTCTTATATAAATGGAGTTATTGATATGGCTAGTGAGATGGTTGCAGATGATAATTTTAAGCTAAGACAATTCAATGATTAATGTAATTACTTTTGCAGATGTAGCTTCCATATTTTTATGCTTGAGCTTCATAGTATTCTGTTATGTTGTAATTAAAAATAGGTTATGAATCTTCACAATGAATTAATGCATGTTGTAGTACGGCTTCCTAGAGACTATGAGCCTTATGGAAGCGTAAAAAGATGGGAAGATCCTAATAAGAGTTACCCTGATTGCTCTATGGGGTGTAAGTATTATAAACCTCTAAAAGGAGAGTTAGGTCAAGATTGGGGTATTTGCGTTAACCGTAACAATTATAGATTTGGTTTTTTGACTTTTGAGCATCAAGCTGGGTTTACATGCTTCGAAAAAGCTTGACAAAAATCCTAGTTCCTGCATAATAGAGTTATGGATTTAACAACAAATATACAAAGGCTAGTAGAAGAGATATGCTATATGTCTGAGGGATTTGGAAGTATAGATAGGGCTATTAGCTTTGCTAAAGAGAGGCAAGTCAACCTTAACTATAATATTCCCAATCATATGTGGCCGGACATTGAGCTTGAAATTGAAGAACTTATGGCCAATCAATAAAGGCTTGACTAAATTTCTAGTTCCTCATAATATAGGTATGATGAAAAATAAAAAAGATACGTTTATACAGGACTGGGAGAGGTGGGCAGATATGATGAATAGTATGCCCGTTGAAATACGCGTTAATTGTAGGTCAGCAGGAGCTTATAGTATCAAGAAAAGCGGAATGCTCCCAGAGGGTTGTGGTATTAGTTCTTCTGATGTTAATCATGAATTGTTTAGTATTTGGAAGGACTGTGGAAAAGACTTTTCTAATTATCTTTCTACATTAGTTGAGCTTTTAAAGCAAAGAGAAGATAGCGAAGTAATGGCATGAAAGAGGTTTCTTTTTTCTGGACTTTACTCCTAGGAATAGTTAGTTGGATTATTATTGTTTTTGGGATATTGGGATCTATAGAACTCTTAAAATGAATTATCAATTTGTAAGCTTAAAGCTAGGTGGAGAGCAATATGATTTTATCTATGATAGTCAAGAAAGTAGAGTTTACCCCCGTTTGTTTCCCGGAATTGATATACAGCCTTTTCGAATGGGATGCGGAATGAAAATGGAACCGGATATTCTTAAAAAAATTATTCTCGATAAAATTACCATTTTGGATAAAGAATTAAAAACCATTCTTCAGAAACTAAATAATGAAAATGAGGAAAATAATTGAGGCTGTTGTTGCTATATTTCTCCTCTACCCCTTAGTTTTTATTTTTAAATGTTATAATAAGTTTCATGAAAGATATAGATGTGGTAAGTAGATGTTTTATTAGTAAGTATTATGTCTTATTCTCAGATTATCTTCAAAGAATTTCTCCTCATACTCGAGATCAAATAAGAAAAAATAAAGAACTAGACGAGCTATTTGATTTATTTCTTGATTTTATCATCGATTCTTCACAACATCTTGACGAGCAATATATTAAAAAAGAAGAAAAAAATATTGACATTTATTAATATTCCCTTACAATAATAATATGATGATTGCAGAAAAGATAGATTTAGAGAGTAGTTTTAATCGTCTTTATAATAAGGACTTTGTCCTCGACGTTTTTGATACTAATAATTTTCTACGTTTACCTAAAGGTCGTCTTCAAGCCAACTTATCATTTCGTCCCGGTTATTCTGATCGCCGTTCTACCAAGAATAATTATCTTTTTATTAGTGGTGAGCGAAGCCCTCATGAAGTAGACCCCTCCATCAAATATTATCATCAAGAACTTAAACCGGGTCCTCGAGGTCAAGACGAAGCTTTGGATAAGGAATGGCGGGTCTATAACCGAAAGGAAGTTAAGATTATGAACACCTATCTTCTTATTTTAGGTTCTGAAATTGAGTGCAGAGCTTTGAATAATGACAGTGAATCTACTTGGGACTTTCCAGGCTTTTATTCTGTTTTGTCTCAATGGTTAAACCATAGCGGGTTTTATAACAGAACCTTTAGCCCTTATGCGGGGTGTCAAATGTGTAAATGTTCTCCGGGTTTTAAGCTCAAGAACATACACCCCAGCATAAGAAATGTGGCCATGTATGTGGATTTCAAAGAGTGAGTGATAATATTTACTTAGAAGCCCTTGAGGGTCTTCGAGAAGATAATGTAAAGCTTCAGAAAAATCTAGAAAAACATGTAATGGTAGGAGCAGAATTTTCCGGTATAATTAACGAGATGTTAAAGTATATTGAACAGAAGGATAATAAAGATTATCTATACTTTGTGGGTTTAGTTGAAAAGGCTTTGGAAAGAAATCGATGAGTGCATATATCTATAAACTAATTCATCCTAAGAAATTTACTTGGATGAATGTTCAATTTGAAACAAATGGACTGGCTGAAACCAAGCCAGTTTATCACCTGAAGTTTTGGTATAAGCCTTATAGCGGTATGGAAGATGATAAAAAGCTTCAAAAGCAATTATCTCGAGAAGAGAAGAAGACCAAAGAGCTTTTTAAAAATATTAAGGTTGAATATGCTATCCTTACTTTTGGTTGGGATCAAGGTAAGGGAGGTATTAGTAAGCCTTTCAATCATGGTGAGTACTTTGGATGCTGGCAAGTAGTTAATTGGAATAAATTAAGGCGAAATGGAGAGATTATTGATCTGGATGATGCATGGCTTGGTAATTGTAACCGGGTTTGTTTTAATGATGAGGCATTTGATAATGTGTTTCATAAAGCTTTCCTGGCCTCTAAGGAAGATATTGTGGATGAGGTAACCAGTTATGCCTAAGATTGGAGAAAAAAAGAAATTTAAAGGTAAGAAGCTTAAAGGACTACAATATGTTGAGTCTGAATATATGGGTGAGGATCTGGGGTGGGTTGACTCTTTTAGGGATATTAAAAGTGAAAAAGCTTTGGAGGCATATTATAAAGCCCGGGCCGATTATGAGGAAAGAGATTTTCAACGGAAGATGGGAATGTGGAATCTTGATTATAAAAGACTTGCAAAACATGAGTAAATCTGTTAATATATAACAATGAAATACTGCTTTGAAAAATATGAATTCACTGAACGGGGGAGAATATTCCTTGGATATGAACAAACCCAGGCTTCTAGTTCCCAAGAAGCCCGAGAAAAAATACAAGAAAAGGTCGGAGAAAACATTACGTTGACTCAAATCTTTGTTAACCAAGATGTTTGATCCTATCTGTATTCTTTATTTCTTGTATATAGTCAATGGCTTGGATGTAAAGAGCCGTTTAACCGTGAAAGAAGTTATTCAAAGTAGAGAAGAAGCTTTGATTACTCAAACCATTACTGAATCAGTATATCCTAGACTATGAGTTTTTATATTGAGGAAAGGTTTGATGGGCGGTTACCTGAATATCATGTTTGTTTAAGTAATGTAACAGTTAAGGTATTTGATACAAGAGAAGAAGCTGAAAAATGGATTGAAGACCAAAAATAATTATCCGGACCAGTGTTTATATCTTAGGAAATTCCAAAGTCCAGAATAAGGAAGATCGGGGTTAATCCAAGGATCAAAAGCACCGGCATCTAAGAGAGCTTGTAATTCTGGAGTTAATATAATTGGAGGGTTGAGCTCATCATTCTCAGTATAAACGGCAAAATCAACTGATCCAAGACCGGTAAAAACAAATTTATCTACTATTGTAGGGCTCAAAACAATTTGACCTAATGCACTATTAAATGAAGATAGATTATATGCGGAGGTTAAGAGCCTGTAATTGTTATTGTTTAACAGAAATCGCACACTAAAACCATTATTATCTCCAAAAGCCGTCACTGTATATACGCAGGTCACATTATTTGTTACAATGGTATTAGTAACTCCATAAGGATAAGCACTGAGAAGATTGTTTTTTACGCTTACCTGAAATACCCCCGCAGATGAAGAAGAGGTAATAGTATTCGGTTGAGTGATTTGAAGAGTTCTTGTGTTACCAATATAAGAATTAGCTCCAGCAATATTAGCCTGGTCTGTAGAAGATATATTATTTGTATTATATCTTTCATTAATTGAACGGTTTAAGTAACTAAGAGTAGGTACAAAGCCTGCCGTTCTTATATTAGAAAAAGCATCAAAGCCGGTTAGAAGAGCCGTGTTTAATGTATATACGTTTCTGTTTTCGTCTACAAAATGTTGAAGGGGGGCAACTTGAGCTGATGCAGGTAATTGATAAGAAGCTGACTGAGCTCCCAAACCAAAAGAAATTGTTTTTGTTGTATCGTAACCGGGGGTATTATTATTTCCAGAAATCGGGAGAGTAACAAAAGAAAATACAAAAGGACTTCCATTCATCGCTCCGTTTAAATTACACAAGTGAACAAATTTAACAGCATAATTATAGAATTTTAACTGTTGTCCAGATCGAATGGGATCTAAAACAGATTGAGGAAGCTTAACACGTACCACATTAGCTGATGAAGGGAGAGAATAGGTTAAAGAAGAAAGAGGGAAAAGATAAGCAACACACCCGGGGTTAGAACCAATAAAGCCCCAAGAAAAATTATCTAAAGCTTGCTGAACATCATCTACATCGGATTGTGTATAATTATAATTTGGATTTGAAACGTTTCTAAATTCAAGATAAGGTAAGAGGATTTGTGCTCGAGGAGCATTTACCGGGGTACCTAATCCTGTAATCAAAGAAGTAAATGTTGTATATACATGAAAAGCGCTTAATGAGGAGTTATTTTTTAAAACTGAATTTGATGCTGTTTCTAATCCCACGGAAGATGTATAATAAACATAAGTAAATGCTTCATAGTTTATTTCTGGTCTACTAGCTGATGTGGAAGAAGTGAATATTGATTTATCAGAAAAATTATTACTTACACTAGCCCTAAAATTATCCGGATATTGAACGGTTGCAGGGGGATTTCCTGCTAGTGTGACTGCAGGGGTTTTTGTTGGTGTAGGGGTCGGGGTTCTTGTAGGAGTCAAGGAAGGAGTTGTCGTGGGAGTAGGGGTCGGGGTAGCTTTTATAAAATCATTTGCATTTAAGTAAACAACAATATCGCCTGATTTTGAAATTGAATATGAAGAAACACTCGAAGAAGTAGTACCATCAGTGAATGAGAGATTAAAAGTTTTATAAGATGTGGGGTTGTAAGTAATATATGAAATCTCGTCATACATTACGGACCCTACCAAACTTCCTTTTGATAATCCAGACAGGATGCCATTTGCATCAATAGCTGTAAAGCTTCTTACATAGAGTGCTCTCCCTGCAGCAAATTCATAATTTTGATATCTTCTTAAGGGAGTGAAACTAACAGAAGCAGTAAGATCTCTTAAACCAGTACCCTCTATTTTAGCACTTAAGGGATTTAAATATGAAGAGGTTCCCGTAAACTGCTGCCCACTAGCCCATCTAAGATCTGTATTTTGCTGATTAGGGAAATAACTCACTCCAAAATAAGCATAGTTTTGATTAGCCAGGTTAGTATTATTGTTGTAAGTAAAGAGAGAAGGTACATTTACATACCCACAAGCTTCATTTATGTTTGAACTATTAGCTGGTGTAAAATATATTTGAGCAATATAATTTCTTAAATCTGAATTATCCGTAAGTCTATTTCTACAAAATCCTTGATAAACATAGCCAGGAACTGATGATATGCTTCCAGAAATTGTATATACAGGACGAGATGTAGTAGGAGTGGGTGTTTGAGTTGGAGTAGGGGTAACTTGCGAGGTAGTTGCTATTTCATATGATAATGAGGGGGTAGGTGTCTGAGTTCGGGTTGGTGTAATACTAGGAGTAATTGATACTGTGGGAGTAGGGGTTCGAGTACGGGTTGGTGTAATACTAGGAGTAATTGATACTGTGGGAGTGGGGGTAGGGGACGGTTCAGAGATACTCAGGGCTATAGCAGTATTGTCGCTTTCTTTCCTCCACCCCGTGAGAGGAGGGCTTGTAAAATTTTGGGAGTCATTATAAATTTCTGGATATTGTACAGGTCCATATTCATCTCCATCACTGGAAAACACCACCCACCGCGGGGTAGTCCGGGCGTAAGTAGATGTACTTCCATTAACTCCATAGAAACGACTACTCAAAACCCCAAATATACACCCCGTGCCACTATCATACTGTCCATTATATTGGACTAACCACCATGCCTCACCATATGCACCAGAAGTAGGAGGTACTTGCCGGGTCACAGTAGAATTATTTAAAATACCACCTTGAAAGCTAACAAAATAACTAGAAAGAATATAGGTGTCAGCTAATGCCATATATTTATTTATTTTTTTTATTGCCATTTTCTTTAACGTATATAAAATAAACAGGTGAATATTAAGTTTATTAAAAAATTCTTGGATTGGTATCAAGATAAGTTTCATTTATCGGAAGTGAATACCAGGATTAAACTAGAAGAATTGGCCCAAGAGGCCGAAAAAATCTGGAATCAATACCAAAAAGAACAAGAAATTAATATTCGGGTACAGAAATACAATAAACAATATTTAGAAGAGGTAGAATCACACCTTCAAGAGGGTATGATGAAAAAGATTGTCAAACAAGTAAAGAAGAAGATTAAGAGAAAGAGAATATCTCGATACCTGTAAGGGGGGCGGTTTTTTCTGTCTTCAGCACAGCTCCCCCTGCGGTTTTTTATAAATAAAGAATATGGCCTTTTCCGATAATCTCCTAAAAGCGTATCAAGAAATTCACGGAGACCATCAAGTCCTTATAAAAGAAGAAGACGAAATGAGGTTTCATGGAACACAAAAGCCGTGGGAATTTTTTAAAGCCTGGGAAATCATAGAACAGTATATACCTCAAAAACAGGATTTATATTTTCTAGAAATAGGAGCGGCCAAAGGATTGTGGTCTATAGCTTTCATAGAATTCTGTAAACTCTATAATAAAACACCTCATTATGTGACGGTGAATTGGACAAATCCCCCTTATATAGAACCACATGAAAGGGCTTGGAATGACTCATTAATTAACGTTAAAAACTATTATCAAGATGTATGTAAACATTGGGTATGGATTGATGAGGATTCTAGAAAACAAGAAACCAAGTATTTAGTTTTAAAAGAATCTGAAATGTTTGATTATGTGTTTATTGATGGGTATCATACGTATGAGGCGGTATTAGAGGATACAAAACTCTATAAGCCCTTAGCTTCCCAATTACTTATGTATCACGATATACATGGTCGTTATGCAAGAGGTAACGGGGTACTCAAAGCTATAGAAGACAGTCAAACACCTCTAGATTACGAGATTATTTCCTATCGAGTACTTAAGAAAAGAGATACCGATGGAGAGGGTATCGGAATACATGTGGTTGACAGAAACAATGTAAAAGGTATAGGTGGGTTAAAATAAATATCTATATGCGTAAGGATGATCATTTAATATACGAGGCTTTTGAATCCAAGTTTACCTCACAAACAAATGCTGAAATATCGGTGGCCAATAACTTAATGAAAATGAATAATGCTCTGGAAGATATGAGTACGGTAATCCATATGTCCAAGAGCTCTCATATTGATCAATTATTATCTCGTATAAGAGACACGGTAGAAATGTTAATGTCGGAAAGAGGGTCGGGTTCAGAGAATAGTGAAGAAGATATAGAAGATACCGAAGAGGCATATAATAAAGGAGAAGAAGAGCATTATAGAAATAAAGAAGAAAATGCAGAATCTCCCTCTCAGAAAAGCTTAAATAGTTGGGAAGCAGAGATGAAAAAACAAGGTTTTGAGATTACTAAGGATAATAAAACAGGGACGTATCATGCCTGGCAGGGAAAAGATCATAAAAGTTCATATAGAACGCAGAAATTAAGGTAGAATTTCTAAAAAAATCTTAGGAAATTATAAAAAATAAAAGGTATTTTGTAACCAGGATACCTCAATTACAACAAGTTACACGACAAAATACAGAAATAGTAGGGAAATACTAAAAAATGCTTGACTAAATTATGCAAGCATATACAATAGGTAAATGATGAATGCAACAGAACAAAATAAACCGGATTTCTGGCCCTCTGAGAGAATAGGCCTGGCTTTCGAAAAGTATGATGAACTCTCTATACCTGCTAAGGCTCTCTATAATATGCTCTTCGATTACTGTACCTATGCTAGTGATCCTCAGTACAAGACTCTCCACAAGTTCCGCACGAAGATCAGTAAACTGGAAGGGCGGGACCGTGAGATTCTAATTGAATATTTTAACTCTGACCCGGCTATCCGGTGGAATGGTATGTCTAGTGAGCCGTGGGAATATTATAAAGATCCTTATTGAACTATTATCCCCGGGCAGTTATAATAGGTGTATGATATTTGTTAACACGGACATTTCTCAAACCACCATATCCCCGGAAACCGTATCCTTGAAAACTGAGATTGAAGATTATCTTAATATAGCCACTGTCCCTGCGCTTCCCAAGCTTAGAGACTTCGCCCGGCGTATTACTAATATATCGGATGAAAAGAGTAGAGTGGCTTTAGAAACGTGGTTCTTTAACCGTAACGAGGTTAGTAACTTTGGAGTCCCTGGCTATCTGAATAGCTAAGGTATAAATCGGAGGCCGAACTAGGGTCGTATTCGTTTTAAACGAACCGTGACGCCAAGCGGATACGACTCAGAGGGGGATAATAGTTGAAAAGCTATTATCCCCTTCATATTTTCACATAAACTTGGACAACGATTATCCCCGTTCAACGATAATAACCTTGCATTCTATTCGTCGTTCGTTTAATATACAATAAGAATAAATATGATTGTGACCGAAAAGTATAATTACGGGGTCATATACTCAAATATAGTCGACAAAATCACCCAAGATCTAGATGATTGGTTAGATGCATACGATCCTATTGTCCCTATAAATGATAGAAACCTGGCCCTTATACAGAGAATACCAGTTACTGTGCATAAGCACGTCTCTGAGTTATCTGTGGCCCAGGTTAAAGGGATCCACAAACTTCTTAAATCTAGAACTAATGACCAACATCTAGACAACCCCCTATACATAGAACAATCCGATCCTATTACTGGTATAGAGGATTATATTACCCAGGTTGTAGAAGCCGAGTTTACAAAAAGATATATATGACAATAATGCTAGAGTATATACTAATGGGAGTGGGATTATCCTGTCTCTATTGGTATTGTAGTATACTTAACAAATAAAAACCAATACTTCTGTAACTACTTGATATCAGAAGTTTGTGTAAATGGTTGAAACTCATTAACCATACCTAACTACTTCCTATTACAATATAGTTTGTAATTTGTTCAATCTCAACAAACCAACCCCTCTTCATAATCAACAACTTTACGCGTAAAGTTAAGGTCCAGAGCCCCCTCCTCCTGCCGTAATCTAAGGTGGTACATATAGTATATGTGAAATAGGGATTTGGTCAATAACAATTTTGGAGTTGTGTTTATGCCAAATTCTAATATAATATAGGTATGATGAAAAACAAAATTGAAAAGGTAGTTAGGGGGTTAAAAGCAGATTGTGAAACTGAATTTGAGGATAGTAATTATGAGGATGTAGTAGAAGATGTGTATCCTTATTTGCAGATAATTGTTAAGGATGCTAACTTAAATGATAACAAAAAGCAGAATAAGGTTTATAAGGAGCTGAAAGGGTTTTGTGATAGTGCTTATTTCCATTTAGCTGAATGTATGTGGGATAGGTTTGATGATAGTTTTATAACTAAAACTGTTAACAAAATTGAAAAGGTTTTGGTTGACTAAATCTAAATTTCAGCCATAATATAAGAATGAAAATTGATAAAGAAGATGTAGTAGTTGGTAATATAATTGAAGGTGTGGATGGTGAGGAGATTATTGTTGCAATTGTGGGGAGTGAGGTGTTTACAAGAGTTTTAGAAGATGCAGGTAATAGGTATGAAATCCTAAAAGATGGTTGTATTGAAATTGACTAAATCTAAAATTCAACCATAATAGGAGGTATTATGAAACAAGAAAGAAAGAAAGAGATAAGTGAGCTTATTGAAGAGACATTCAATAATGTCACCAAACTAAATGACCTACTTAAGAAGTCAGATTATGAGTGGGCCAAAAAGAATTGGGAATCTGATAATGATGATGATTATGAATTGGCTGAATCAATTCTTAATGTTGGAGAGAATCTTAAAGATTGGGGGAAGCAGTTTAGGGGTTGACTAAATTCTAAATCCCTATACAATTATTAAATGATGAAAACAAAAGATAAAAAGAAGACATTTGAAGTTGATATTGCAGTCACTCTCTTTATTACAAAAGAGGTGGAAGCAGAAGATGAAGATAGTGCACAATCTATTGCAGAACATTCTATTAAGACCTCTACAATAATTGATGCTTTCCAATCTGGAGATTGTGAGATTGAAAGTCATGAATTAAGGGAGGTAGAGTGAATACATTCAAACCTTATACTCAAACTAATGTGGTAGACTTCTATAAGGAGTTGGTGAAGAGGTGGGCTGATGATCAGTTAGACCAACTTCATGAATACCCTATTACTGATAGGAAGGATGCATTAGGAAGGCTTCTTGATTCTTCTTTAGATGTGTTTAGAGATGATATTGAAGAGGAGATTAGAAAAAGGAATTTGTCTTTTTTGGTTGACTAAAATCCCAATTCAGATATAATAGGTGTATGATGAAAAACAAACAACAATATCTATATATTGACTTATATACACACAAATCAAAATGGATCTCCAAAAAGGACTTTTTGTTCTATACAGTAGGAGATGAGTATGATGGTCATGATAGTAAAGGGTACTATATGACTTACAAAAATGAAGATGGTACAATTGAAAAAGAGTATTACAATTGGAAAGACAATTTTGATCCAATCAAAAAGACTCCTACCCATACTCTATATGTGGGTGAAGAGGTGATGTTAATTGACTTCACTAACCACAAATTTGGTGGTCCTAAATTGCAGGAGGTTAAATGAAGATACTAAAAGAGCAGAAACTAAAAGTAATAGAGCAGTTGGAGCAGTTAGCTGAAGATGCTGCATTTGAAAGTTATGAGAGTGGTGGTAGGGAGAGTGTAGATAATGTGACTCCCTACTACAGAAAGATTTGTAAGATTCTTAACATTAAGAATTCTTAACATCATAAATGGAAAAGGTATGTTGTAAAAGATATACCTTTTCTGTTTTTATATAGAGAAAGTATCAGTCCAGTCCTCCCCCCTCCTGCCGTAACTTAAGGTGGTAGGTATATTGTATAGGATTTTGACGAAAGTAAAAGCTAAAAAGGGTTGGGTTGAAAGAAAATTATATTGTAAAATTTTTATAAACCCTTATAATAATATTATGAAAAATAAGTATGGAATAAAAAATAAGAAGTTTGGGTATGGAAAGGAATTTGAGTTTAATGGGAGTGAGTATATTAGTATGGGTATATGGGAGGAAGAGGGTAAGAAGGTATTGTATGGGATAGAAATTACTGATGTAGGTAATAGATTTGAATTAAAGAATGATGAGATTGTTAGAGAGTTAGATATGGATGAGTAAATTTTGGGGTTGAATAAAAAGTAATTTACAAATATAATATAGGTATGGAAAATAAAAAAGTTGGTAGAATTGAAAAGTATAATAATACTAAAAAGATTTGTAATTATATTGATGGGATTTATGATATGTTGATGGAGATGGAGAGTGTGTATGAGGATTGTGGTAGAATTATTAATAAGAGAGTTGT
>Ga0214923_10001288_pt1 | contig 35863 bp, 30 predicted proteins | sample LL1510_MetaG_FD_177993 | JGI IMG/M metagenome (GOLD analysis project Ga0214923, IMG submission 177993) | Freshwater microbial communities from Lake Lanier, Atlanta, Georgia, United States - LL-1510 | ecosystem: Environmental > Aquatic > Freshwater > Lake | place: USA: Georgia | collected...
ATCTCCAAGTTGAAGAAACAAGAGTCCTGAAGTAATCTCTGAAGTTCAGAGTTAATCAATGGCATCATTGTCTTCATAATGATTTTGGTTATCCCGTTCTTACCGAAGACATCAAGGTATATCTTATAAATCTTCTCACGTTCAAACTCTTCAGCAATCTTAAGGATGGTCTCGTTGTTCTTTTCAATACGACTTTCAAGGTTTTCAATCTGATTTGTATTGGTTGTTTGGGTTCTTTCGTACCCTCTCTTTTCACCAATCAATTCATCAATTCTCATATTGGCTTTAACCAACTGAGCTTCAATCTCGTTGTTCTTCTTAATCTTATCTTGAACCTCTTCGTATCTTTTTAACTTCTCTTCAGACTGTTCCAACTTCAAGTTATTAGATTCAAGTGTTGCTTCGTATTTCTCCTTGACAAGTTTGGCTCTCTCGTATTCATCAAAGTCCTTCTTAAGTTGAGTGAATGATTCTTCCTTCTTCTCAAGTGTTTGGATTTCTTTCTTGAACTCCTTAACCATTTTCTTATATCCCTCAAGTTGTTCAATCTTCTTCTTGGTTAACTCAGCTTCCATAAGTTTGATACCACAGTGTTCACACTGAATACCATCACCATACTTTTCAACCAAGTCCTGAATCTCTTCGACCTTGTTCTCAGCAAGAACTAACTCACCATTAACTGACTTAAGTTTGTCTTTAACTGAATCATGTTTGTCTTCATGATAAAACTCTTTTGGTTCAACAATCTTGATGTCATCAATCTGTCCTTGAATTCTTTTTCCAACGGTTTTGTATTCATCAATCTGTCCTTTAAGTCTTTCAGGATTAAGAATTACCAAGTCTTGGTCCAAGTCCGTAAATTTAGAACCAAGTAGGTTATCTTTATATTCTTGTCCCTTCTGAAGTCTCTTGTCAACATCTTTGATTTTATTACCAGCATCGGTTATCTCAGTTCCAAGTCTTTTAATCTCTTCTTTTGATAAATCAATGTCTTGTTTTAAAGACTCGGTGTTATACACATTTGACATCATTCCCTTTGAGAATTCAGAATAGATTTCCTTCCCTGTCTCTTCCTTCTTCTTCAAGAACTCAAGACCCAAGAATCTACTCAACACCTGACCACGAGCAGTTGGTTTTGCTTCCAACAAGTCCTCAAGATTTGATGCTGTCGTAACAATGGTCATTAGGAAGTCATCCATGTCACCGATTGATGTCTTGATAAAGTTCTCAGTCTCACGTCTTTGCTCCCCTGTAAAGTTCTGCAATTGACCATCAGATAACTTTTTGAAGAAGTCCAACTCGGTCTTAACATTCCATTCACCAGACTTAGCCTTCTTTCTCTCAATCTTACGAGCAATGATATACTCCTCACCATCAATGATGATGTCACCCTTAACACTCACACTGTTCTTGTCAGTGAATCGGTTGAAGATTTCTTCTGCCTTCTGTGTTTTGGTTGTTGTGTTGAAGAACAAGAATAATAACAAGTCCACAGTCAACACCGTCTTACCACCAAAGTTTGGAGGGTCTGACTCAACTACTGTAATACCATCACACTTATCAAAGTCAATAACCTGATTCTCACCATAAGACAAGAAGTTACTGAATTCAATCTTCTTGATGTACCATCTCTTGAATGGAGTTACCTCAACTTCATTTGCCGACATTCTGTTCTCCACCGCAAGGTCAATGTTCATGACTTGGTCATAATACTGGTCTTGTGCCTTTGATTCAAGAAGAGACTTAATAAGTTCCTTTTGGTAGTTCTTATCCATAATGTTTACCGCAACATCAATCGTCTGTTGTGTTTCATCAGTCGTCTTTGCCTTGGTAATAACATTAATGTTGTTAGACACATACTTCTTCATGAAGTATTGTTTAACAGACTTAATTCTCTCTTGTGTAAAGTTCTCAGGAACGTCCTCCCAAATTACTTGGATATAAGGGTTCTCCAAAGAAGCTATGTCCAACTTTGTTGCCATATTGGTGTAGTTAAATTCTGGATGTGGGTTGAATAAATCCCATTTCATTATTATGCAGGATTGATTGTGGCTCCTGACTCAGCCTCGTATTTCTTCTTTAATTCCTCTATTTGAGTTTTCATTGCTTCATTCATCAATTTCTGCATCGCAGATTGTTCCGCTTTGATTCCTTGATTTCTTGTCTCAACTTTTTTTCTGTGAGCTTTCGCACCACCTCTTAATTTTGATTTTGCCATTGTTATGGTTTTGTTGTTATTTTTAAATTTTCTACAAATACTTTACCCTGAGGGTCAAAAGCATTTCCTGTAACCCAAGCTCTAAGTTTTGCTTGACCTATTTCTTTAATCTTTTTCTCAGCATCAATTCTTGATTGAGTGTTAGGGATTTCTAAATCCAAAAGACTAATTGTTACTGTGTACTCTACATCTATGTGTGCCATATTAGTGATTGTTGTTTTGTGGTCTGTTTGTTTCAAACCATTCAATAATTGAGTTTATGGCCCAAGTGGCCCCAGATGCTAACATGCCATCAAAAAACCATGATACCCATGATGTAACATCTAATAATTCGTGTACAGGTGAATATAAGAAAATTCCGAAGAAAAATCCAACCCACACAGGTGTACACATCATACAAGATAACATTCCTTTAAGGAACTTGTAAAAATCTGTGAAGAAACCAATTCCATGGTCTGCCTCATTGAAGATGTAATTTCTTGGTGTATTAAAAATACTACCGTAAACAAGGATGTTACTTAACCCGTAAGTCATTACCATCCATAATAATAGTTGTGTCATATATTTTATTTATAAAGTGTGTCGTTTAAGTTTGACCCTCTTAAGAAAGCCGCTTTTTTATCTTGTTGAAACTTTTGAATCTCTTCAATCGTTTTTTCATATTCTTTAAGTTGTCTATCTTTTTCAATATTGTCCTGTTTCAATTTTTGAACCGTATTTTGAAGAGCTTCAAGTTTAGGTTTCCAATTCCCTTCAGACTCCTTTTCTATAATTATCTCCTTAACCACTTCAACCTCTTTTACAACCTCTCTCACAACTTCTTTGACTTCGGGTTCTTTTGCTTCCAACTGTTGTATTTTTAACAACAGTTCATTTTTTTCATTTTGGAAAATATTTTCCAAATCTTGAAGTTTAGTGGAAAATTTTTTTCTTTCTGTGTCAAAATCTTGTTCTTTTTGGAAAATTTTTTCATTCAGTTCTTGTTGGTCTGTAACATATACAATTTTCTCAACGGGAACTTCTTTGATAATTTCTTTCACCACTACTTTTTCAACTGGAACTTCTTTGGTCACTTCAACAATCTTTTCAACAACTCTTTCAACAGGAACCTCCTTAATTACTTCCACAATCTTTTCAATCGGCACTTCTTTGGTCACTATTTTTTCAACAGGAACCTCAACATATTCAACCTTAACAACCTCTTTGATAACTTCAACAGGAATTTCCACCCGTTTTTCAACTATCACCTCCTTTTCCACCTGTTTTTCTTGTGTTCCACCCGCATTTAACAAACCATACCTTTCAATGTTGAAGCCAGTTGTAAAGGAATCCTTGACAACTGAACTAACGAGCAAGTCGTTAAGATTACAATAAGACAATAAGTCTTTATGTTCAGTATTAGAAAGTTTTATCTTAATCTCCATGTTAATAGTTTACCAACTTCTCAGTCCCATCACTTAATGCGTCAAACGAATTAATGTAAAAAGAAAGGAAAGGTTTAGGATTAGGTAAATCCACAAAAGAATATTCATCTTTTTCAATTTCATATACACCATAACCGTGTTTTCTAATTGTTTCTCCAAAATTTTGTTGGATGGTTGAACCAATCATATACGCCTTCTTACCACCAGGAATGTCAAATACCTGTCTCTTGTGGATGTCTCCACATAATACGATGTCACAACCTTTAAATTTGCTTACATCAAACCCATCTTCAAACTTATAACCTATATCAGTATAAAGTCCTTGAATTGGTCCATGGAACAAACCTATATTTTTATTTTTTGACTTTTGAATATCAGGAGGAATGTTGTGTTCATATAATGAATACACACACCAATTGATATTGTCGTCTTCATATATACCTCTGTCCTTAAGGTAAACTATGTTCTCATTGTTTAATGAATCAATGATTGGAGTTAGTGCATCCAATCTTGATGTATTGTTCTCCAAAAAGTCATGGTTACCAATAATGACAATGGTCTTTGCAATCTTTGCGCATTCACTTAACACCCAAGCAACAAACTCAATAAGTTCAGGAGTCATTTGATTTTTGGAATGCACCAAATCACCTGTGAATACAATTCTATCAGGTTGTAAGGTACTCCATTCCTTTAACGCAGATTCAAGGATTCCACGATATAAATCATGGTCCTTGAATAGTCTGATATGTAAATCAGAAAAATGTACTAATCTTTTAATCATTGTCTGTTATTAACATAAATCCTAAACCCATAAATAATGAACCTACTCCCCAATTCTCAAACATGATAAATTGGGTAATACCAGTGCCAATTAAAAAGTAAGGTCCGAATTTTTTCCAAAATTTTATGAATTTATTCTCCATCAACTATTACTTTTTGTTCTTCAAATGGGTTGAACCCTGAATTAACGTGACCACATTCGTCACATTTATAAATTGGAAGAGGAACTGTTGTGTCCTCTGGTGAACCTGTCATAAACGCTGATACTGATTTCAAATAAGTTACTTCTCTGAAATAGATTGAATCGCATTTTTCACATTTAATCGTAGGACAAGTCCTAAGGTCAACTCTTGGTCTTTGTAATTCTTGCATAATTTTTATTTTATAATCTGAAATATAAGAAAATTATTTCGTCTGTTCAAGTTTATAGATATTTTTTCATATCCATTTCTAATACTGTATCTATAACATCTTTTGGTACTCTATACTCATCAAAGAATGTATCTTCTTTTAAATGTGAAATAATACAACCATAAAGTTTAATGTTTTCGTATTTGGTTCCTTTCAACATCTGAATCAATAACTTACCGTATAGTGGCAACTGAAGGAAATAGTGACCTAAAGCATTGTTAGGATATGATTCAAACGGAGTATACATTCTTTCTGTAAATCTAGTTTCTTCAAAGTTTTTAGGTTTGTTTGTTTTCCAATCCGTAATCAACAATCCAAAGTCATCACCTGTTTTGTTATAGGTTAACCAAACCTTATCTGGTTGACCTGTATATCCTAACTCAGGGTCACCCAATATCATCTCCGTGTCTAGTAACTCAACCTTTCTTGATTCCATCAACTCAAGGTATCTTTTGCCTGCGAAAATCATATTATCACTCTTCATGAGTTGAGTAAGGTCACAGTCAAATACTGGTTGTCTTACTTCTTTATAATCTCCATTTTTTTCAATAAGAATTTTTTCCAACATATAGTGAACTCTACTACCTAAGTTTGTAGAATAGTCACCAGCGGCTGCCCACTCTTCAATCAATTGTTGTTGCTTTTCAGGGTCACCACCAGCTTTATTGTATGCCGCTTCTTCTGTTGGGAATGCTTTGTAGAACTTTTTTAATACTTTGGATACTGAAGGATAATCTTTCCTTCCGTTCATTGTGTAGATGTGTTTGTCTTCCTCAAAGGTTAATCCAAGTGCTTTTTGTCTAACCTTAATTAACTCTCTGATTTCTTGTGCGATGTTACTTAATTTCATAATAATACTCGTCTATTTGACCTCTTAAATCACAAACGTCTTTGTCCGCTGGAAGTTTAATCAGTTTTATCTTGTTATACAATTTTCCACCATTTAGTTCGTGATACAATTTAACCCCATCTTTGAAAGCATCTCCATCGGTACAAATTATAATGTTTCCTTCCGCTTTCAAATATAAGTTTTCAAAAAGTAGTTTACTCATTTTCTTTCCCAACATCACAATTGGGTTAGGTAGAAAAAACGAATCAAATACTCCCTCACACAAATATACATCTTTTTTCCAATCTACGGAACCTTCATTGAAAATAATTTCATCTTTGGGTACTGGAGGGTTCTTATATTTCATCTTTTTGGGTACCCAAGCCCTTGCAACAAAGTAATTTAGGGTGTTTTCGGTGTTATAAGACGGAACAACGATTCGGTAGGCATAATCACCAGTTGCGGTATAACCTATCTTATATCGGTCTATAATGTCGTCTGTAATACCTCTGGATTGTAGATACTTGTAGGCTTCAATATGTGGAATGAATCTTGGGTTGGAGTCTTTGAAGGTTGTAAACCCTTCAGGTAGTCTTAATTTAACCTTCTTCTTATCTTCTTGTTTGAATTCTTCAGGTTTGATTAAGTTATATACCTTCTTCTGTGCCTTAGTGGCATACCCATCAAACAACTTACCCAATGGTCCATGTGTTCCATAAGTTTCACCACAAGCCCAACACTTGTATACGTGTCTGATGTAGTTAATCTCAAGATTACCCTTACCATCACCATTATCTAATCCCTTTTCTTCAGCACAAACAGGACAGTCAAAGGATATTTGACCCTTTGATTCATAATGTTGTTTTGGTGTACCCAACACATCAGACAACAATTCAACCAATACTTCAACTTCATCTGTCATAATACAAATATAACAAATTATTCTTGAATGTCATCGTTTTGTTGTCTGTACTTGGCGTCTTCAGGGTCTGGTGCAATTACATTTCTTCTCCACCATTTTTTTACTGGATGTGATTCATCAAAATTTTTCTCAATAACGATTGCAACAATTAAAAAAGTTGAGAATGTAATGAGAAAGAAAATAAATAAGTAAGCGATTATTATCATATTATGACCATTTTATTTTTTTTATATTATAGTATTGTCCTATGTTCACACCAAAGTAATTCATTCTTCTTTGAATATCAGTTAGTGAACATTTTCTAAGAAATCTATTGAGTTTAACCGTTGAGATACTGTGGGTTTTGAGTATTGAACTACTATGCCATCTTTTACTTTCTCTCATTATTCTAACATAGATTTTTCCTTCAAAAACTACGTCAACTTCTTCAGCCCAAGTATATTTTCTATAATTTTTAATTTTGATGACTCCATCCAAATATTCTGTGTGAATAGGAATTTCACCCCACTTTTCAAGTGATTTCTTAATCCCTTTTGATTCTTCGGTTTGAATTGTATATCTTGCCATAGAGGACAAAGATATGTAAATAATTTTAGATTACCAAATTTCTTTTGATTTCATGAAACCCAAAGCCGCACAGTATGCGTCGGTTTGGTCGTAGTTTTCCTTTTTGAGGGTGTTGTTCTTGGTATATTGCCATGTGATTTGAGGTTCTCTTTTGGCTACTAACTCCCATATAATAACTTTCTTATCTATGTCTTTTGGGAATCCACCAAATAGAACGTATTTGTTCTTATCGTTTGGTTGAACAAGATGAGGGAATGCAAATTTTCTTGAGTTGTATGTTGATATGAATTCAGGGATAACTCCTAAGATGTCGTAAACTTCTTTACATACAAGGGTGTTGAATCTCATTAAGGTGCTAACAGTATAAACGTTATTTGAATTCAATAATGGTTCTTCAATGACCACATGCTGAATTCCCATGTCGGCATAGTCTAATATTTTTTTTCTAAAGATTTGACCTTTAAGTAACAACTCTTCAATCTTATTATCTGTTTTAGGTTTCGGAATTGGTGAAATGTGAGTTAATTCCAATAAATTCTTACTTTCAATATCAAATAATGCCCAACCAATAGTCTTGGTTGACACGTCTAGACCCAAAATTTTAGGTGAATCTTTACCAATTGTTTTTACCATATTAGAAATCTAATTTAACTACAAACTGTTGTATGCCCTGTCTAAGTTCGGGAGATTGTAGTTTAGATATAACCATAAGGTCTTTGTTGCTATTGTAAAGCCCAATTTCAGTAACATAAGATGTTGTTCCTGATGTCCAAGTTGGATTTGATGTATTAGTAAACTGATTTCTACCTAAGTTGATTAGATATTTCATTTCGTAAATTGTTGCCGAAATGTCTGTCTCTAAATTACCATAGAAGTAATATTCATCACCAAAGTTTAATACATCTGTATCTCCATTTGCAGGGATATCAATATAATTCGCTAAATTATAAATGTTAGAAGCAGCTGCGTTATAACTATTAGCATCAATTTGGAACGTAGTTCCTGTAATACCTGTCATTGTAATATAACCATTTGTCAAAGTCATTTCTGAGGTAACATCAATTTCTCTCCACGCTGTTGAGAGCGGTCTTGTATCTCCTGTAACAATTTGACAAAGTAATTTCATACTATTTGCCGAGAATCCTGAAAGACTTGAATTCAAGAATGGAAACTCGTCTCCAAATCTAATCGCCACGTTTTGAGTGTTGGCTGTTACCGTGTTTGTTGCCTGTATTGAAGTATAATAGTTACAATGTAATGAAGATGTTGCCCCTGTGTTAGTGTCAAATCTATAAGTAAGCCAAAGTCTTTGAGTTGGACTTGTTATAACACCTTCTTGAGTTGTTTCGTTTGGTGTACAAATATTAGGCGTAATTAAAGAAAGTTTTGGTGCTGGTAATGTCCAGTTTCTATTAGCCTTATATGACATAGCAGAAATGACTTCCTCATCATCAATGATGATAATTTCTTGGTCAGGGAATACTTTACCAATTCTATTTAAGTTACCATTACTATCAGGATTAGTATCCCATAATTGATAATATCTAATACCTGGGTCATTCATATCTAAACTCTCCGTAGACTTGATATAATATGGTTTACATAAATCATATCCTGGAGGGTCAATCCAAAACGTTTGTCCTATTGTATCTCCAGTCTTTTTGTGCCACATTAAAGTTGGTAGGTTAAGTCTGAAGTGTCTTGCCAATCCAATATCATCTGTTGGATTTTGTGGGTCAAATGGAACTGTTGAAAATTTCTCTCCATAAACATTATCAATGTCTTGGTTTGTATAGTGAATAATTGCAATAGCTTTTTGGTCTTGTGGTCTTACTGTAATCTTATTATCAAAAGAGTTATAGTAATACACTTGTCCTGTATCTGTTTGACCACTTGGCTCTTGATAACCAAGATATTCTTTTGTTCCGATATAAGTTACGGAACCAAAATTGTCATACCCTTCGTTGGTACTTGTAAATAAACCTGCAGGATTTTCAGACCATGGAATATTCATATTCCAAATAACTGTATTCTCTCTGTTTTGAACATCACAAGGAGATTCAAAATTCAAAGTATCTGTTTGCCAATAAGGTGCAGGTGTAATAGTATCATACAACTGAGTCATTCCTGATGGGTAGATATAACATCTACCATAGTTTGATTCTATTGGTAATCCTGTATATGTAGGAGTTGCTCTGTCAAGATTCAATGTGAAAGTGGTGCCAGTGGTTCCTGTCGTAGGAGTCATGGATTGAATCTTATATGTTAAAATTTCATTTGAACCAAATGTTCCGCATCCTCCGATTCCGTCAAATACGATTGTAATAAAATCATTAACTTGTGGCGTTCCTGTAGTACAACCTGTACAACAAACCATTAGGTCGTCGTATTCAACATCTATTGATGTTGTACCATTAACAGTGGACATATCAACCCAATAATTAGACGTTACAGTATATGCTGAACCAGTTTCAATTTGTGTGCTACCTGTAGTAAAAAATCCTTTTGGACCTGCTGAGTTATAAACCTCTTGAACCACACTATCCATATAAGGAATACCAAAAGTATTTCCCGCATTTCCTTGAACATAATATGGATACTTTACGTTTTGTTTGTTTGACTGAGGAGAACCCGTATCATTTTGAGCGTTAAACGCTGGCATTAAAATATTGTTATTTACTTGATTGTAGTTCGGAACTGCAGTGTAATTAACCTCACTGTCTCCTATTTGAAAATAGGAAATATTGAAGTTACCTTGAGAGATGTATCTTCTCCCAACATCAGTAACTCTTGTATTAATTAAGCCTGCGGTATTTTTTATTATGTATGACATCTATTGATAAATATTCTTTTTCAAATTTTATTTTACGTTAAGTAGTTTCCTGATATTTCGCCACAACTGAAATATCCTATTGAATTTACTGTTACAAAATAAGTTGGTAAACCATTTGATAAACCTGTTATTTGTACAATAGGTCCAGATAAACCACTCACCGAGTAATAATAACCAATAACTATCTCTGAAGAATTTAATCCTACTGTTGTACTTCCAATTTTATTACAACTACTATCGTAGATATCAGCAGTATAATAAGATGATGATATTTGGTTAGCATTACTTTCATAATCAACACTATTACTTACAGTTGGTAATAAGTTTGTATCTGCAACAACTGTACAACAAGTACATCCTTTTACTACTTGAGAAGAAATTCCCGCATATATTGTTTGATTCAAATTAGTTACACAACTGTTTGTTGCAATTTGTCCTAAAGTTATATTCAACAATGATTGTGTTTGAATTGTCACTGTTGAACCACTAGTCAATTGACAAGAATATGTCTGAGTTTCAGTTGTAACTTCTTGTGATTCAGGACTACAATTAGGTCTAGAATTTATCTCCGTTACAGGTGATTGTTCTGAAGAAGGTAATAATAAAGTTCCGTTCTGATAAACTGATATATTATCACTTATTGTACCTGTACCAGGTCCATTAATGGTCTTAATTGAAGTAAAATTCAAGTTAAACTGAACATTAACACCTGTAGGTATCGGTGGATTTGATGTAATATTCAAATAAGTTGTTGTTGTATTTGAATTTGGTAATGTTACAACTTGTGTTTGGTTCGCCAATAAATTAACCGATAATTGATACGTTGTTGGTGCTTGATTATACCCTATAGTAACACTATTGTTAACACTATTATTCAATGAATCTCTTGTGATAATAGTATAAGTGTTTGGACATAATCCAAAGAATAAACCATTAGTTTGATACGTTAATCCGTTGTTAATTGAATATTGGTATGGTGGCGTTCCGTATGATGCAGAGATTGTTATTGTTCCATCACAATTTTTAATTCCGTCACATGTACTATTTTCAGAGGTAACTTTTGTTTGTATTGGTATTATTGATGGACAATTTCCTTCAGTCATAGTCACACTGAACTCATAAGTACCTCCAACAGAAGCCCAACCATTTGATGGTATAGACGATGTTGAATTACTTGCAAATATACCTCCATTGACCCCAACAAATGGCGTTTTCATATCCTCACCAACAATTTCCCATCTAACTCCTGTCCACACAATATTATAGCCGTTATAATTCCATGTAGTTTTTCCATTAAACATTCCATTACATGTAAATTGCCATGGACCATAAGCTGTTGAAGTACCTATCGCAATGAAGCATAGTTTTGGACAACTACCCGATGGAGTTACCGTTGGTGTCGTAGTAACAGAAGGGGTTGGTGTTGCACTTGGAGCAAATAATGAACAAACTGTGGTAGATGAATAATCACCATAATAATCAATAACAGTACACTCATAAAATCCCTGTCCGATTTGTGCTAAAGTTTGTGTTCTTTGTCCATTAGTCCAATAAAAAGAATAAGGGCTTGTTCCACCAGTTACATTTAAAGATAAAATACCGTCATTTGATGTTGGCGAAGATGGTAAAGAAATTATATTACAACTAACACCTAAATCAAATAACGTGAAGACATCACAATTATTTTTTAGTCTAAATACACCACTTTTTGATGGTGTTACCGTTGTTGATGGTGTTATTGTTGGAGTACAAGTTGGCGACGCAGTTATGCTTGGCGTTATTGTATTTGTTGGTGTATATGTTTGTGTTTGTGTTGGAGTAGGTGAAATACAATTAGGTATTACCGCAACATATAATTTTTCAATACCAAAAAATGGTAAAAAATAGTTTAAATTAACTATCTCACCAACTGAATTACCTTGAATTAAATCACCGCAGCTATTTGTATAATAATAAGTACCTGTTGTTCTACCGCTACCATAAACAATAGTAGTTGTAGATGGAGTTGGTGTTGGAGTTTTAGTATTAGTTGGTGTGAATGTCGGTGTTGCGGTATTAGTTGGTGTAACCGTAGGTGTTGCTGTATTTGTTGGTGTTACAGTATTTGTTGGAGTTACTGTTGGCGTATTTGAAGCGGTTTGAGTTGGTGTTGGAGCAATACAATATTGATAGCTAACACAATTACCACTACAAGTAGAATAAACATACCCTGAAGGACATGTATATCCTGATGATATATAATTTCCTGAAAGGTTTTGTGCTAAAGTGAACGATGTAACACCACTAGTACTAAAAATAACATTTAAATCCGATAATGAAGTTGCACCTGTTAATTGAGATAATGTGTTATCATAAATTTCACATCCGAAACCCGCAGGATTTGTACTACCTCCTGGAGCATTCAGTCCGTATAATTCTAATGTATGATTACCTGCTCCAATTTCAACAGGATAAACATGCCAATATGTAAACGCACTTAAAGATAAAGAATAAGTTGCTGGTGGTACTTTAGTATTTAAAATTTGAACACCGTCCAATACAAGTCTGAATTCGTTATCTGCCGCGATACCAACATAATATGTTTTTGTTGATATAAATCCAGTTAAACATTGTGAAAATCCTAACCAAGTGTTGATTGGTGTCGCATTTATTGCAGTAGTATCCCATATTCCAGTTCTGTTTAAAGGACCTTGGTTAGTTACTGTTGTGGGATTTGCCCATATATTCGGAGTTGTTACAATTCCATAAGTTGAGCCTGTTCCGCAAACAGAAAATCCTGGTTTATAAAATACCGCACCATATTGTGAATATAATAAATATTTAATTCTTACCGCAGGTAACGGTGATGAGGGTGGTGTCGCATTCGTAACTATTTCCCTAAAACAAGAATTGTCGTCGTAAGGAGTCCAAGTATATAGGGGATTACAGTCTGAACAGTTATATGCCATTTATTAATTTATTATATCTTATAATTATAAGAATTGATTATATTTTGTATAGTTATCAAATTCAGGAACAAATTACAAAATTACTAATTTTGCCCGCCGTGTTTATTAGAACCGCATAATAATCGGACCCAAAACCCATTTTAATCCATTTATTTTGACCATTGTATACGTTATACAAAATAATACCTACCGCAGTTTCGTAAACTGTAACTCCGACAACTGGAACTGAATTTGCTTCACTAATAAAAGTGTAATAATTTACTAAAGTGATTGTGTCATTACAAGTACTTCCCGAAGTATTATATCTGTTTTGTCCAATTGCATGTTTTGCAATTGCTGGTGTTAGAGATGGTGATGGTGTAAATGTAGGTGTACAAGTTTGTGTTGCAGTTTGTGTTGGTGTTTGCGTTGGTGTTTGCGAAGATGTCGGTGTTTGACTGGCAGTTTGTGTTGGAGTCAATGTTGGTGTCGGTGTAAATGATGGTGTTGGTGTTGGCGTTATATAAACAATGTCTCCATCAATACATCCATTAACATCTATAATTTTTATAACAATATTCGTTTCATCATATGGCGGTGGAACGTCAAAAACATAAGGAAATGTTGATACTGTTGCGACATATACACAACTTGCACTAAATGAATTACAGTAGTAAACATCTACTGGTGTATTTGCGGTTACTGATTTTATGGTTACTTGTTGACTCACGATACTGTTGTTGTTCCAGAGATTATGCAGTTATTACCATCAATTAACTTTAACATGTATGCGGATAAATTGTTATAAGGTGCTGGTATATCAAAAACATATGGTGTTGAGCTTACAGTTGTTATATAAAAACAAGCCGAACCATTGGTTTGACAAACATACACATCATAAGGTGATTGTCCTGTTACACTAGATATTGTTACTTGAACTGCCATTATTATTTAAATATTTAACATCCATATGTTCCAAAGTTTATATTCGGATTGTTTGAACCGCTAATACACGTTCCACATATATTAGCTCCTGTTGAGAAATATTGACCTTGTGTACATGCATCAACCGCTCCGAATGCCTCTCCCGCAGGAACAAATACATCAAATGAAGTTTGATTGTTATTTGATAACGTATTATTACATGGTATATAACTGTTTCCGTATTGGTAGTAAACTATAATGTTAATTGTTGTATCTACAGTGACAGGTACATCTAAAATCACAGATGCTCCCATGGTATCATTAATACCAGTTCCACCAACACAAGGTTGCATGTACGCATTAGCCGAAATTATTGTTTGTTGCGGAGGAGTGACAGGTGTTAAACAATCCTCACAAGACGTATAAACTGTTGTTGCGGCATTTGCAAAATAATCTCCTTGGAATGTTATCGGTGTCATTGTAGGTGGTGCAATATAATCTGTTTCAAATCTTCCGTTGTAAACCCAACAATTTCCTTGGTCATCTTTAAATGATTCTCCAACAACAACTGTGAATGAAACTTGTTGAGTCTGAATCACTTGAGCAAATGAGGTAATTTTACCAAATTTAATTTGTTGACAACTTTGATAAACATAAACCCAAACAGGTGTTGGTGTTGGTGATTTTGTTATTGAAGGTGTTGGTGTATTTGACGATGTTTGTGTTTGAGTTGGTGTGACAGGTGGCGTTTCAGTTGGAGTATTACTAGGTGTTTGAGTAGGAGTACTTCCAAGTGTTGATGTTGGTGAAGGAGTTGGTGTTTGTGTTTTTGTTTGAGTTGGTGTTACTGGTGGAGTTGCGGTTGCCGTTGGTGTAAGTCCTGCAGTTGCCGATGGTGTTTGAGTAGGTGTTGTTGTCACTGATGGTGTCGGTGTTGGTACGTTTGAACAATTTGCACAATTTGAGTAAATTTGGAATATTTGATTAACAATAGAGTTTGATGAGAAGTTACTATCGTCTCTTGTATATGTTACACAAACATTCTCATTATTAATTAAAGCAAAGAATGTCATTCCTGTTATCACAGTTATTCCACTGTATGATAAGTTACTTGAAGTATAAAGTTCCTTACCTGTATTACAATTTGTAAGGACCTTAACAGAAACACAGTTAAATGTCTCATCTAACATGTTGAAAGTTGCTTGACCTGCAACATCTACAGTTCTTGTTAATGTAACTGTAGGTGTTAATGGTATTGTTGGAGTAACTGCTGGTGTATATCCACTCATTGAGAAGATAACCGCCTTTCCATCACAAATAATTCCTGTTGGAGATGGTGTCGGAGTAACTCCGATAGAACCTATATCAAAATTGACATCGTCACAAGCAACACTTGGTGTAGGTGTTGGTAATGGTTCCCAATCACAATCAAAGTAAGCATTAAAATTAAATGTATTACAATTAATCGGTGTTGGCGTAGGTGTTGGACAAACTCCCCCTGTAAACCCATTGGCTAATATATCAGGACATTGTGAATAACAAGGAGAAGCTCCCTGTAAAATACAAGTACCTCCGAGACTATTTGATAAACACCAATACTCTGTTGAACCTGTTACATAATAAATGTAACCTGTTGTTGCACCATCACCGACATAATATGGTTTACCATTATAAAATCCAGAGTTGGTATAATTCCCATTATAGTTAATGACACTTGAAAGCGATGAACTCAAACAAAATGTTGTATAAGAACATGCTGGAGGAGTTGATGAAACCGTTGGCGTATTTGTAGGTGTTGGATAAGGTGTTGGAGTTGGAGTTGGTTTTCCCAAACATTCAATACAATCTTTATATAATGGTGAGCCGATGTTATCACCACCAGGTCCTGAAAATTCAACAAAGGAATAACAAACCCCACTATAAACATAAGCCGCTCCAACAAACGCCGTATCTTCTTCTACGTTAAAATAGAATACCGCACCATCAGAACATCTTGTGAGTAATGCGGCTTTATTACTTGACCTTGGACAAATTGGGTCACCACATCCTGCACCTGTCATTAAGAATGAAACTCCAGCTCCGTCGTATTGAGGACCTGAACCATCATTAATTACCGTAGTTGCACATCCATCAAATGACGTACTTCCTGTAATATAATAAGTTACACCAGTGGTTGATGGAATTGCTGGGTCGTTGAATCTAAAAATATTTGAACTATTTGAACAATCAACAAACTGAACAGCATAACCTTTAGTTGGGCTTGGTGTGGGTGAAATTGTATTAGTTGGAGTTGAGGTTGGAGTTTTTGTTTGAGTCTGAGTCATTGTTTGTGAAGGCGTATTGGTAGGTGTTTCAGACGGTGTAGGTGTAGGTGTCATTGTCTCAGTAGGTGACGCAGTTATACTTGGTGTTGGTGTCATTGTCTCAGTTGGAGTTTGAGTAGGAGTTTCAGTATTAGTTGGTGTATTAGTTGGAGTCTCTGACGGTGTATTTGTAGGAGTTTCAGTATTAGTTGGTGACGCGGTTATACTTGGCGTTGGTGTCATTGTCTCAGTTGGAGTTTGAGTAGGTGTTTCACTTGGAGTTACTGGCGGTGTTTCACTTGGAGTTGGCGTAGGTGTTGTAGTTGGATATGGACTTGCACCAGGACTTAATGTTGGTGTCTGCGTTGGAGTTTCTGAAGGAGTTTGTGTTGGAGAAGGTGTTGGTAGAGTACAATATTGTATATCAGTTACTCTTCCGTCTTGAACGCTTGGCAATCCGACATGATAAACTTGTAAGTTATTTGGGTCATTATAATAACCTGGTGTATTAACAGGGTATATTAATGATGAATCACTATATAAATCAGTTCCTACACCTAAAGAACCACAATAATAAATTGTTATTGGATATAATTGGTCACAAGCATCGTTCAATGATAATCCTGAGAAACCATTGAAAGAAACAACAGAACATATTGGTGTTGGAGTTTGGGTTGGAGTTGGAGTTGGTGTATCACTTGTTGTTATTGAAGGGGTTGGAGTAGGTGTTGGGTCAATAGTACAACAAGTAAAATTATTTGTTATTGTTGAAGTAATTCCTGCAGTATTTGGTACTTCATTTATATGATTATACAAATATGGCGCTCCATAAATATTATTATTACATAATGTATTATAATAAGGGTCCGCAGCATAGAATATCATATCCAAAGGAGCCCCACTAGCACAATCATAATATCTCACCCAAACCGTATTATTCCAAACTGTTGTGGTGTTACCAGTAGCACTATCTATATCATTGCTAGTTACAATAACATCATAATATGTACAACTACACGGAGTAGTTTCAGTTGGTGTTTGTGTCGGTGTAGGTGTTGGTAAAATACAATATTGTATATCAGTCACTCTTCCGTCTTGAACGCTTGGCAATCCGACATGATAAACTTGTAAGTTATTTGGGTCATTATAATATCCTGGAGTATTGACAGGATTTATTAATGATGCGTCGGCATATAAATCAGTACCCACACCTAAAGACCCACAATAATAAATTGTTATTGGATATAGTTGAGCACAAGCATCGTTCAATGATAGTCCTGAAAAACCGTTGAATGAAACAACAGAACATATTGGTGTTGGAGTTGGAGTTTGAGTTTGTGTTGGCGTTGGGTCAATAGTACAACAAGTAAAATTATTTGTTATTGTTGAAGTAATTCCTGCAGTATTTGGTACGTCGTTTATATGATTGTACAAATACGGTGTTCCATAAATATTATTATTACATAATGCAGTATAATATGGGTCTGCAGCATAGAAAATCAAGTCCAAAGGAGCACCTGTAGCACAATCATAATATCTCACCCAAACCGTATTATTCCAAACTGTTGTGGTGTTACCAGTAGCACTATCTATATCATTACTAGTTACAATAACATCATAGTATGTACAGTTACATGGAGTAGTTGAAGTAGGTGTTGGAGTTAGTCCAGGAGTTGATGCTGGCGTAGACCCTGGAGTAGAGCCTGGCGTTGACCCTGGCGTTGGGTCTGGTGTTGGAATCGGAGTTGAGTCAGGTGTTGGTGTTGGTGTTTCGGGTATTGGGGCACAAAGATTGTCATTAATTACAATTTGAATATCAGTGATTCCATCGTATGTAACATTTGTAAATGTGGCAATTCCTGAGTAATTACCACCAATTTGTTGATTTTGTATACCACCTAAACTATCCGTTACTGTTATACAACCATTTGCAAGACCATTACTTATGTAAAGGTCAAGATTGTACGTCCCTATTACAGTATTTGTAAAACTACAATTATCACCTGGATTACAGGGACAAAAGGTATCGCACGTAGTTGGGCTACCTCCAAAGTCAATTTGACTTATGGATATAGTTGGTGGTGATACGTTTTGAACAAATAAGTTAGAAGCCATTAAATTATTTTCTTACTCTATAAATAACCTGGTTATTGGTTTTTATATACTTTAAAATATAGTTTTATTGAAAACTAAATAAAGATAGGTTTAGACTATATTTATGATATATGAAACTTCTAAAAACAATAAAAAAAATCATACAAGAAGCTGAGGACCAGTATAACGCTGCCTCGGAAACAAACGTACCCTTAGAAGAATTGGATAGGTTAGAAAAACACTATAAGGATTCATTAAAGCTCCTTAAATTATACAATTCAAAACAAGAACAAAAGAAGAAAAAATAGTTTAATTTCTTATTGCTTCGCAAATTCCACCTTCGGATTTGAGCTCAAACCCTTTGTTCTTTAACCAATTATAAATCTCATCTTTTTTATCTTGAGATAAATTATAATCTTCAAAAATAATAAAATTGGGTAATGAAACTTTAGTTTCATCTATTCCCATAATTAATTGGGCATCTAATCCTTCAACATCAAGGTGTAACCAATCAATTTGCCCACCACATTCTGATAATATTAAATCAGTAATACTGATAGAGCTTTTTTTTGTTGAGTGGATTTCCTCTTTTTCCCAATGTTTAATCACACTTTCAACCACTGTATTTGTATATCCTGCACCACCTTCAAAAAATTCAACTTCTCCACCTTTTGGTGTTATTAAATTCTGAACTGGTTTAACCAATGAGTTTTTAATATAATTTTGTTTTAATTTATTGAATTGGTTATCTGAAGCCTCAACTAAAACGACCTTACACTCTCTTCTTTGAACAATAGGCACCCACTCACCAAATTCACCGTCGTGTGTTCCGATGACTAATCCTGTTGGGAATTTTCCGTTAGATAATAATGATTTATTGTATAACCACAATGATTTATAAAAATGATTTCCATGTTCCATGATGTCCCACTTTTTGGTATACACCGCAACTCCTCTTGAGTCAAAAACTTCAACATCAAACATTTCTGTGTTAGGATAAGTTGCAAACCAATTATCACTTAGGTTTGATGACCATTGTATTTCACCACTAACATGTTTTTTAATGTTTAACTTTAATGGTAAATTTTTGTTGTACTTACTAATGTGTCCAACACTAACTCTGATGCCTTCTGAATTATATGTTACTGTAATCATTTCTTATGTTTTTCTATAAAGTAATTTATGTCTTGACTCCATAATATCATGGCCTCCTCTTTAATTTTACTTTCTTCCCAATCCCACCAAGCAATATCCAATAAGTCTTTGATTTGTTGTTCTTCAAATCTGTACTTTAAATGTTTTGCAGGATTACCACCAACGACAGAAAATGGTTCAACGTCTTTAGTTACTAAAGCACCCGCAGCAACAATTGCTCCATGCCCAATTTTAACTCCTGACATTATTGTTGATTTTGCACCAATCCAAACATCGTTTCCAATTATAATATCACCCTTACAAGATGGGTGTCCCATCTCCATATGTAACGATGCAATCTCAGGTGTAACTGGTCCCCACAATTGGGAGGATGTTGTTATCCAATCAGGTCTATGGTTTGCATGTAAAAAGAAATTACAATCTCTTCCGATAGAACAGTATTTCCCAACGTGTATATGGTAATCATTACTCCAAGAAATTATGTTGACGTTTCTATCAAAATAACTTCCTCTATCAGCATGCCATAAATGTATATTCTCAATCATTAGTTAGTTACGTTAAGTGTACTATGTTTTATTTTTTTAATTGTATTGGTAATATCATATTCAATACCCATATATTTAAACAATACTTTTGGGATATTAAATTTATCAAACCCTAAATCAATGAGTGAGTCTTTATTAATCACATAATCATAAAAGGTATCATTTATAGTAATTCTTACCTCTTTTGGTTCAGAAACATAATAAAACAATAGTTTTATTGTCTCATCCACCTCATCGTTTTTATTTATAAAAAATTTAACTCCTTCTGCTGGTGATGAATTGAAAAAGTCGTGACCTTCGTAGTAATATATTTCATCCTCTACAGGTGTTTGTGCAATTTCAGATTTTGTTGTACCTATAATTCTTTCTAACCATTTAAATGCGTGGTCTCCTTTAACCGCAAAATAACTTTCTTCTGAGATTAACGACTTAAATTGTGTTAGATTATTTCTATCAAAAATCATAAGGTGTAATCCCACTTTCCATATCTCATTTCCTCTTTTGGATGGGAAAATTAAATTTTGATGTGGGTTATCAAAATAATGTTTTACATTATCATCAATTTTTAAATCATATATCATATGATAAAAACAATCATAATTTAACATTAATGCAATATCACTTAATTGTCTAACTTGAAGTAATCCTGCCCATCCGTAGTCAGGGTATGTCGTTGTTATTGTAATCTTCTTATCACCTAAAGGTAGTTGTCTCCATATGTACATTGCCCTTTTTGGCCAATCTAATACAGGATTATCTTTGGTTAAGAAATAGTAATCGCATTGTTTTTGAATACTTTCAGGTAAAACTATAGGACTAACCACTATAACATCTAAACCATAAGATTTAACTATGCCGATATTTTTCTCAAGAACATCTAATTTTTCCTGATTATCACAGTAAGTACTGATTAACGCTACTTTATTCATTGTCCTTCAGTTAGTTCTTTTAAGATATCCATTAGGGTTAAATGTTGCATTTTCACCATAAAAATCACACCATTTTCTATCAACTGTGAAGTCTTGATTATTTACAATAATCTCATCCATCACTTGTAGTGGACCACCACCGTATGTTGAGTTATAACCTAAATCACTTAATACTCCGTCTTCAATAATATAGTACGAACCTAAAGTTACTACTGATTTGAATTTATTAAAAGCCTCCAATACTTCGTGAGCATGATGTGAACCGTCATCAATTACCAACACTTTTTCAAAACCGTTAGCTAAACTAATATCATAGTTTTGATATCCTTCAGTGAATCTTTTAATTCTTGGATTATTAATTATTTGTGGGTCATCAACATCCTCAATTATATTGATTGTATGAACTTCTCCTTTACCGATAATGTCTAATAAGTCAGCGTAATATAAGGCACCACCTCCTTTGTAAGTACCAATCTCAATAATTAAGTCAGGTTTAAGTTCATTTATTATCATTTGGTACATCGTAACATCAAATGGACATTTATGCATTATAACCCCTCTATATGTTGTACTAAGATGTCCTCTTTCAATAGACTTTAAATCGGTATTAAATGTTGGTAATGGTTTCTTTTTGTATATTGCAACAGAATCATTCCATATTCTATCCCCTTCGTGTGGAGCTGCGGGTGTTGTCTCATCAATATAATGTTCAACTAATTCAATATCATATCCTTCTCTTTTACCCCACTTTTCCAACGCCTTCCAACTATCAATATAGAATCTCCAATTATCACCTGGCCATCCGTGGTATGGTCCGTTTGAAGGTGCTTGAACATATAAATAACCACCAGGTTTTACCACTCTACACATTTCTAAGAATGTTACCCAAAACATATCATCGTGTTCAAAACAAGACGATGATGTAACAATATCAAAATGTTCATTATCAAAAGGTATGTTATGTGCATCAGAAACAACATCAACATTTGGACCTGCTTCCATATCCAAACCAGTGTAGATTCCTTTCTCAAAAATTGGTTTTAGGGTTCCGTTAACATCGTATGAACCAACGTCAAGAATTTTCTTACCCTCTAAGTTTGGGATATATTTTATTGCGAATTTTTCTGCGTTTACATAAGCTGAATGATGCATGTTATTGTATTTTTAAAAGATTATTATAAATTTTGACCTTACTATGGGTTTTAACTATTTCAATAATATAAGATTTTTTTTCTAAAAAAACATTTGATAGGTAAAAAACCCAATAATTCATTAGTTGTTGATTCTCTAATTTTTCAATGACATTGCCATCTAAGTCAGATATTATGAAATCAACATTCTCATCAATTTTTTTAGAAGATAAAAATGAATTTTTCTCAAAGAAGATAGTGTTGTTGGAATAGGTTACTAACAATTCCTCACAATCAAGTACAGTGTTTCCATATGTCCTCTCTATTGATTGGAATCTACCAATATCTTTTAACCCGTGAAAGAATACCACATCATTTTGATGTTTTGGTAACACCAAAAATGGAGATAACCCTGTCATATGAAATGGATGATTAGTATCTGAAAATTTACCCATATCAATGTCGTCACATTCTTCAATATCACATAAATGGAGACAATCAAATAATTTATGTTTTGAAAGAATTAGATTTGCTGAGTCTTCGTCATGAAAGGCAAATATACCAGGTTCACTATCCTTATAAGTTTCGTATAGTTCAATCTGTTCTTGGAAAAACCATCTTGAATTCTCATCAAACAACATAATGTTTGTCTTTCTTCTTGGATAAACACATACCTCAACCCCAACCTTATTCGCAATGATATCAATTGTGCTGGTCCACTGCTCACCTTCAACCAATCCACTTAAATAAATTCTGTCATGAGTGTGTGAATTGATTAATGGGTAATTTGTTAATCTTGAAAAATACTTACTGATGTCGTCAGCACTAACTGTTAAACTAACATCACTATCAATGAAGATGAATTTTTTGTTTGGTAAGAAATTCAAAACATCCAACATTAGTTTTGGTTTGGAACTAATGATGTTTTCATCTCTTCCTCTATAATCTTTTTTTCCCTCAGGTATGTCAATTCTTTTGAATATAAATTGACCACTTGTTAAAAATTTTTTAGGTATTTGATAATCAAAATTTATGGTATAGATAACACACATCCTATTAGAATATTTGTTAATTGAATCCATCAAATATGGCACTGTCTGAGAGTAATTCTCTGTAAATCCAAACACCCAATAAAAGTCTTCAGCAAACTGTTTATCATATCTACCGAATATTTGGTTTCCAACCTTTTGAAATGTGGTGTGGTTCTTCCTAATAAAATGATAGATTAACTTCTCCTCTTTATTCACAATTAACTTACCACCACTCCAACAAACATCATAACTGTTTTTTCCACCATTGTTTGTTTCGGTATTCATTGAGTAGATTATCTTGGTCTTATAGTTGTTCATCGCAATGACAGATAACTCTTGTTCTCCGTAACCATATATGTCTTCCTGTACTAATGTTTCATAGTATCTATCGGTCTTGATTAAGTCGTGGAATTCTTTGGTGTTTCTAACAATCATCAAAGGCCCACTCAATCTGTTATGGTATACTTCATCACCCACCGAGATAAAGTCATAATGATTGACACTATCCAATATGGTTTGATTAATATCACCAAACATCGTATCAATATCGTATATCCCAACATATGGGTAGTTCCCAACGTAGTCCGAAAACATTTCAAAATAAGCTAATTTGAAATCAATAATCTTCTTTGGATGTGATATCTTATCAACTTTAATATTTGATGTTTTATTAAATCTATCTAAGAATTCAGTTTCATCTATGTAATTTAAATGAAAGTTATCGTGTTTAATTTGAGAAAAATCGTACTCTCTATCGTTAGTAAAAAAGTAAAAGTCGGCACAGGATATTGTCCCTATTGTTTCAAGATGAAACTGGAAATAGTCAGGTATCTTACCTAACCACACTTCAACTAACCCTACTTGTTTTTTCACCATTATAATGTTTTAATCCAATATTCTAAAAAATTAGATATTGTTTGTTTATCTCTTTTTTCCAATTCTAATAAATGGTCTCTAACCAACCCAATTGTTTGGTCAGCCCATTTTATATCATTCATTCCATATGCAACACCGCACATTTGAATAGGGTTTTCTAATCTATATTCCGCTGGTGTTATATTCTCATTTGGATTTAAAATAATACTTTTGGTACCACACAGAGCAGCTGCCGTGGTATAATATGACTTATCATCAAAAGTTAAAACATATTCATACTTGTTGAACTCGTCCGTTAAGTAATCAATATTTTTTTGTCCGTTATAATGTGATATTTCTGTTGACCCAAATTGTTTTAAAAATTCTAACCCCCATTCAGGAGTATTCTTATGGATTATATGTCCAAAACCTTTTCTACCTGGATTATTTGTATTATAAAACTTATCAAATTTATAATCAAAAATTGTCAGTTTATTTTGTTTAGTTCCTTCAGGAACTTGAAATGTTCCAAAATTACAAACATATTCATTATCACCAAATGTCTCCCATTGCACAGATTCATAATCGTGTAATACCCATCTCACATTATGAATTGTATTCATCGGATTACCCCACGTTATCTGAGTGTATATTGAAACTGTTCTTTCAGGATTATATCCAAATGGTGTCCAATAAAATTTATTCCACCACCCATCATCTTCATTTCTTTTTTCAACGGGTATTACTCCAATATTTTCATGAGGATAAAACGGTTCATTAAAAATATAAACGTAGTGACCCTGATTTGCCAACTCATAAGCTAATCTATGACAAGCGATTGATGCACCCTTTGTCTCATACCCAATTGAATGAATTGTATCTACAATAAAAGTTATTTTATCCGAACTATGTTTGAGAACCATTTTACTTTTTTTTGAATTTACCAGGAACTCCGACGTATGTACCACCTGTTAGAATATTTTTTACAACCGTTGCATTTGACCCAATTGTTACATTTGAACATACATGAATTTTTTCTCTGATTGAAGAATTGGTTCCCATATAAACATTTTCTCCTAAAATAACATTACCCGAAATAATAGCACCTGGCATCGCACTAAAGTAATCTCCAATTATTGAATCATGACCGATTTGATTTCCTCTATTTAATATTGAATGTTTTCCAACTTTAATATTGGTTGTTAATATTGAATATGCTCCGATAAAACTTCCTTCACCGATTTCAATATTGTTATCCATACTAAGAACTGTAGGGTGAACAAATGTGAAATATTTTGTTTCTTTTGGAAGTGAATCAACGATTCTTTTTCTATCATTTACATCCGACACGGCAACCATCATAACATATTCTGAGGGGTCAAACGAACTAATAGGTTTAGTTTTTTCTGTTACATAGTCATCATCAACAAAGAAGGTCACATCTTGACCTATCTGTACCGCAACCTCACGAGCATGCCCCCCGTATCCAAATAATGCTAATTTCATTTTTTATAAATTTCGTACTTTGATAAGTCAGGATAAGGTAATTCCAAATCCGCATTATGTTTTTTTGTCCCATCTAAATTGTAGAACTGTGTCATCATTAATAACCCTCGTGCCGAAAGTTCTGGCATCATATAAAAATTCCAACCTAACATATCAAAATGGTCGTCATGATAAGAACATTCTCTTCTTCCACTGAATCTTGCTCTTTTGAACCATAACATCGCCTGATAATCATCAGTAATGATTGCTCCACCTTTACTCAATTTTAAGGTCTTATACGGACCTGTAAAAGATAAACACATGTGAGTACCCGCTTGGTACATATCAGCCGTAAATCTAAGTGCTGAGTCCACTACATTAGAGGGTGAAAGGGTATAGGCTCCTTTGATTGTTTTTCCTTCAACAGGTGTAAAATTAACTTTCAATCCTGCATGAATTATTTCACAAGGAACCGAAGGATATGTCTTTGATGGACAATCAACAGTATCACTCGTTAATGTTTTTTTAATGTTTTTTTCATAGTATAACGCCAAAAATAATGCGTTACTCATGTTATCTAATGCGATTGCATGAGGGGCTCCCGTGTAGTCACACAGAGCTTTTTCAAAATCTTCTGTTATTTTATGTACTCCTTGTGCCATAATATTTAATTTTCAATTGAAATATAAGACATATCCTTTATATTTTCAATAAATAATTTAACAAATGAGTAGACCTAAAATTTATGCCCACGGTTCTTATGTTGGTGACACAGGATATAATCAACATACAAGAGATTTTTTTAGACATTTGGATAAACACGCGGATATTAAAGTTAGAAACTTTACTGTTGGTAAATCTTGGAAAGGGTATAATGAAAACGCTCATGATGGTGAACATTATTTTAATGATATAGATAAAAAATTATTATACAGACAAATACTTTGGAATACGGATAAAACAAGAAGTGACTACCCTTTATACCCCAACGAATCTAAAGAATTTGAACCTGATGTTAATATCGTATTGTGTGAAACAAATCATCACATTTTTTATGACAATTATGACGGACCAAAAATTGCATACAATGTATGGGAATCGACCTTACAACCACAACAATATTTTAATAAGTTAAAAGAATTTGATGAGATGTGGGTTCCATCAAAATGGCAAAGAGATTGCACCATCGCACAAGGTTATGACCCAAATAAAATTAAAGTGGTACCTGAAGGTGTTGATGTAAACACATTCTACCCTGACAAAGAGGTTACTCACCCATTAACAAAAGATAAGTTTACATTCTTTTTAGCAGGAAGGTGGGACTATAGAAAATCTATCAAAGAAGTTATTGAGACCTTTGTAAATACATTTAATAATAATGAACCCGTTGAGTTGATTGTTTCTGTTGATAACCCATTTTCAAACGATGGTTTAAAATCAACTGAAGAAAGATTAAAACATTATGGGTTAGAGGATGACAGAATTAAGATTCTTCATTTTCCGCCAAGAGAGGAATACATTAGATTATTAAAATCTTGTAGTGTGTTTGTGTCTTGTGCGAGGTCTGAAGGTTGGAATTTACCTCTTATTGAAGCAATGGCTTGTGGTACTCCATCAATCTATTCAGATTGTTCAGGTCAATTAGAATTTGCCGAAGGTAAAGGTATTCCCGTTAAGATATCACACGAGTTACCAGTAAGTGCTAGCACATATAATCATTTCAACGATAATGTTGGAAATTATTATGAACCCGATTTTGATGATTTAGGTGAAAAGATGATTGCGGTTTATGGTGATTATAAAAGATATAAAACATTCGCATTAGTAGAATCAGAACAGATTAGAGAAGAATTTAATTGGGAACGTATTGCCGAAATAGGATTGGAAACAATTAATGATTTCTTAGAAAGAAAACCTTGGTTAGATAAACCAAAAAAAGAAAATAGATTTATCATAAATTACTTAGACGGTCCAAGAGTTGAAGTTTTAGGTGATGAGAAAAAAGAATACTTTGTTGAGTTTATCAATGGTGATAATGATAAAGTAATTCATTCTCAAACCATCACCAACAACATGTGGGTTGCCAGTTCCAAAAAATATTATATTCCTTGGGTTATAAAAATTAACGGAGAAGTTGTTGACAGATTTAGTTTGGAGAATAAAACCGTTTTAATTTCTTTTGAGACAAAAGCAATTGGTGATACATTAGCTTGGGCACCATATGCAATTGAATTAATGAATGAAAAAAAATGTAAGGTCGTTCTAAGTACGTTCCACAATGAATGGTTTGAAGGGTCCGAAGATTATAAAAATATTTCATTCATAAAACCTGGTGAGTCAACTAGTTGCGATGTAATTTATAGATTAGGTTGGTTTAAAGATGATAATCAAACTTGGAGAAAGTTTGAAAATTATCCAACACAAATTAATTTAATACCTCTACAACAAACCGCAACAGATATCTTAGGTTTGAAATATAGAGAAATGAACTATAGTCTTAACTTCACACCTAAAACAAGAACAATAAAAAAGAAATATGTTGTTTTTGGCCCTCAATCAACGGCTGGTTGCAAAGAGTGGGTTTTTGATAATTGGGTTACCCTTTCAAAAATGTTAAAAGAGTTAGGATATGAAGTTGTAATTTTATCATTAAAGAAATATAATATTGATGGTGTCATACATAACCACACCAAAGATTGGTCTGAGATTATGAATGTTTTATTCCACGCAGATTTCTTCGTAGGATTAAGTTCAGGATTATCTTGGATGAATTGGGCGTTAGGTAAAAAGACAGTCATGATTGCAGGATTCAGTGAGAATAATCATGAGTTTTCATACAATGTGACAAGAGTTTCAAACAACCTTTGTATTAAATGTTGGAATGACCCTGTATTAACATTTGACCCTGGTGATTGGGATTGGTGTCCAGTTTATAAAGGAACTGAGAGACAACATATCTGTCAAAAATCTATCACACCGTTACAAGTGTTTAATAGTCTACCGTTATAATTTAAAGTGATTTGTAAACAACAAGAATCTTTGGAACGTCTTGTCTTTCACCATGTACAAGAAAAAAACAATCAATTTTTCCTGATTCAGATTTGATGTATATTTGATTGCCTTCAATCTTCTCAACCCAATGTGGTGTGTATTCACCATTTGGTGTTAATTGAACTGTTGTAGTATCCACATCTACCAATCCTGACCAATATTCGGGTAATTCAATTATATCTGAATTTGTTCTTCCTCTATGATAAACAGCATGTTCAGGTCCTTCCAAACAACCATAAGTAATCCTATATCCTTCCCTTGTTGGGTGAGCAATATCAAATGACTTTGAGGTGGCAGTTAAAGAACCATCAATTACAGTATTTCCTGAGGTTGTAGTATTTCCCGTATAGTTAAAATTAACATATGCGTTAATAGAATCATCATTAACATCAAAAACGGCACCCGTGTCTCCCGATATACCCCACAATAAATTAGAAGTAGGGTCATCAATAACTTCCATAAACGTTCCTGTCTGACCTGTTACAGTCAATATACTTGCAGAACTATTACCTGAAAGCACGGTCACACCATTTACGGTTAAACCTGTAGACTTTATGTTATTAGTATCAAAAACGTTTATATTTGCCATTGTTTATAAATATCAATTATTTTTTATTTTGTCTTATGGACATCCACCTACGTAATTTGTTGTGACTCCATCTATTGTTGAATTAGCAGTGTAGGAAAGTCCTGTTGTTTCTGCAACACTTGAATTTCCGTATCCACAATTTGAAATAGTACCATGTACACTATCAATTATTTGAACCTCGGTAAAGTCAGGTGTAGAAGATGTCAAATCATAAGTTATAACATCATTACTATTAACTGAAAATGAATTACTACCTTGACCAGATTGGTTTACTATTAAATTACTATTCTTGTATATGTTCAAAGTATTTGTTCCAGTGTTTATAAAATTATTTGTCCATGAAATTGTAAATGTTCCTGGTGGTGTTTCTGTTGGTGTTGGAGTTGGAGTTTGAGTAGTTGTTTGAGTTGGAGTTGGAGTTGTATAAGTATAAGATACGACATTAGAATTTGCGGAGCCTCCTATAGTACAAGTTTGTGTTAATCTAAAATACCAAGTACCTGATGCGTCTGAAGTATCAAATTGTCTTCCAGTTGTACATCCTCCTGAGTTATTAGTCCAATTAACTTGGTCTCTAGAATATGATAGAGTTAAGGTTATACAGTTACTTGGTGTGGTATAGTTATATGTGAATAATGACCCAGAATCTAAAGTAACACTATTGAGTGTTGGTGCTGTACAAACAGGTGTTTGTGTGGGTGTCTTTGTTGGTGTTTGTGTAGGTGTTGAGGTGTTAGTTGGAGTTGGAGTTACTGGCGGTGTAGGAGTTGGTGTCGCACTGTGCGTTGGTGTAGGTGTTATTCCAGGGGCGTAACAATATTCATATGTTACACAATTTCCACTACATACTGAGTAAACCGCTGGATAGTTACATGTATATCCTGAAGATAAATAATACCCTGAATTGTTTTGAACAATCTCAGCGGTTGTACGTCCACTAGTTGACCAAATAATGTTTAGGTTACTAACTGATGTTGCAGCTGTTAATTGACTTAAAGTATTATCATATACTTCCATACCATACCCATGAGGATTCAATCCTGCACCTGGGTCATTCATACCATATATTTCTAAAGTATGGTTACCAGCATCCATTTGTACAGGATATACGTTCCAATATCTAAAGGTATTTGTACTTCCTGATGTTGTTGGTGTATATGTATTCAATATTTCTTGTCCATCTAACACAAGTCTATATTCATTATCGGCACCAATACCCACATAATATGTCTTAGATGTTGTTACACCTGTTAAACATGCTGAGAATCCATACCAAATAAAGGTTTGAACAGTTGAACCTGATACACCACTTCTATTCATTGGTCCATTAAGTAAACCAGGTGTTTTTCTCCACACACCATTCGTTGTATTTGTCTGTAGAATCGTACCCGTCCCATCGTAAGCAAATCCTGTATCATAGAATCTTGTACCAAAATCAGAATAATCTGTGAAAGCAATTGGGTTTAATGATACAGTGAATGCTGGTGGTGTTGCAGGCCCTGTTGAAATTCTTACACATTGTGTTGAGCTATAAGGTTCCCATCCAGTTCCACTACATGAAACACAAGATAATAAAGGTGTGTTAGTTGGTGTTGGAGTTAAAGTAGCGGTATTAGTTGGAGTTTGCGTTTGAGTTGATGTGTTAGTTGGGGTTTGGGTTGGAGTTGGGGTTTGTGTTTGGCTAGCAGTTATACTTGGTGTTGGTGTCTGAGTTTTAGTTGGTGTGTTAGTAGGTGTTTGTGTTTGACTAGCAGTTATACTTGGTGTTGGTGTTTGTGTCTGTGATGCAGTTATACTTGGCGTTGGTGTCTGCGTTTGACTCGCGGTAATACTTGGTGTAGGTGTTTGCGTTTTAGTTGATGTGTTAGTTGGTGTTTGAGTCTGGCTGGCAGTTATTGAAGGGGTTGGCGTCTGTGTCTGAGTTGCAGTGTTACTTGGTGTTTGAGTCTGGCTGGCAGTTATTGAAGGGGTTGGCGTCTGTGTTTGAGTCGCAGTGTTACTTGGTGTTTGAGTCTGTGATGCTGTTATGCTTGGAGTAGGTGTTTGTGTTTGAGTCGCAGTGTTACTTGGTGTTTGAGTCTGTGATGCTGTTATACTTGGTGTTGGTGTCTGCGTTTGAGTTACTGTATTACTTGGCGTTTGTGTTTGACTCGCGGTAATTGATGGTGTTGGTGTTTGGGTTTGAGTTATGGTATTACTTGGAGTTACAGTTTGTGATGCAGTTATTGATGGTGTAGGTGTCTGAGTCTGAGTCGCAGTATTACTTGGAGTTGCAGTTTGAGATGCAGTAATTGAAGGGGTTGGAGTTTGAGTTTGAGTTATTGTTGGAGTCGGTGTTGAACCCTGTGTTGGCGTTTGACTTGCTGTAATTGAAGGTGTAGGAGTTTGGGTTTGAGTTACAGTGTTACTTGGCGTTACAGTTTGACTAGCGGTAATTGATGGTGTTGGAGTTTGTGTTTGAGTTATGGTATTACTTGGTGTTACTGTTTGGCTAGCAGTAATTGATGGTGTTGGTGTCTGAGTTTGGCTTGCAGTATTTGTTGGAGTTACCGTTTGAGATGCTGTTATTGATGGTGTTGGAGTAACTGTTGGAGTTTGTGTTAAAGTAGGACTTGCTGTGAGACTCGCAGTAGGTGTAGGACTTGTTCCAACCGTTGCGGTCGGAGTTGTTGTTGGTGTAGCGGTAGGTGTAGGCGTAGGGGGAATGAACGTAAGAACCGCCCTCGCATTTGCATTTATTTTAAATTTACCGTTATTTACCCTAATTGACATTATTTAACTTTATTTACTTAGGATACATTTAGTGTTGCAATCCAATAAGTAGAATAAAGTAGTCCAGTATTACTATTAGAATTAATTATAAATCCGCTAGCGGTTACACTTTCTACAGTCCACGCTCTTGCATCCCCACCTGTTATGGTTACTGAATAATTTGTGTTAGGAAATGCAGAAGTAAATAATACTTGATAATTTAGAGGTGTACCTGTAAATGTTGTATTTGAAGCAACACCAGATTTAGCTGTTGTTGAACTTGTCACAGTTCCTGTTCCTGCAGCAATAATCCAATTACTACCGTCACTTATAACTTCAATACTGTCGTTATTATTTAAACTTTTTGTATTTGCACCATCAATTGTTTGACTTGAAGTTGTTGCCACGGTAACAACACCCGTGCCTCTATTTTTAATGACATAGTTTTTACCATTAACTCCAATAGCGGTTGGTAGAGTTACTGTAATTGTATTACCTGTAATATCTACTAGATAATCATTAACACCTACCGTATAAGTTGCATTAATTCCTGTAGCAGGAAATGTTACACCTCCTAATGATTTTATCCCGTTTCGTACAACAAATTCGTTAGCCATTATTTTTTGAAATTAAGGGAGAGGTTTCCCTCTCCCGTTTTATTAGTTTTGTTCTTTGTATTCAATCAATACTTTTTCAACATCTTTACGTTCTGCTTGTATGAAGAAATTAGCATTTATGATTGATGTCTCAGAATCTATATAAACTTTATTATCCTCAATCTTAACAAGATAATGTAGTGTTGCTAAACCTATTGGTGTCAATTGAATTGTTATACTATTTTCGTGAACTAATCCTGTCCAATAATCAGGTAATTCAATTACTTTTGATGTTGCAATACCTCTAACATATACTCCATGTTCTGGTCCTTCTAACACACCGTATCTTAATCTGAATCCTTCTTTTGTTGGGTGAGGGATATCAAATGATTTTGATGCCGCTGTTAAAGCTCCTGTCATTGTGGTATCACCTGTTACATTTAATGTTGAACCATCATATCTAAGACCTGCGTTACCTTGAACTGTTCCTGCTGTTCCCGTTGCGGTTACAACATAAGTACTCACATTATTATTAATTGCAGCAAATCCTGATGTTCCTGATGAACCACTTGAACCTGAAGTTCCTGATGAACCACTTGAACCAGATGTTCCTGATGAACCTGAACTGCCGCTTGTTCCGCTTGAACCTGAAGTTCCTGAAGAACCACTTGTTCCTGAAGAACCTGAGCTACCACTTGAACCAGAAGTTCCTGATGAACCAGCTGTTCCTGATGAACCAGATGAACCACTTGTTCCGCTTGAGCCAGAAGTTCCTGATGAACCAGATGTTCCTGAAGAACCTGAACTACCTGAAGAACCTGAACTACCTGAAGAACCTGAGCTACCTGATGTTCCGCTTGAACCTGCTGTTCCTGATGAACCACTTGTTCCTGAAGAACCACTTGAACCTGATGTTCCTGAAGACCCACTTGAACCAGACGTTCCTGAAGAACCTGATGAACCAGACGTTCCTGATGAACCACTTGAACCTGCTGTTCCTGAAGAACCAGCTGTTCCACTTGAACCTGATGTTCCTGATGAACCTGAACTACCACTTGTTCCTGATGAACCACTTGAACCACTTGTTCCTGATGAACCTGATGAGCCAGCTGTTCCTGAAGAACCAGATGTTCCTGAAGAACCAGCTGTTCCACTTGAACCTGATGTTCCTGATGAACCTGAACTACCACTTGTTCCTGATGAACCACTTGAACCACTTGTTCCTGATGAACCTGATGAGCCAGCTGTTCCTGAAGAACCAGATGTTCCTGAAGAACCAGCTGTTCCACTTGAACCTGATGTTCCTGATGAACCTGAACTACCTGAAGAACCTGAACTACCTGAAGAACCTGAAGTACCTGAAGAACCTGATGAGCCAGCTGTTCCTGATGAACCTGAACTACCTGAAGTTCCTGATGAACCACTTGAGCCAGAAGTTCCTGATGAACCACTTGAGCCAGATGTTCCTGAAGAACCACTTGAACCTGCCGTTCCTGAAGAACCAGATGTTCCACTTGAACCACTTGTTCCTGAAGAACCTGAACTACCTGAAGTTCCCGAAGAACCTGAGCTACCACTTGTTCCTGATGAGCCAGATGAACCAGCTGTTCCTGAAGAACCAGATGTTCCACTTGAACCACTTGTTCCGCTTGAACCCGAACTACCACTTGTTCCTGAAGAGCCCGAACTACCACTTGTTCCTGAAGAACCTGAGCTACCACTTGTTCCACTTGAACCTGCTGTTCCCGATGAGCCACTTGTTCCTGATGAACCACTTGTACCTGATGAACCACTTGAACCTGAAGTCCCTGAACTACCTGAAGAACCTGAACTACCTGAAGAACCTGAACTACCTGAAGAACCAGCTGTTCCACTTGAACCACTAGTTCCCGAAGAACCTGAACTACCTGATGAACCTGAGCTACCTGAAGTTCCAGAAGAACCTGAGCTACCTGATGAACCTGATGAGCCAGCTGTTCCTGAAGAACCAGATGTTCCACTTGAACCGCTTGTTCCTGAAGAACCTGAGCTACCGCTTGTTCCTGAAGAACCTGAACTACCACTTGTTCCACTTGAACCTGAACTACCACTTGTTCCACTTGAACCTGATGTTCCTGAAGAACCACTAGTTCCCGAAGAGCCATTTATACCTGAAGTTCCTGAAGAACCCGAACTACCTGATGTTCCTGATGAACCCGAACTACCTGATGTTCCAGATGAACCACTTGAACCTGCTGTTCCAGATGAACCACTTGTTCCTGATGAGCCAGACGTTCCTGATGAACCTGAGCTACCACTTGTTCCTGAAGAACCTGAGCTACCACTTGTTCCTGAAGAACCTGAGCTACCGCTTGTTCCTGAAGAACCTGAACTACCGCTTGAACCAGATGTTCCTGAAGAACCTGATGAACCAGACGTTCCTGATGAACCTGAGCTACCTGAAGTTCCAGAAGAACCTGAGCTACCACTTGTTCCACTTGAGCCAGACGTTCCTGATGAACCTGATGTACCACTTGAACCACTTGTTCCTGATGAACCTGATGAACCCGACGTTCCTGAAGAACCACTTGAACCTGATGTTCCTGAAGAACCTGAACTACCTGATGAACCAGCTGTTCCTGATGAACCACTTGTACCTGATGAACCACTTGAACCTGAAGTTCCTGAAGAACCTGAGCTACCTGATGTTCCTGAAGAACCTGAACTACCTGAAGAACCTGATGAACCACTTGAACCTGCTGTTCCCGATGAGCCACTTGTTCCTGATGAACCACTTGTACCTGATGAACCACTTGAACCTGAAGTCCCTGAAGAACCTGAACTACCTGAAGAACCTGAGCTACCTGATGTTCCTGAAGAGCCTGATGTTCCACTTGAACCAGATGTTCCTGATGAACCTGAGCTACCACTAGTTCCTGACGAACCTGAGCTACCTGAAGACCCACTTGAACCTGAGCTACCACTCGTTCCACTTGAGCCAGACGTTCCTGATGAACCTGATGTACCACTTGAACCTGATGTTCCTGAAGAACCTGAGCTACCACTTGTTCCTGATGAACCTGAGCTACCACTTGTTCCTGAAGAGCCTGAGCTACCACTCGTTCCGCTCGAGCCAGACGTTCCTGAAGAACCTGATGTTCCTGATGAACCTGAGCTACCTGAAGAACCAGATGAACCACTTGTTCCTGAAGAACCCGAAGAACCTGATGTTCCCGATGAACCACTTGTTCCTGAAGAGCCTGAAGTACCACTTGAACCTGATGTTCCTGATGAGCCAGATGAACCACTTGTTCCTGATGAGCCAGATGAACCACTTGTTCCTGATGAGCCAGATGAACCTGAACTACCACTTGAACCAGCTGTTCCTGAAGAGCCTGAAGTACCGCTTGAACCTGATGTTCCTGACGAACCTGAACTACCTGAAGAACCTGAGCTACCCGATGTTCCTGATGAACCTGAGCTACCCGATGTTCCTGATGAACCTGAAGTACCACTTGAACCACTTGTTCCTGAT
>Ga0214923_10001289_pt1 | contig 35847 bp, 26 predicted proteins | sample LL1510_MetaG_FD_177993 | JGI IMG/M metagenome (GOLD analysis project Ga0214923, IMG submission 177993) | Freshwater microbial communities from Lake Lanier, Atlanta, Georgia, United States - LL-1510 | ecosystem: Environmental > Aquatic > Freshwater > Lake | place: USA: Georgia | collected...
GCGGAAGGTCTCGGTCTAGGTCTAGGTCGCGTTCACAAACACGGTCTCGGTCGTCATCTGTGAATAGAATCATATCAAACGCTAACGAGTCTTCCGCATTATGTGACGATTACACCGATGACGACAAAGACGAATGCGCGGACGAATATCGGTCGTCATCCGCGTCATCGTACATGAGTGAGACAACAGATGACGAAGAAGACGAGGTCGCACCCAGAAGACATCCAAGTGTAAAAGATACAGATTATGCAGCAAATTCGGATGATGATTTGTTTCAATCGGTCCTTGATGAGCCGACATTTCCGCTTGATGTGAATGCGATATTATCCGCGATGACAAAGACAGAGAATAGCACGATTGCAAATATGACGTTGAAGAAAATCGCAGCACGAAGACACGAAATTCTCTCGTCTCTGAATTTATCTCCTGAGAAAATGGAAGAATTCGAACGTAAATTACATATGTATCGCGTGATCGAAGACCCGCATGAACTGAAGCATAATCAACTTATACGTTGGATACCACTACGTTCTCTCGAGACGCGTCCTTATGTAACATTAGGGGGGTGTCTATTCAAGATAAAATATGATGATGAAGAACATCTTCACGTAGTAACCATGAGAAATGTAAAACGATTTGTTTTTAATATAAAATTTGAACTAAATGTTGTATTCCAGAGATTGAGTCAAGAAGAACTCTTAATTTTGCGTGCGGTGGAATATGTTGAATCTGATGATATTACAGAAGAACTGCCGGGTTCATAGTCGCAATTTACGCTTTGTTTTCGTTATATCGCCTGTTAAACGAGGTCGCGATGAACCGCTCGAATTCTTGCAACGAAACCCGTGCCGTCGAATACCCTTTGTGTTAAATATAGAACGCGTGCAATACGCGATACGGCGCCCTTCGCTGGTTGGCGCCGACACATGCGACGGCTTGATGCATCGACACAACTTATCGGCAAGAATCCGGTGTGCGCGTTCTTTCGCGGTTTTTGTCGAAATTGTTGACGTCGTATCGCGACGAATCTTACGCGAACTTGGTTGATAATGATGAAGAATTTTGATATAATCGCTGCGTGTTAGTTTCATATCTTCATCAATATCATTATCCGTATATCTTGGCAGATTTCGCATAGTTATTATATAGCGATATAATAACTATAACATGAATTCTCCACAAAAAAAACATAAGGTCGTTGTTTTTGACGTGGATGAAACACTCGGCAACTTTGCTCAATTCTCTCTATTTGGCCATGTATTAGAAGAATATTTTAATGACCCGACCATTATGTATCGCCATTTCAACGATTTAGTTGATTTATACCCAGAAATTATACGACCAAGTATGGTGCGTATCTTAGATTATATTCGTAAAAAGAAGAATGCAGGTATATGCAGTAAAGTGATGATATATACAAACAATACAGGTCCGGATAAGTGGGTATCGCATATTCGTCATTATTTCGAGTATAAGTTACGCTCTGCAGCGACATCCACGTCCTCGGTCAAAGACCTTGCAGTAGTACCTCCTCTATTTGATCATATTATTGGCGGATTTAAACCGCACGATCATACAACAACCAGTTATACACAGCGTACAACCAAAGACAAAACGATCGATGATTTCATACACTGCTCGCGATTACCGTCAAATATCGAAGTTTGTTTTCTAGATGATTTACATCATCCTAAAATGACCGATGAACGTGTATATTATATCAAATTACAGCCGTATTATTCACATATACCGTTTCAAACATTTGTCGTCCGGTTTTTAAACAGCGCATTATTTCGTAATGTATTTGATAAAATGCATATACAGTCCATATCGCCATCGATGTCGGCCTTAGTCAAGAAAGAAATTCTCTCGATAGAGATTTATAACCTCTTCGCGAAGTATGCGAATATATCCAATTATGACGCCAAAATACACCAAAAGAAGATGAATCCGCGCGAGATCGACGAAATCATAAGTAAGTATATCTTATTTCATCTTCAACAGTTTTTCCGTGACGGTCCTCCTCGGCTTCCGCCGTCGAAACAACTTCGACGTCTATCCTTACACAAAACGGCAAAAAAAAAGGGGTCATCGTACCACCACCCCGGTAATGTATTTTATGTAGATAAGACAACCGCTGTAAAGAATATGCATAATAAGACGATACGTAACCGATAACAAACCGCTGTTACATTAAACTTACGGAAACCAGCTTAGGCGGCCGTCGGCACACATGAATATCACGCGTTCTCCGGCAATCTCCGCGGCGTGAACCGCTTCCTCGATCGCGATTCTTGATTCAGGGGTAGAGTGAAGTTCGTTGATATAGACGATACCTGGTTCGCGACGTGCGATCACAATCTCTCGCGCTTTCGCCAATTTCTTCTCAAACTTGCGCTCGCGTTCAGCATCCACCCATCGAACATGACGCACATTCGTGACATGACGGTCCCAGTTGCCTTGTACTCCTCGCCATCCACACTGGCAGCTCACCGGTCGAACGACTTCTAGTTCGTTGAATGTATCATCAAACAAACGCGTCATGACGACCTGAATCGCGTGATGAAGCACCATGGGGCTTGTTTCGTATCCAGCGTTGCCTTCCTCTGGCTTGTAATTGACCAGCAACTGAAATACCTCTCGTTCTTCTCCGCGATGAACCAACCGGTGTTCGTCGTTCAAATAGATGCTTGACGACTCGCCACACAGTTCGATCACGATTTCGTCCGCGACTTCCATGATTTCATCATAGAGGTCTTCGTCGGTCTCTTCGATTTCTTCCAAAGTGAGCCAGACGCGCAACATATCGCCGGGATGGCGCTGACCCAACGTAGTGCGCTTGTGTTTGTGTAAAGCGCCGAGTGCGTTCATTCCGCGCAGATACGCGCCTTCCGGGATTTTGTCTTGTATTTCTTCCAGCATCTCCATCATTACATCCAATTCCTTCTGTATCGCCTCGTTGGCCTGTTCAATAACCGTAGTTCTAGTATTCCCGATTTCTTCAGTAGTCGTAGTCGTAGTCATTTCGATGTTGATTCTGCGAATGCTACTGTTGTATATCTTTGACAAAAACATTTCAATTTTTTGTCAAATTAAGCCATCGTCGGTGGCGTTGTCGTCCGGGTCATGAGCTGCCTCGCCCCGCCACCTGCACTACCACCACCGTCAATAATATTGTAAATTGGATGGATTACACCGCCGCCCACAGTACCAACCGGCTGTATTAATCTTTGCTGAATTTGCTTCGTGGTATAATTTATGACCGCTTCGGATACAATATGCGTAATTAAAATGAATGCGCAAGTAGATATGATGAGATGACGGTCAAACTCACTAAAGGTACTTCCACCCAACACAGCAAATTTCGAATTTGTCCATGATAGTGTATTGAATCGAAGTAAAAGAATTACTACCGCTGCATACAATATGGTATTTCGCAATAGGGGGATATACTGAGGAACCGTATTATAAAACCCGAATAATACGACGGCGTATGCCCCGTAAATTATAAATTCGATATACTTGTAATAAGCAGTATATTTGTTGAATACCGGCGTAAGAACATTCCGGATATTGGTAATGATAGCGACCGCGAGGTCTTCGGCTGCTGTTTTTATGGTGTTCATGATATACTTTAGTTATACTTTAGTTATACTGTGATTAGATAGTATTTTCATATGATTACGAATTCGTCGATTTAACGTCGTCCGTCACATAAAACGACAACAACCGCGCACTTGGGTCAAGCACCCCATCGCAAAATGGGTGACGCCAATAATATGGGATTGTCTCGCCACGACCATCATAGATGTTCTCAAATATGCGGCGATAATAGAAACTTTCCTTATCATACGGCGGATTATATAGCGAGTATAAAGTATGCGCTTTATTATTAAATTCGTTATCGGTGATGACGCGGTCAGAATACTCTTTAATCATTTGAACCCAACTACGTCCATCAACTGAACTCACTCCATCACTAAATGCCTCTTTCCTGCGCCATAAAACGTCTTCCGGAAGCAGCGCACGCTCGCTAGCATCGTCCTCCGTGCCGCGGTGAGGACCCTGAAACGCCTTACGAAGCAGGTATTTCTCCATTCTCTCATCGTTGAAACGCTTGAACCGTGCAGGAATACGCATGACATATGCTAGAAACTCCTTATCCGCAAAAGGCACACGTGCTTCCAAACCCGCCCCACTGATACTTTTATCCGACCGAAGGAGGTCAAAAAATCGAACATCTCGAATCATACGCTCATTCTCACGTTGAAAATCCGTGTCGCTGGGAGCTTTCAAGAAACCGCGATATGACCCAAAGATTTCATCCGACATATCACCACAATAAATGACGACATCGTCGCTTTGCTGTTGGATATAATTACTGATGATGTAATTTCCGACAGAAGCGCGAATGGTTGTAGTGCAATAACTTTCGGTTTGATAAATCGTGTCCTGAATCGCATTCAAGAAATCGTCCTCTTTCAAAGTGACCTCGTGGTGACATGTGCCCAAATATTCAGCTACGCGACGCGCCCAATACAAATCCACCGACCCTTCCAAGCCAATACTGTATGTATTCAGTACGGTGTCTGGCGACGTGCGCTTCAATTCTCTCGCAACGATGGCAGTAACAAGTGAGCTATCCAACCCACCCGACAGTAAGCATCCGACGGGTCTCTCACTCATCAAGCGTTTAACAACCGCATCAGTGAATAATCTTCGAATGTCATCACAGATTTCCGCCTCTGTTTTAGAGTCGTCTGTATCGGTATCGGCATCGGTATCGGCATCGGCATACTTGAACGACGGGTATGAGTATTGCACCTGAATTTCTTTAATCTGATTTTCAAGTAATGACACATCATTCGTTTTTTTTAAACCGAGGCCAGACTTAGAATATATTGTGGCATAATCATAATACGATTTGAAGACCGCACTTCCATCTACGCTGTTTTCACCGATATACTCCATGTAACAACCTGGTGGAAATTGGACGACCGTTTCACACAACGCATGGATGGATTTCATTTCACTTGCGATACATATACCGTAATGGTCTGGGTTTAGTGAAACGCACGCCTGGTTAGAGTACTCACAACCAAACGCGCCATCGTGGCGTGATACACCGATGAAGAGCGAACGAACGCCCACCGGATCTCTCGCAACATATGTAACATCGATTTCATAATCATGCAAAACGAACCCAAAGACACCATCAAGACGTCGTAATGTTTCATGAATTCCGATTTTACGGTACAAATGAATGATGATCTCACAATCTGAACCGCTTTTGTATTCACTCTCGAGCCCAAATTCCTGAATCAGCGCCCGGAAATTATAGATTTCACCGTTGCAAATCAATCGACAGTTTTTTAGATGGAAAGGTTGGTCGGCGGATGGCTCCATACCGTTGATAGAAAGGCGGTGAAACCCCCATGCACGAGTATCATCCTTGACAAATACTGATTTGTCGGGTCCGCGGTGCGATGATAATGTCGAATTTTCCTGTAGTGTTTTAAGTTGGCCTAACGCAATCCTTGCAACCGTTTGAAAATAGAAGATGCCGCACATAATGACGCGAGTGTGTAATAACGTGAATAGATATAGAATAATAACATAATGTGTTTATATATCATTCATTCATTATTTTCACACTATAAAATAAACATATTTTATATAGAATAAACACTCATGGAATTTTATGGAGTTACAAATGGCGCATATTCTAATCATCATGATCGCTTAGGTGAAATCAATTCGCGTATATCCGAGAGAAATATTCCTTCTGCGGCGCTTCGACCGTCATTCAACGTGCGTCCTATTTCGTCCAAGTATGCGACGATGCCGATTTTAGAAACGCGTCCGGTGCCAACCGTCGGGCTGCAGTCATATCAACAGTTTTCAACAGAGGCGGTATTTAATCCAGGGAATGCAAAGGCGCCGTGGCGTGGATGGGCCGAACGCGTGAATGTTGAGTCGTCTCTGCGTAACCAATACTTTGCACTTCAACGCAGTGACCGTGCGGTTTATGTTCCGAACTCGGAAAGTGATTTGTATAAAGTCAGCATTTTCGCGCGTGATGTCGAACAACCGAATCCCTACTTGTTTGATAATGGCGCGACGAATTTCGCATCGATGAACCCCAATCCTCATAATTTAGGCAAACTCACGTTTGATAATTCAACTCGTTTTCAACTTCGTACTCTAGACTGTACCTATGACGGGTTTTGCACAGGTGATGGCGGTCCTGTAATTGAACCAGCTACGAATTATATTCCGAAAGAACAGCTGGATAAGAAAATGAAAGAAAAGGAACAAACGCGAAATGTTGCGCATATTTCAGAAGGATTTTCTGGTGGGAGGTCATCGGCAACCGAACCTGACACCAACGAACGAGACAATAGATTCCCAAAGTATATTCCACGTGCTACTGCAAGCTCAAACGCGAAAGAAAAACTCACGATGCGGGCTTAGATTACCTGAACCATGACCGAGCCGAGTATAAACACAACGCGCTATAATATAATATATCAATATATGACAAATTATTGTTCTATTATCATTTTTAAAACTGCGCATAAATGGCTGATGACAACCAAGAAGAGCGCCACGATAGTGGCGGCGGTAGTGGCGGCGGAAGCGGGGGGGAGTGTAGAGGCGACACCTGGAATGAATTCAACGAATTGACGTTATCGGTTATGGCGAATCGAAATAAATATGATAAATGCAAAAAATCATTAGCGAATACATCAGACGCACTTCATGAAGCATTTCGAAAAGAAAAGATGTATTATAAAGACCGTATATTGAATATGACAAGGGGTCTATTTCATGAGCGATGTGAAAATGACGAAATAAACCGCGCGCACCAGGAATATCTGAAATCGTGTATTGAGTATTTGAAATGGAATGATATTACGGATATGGTGGGTGAAGATGCACGAAACGAATTACAACAAAAAATACAACTAACTACGATTATTGATGACGATGACCGTCCGCAATCTCCACCACCATCGCCTCCGCCTCCGCCTCCGCCACCACCTCCCCCCCAACCTTTGTCATCTTCGCATATCATGTCGATTGCAAATAAGATGTGTATTCGAAAAAAAACAATCGATGACTTTATTGTATTGAAACCGGCGATAAATCAAACCGATGAACATATTAACGCACGATTACCCAAAGTGCGAGATTATCATGGGGAAATAATGAAACGTGCAACAACGAATGCAGAAAACGACAGCGACAGCGACAGCGACAGCGACAATTAGTTTGATTGGGATAGAATCATAATGACAGAGTTGAGTGTATCAGACGTATATCTATTTTCGCCATATGACGGCAACGCCGACGACTCGGTCGTTGTAAAGTATGAACCAGCCGGAGCATACCAGAAGTTGCGCGAAGGGATAAGCATAAATGTCTTGAAGCCGGTTATTGTTTCGGTCGATGATTTGTCATGGAGAAGTCCTTCGATGTCATAAAATGAGGAGTCGGCGCCGAATGCCATCTTTCGGAACTCGTCATCTTGGATGACAACGCCGAGAATGTCGTCTTGGATGTAATAATCGTATTCCTTAGAAGGGATAACCATCATCATGATGTAATTAATCGCCATATCACAGATATACGTGGTGTATTTTGTTTGAATCGTATTTCGGGGCTCCGGTAAATTACGACAGGTCGCCGACGACGCCGACGATACGAAGGTATTCGCGGCATTTGTATCGCCGTCGGCTTCATTTGGAAGCTGGTTTGAAATGATTGTATGGATGTGATACAGCCGACTTGTATTGTCGTAGATAATGTAGGCGGTTTTGTAGTGCGACGTTTGATCGATGTTATACACGCTGATGCGGTACATGTATTTTGTAATCACACTCATCGGGTTCAGGCATGTGTGATTGATGGATGCAGGACCGCCGCCGCTGCTCGAAGGAGGAGGAGAATCGTATTGTTCATATTGATCCGGTGCTTGGTCATGTTCTTGTAATGACAGTAGTGCTTCTGCTGCTGCTTCTTCTGCATAGTCGTCGGCGGTCGGCTCGTTTCTTCGTTTCGGTTTCATCACAGGCGCATATATCTTATAGGTCCGCGTATTTGCTTCTTGAAATGAAGGGGTCGTTATTTTAACGCGGCGACTACTACGACGCTGGCCACCATCGACGCCACCTCCGGCAGAAATTGTAATAGACACATCCGCCGCCACGGTTTCACGCTGCTTCTCCTGATAATACGAACGAGTTTTCACGACCATTTGCAATAATTGAACGCAATATGAACCGTATAATAATATATAAATGGTTCAATTTTTTATGACACAATAGTATAACTTTAGTATTTCAACACTTTATACTATTATATTAGTAATAATAAGTTATACATAGATGGAACCGGTTATAACGATTGGCGGAAATGCATCTTCTGATCCTTCAACAAGCAAAGAGACCGGCGGGAAATTCAAATCCGTAAGTTGTGCGCCGAGAGACCAATCTGACCCAGATATCAACGAAACAAAAGATTTTTCATGTTATTCATCCAAATCTCTCGAGAAGTTGAAATCGCTTTGGAATAAACGCCACCCGGACCAGAAAATCGAAGACACGGACCCGCGTGCGATTTGGTCTGCACTTAAAAACAATATGAACCGAGTATGTCATCAGGAGGCATGTTGGCTTCGTCAAAGTTTTGCATCATCAGGTATGGATAAAGAGATGCTGCATTATACATTCGCACCACAGGCTCCAAAAGAATGGAAGAAGGATATTCATGAGTGGTTATCTAGTATCGATATCGCGAATTCGTTGAAACAATACGAACATGCGGTTCCGTCGTTTTTATTTATTGGCCCGTCGCCGGTCGATTTCGACGAGGTCTTAGAAGATGGGGAATGTGTATGGGATGAACTATGTAAGTTTGATATTATGAAACACGTTAAAAACGGAAAACATAAAATCGGCGTTGTTTTCAATACCGACCCTCATGATAAACCAGGCGAACACTGGATCTCGTTATTCATAGATGTCCGCGCGAAGGTGATTTTCTTCTTCGACAGCACCGGGGATAAACCACAGCGTAGAATACGTACATTTATGAAGATGGTGCGCGAACAGGGCGAGGCCAACGGAATCCAATTTAAAGAATATATTAATGATGTCCATCATCAGTCAAATGACTCAGAATGCGGCGTTTATTGTATTTTCATGATTATCCATATGCTTCTTGGAAAGATGACGGTTCATGATTTCTTAGATAAGAAGAAGAAACTAACAGACAAGTATATGCAGCGGTTCAGGCGCAAGTTTTTTAATGTGGATGAGAAGGTGCCGACACCGAATGTGGAGTTTTAAGGGGGCGTTGGCCCGCCAGCCAGCCCACCCGGCCGTTCGGCCGGGCTAAATGTAAAATAACCAGATAGTACAATCATCAGACCATAAATTATATAAACCCTCCTTCGTATGTTTATATAATTCACGATGTCATCTCTCGTATCACAAGAAAACAAAGAACTTCTTTGGGCGTTATTGTCCGAGGAAGGATTATTCGACGGTATTCCCGAAAATGTAAGCCCCGAAGAAATCAAGCATGTATTTGAACGAATCCTCAAGAATCTCTCAGCGACCATCCCGACGCTTCATGCCGCCAAGTTGAAAGAACTGCATTACGCGAAACAGCAGGCTATCGCAGAAGAAGACTATGACGCAGCGAAGAAACTCCGCGCAACTATCGATGAAATGGAAGCCCCACTTGCGCGATTAGAGAAACTGGAATCGCGAAAACATCTTGCAATCCAGGCGGAGGATTTTGAAGCGGCAAAACAAATCAAGACGGAAATAGATAGGATTCGTGCTGCGTCCTTTTCATTAAAGGAACTCAATAAGATTGCGATTGAATCTCTCGCCGTGAATATTCCAAAACTCGCGAGAGATATAAGTGCGATAAAATTGGGCACACGTGTGTTTCCGACAAAGACGGGGATGGGAGGCGGCGGCGTGATGGCGCCAACAATAAATAAAAGACCGGGTGTTCCGACAGAGATTTATAACGCAGAGGACTTCCAATCAAAAAAACGTGAAGAAATAGAGATGAAGATGCGAGAGAAAGAGGCGGAGATGCGCTCTTATTTTGAAGTTCAACGCCCGCCAGAGATCGATTTCTCTGATTTTCCGAGAGACCAAACTCGGTTGAAATCGCGGGCCGCACCCGTAGTAGAAGTAATACATTTAGACGCTCCTGCTCACCACCCCGCCCCCATGGCCGCCTATCCCACCGCGGCAGCTGTACCACCAGGCCCAGGCGACGACAGTCCATTTCGAGGTGGAGATGATATGGACAGACTCATCGCCGAGAGAATTGCAGCACGACAGAGAGATATGGAGGAAATTACTGAACAAATGAAAGCGTCGATGTCGCCATCGCAGCAGCAGCCGCTGAAAGAATATAACCCGAATGAATTTGTATCGGATACTGCATCTTTAACACTTCCGATGCCACCGCCACCACCGCCGCCGAGCGAAGAGACGCGTAAGGTGAGATTTCAGGAAGATATGGATTCTATATTCCTGAAACTAAAGAGAAAACCGATGGCGGAAAATGATTGACGTATCTAATGAATAACGGGGTTTTTTATGTGACACTTTATATAATTACAATCACAGAGGTGATGAGTTCGGCTAGGGGTGATAAGGGTTCGATTACACCGACCGAAAAGAAAAATGAGACAAACCTTCTATAATTATATATTTCGACATATATTCATCCATATCTCGTTAATCCATATGATTTATAACGTGTGGTATAAGAATATACCGTAATAAAATGCCGCAATAGATTTATAAATATTGTTTGAAAAATATTGAGAAAGGCCTAACCAATGGATGATACACATATATCGACAAACATTCCAATCCAATTGTCGGTTTATAAAGTATGACTTATATATTTCAATATTTTTATTCGGCATCTTTAAATCTATTTCTTCGTTATTTATATCAAAACAATAGTTTTCTATATCGTTAAATATATCATACCCCGATAAAGCGTACAATATTTTGCTGTAATCGTAATATTTATGTCCATATAAAAATGTATTCCCGAAATTTCCACGCGGGTCAATAAACATAATTTTATCTTGATTTATAAACGCATTACTAAAATTACAGTCGCCGTGTAAGATATTATAGTTATAGAATTCGCTTTCTTGATTAAGAAGAGACCCCTTTATTTTTTTATATAAATCATTAACGATATAGTCTATGGAAAATATTATATTTATCCCATTTATTTTCGTTATTTTGCCAAAATGATCAATTAGTGGCTGTATTTTCTGTAATCTATTTTGTATTTTCAATAAAAATTCTATTTTAATATCATTTTCAAAAACAGTAGATGTTATCTTCTTTTCTGAACTTGTATGAATTTTATCAATTGCGTCAAATAGAACATGAAGAAATAATAATGGGTCGTTATGTTTTAAAAGCGTACCTTCTACCTTTTCCATAATCATATAATTTCGACCTTTTTCTATTATTTTCGGGAATGGTAAATTAAGATCATGTATTGCATTATAATATTTCATTTCTTGAGTAATTAGTGTCGTTCCATTATCATCAATAGTTTCTTTTTTAATACAGCCAGTTTTTAAAAGTGTTATTTTATTGAAATATCTAGATATAAACATATTGGTCGATGATTGCTGATATTTTAACAATTTATGCATATCTCCAATATCGATAATTTTATCTATATCAACGTTTGTAAATTCGGAATAGTAGATTGGAATAATATCACATATATCTTGTTTATCATTATCATAATTCATCGAAACAAAGTTATCGAAATAAAATATACCTACAACATTTCCTTCTGGTTGTTTTGTCAATCGATTTGAATTACATTTATATCGAGATTCATTACCATTTGTAAAAATTATATTTCCTTTAAAAATATTCATGGGTATTGGTGACGATGGGAAAATATCACACCAAGTTATTAATATTTTTTGTGAATTGTAAGTATCCTTTAACGCATTATATAATGTATATGCGTTTTCTTGATGTGTTATGTCCACGTTTAATATTGTAAAATGGATAGTCGTTATTTGTTGTAGGTAGAATGTGACAATATTATTATATTTTTTCTCAATTATGATTGTTATATTGTCGGTATAGTTTTTCCAGTATTCAACTATGTGCGTTAGTACATTAAAATTATCAATATTCACTAAACACTTGGGTATACTATTCGTTAATGGCATCAACCGTGTTCCTTTTCCACACGCACATATTATCACATTATTTATTGGCTTTGTAAAGCCAAGAGTGCCACCAGGATGAAATATTTTAAATTGTCGTTTGTTTAATTTTATTACATTTTCTGCTAGAAGTGTCCCTACGCTATCTAAACACATCATAAATAAAAACGAAGATATTGTCGGCGCGCTGTTTAAATGACATGCTTCTGAAGATAAATTGGACAAACAAATATGAATATCTGTTAATAATTGTAATTTACACGTATTGTTAAATGTTATACATATCTTAATTGCGTTAAAGTGCGTTTTCATATGTGAAGCGGCTTTAATCAGTTCTTTCGTATTACCACTATTTGATACAAATATGACAATATCACCATCTTGGATTTTGGCAAATTCGCCGTGAAATAAATCCTCTACTTTATTATTGAATGTCTTTATTCCGATAGATGACCAAGTAGATACAATTTTTTGACATATATCTCCACATTTACCAACACCTAGGAAAAATATGTTTGTTTTGTTGATTTTTTCCTTCAAAAAATTATATAATAAATTGATTGAAACCTCTAGTTCTTTTCTAGTATCTAATAATGCATTACTGTATGTGTCAATTTTTGATATGATTTGGGTTGAAAGATTGTTTTTAATAGAATCACTAAATATCAAATCATCTACATTTTCATAATCCGTGATTTTATGATTATTCTTTATTTGGTCATAATAGAAATAATCGGCATCGCAAATAAACACGGATGTAACAGGTAAATGTTCTATCGATAAATAGCCGATATAACTATCTTCGAAAATTATAATATCTTGAATATTGTGACCACATTCAGTTATAGCCTTTATATAATTATCACTATGCGGCTTAGGAATCAACGGTTTAGAATCGCAATACCAAGTATTTATTCTATTGAGACTAGGATGTAATGTTTTTATATATTTAACCCTTTCATGACTAGAATTGGTTACAACGATGATATCCTTTCCGAGTAATAATAGATTGTTTAAAAAAATATCAAATCCATTTATGTATTCTGGTCGATATGACTCTATGAACAATTTCTCTTTTGTTTTTTTGTTTATTTTATTGCAAACCACGAATTCAGTTTTTAAGTTGGAATGAAATATTTGTTGATATTCTTGATATGAAATCGAATTTACCAAACATTGATTATACGAAGTATAATGTGCGAATTCACTATTTATAATAGTTCCATCTAAATCAAATATATATACTTTATAATCATATATAGACCGCATTGCTATACAATAAGTTGAGTATTTATATCATTTATTATCGTCTTATTGTTATTGTTATTAAATATTTTGCGTCACCGTTGAAGATTAGATTAGACGATGATATGAAACCGATTTTTATTGCCGCCATCGCAGCAGCAGTAGCAGCAGTTCCAGCCGCTTAAAGAATATAACCCGAATGAATTTGTATCTGTGGGTACTGCTTCTTTAAGTCTCCCGATGCCACCGCCACCGCCGCCGCCGAGCGAAGAGACGCGTAAGGTGAGATTTCAGGAAGATATGGATTTTATATTCCTGAAACTAAAGAGAAACCCGATGATGGAAAATGATTGACGTATCTAATGAATAACGGGGTTTTTTTATGTGACACTTTATATAATTACAATCACAGAGGTGATGAGTTCGGCGAGTATGGCCGAGCTGTCGGCTTCGTTAGATGTTGATGCATTTGTCTTTATGCACGGTGCGGTTCATCCGACTAAATTAGAGCCGTCAGGACAAACACCTGGTTGTTACCAATATACACTTTCAGGCAAACCTTTACCAGATAACACTAAGTTGTGTGCGCCAAAAATTTTAGGAAAATCTTATCATGCTACTAATATTATTGATTTTATTGATACGTTAAGACTTAATTGGGATAGACATCCTGAATTACATGCTCGTCAATCTTTTTCTGAATTTTGTTTATCAGAACTTAAAACGTTTGAACAAACGCAGGTTGGTTTAATGGAACAAGAAATGGAAGCCAGCGACTTAATTCAAATTATGGAGGATGGTTATACAGAAGAAGGAATGAAAAGAAGACTTGTTCTTGAAGGCGCTATGGTAGCAAAAAAGGACATTAAATGGGACCAACACGAGTATTCTATCGCAGAAAAAATACATTATGTAATTAGTCGCGATAGTTTTAAGAATTGTATCATGTTTTTTTGTAAAGGTATAATCTGCTCAAAACCAAAACAAGATCTGCGTGTTAAAATCAGATCAATTGGTGAAATTCCTGTCCGGCTTAGTTATGATAGTAATAGTAAACTTTTTAAAATTACATTCGACAAATACCAAAATTATGAATTTAGTTTTGAACAACTAAATGATATAATTCGAAGCGTAGTTACTGGTTTTACTGATGGTTTGGATTTTAATCTAACCCTTTTTGATTTTTCTTGTTGTATCGCTTTATTCCAAGATGATTGTTTAAGAGGTCTAACTCCACAGTTACTATCTTCTACGATGTTATCAAATAGTGGCGTTGATGGTATTCCGAAATTAATATATGGAACAATTCGAGAAGATAGACAACAAGAATTAGAATTATTACAACTTCAGAGATTAGGCGCTGGTCACGGTGATGGTGTTACTTCACCTTCCCCACCACCATCTCTTTCTCCATCTCCATATCATTCTCCTTATTCATATCCTTCTCATTCTCCTTCTCCTTCTCCAGCCCACCCTACTTCTTCATTAGTTGTTAATCTATTAGGTGTCGATTCCTTTGCAGATTTTGAACCAATTTTAAGATTTGAAAGTAGGCGTAGTAGGTCAGATTCAGTTTCCCCTGGACGTTCGGCCGGAGGCGGTAGTGGTCGTTCGCGTCTTATCAAAAAAGTATCCCGCAAGCGAAATACGAGACGTCAGCGGCACACCAACCGACGCTTACGTGTAAAGGGTTCAAGGCGACGCACACCACGAAAACAAAAGTAAAGAAGAATGGAGTGAGTGTTGTGATAGATATGACACCCGAATCGTCAAAGGTTTTATTGCAAAGAATGGAGCGGGCTTGTGAGCCATACCATATACACCCAAATCGTGAAGGTTTTGATAAAAATGTTGGAGCAGGCGGGCCTTCCACCCACACCCCAATCGTCAAGGTTTTATTGCAAAGAATGGAGCGGGCGGGCCTTAACGGCCCGGTGGCGCAAATCTTTGAAATAAAAAACTAAAAAAACTCAAACCGCGACTGCTCCCCCGTTCCTGACCGTGGGTCGGCTGGTATTATCGTGCGTCGTCCTCTCTCAATCATACTTCCCATCTTATAAAGTTCCATGTCATAAATGATATGCGTGTCGGCATCTTCCGCATATTCTTTCCCATTCACAACCAATTTACGCAAAGTAATCTTCTTCTCACTTTCATTCAATTTTCGTGTCTTGTCGTCCTGTTCTGACGCGATATTCGGCTCATATGCGAGTTTTTCTTCACTCGCGCCCATTCCAAACGAGTAGCACTGGAGGCGCTCCTTCGCACCCGCATTCGCGTGAATCATACAATCGAACGACGACTCCTTCACTGCGGTCAAAATCTGGCGTGTAATACGTTCCTTGATATTTGATATCTCATAAAGAGATTGGTCGGTGCTCATCGGCGTCGTACCATCCGTCTTACTCTTATCATGCATCCGGATATTGAGAGATTCGTCATTTTCGGTCGCGACCTGACGTGCAGTAAAACGCATCAGATAAAGAAACACATCCACCGTTCGCAGTTCTTCAGGGAGGTCGATATGACTGCAAATACGACGCGCACGACCAATAATCTGTTCTGTACGAACAGGGTGCCAGTAAGGTTCAGTGATATGAACATATCGCACATTACGCAAGTTGATACCCTCTGCACCCGAAGCGGTAATCATCAGGATTTTAATCACCTCACCAAACATATTATTCGTGGTGCGAGCATTCAACTGATCAGTAATCGTCTTCGGAACATTCTTCCATTTGCTATTAAATATATTTCGGATGATTTCCTTCTCTTCCGGTGTTTCCGTTCCGGTGTAAAGCGCAAAACAGGGGCGTTCTTGTTCTTCAGGTGTCATATCGATGGTCCAATCGCCGGTGGACGATTTAATGATTTTGAATTGCGAGAATCCATTTGTCTCTAAAATCAGTTTGATAATTCCAATACCTTCTAATGTGCGGAACTGGCTATAGACGAGGTGAAGACCAACGTGTTGTTTATCCAAAATATTTTGAAGCAGATGGAGAAATTTGGGGCTGTATGTCGCGAGTTCCTCTGGAATAAGGAAACTACCTGCGCTTACTTTCAAATCGCGGATAGCCTTTGTAATCGACGCCTGATACTGTGCGACATATTCTTTTTTGCTAGCGGCAGCCGACTGTTTTTTACTGCTTCCAGCCATGACAGCGGCGACAGCATCTGAATGCTCACCGGTGATTACCATTTCTTCGTCATCATCGCTGTCGTCGGCGACTTCACCGTCAAGCATATTTTCATCCATTTTTTCAGGTTCGTCGGCACCAGCCGCAGCCCCGGCCCCTTTCGGTTTGCGTCCGCGTTTCGCCGCCTTGGTCCCAGCACCTCCCCCCGATTCCATCGTCCGCGCAATACGCGCAGCTAACATTTCCGCCGTTTCATGTGCATCACCCATCGCCCCCGCATCCGGCATACGTCCAAGTGCCGCCGATTTTTCGATTTCCGTCGCAGCCGTTCCATCATCACCAGGCAAAGGACGACGAATCGATGGCGGGAAAACGAAATTACAAAAAGCGCGGGAAAAAATACGATAGGTAGATGAAACGTCATCATAGACGCCATCACCGCTATTGCCTGCACCGGCCGCCGCCGCCCCGCGTTTCTTCGCCTTCTTCTTCATATTTGACTCTTGAGTGCGTTCTAGGTCACGCACCCGTGAATAAATCGCGAACTGATAATCGCTCATTTCAACTTCAACCAAGTGAAAATTCGCGGCGGAATCGTATATAGGCAGTAATTTCTCTTGAGCGCTGCGAAAATAAGAAGTAAGGCCAAGAATACGACGAATAAATAGGTCGCGGTTCTTGAATTCTAATGTAGCAGGGTCGATAAAATAACCGTTGAAGTCATCCAATTTATCAGGGAGTGCAGTAAATGGTGTTTGTTTGTTTGTGGATGCAGAGATAACCGAAATTTCATTTTCTCGGAGTTTTTGGACGATTGCGCGTTCGAATGCGGCATCTGAGAGAAGACCATTTTCGGTGGATGTTGAATCCATGACAGCGATACTGGCTTCTCCGCCGCCTCCTGCCGCACTACCCGGTGATTTTTCCGACATTTCCGCGCTAGGATCTCCCCTTCGAACAACGCCGCGATATTTTGCCGAAACAGGATCATAGTCGCGCACAAACCCGAATGGATTACGTGTAATCATGAGTTTCTTAGTGCGAGTATTATAGTCCATATGGTCAAATGAAAGACCGATTCCATTTGCAAACCTGGCGGCGGCGGCGGCAGCAGCGCCGGAAGATGAAGCAGCTGCCCCCTTTCCGCTACGACCAGATGCAGCCCCAGCCCCAGCCCCAGCCCCAGCCTTCGTGAGACCAAAGATCGATTTGAACGTATCGATGGTCAGTCTAGCGCTGCCGCTATCACCAATCGTGAAAACCCAATTGTCGATATTTCCGCGAAGAATGTTGAATAACACGGCGATTTCGTTGGGGTAGTTAATAATGGGTGTTCCGGTCAATAATACAACCTTCGCATTCTGCGCCGAGAGAAGAAAATGGTACAACCGGTAGGCCATCGAGGTGGGGCGTTTGAGTTTATTCACGATACGACTGACAAAATTGTGCGCTTCATCAATAATAACCACACTATTATCAAACGGATTATGGGTATAACCTTCGGTCATACTTTTCAGTTTCTCGGCACGAAGACCGTTGTAATTAATGAACTCGTATTTCGCATTTATCATTTCGTCGATTTGGCGATCCACGCGCACCCTTTGGCTTGGTGTGAGTTCTGTCTCGTAATTGCTGGGTTTGGTAACATTCACCATCCATGCTCCGCCGTTGGAACGGACGAATTTATCATCAGCCAACATGAGGATTTGTGACAACACGCGGGTGAGTTCAGGATTACCACGAGACTCAATAAACTCCCAATACTGGTTCTTCTTATACATGAGGTCGCCGCATTTCGACTTCATTTCTTCGATATAGTTCATGCGAAGCGAAGCAGGTGTCATGACGACGATTTTCTTAAATGTTTTCAGGCCTTCTGCAATCGCGATAGAAGAGCATGTTTTACCACTTCCTAAACCGTGGAATAAAAGAAGACCGCGATACGGTGAATAAATGTTCAGGTAGTCGCGCACGATTTTCTGGTGGGTGAGAAGTGCGACCGACGCGGAATCATCGCCGCCATATAACGACTCGCATGAAATATCGTTTTCACCGGAAGTGAGTTCTTCGCGATAAGGGCGGAATAATGCGTTAATATACTGGATGAATTTGGCACGGTTGTTCATATAAAACTCGGATGCTTGGACCTGTGGAAGTGGGCGTGGGACCGGAAGACGTGTTGCAACGATAGTATCGCCGATCTTATATGCGGAAATATTCACGGTAGAGTCTTCGCGTTCGCTTATTTTCTTGACTACGGATTTTACACTAGCAGCGGCTGCAGATACAGAAGTGGATGCGGCGGCGGCACGCTTTGGCGGGGGGCGGATAACACGCATTTTCGGCGCAGCTCCTTCTGCACCGGTTTTACCTGCTTCTGATGCTTTAAACGCTTCTGATGCTTCCGGTGCTTCAGCAGCTTCAGATGCTAATGGTCGCATTTCTTCAAATTCCGCATCTTTATTCGCATCCGCGATAGCCATCGCAGCCGATGCTTTACTTTGTTTCACCGGCTCATCAGAAGGCAAAAAAGCGCGTTTGCCTAATTTTATAGGCGCAGCAGCGGCACCGGCACCGGCGGCCTCGTCGGGTATTTCAATAGAGATATCCGGTTCCATTTCACTACGACGTACCCCTTCATCGCCGCTACTTGCAACGAATTTAGTTGAAAATGAAGGTGGTTGTAATGGAACAACCACGCGAGATCCAGCGCCTCTTAATTTGGCCAAAATCGCTGCGCGATCAATATTAGCAGTATGACGTTTATCGATGAATACGCCGGTATCTTTTGCCGCCGCCGTCGTCTCGGCCGCTGCTACACCGCCGCTTGCACTACCTTCCACCGGTAATTCTTGCTCAAATTCTTCTTCACGTTTGCGTTTCATGGTTGCATATCCCGAAACACCCTTCGGTTTTTTAAATACGTCACTTGGTAATTTACGAGAAAAATGAATGACAAGACCTTCTGATGCGCTCACACCCTCTTCTCCTCCATGTCGCTGGAGAACCGGCCGACTTGTAAGATTATATTGTTGTAATACATTCATAGTAGTATTATTACTAACATATATCGTTATATTTATTTCGCAATTCTCGCGATTTGTTTGATTGCCATTTCGCACGTGACTTGTTCAGCCTTTTTCTTGATTTTATGTGACGCGCGTGCAAAGAAGATGAACGCCTTCCCGCCTCTCTCTTCACAAATTCGATGAACACCTGCAAATCCGTCCACCAACGACTCAAATGGAATTGCGGCGGATGGTTGCCCGATAACTTCATGTAATGGTTGTCCTAAACATAAATACAGCCCCATTTCATAACCCGCATCCGGATCACGCGACAGTTCGATATAGTCCGGCGTTGTCTTAAACTCTTTCTGGATTTTCACCTGGAGGATGTTCTTGTAATTATCGTCGTTCTTGATGAGGTTCGTCCAGTCGATATGTCTCTCAAATACATTCTCGATGAAGATTTGGGCGATCTGGAAACCGGGTCCGCAAAGAAACACCTTCTCAAACCATTTATCGTCATCATGAATCGGGACGCGATTGAAATCCAGAAACATCGCACCGACGAACGCTTCGAATAAACACCCCAATTTCTTCAGATTGGTTCTCGTCTTCTTCTCTTCTGAATGCTTGGAAATAATATACCAGCGATGAAGCCCCATCTCAAGCGCGAATTTGCCGATGGTTTCGTTTTTGACGATGGCGATTTTCTTCTCGGTCATGAAACCCTCATTCTCTTTAGGAAAACGGCGGTAGAGGTAGTATTTCGTGATACATTCGAGAACACCGTCACCGACGAATTCGAGGCGTTCGTTGGATTTCGTATGCAGGGGCATCGCGCCTTCGGGGCGGTCGATAAACGTTATATTTTCGAGTTCGTTGAGAGCTTTAGGGCGTTTGGTGTAAGAGCGATGGACGAATGCGCGTTTGTAGAGTTCCAGGTTATGAACCTGTGAAGGAATGCCGTATCGCGTGAGGATGCTTTCTACGTCGGTGAGCGTGATTTCCACATTTTCCGTATTATATGGATTGAAAATGTATCGGTCGTCATCCACGCGTATAATATCGTCATCGTTGTAAATATTCTTGCCGGTGCGCGAGCTTTCTCCCGCCGGCATGTCGGCATCACCACCACCGCCTCCGCCGGCGGTTTCATCGATATTTAGAAGTATATTCTCGTTTTCAGAACTTTCTGCGTCTGAACCGCTACTGGCGGCGGTGGCAGCGTTGGCATTACGAAGACGAAACATCGATAATAATCATATCAACCGCTGTATTTAAGCAAAATCTGATCAATTTTTTATATCGGTATTATTTATAATTCAGTATTACAAATGGTGTTAAGTGGAGGCAAGAAGGTTTCTAGAATTAGTTCTCTCACGAGCAAGGGTTGCCATTTTGGCAGTATGCCGGGTTCCGCGCCCAAGATCGGCCGTGGCACTTGGACTTCCGTGGCTTATCGCCAGGGAGGCCTTACCTGCGATTGCTTGGCGAAGATTCGCTTTGATACATGCGCGGCCCAGTATCAGTATTTGAAGGATAAGAACCTTATCTTCAACTGCAAGCTTACTGGTGGTGTTGGTCGTCAGCCCTTCACCAAGAACTGCAAGGCTTAAATATAGCGCAAGCGCATACGAATGTGTCGGAATTTATTTTTATTTATTTATACGATAATTATATAAACAAGTATAATTATGGTAAACAGCAAGGTTGCACGACGCGTATTATTCAACAGCACAGGTCCCACCAATTCTATTAATACTGATACGAAGAATGGTGGTGGAGATAAGAAGGGTGGAGCTCCCCCGGCAGGAACCGGTCAGATGCGTAGCTTCGCGATGAGAAACACGATCACCGAGAAGGCGAAGAATAAGGATTTCATATTTAGGTTTATTGAGAGAACGAATCCGGCGCGTCATTCTGGACCCAAACTATAATAAAACAATTTTCATAATATGAAACATAACACGACTACGGTTTCATATTATTAGCATGAAAATCGAAACAGACCTGAAGCTTGATTTCACCGATGTGCTCTTTCGTCCCAAGCGTTCATCTCTTTCATCCCGAGGCGAAGTTCTACTCACACGAGAGATTATCTTTAAAAATGGCACCAAATGGACAGGTGTTCCAATTATTGCGTCGAATATGGACACCGTCGGAACATTTGAGATGTACAACGTACTTCATCGACACAAAATCATAACCTGTTTTCATAAACATTACGATCTCGCCGATTATGCTAGTAACGCATGCCCGAGAGATTTAGACAGAAATTACTATATGATAAGCAGTGGAATTACCAAAGCCGATGAAGAAAAGCTTGATCAAACTATCGCGCTTCTCGACCCGCTCTTCGTATGCATCGATGTTGCAAATGGTTACATGAAGGCATTTGTAGATTTTGTCCGAAAGATCCGAGAGAAATACCCGCAGCTTATTATTGTCTGCGGTAATGTCGTCTCTCGAGAGATGGTGGAAGAACTCATTATGAACTGCGGTGCGGATATTGTAAAGGTTGGGATTGGAAGCGGAAGTGTATGTATTACCCGGTTACAGACCGGCGTAGGTATGCCGCAGCTTTCTGCAGTTATCGAGTCATCGGATTCAGCACACGGATTGAACGGTTTCATCGTATCGGATGGTGGATGCACGACCCCGGCGGATATTGCGAAAGCGTTTGGAGGTGGCGCCGACTTCGTGATGTTAGGTGGGATGTTGGCTGGACACGATGAATCGGGTGGTGAAACTGTAGTTGATCCAGAGAATGGGCAAAAACATAAACTCTTCTATGGGATGTCAAGTTCAACCGCGATGGACCAGTACAGTGGTGGTGTTGCATCGCACAGGTCGGCAGAGGGGAAAACCGTCCGCATTCCGTATCGCGGACCGGTCGAAAGCACGATACTCGATATCTTAGGCGGGATCCGGTCGACATGCACGTATATTGGTGCCAAGCGCATCAAGGATATCCCAAAATGCACGACATTTATTCGCGTGACGAACCAGGTGAATCAGATTTATTCTGGAAAAGAATATAAGGCATAATTCATGTCTATGTGTATTGATAATCATATCACACGCAACAAAGCTGATATGCTTATCAAAATAGATTACCGAGAGAAAGACCTGTTGGATATACTGATGAATATACCTGCACCGTCGGCAGTACCGCCGCCGACCACAACAGAACCAGAACCAGACCATTATTTGATGGACCTCGGTGATGGAATGACGATGAAAGTCCCGTTTCCAAAGACGAATATGAAGACGAAGACGAAGACCCCGCAACGCAAATCTCTCAGCGAATCTGCATCAGCAACTTCATCATCAACAACAAATCATGAAATCAAATCTGAGAGATTGCCACTGGGTGATATTATTATTCATGACCCAAAACAAGAGAAGGATATCGTTCTCTTCGAGAGAAAGAGCTTGAATGATTTAGCGGCGAGCATACGTGATGGACGATACAAAGAACAATCGTTCCGTCTCTCTCAAACCACCGATTTTCATAACCACAACATTATTTACATTATTGAAGGTGATATCGCGAAATACCGACCACACCCTAGCATCAGCAACGGTGTGACCAAATCAGCCATTCAAAGCGCAATGGTATCATTACTGTATTATAAGGGATTTTCGGTAATACGCACGATGAATGTAGGAGAAACGGCCGACTTTATTCTACATTTTGCGGATAAGGTTGCAAAGGAAAGCGCTATTAGTGGCACGAATCCAGCGTATTCTTGTTCTTCTTCTTCAGGCACGGACACCACATCTAGTGAAACTACTGCCACTGCTACCGCCACCGCCGATAGATATAGCGAGGTCGCCTCCAAAAAGGAGAAACGAGATTTCATAACACGAGCGAATATAGGGGAGATTATGCTGGCACAAATACCGGGGGTGAGCCCGAAGATAGCGGCGGGAATTATGAAGAAATATGACGGATCGGTCTATGAGTTTTTAGGAGATTTGAGACGGAAATTGAACGATTATGAAGAAAGTATATCGCCGCAGATGTCGCCGCCGTCGCCCGTTATGGATTTGGATTTGGAATTAGTGCCGACGAAGGAGACACCGACGGATTCGACGGACGCGAGACCACCGTCCCCGATGAATAAAAACAAACTGAAACACGTATCTGAGTGTTTTAGGGATATCGGGGATGGAAAGCGGAATATAGGAAAAGTGACGATAGAAAAGGTGTGTTATTTTTTATCGTGATAGTGTAGTAGACAAGATGCAAGCAGTCGGAGTCCAGGATGTGCCACGATTACTGGATACAATAAGTTTTAAGGTTCACGATCCGAATAAGAATGATCATTTTGCATCTGGTGATAAAATACCATTTTATCAGAATTTAAGTAAGGCAACCCAATTTGGATTTGAATATGTCAGTTGTACTAATGACCAAAATAAATATGATTTTGGGATAAATATGTGTTTTTATAATGATTCAACCCTTACTGGAACTGATGTTCAAGAAAATAAAGGCAAATGGCGACAGAACCCAGACGCAATGTATAGGTTAAATCTACTTGAAATATTGGATGTGACTGATGATCGCGAAATATTAATAAAAAGAGACCTCTTAGATATAGTGAAAGATTTAACGAATGCTAAAATTAGGGTGTCTATGAATGGTGCGAAGGAAATACTACGAAAATTTGCGAAAGATGTATATCGTGAAGATTTATTAAATAAAACATTAGACGAACTATTAAACACTTTTAAATATGGTTTGCCTCCATCACCAGAACAAATGACTATAAAAGGTGTATTAAGTCGCGATGGAAGACACGATTTCACCATACCAGATGAAGAACAGGGGGCATCTAAAATTGCATTCCGTGATTCAGGGCCAAAGTCAGAAACAGTTGATCCTAACTTTGCAAATAACCTAATAATAAAATCAAATATTGATTTATTGGAGCTGTTAAAACTTGATATTGGAATTATCCACAATAAAATAACACAATATACAATCGGAAATCATAAAGATCCAGCATCAAACGTCACAACAAATGCTTGGATGTCGTGTCTTTTTAACAATTTCCTACCAAGTTTTTATAGTCCATTTGTTGGTTCTACCACTGATAAACTATCGTTAGGTTTATATACTAGAAGAACAAAAACCGCCGCCGCCGCCGCCCCAGACACTCATAAATTATTTGTTTGTGATGTTGAAATAATACACAATACTCCCCCTCCTCGGGGGGCACCGAATCCGACTTTATATACCACACACGTTGAATACAATAACGTATTATGTGATATGAACCAAACGAATAGAAATGGTTTTTCACATGACGGAACTACTAACCACAAATATAGTGATATCAAAGGCGATGTCTTACTTATTGGTAGCGGCGCAAAAACATCAAAAGCATTTTTTGATGATATTGCTGGTAATAATAATAAGAACTCGTTTTTTTTAAATTACATGAATAAGATGATTACTGATACAAAAAAAGCGGAAGGTCTGTCAAAACTTAGATTGAAGGCTGCCGGAGACCCCGATCAGGTATTAGTTATTTTACAAGAAATATTACATTATGCGTTACTTCGTTTCAAGGCCCACATCATAGATTTTGGGGGATATGGAACAGTCATACAAAAGTCATTACATTTTTTTTTCGTAGACACGTTAAAAAAATATTTATTGATTACTTGTGATGGTGTATTGGCAGCTCTCGCGAGGCGGCTTATGTTATCATATGTACTACAACAAAATAATTCAATCATTTATGTCAAATACGAAGATACTTCTGAAGAAGTGAAGGCTTTGTCGATATTTTGTTCGATGAAAGAAAAATTAAAAAAAGATTTGGAAAAGTATATGTCCTTACTTTCACAATGTAATTCAATAAACACTTTATATATATCATACGCAGATGGTTCAATATTTCCAGTAACAAGTAAAACAGGAGGAAGAGGAACTGAATGGTGTAATCTAGATGAAAACATAAAATTACTTAAGATAGCTATACAGAAGCATTTTACTGAAATTGAATCTTTATCATCAACTGTTGTTAATGACGTAACGCCAGAAAAGACTGCTCAACTAACACGTATAGTACACATATTCAACATACCACCTATTACTAAAACTACAAAGGATACACTTCATGGATGTAAATTGTATATTTATCATTTGAATTATTTACAGTCGTTGACGCTGTTGTTATCATCGGGACTTGATATTACTTATTTTTTATTTTGTACAAAACGTACTAATAATGACACAAACGCAAGAAACCATCCAGACTTTGTTGGTTGTATAACTGCTTATAATTTATTGTCACCACCACAAAGAGCAGCAGCAACGTCACCATTACCACCATCACCACCAGCACAATCATCATCGGCATCATCAGCATCAGTCACGCTGTCATCATCACCATCATCACCAGCACCAGCACCAGCACCAGCACCATCATCATCATCAGGAGCAGTAGGAGAAAGAGCAGCACCATCATCACCACTCTTAACACAAACACCATCACCATCACCATCACCAGCACCAGTCACGCTGTCATATACATCAGTACCTTTTTCACCACCATCAGCAGCAGCAGCAGCTGCACCATCAACATCAGCAGCAGGAGCATCACCATCGTCATCGTCATCATCATCATCATCAGCACCACCACCATCACCATCAGCAGCAGAAGTAAAACCGTCATTTTTCGAACAAGAAGTATGTAGTGATGTTGTAGTTTCTGATTTTTTAAAGTGTCACACAGGTACAAGAGCAAAAGAACAAGCAAGAGAGTCAGTAGCACAACCGAACGGTTCACAAATTATATCAGCAAGCAGATCAATCACAAGATCAACCATAAGATTAAACACACGTAGTACTATATCATCACACGTAAAGACAACAGATGAATTAATAGCCACAAAATTAAATGATGAAATGAGAAGCAATGTTTATAATACTCGTGCGGTCGCCGCACGAATGAAGGCAGCAGAATGTACGTTTAATAGAAATCGTATTAGTGTCGAACGAAATATCACAAGACGGTCTGGGCAGGGAGGTGGTGGCAAATCACACGAAAGTATTGTTCAAAAAGGTGGATGTCAACATAGTGAAATTTTTTCAATGGAGAATTTGTATGGATTATTAGGAGATAAAGCCATATGCAAATGGGTTGATCGTCCTAGTATGGAACCTAAAACGGATACTAAAATATATATAGATTGTAATAAAACCGACAGTGAGGGGTTTAATACATTATCTGTTGAATTACCATATCTTCAATATTATTTATTTGCGTTGTTATCAGATGGCGTCTTTGAAAAATATCTAAATAAATTTCTGGGGTTTATCGCGACGGGTGAGATTGGCGTAATAGACCCGGAAACATCATTAATATTATCATTATATGATATGGTTCAAGAGTATATTTTAATTTTGAAATGTAATAGTAAAATAACTGATGAGACACGCCGAATAAAGGAGGCGGTGGCGGCGGCAGCGGCGGCAGCAGCGGTGGTGTGCACGATGAGGGATGCGGAGACGAATCGGGCGAAGGCGTCAGTGAAAGCCGCTAGTGCGGCGGCGGCGGCGTCGGGGGTGTTGGATGGTGATACAATGAGTGTGCCGCAAAATGAGGCTAAGGTGGCGGAGGCTGCTTTGGTGAAGATCGAGAGAGAGGCAGTCAAGGCGCGGGCGGAAGAGGCGGCAGCGGCGGCGGCGCGGGAGGAGGCGGAGAAGATATCGACACATGTGGTGGGGAGTAGTGTGGACCGCGCAATCAAACAAGTACAGACGATGGAGTCTGTGAATGTGCAGGGGTGGGCCGAGATGGAACAGAGGAAGGATGCGCGGAAGGAGCAGATGATGATGGTTAGGAGGGATGCGGCGAAGTCGATGATGGATGATGAGGAGGGAAAGAATAAAATGAATCAGGAGGCGATGGAATTGGAGGCGAGGGAATTGGAGGCGAGGGAATTGGAGGCGATGAGACTGGGTGGTATATTTTACAATATGGCTAAGGTAGCAGAACAGTTGGAGACTGAAGCCAGAATAGAATTAGATATGGTGGTAACAAGAAATCCAACAATATGTCGTAAGATTGAAATTTTTATTCAGTCACTGACACACGTAAATCTATATGGTTTATGTAAATTAATCGACAGTGTAGATAACGATGATGAAGACGATAATATGCCTGTAACAGAATCATACAGTGGTTCAATTGACAGAGTAAACGATTATATAGAGGATATAAATGATGATGATGATGGTGGGGGTGGTGGTGGTGGTGGTGGCGGCGGTGCTAGATGTAGTATGAAACCTAAACCTGAATTTTCACTAGGAAAATTTGTACAAGTGATTAGATGTCTTTGTAGTGATGGACGTAGACTTGAAGCCGCAACTGCGCCTTTAAAAGACCGATCTATCCCATCTATTTTATTACAATTACGCGATTTAGAGAATATTGCAACTGTTAGAACGGGTGGTGATCATAAGGATTTAACACTTAAAATAGAGGGATTAATACCTATTGTACGTCATTGTATTAAGTTGGAAGTGGAAAAATATAATGATGAGGTGCAGGCGATTGCTGATGCTGATTCTGCCGATGCTGCTGCTGCTGGTGGTGGGGGGGGTGCTGCTGATTTGTTGGATGCCAGTCATGAAGAGGCGGCTGTTCCAGGTGAAAAGAGGGGGTTCCCTGATGCTGATGCTGATGATGGTGATGGTGGCGATGGCGTGCCATCAGCATCAGTCAGATCAACCAAATCAGCCAAAACAGAAGATGATGACGTGCGATCAACAGGAGAAGAATCAGTCAGATCAGTCAATACAGATGATCATGACGCAGATGCAGAGAATGCGGTAAAAATGGCGGTGGCGGCGGCGGCGGCGGAAGCTGCACCGAAATCATTAGAATTATTCACCCAGGCAGAACAAGCCCTACGTCGGTTACCGTTAGAATCACGCACCGACCCTATAGAATGTACAGCATTTCTCTGTAGTTGTGGTGCTGCGCTCGTTAAATTTGTGGTTGAGTCTAGTTTATCCTTGGACGAGATTACCCCCAAAGATAGCCCGAGATTTCGATATATTAGTGCCGTAGTTGTGGAGGAGGCGTGTTCGGTGGAACGGGAAAGGTCGCGAGGTGTTGCTGCTGCTGCTGGTGATGAGAGTGATGCTGATACTGCGAAAGCTGCTGATGATGCTGCGAAAGCTGCTGCTACTGCGAAAGCTGCTGAGATTGAGAGGAGTATAGCAAAGGCAGCAGATCAGCTCGTCTCTGATAGCGTGCCGAACACTGAAGGTGGACGTCGTCGTCCAGTCAAAAAATCAACACACCGTAAACCTCGTCGCCTTACACGTAATTATCAAAGTCGCAATAAGCGCAAGAATCATTCAATAAAAAAAACAACCATCAAACACCGCAAATCATACCGCAAACACAATCGCACAATCAAACGCCGCAAAAGTCGTCGTCACCACTAATAAAATAATCTAATACTATTTCAGTATTACATCATTTAATTCTATTCAATTCCATGAACTCCATTCTCCCCTCCTCAACCCAAGACACCACCGACACCCTCGCCAAATACGTAGTTTTAGGCATATTCCTCATCCTTGCTCTCGTAGCTATCCAGTATATTTTCCGTAATCAATTAGGGATGATCGAAGGTCTCGCCAATCGGAATTCCAAAAAGGGCGGCAGCGGAAGCGACCCTCTCGAAGACGAAAACGATGGCGACATAATCACCATTGCCAAGCGACAGGAAGAGCTCACTACAAAGACCCAGAAGTCACTAAATATGGACTCACATTACAACCATTACAATAAAATCATCGAGAATATGGACGAGTGGGTGAATGCCAAAATCGTGAATTCTCTCAAAAACGTCTCTCGGGAAGTTCATGGCGAAGGAAAAATGGAAGACATCGTTCGGCACATGAACGAATTGAATACGATGAATAAATTCAAAGTCACGTTGGAGGAGTGTGCGCGATACATAGACACGAAGTAGGCCATTACTCGCGAATTCAGACGTCGGATTCATTAAGCGAAGCCCGAACAACGAAGTAATGGAGCGTAACGGAGTGAAGCGCAATTACCTAGGAGAGAGGAACGCAATTACGTAGGAGAGAGGAACGCAATTATGTAGGAGAGAGGATCCAGCACAACGTCCCGTCATAATCCCATGAAACAATCATTTCTCCAGCACCACCCTCTCGGTCGTCCAGCAAAAACACCTCCCAGTAATTCCCACCATCTCCAAACCCGCGTTGCTCACTCCGTAACCATATCCCCGCATAAATAAATGGTTTCGTAGTAAAATACCGCCAATCTTGTCTTCCCAGAGACGGAATATACTCCCACGACTTTCGTGTTGCATACGTATATTCGTATCGTTTATTTTGCGAAAATCCACCATTTGGCATCCGAAAACATTCTATTTCTTCCGGGTGTCGTTCGCATAACTCGGTCATTTGGCCTTTATCTTGACTACATGAATACATAATATCGGTTTATACGAGTTATATTATGTATCGACATCGTGTGTGTATCGCCAACGATACACTACTCTACGCCGGCACGCGCGCCTTCCCCCATTCAACATCCGCGCCCCGACCACGCATGACCGCATCACCGGCGTACCTCGGCTTTCGATATTTTTGGTCGGCGGCAGGAACCTTCATCGGAACAAGTGCGGATGTGTCAGAACGAATGGCGTCTGGGCGCGTCCGGTCAATATATGCGCCGGATGCAACTACCGACTCAGAATACTGAATACCACCCCAATTCGAATCCATCGGATTATCGCTATATTTCGACGTCAGTTCTTTCGCGCGAAATGCAGCGTCCTGTGATGTATAATCCCCCATATTGAAATTTAGAGGGTCAAATCCATCATACATCTGGTTATTGAAAGGAGGATTATCACGCGAAGCATCCATCATTTGGACAAGCGCGGCGGGTGCGGGAGAATATGGCACGTTCGGTGAAAGTCCGCCCTGTAAATCCGTAGGAGAAGGACGCATCTTATACACTGCGTTGCCTTGGGCGTCATAAGAATATTGGAGGAAAAGCACCGGACAGCGAATACCGCGGCCCTGCAGCCACTCCATAAACTCGGAATAATCGTCTAAACTCTTAAACCGGATTGGATTGACGCCTGGGACTTTCTCAACCTTTGAATTATAAAGGAAAATTTCGCTTCCGTGCTGCACGAGGATATTCGGGCATCGGTCATTCGTTATGGAAGATGCAGCATCGCTGATATCAAATCCTTCGGTCGATCCGTCGGTAGCCGCCGCGTCTGATGTCGCGTCGGCCTTATTATGCAACTTTCGCCCTACATGTGCGTCTGGTTCTATATTCACAAACCCTTCCGGAAGGGTTGCTTTAGATGGGGTTGTTGATGTAATATATGCACCTATCAAGAATAAAATCACAATCATAATCGGCAACCCAAATGTCGTGAATATACGAATATTTTTCCACACAGAAAGTTCGCTCATTATCATTTTTGCGTTTTCTCCAAAATATGTCATAATGGTTCCAGCCATTTCTAATTATCGTATATATTACGGGGATAATATTACAAACGAGAATAATAATTATCGTAATATAATATTATCGTAATATTATATAATACACCGATGTTACAATTTATCGACGTGAAAGAAAACAAAAATATAGACAAGTTCAACGCCGCTGCAAAACAAGCGCATGATCATCCAGAAACGCACGGACTTCTCGTGAAAATATATGCGGACTGGTGTGGGCACTGCAGGAATATGACCGCGGATTGGAAGCGACTTATCCACGAATTGAAAACCAACTACCGCTGTAAAAAGCCTGGTTGTGTGCTTACTATTGCAAATATTCGGGCGGTGAATTTGGAACAGAACGACCCGGTCATTCAAAATATCAAATACATACCTAAAGATATTCAAGGCGTGCCGATGATTATGTATGTCAATAAAGGAACGCGTGGTTTAGAATATTCCAAGGAACGCGTTTATTCGGAGATGTTGAAGTGGGTCATCGAGCATCCGGATTTCGGTTTGGTGCGTAATAATAATGTACATAATGATACGAGAAGACATCATGGCCACAAAGGCTCGAAAACGATACGAGGTATCACAAAAAAGGCGCACATTAAATTCAAGGAGATACACCGTGATACGTTGAAGAAATTTCACGAGGAAATGAAACGACAACATAAAAAAAGCGTGAAATCGCGTTTACCGACCCCGGTTGTTGCATCTAATGGACGACGATATATTCCAGCGTATTTACGCGAAGACTAATTTATTTTTTATTAGAGTATATTATAATTATGTTATCCAACATCGCAGTTTGCCCATTGGCCTCGGTCATTTTGATCCTGGTCATTATCATCAATATTCTCGATATTTATTTAGTCGGTTTTCATTTTGCGATTTTAATCACGAATCTCTTGATTTCGGCGTTCTTCGTTTGGTTGGCGAATAAGACTTGTGACAAGTATCAGTGGGTATCCTTGTTGATTACCGTTTACTTCGTGTTATGCATCATCGGCGCGATGGCCATTCTTACGGATCCGCAGAGGTATAATCAAAATTCTGCTGCCGCCGCCACCACCGCTACCACCGCCGAAAAAGGTGAAAACCAGTAGCCTAACAAGCGCGTGCGTTTCACTGATTCATCGTAAGTCTCAACGTGAAATCGATGCGGACGTGTCGAAGAAACAAGTATAATCCGACAAAGTTCATGAAAATGAGAGCCGCTCTATAATCCAGCGAATGGATAGAAATCGAAATAAATGGTTGTATTACATTATATAGCATAAAGATCGCCCATACATATACCGGGTTTAGGTGGTATGTCAATTCTGCCGGCATTTGCTGGGATGGATAGAATGACTATAATGCAAATACGTGAATTATCATTCAATTTTATGTACTTATAAAGATAAAATTGAAATAAAGAAAAGATGAAAGGATATTCCAAGCACAGACCTAAGTTAAAGACATGAAAAAATTCAAGATTGTAAAGAAACCGACCGCAAAAGTACCTGAAAAAAATATCACAAACGACGACGACGACATGTCATTCCGACTTATCGACTTCAACGTATATGACTGTATTCCAGATACAAATACTCATTCATCTGCATCAGAAAATAGCAGCGGAGGTGATGACAGCTCGGTTGCATCATCTGGTTCATCCGGAAATGGAGGAGAAAAAAGAGCACACGACCGACCAACCGCCGACGCCAACGAATTCCGTATCCAAATGTTCGGTATTAATGAACAAGGCGAAACCTGCTCCATCTTCGTAGATGACTACCATCCATTCTTCTATGTCAAAGTCGCAGACCACTGGACCAACGCCACGAAATCCGCGTTCATCCGCGACATCAAGAAGAACTTAAAGAGCCGATACTACGAAAACAGTATTCTCGCGGAAAAATGCGAAATCGTGGAGAAACGCAAACTATACGGATTCGACGGTGGGAAGAACCATAAGTTCGTGCTGATCATGTTCAAGAATACGACGGTGATGAACCGTGTCAAGAACTTGTGGTTTCACGACATTTACACACAGCGTGATGGTAAGACCCGTGCGCTGAAACCCGATGGCTACGTATTCGCGAATACGAACACCCAGATCTACGAAGCCAATATTCCACCGATTCTGCGTTTCTTCCATATCCAGAAAATCAGTCCATCTGGTTGGGTGACGTTCTCAGCGAAGAAGACACGACTGATCGAGAAATACACGACAACATGTCAATACGAATATCGCCTGTCATTCGAGGATATCATCCCTCAGAACGAAAAAGAGACCGTTGTCCCGTATAAGATATGTAGTTTTGATATTGAAGCCAGCAGTAGTCACGGTGATTTCCCGATTCCCGTCAAATCATACAAGAAACTGGCGTCGAATATCGTGGATGCGGTAATTGTGAAGCATGCTGGGGGAGATGAAATTACCGATGATGAATTAACGCATATAATTTATACAGCATTTCAGTATTCATACCAAGGCCGCGAGAAATATCCAGGTATCGAGACCATCTACCCAAAACGTCGCCCCAAAGAAGCAGATATGGCGCGTTTATGCCGGCTTGTATTATCCAAGGAGCTCCGGCATCTTATCAAGCAGGAAATCGTCGCACAAGAAAACACGATCGAGCAGATATTTCTTCAAATGGCGCTGACGGCCAAACAGGAAGCTGCAAAAGCCGCAGAATCCAAGGCCAACGCCGACGCCGACGCCGACGCCGACGCCGACAGCGACGACGATAACAGCGACGACGACAACGACGCAGCCGACACCGACAGATACGATAACGACGATGTATCAAAAACAAAGGCCGGTGGTGCATCTACCGCCGCCGCCGCCGCCGACCTATCCGTCAAATTCACAACCCTCCTTAATAACCGAAAACACACCCGCGAAGAGAGAATCAAGATTGTGAGTGATACACTTGGGTCGGTGTTTCCCAAAGTCGAAGGCGACAAAGTCACATTTATTGGCTCAACGTTCGTCAAATACGGTCAAAATGGCAATCGCCCCTACTTGAGTAACTGTGTCGTTCTCGATACATGTGACAATTTGCATGATGAAGTGCCGAATTCAGAGATCGAGAGTTACACGACCGAGGCGGATGTTCTGCTCGCATGGACGCGCCTTATTCAAAAGGAGAATCCAGATATTATTATTGGGTACAACATTTTCGGTTTTGATTACCAGTTCATGTTTCGGCGCGCGGTTGAGACCGGATGTTATGAAGAGTTTCTGAAACTGTCGCGTAATCGGGACGAGTTATGTGCCAACGCAGGTGGGGGTGCCGGCGGTAGCGGTGGTGGGTACATCAATCCAAATACCGAAATAACAGCAGATAATGTCGGTATCGAGCAAACCAAAATCGCACTCGCTAGCGGTCAATATGACCTTCATTACATTAAGATGACCGGCCGACTTCAAGTGGATGTTTATAATTACTTGCGCCGTGATTTCAATCTATCATCGTATAAGTTAGACGACGTCTCTAGTTATTTCATCGGCGACGCGGTCAAAAGCGTGGAATACGACGCGACCACCGACACGACCCGCGTATATTCCGCCAACCTTTTGGGTCTTGAAGAAGCCAACTTCGTGAAATTCGAGCAGACGAATCATTCAACCGACTTGTATAAGGATGGTCATAAGTTTAAGGTGTCAGGAATTGCGCCAGCGGGGGGCGGCAGCGGCGGCGGCGGCGGCGGCGGTGGCGGGTATTTCACAGTCCAGGGATGTGCTACTCCAGATATGAAATTGATGGTGCGCTGGGGTCTTGCAAAAGATGATGTAAGCCCGCAAGATATTTTCCGCATGACGAATGAAGGCCCGAAAGAACGCGCGGTCATCGCGAAATACTGTATTCAGGATTGTAACCTAGTGCATCACCTCATGAACAAGATAGACATTCTTACGGGATATACCGAAATGGCGAAAATCTGTAGTGTCCCGATCAGTTTCCTCGTGATGCGTGGTCAGGGAATCAAACTTACGAGTTATGTGGCGATGAAGTGTCGTGAAAAGAATACACTTATGCCGGTAATCGACAAGGACCGAAGCGAGTCTGGATATGAAGGCGCGATTGTTCTCCCTCCTAAATGCGGTCTTTACCTTGATAATCCTGTTGCATGCAACGATTATTCGTCTCTGTATCCATCATCGATGATTAGCGAGAATTTGTCACACGATAGTAAAGTATGGACGAAGGAATACGACATGGATGGCCAGCTTACTCGCGAGACGGGCGAGCCAGAATACGACAATCTGCCCGGGTATAAATATGTGGATATTACGTATGATATGTATAAATGGACACGCCCGAAATCGGCGACGAAGACGGCTTCAGCGGCTGTGAAGGTGAAATGCGGAACGAAAGTATGCAGGTTCGCGCAATTCCCGGAGGGAGAGAAAGGGATTATGCCGGCGATTTTGGAAGAACTGCTCGTCGCACGTAAAACGACCCGCAAGCTCGCGGAAAAACAGACCGACGCGTTTATGGCGAATATTCTGGATAAGCGACAGCTTGGTTATAAGGTGACCGCGAATTCATTATATGGTCAGTGTGGTGCAAAGACAAGTACGTTCTACGAAGTGGATGTCGCCGCTTCTACAACTGCAACAGGACGCAAACTCTTGACATACGCGCGCCGTGTTGT
>Ga0214923_10001291_pt1 | contig 35818 bp, 42 predicted proteins | sample LL1510_MetaG_FD_177993 | JGI IMG/M metagenome (GOLD analysis project Ga0214923, IMG submission 177993) | Freshwater microbial communities from Lake Lanier, Atlanta, Georgia, United States - LL-1510 | ecosystem: Environmental > Aquatic > Freshwater > Lake | place: USA: Georgia | collected...
TTCTACTGTTGTGGTGTGAAGTAATATGCCATTTGTCTCCTTAGTAAATTTACAGATAGGGCTAAAGTTTCCCTTAGCCCCACCTATCTAATTACTTAGATTAAGCCGCTGGGCGAACTGCTGATGCAGTTTGTACGCGCCATAGTGCTTCTGGACGGTATAGACTCCAGCCAAGTACGCCGTACCATCCGATTGGACGTAGACGCATTAACTTGTCTGTAACTGGACCGATAACTGTGTGTGGCTCTTCAGCAACAGCCTCAGCAAGTGCCTGTTGACCCATGATAAATGTGTCGTAGACGCGAGTTTGAGTTGTTCCTGATCCTGAACCAGCCTGTGAGTTAGGTAGACGTGGAGACTCGATGAAAGCAACGCCTTCAAAAGTTCCAATCTCACCAGCATAGATACCTGCTGGATTTACGTACTCAGATGGTTGACGCCATGAAGCAGTTCCAGTTTCTGCACGAAGATCGTGTGAAACTTCTGGGTGAATGTATGAAGCAAATAGGTTTCCACGACGTGGAACTACATTTGCTGCACGCATTTTCGCTACTACGTAGCGGATATCTTTCGCCTTGATAGTATCAGTTGCAGATACACCAGTAACAGCAGCAGTTGAAATTGCTCCTGCGATCTCACGGATTACGTTAGTTGCGCTAGCAAGAACGCCGCGAACTACTACATCTAGAGAATCATTCATGTTGAATGCAACGATATTAGCAAGTGCTGGCTCTACATCAGCAAGGCTGAATAGGTCCAACTTGCGAGTTGAAATGATTGAGTTACCGTACTCGTTTAGAGTAACAGCAACAGTTGTTGTAGCAGGTACTGCTACTGCATCTGGATCAGTTGTCTCAGTAAGAGCAGTTGTTGCTACTGCAAGATCGCTATAGATCTGGAATAGCACGCTTGAACCAGCATGTGTTTGTGATACAGGCTTCTTATCAGCCACAGCGCGGAATGATGGTACGGAACGAAGAGCGAACTCTACGAGACGATCATACGCCTGGGTTACAAGATTAGCACCGACCACGGTACCGGCTTGCCCTGCAGGCAGCGCGGCTGAGGTATATAGATTTGGCACTTGGCTAAATCCTTTCGGTTAGTTTGAAATTACTACGATTGTGAACCGTAGATTAGGTTTAGAATGTCATCAGCAGATTGAGCGGATTGAATTTTTATGCTCATATCCTCTGCCTTGTCGGGGGATAAAGCCCCAGTTGTAACATTATCCATTTGTCGCAGAGATGCGACATCCTTAGAATCTATCTCTTTCTTTGGTTGTAACTGAATACCGAATACATCAGCATTCTGTTCTAACCAACCTGAGATTGCTTCTTCAGAAGCATCTAAGTCGTTTGGTATGAATGTGGCAACCTTTGGGTTTACGCCACGGGATGCGAATACATCCTTCAAAACCCGCTCTCTTTGGGACTTAGTGAGTTCTCCTAATGAGGACTCTAGTTCCTTGTTTCTTTTTTGCTCGACCTTTAAGGCCTTGCGTAGTTTTTTTACAAGGTCGGTATCAGAATCAAATGACGCTGTTGTAACATCATCATTATCATCTTCTTCGTCGTCCCAGTAGTTTTCGCGGTTGTTGCTCATAGCAACCTCTCCCTTTTCTAGTAGTTAGCGTATGCCGCAATATAGATAGGGGAATCTATATTGGCTCATACTATCGGTCTTATACACTGCACGGGGCCGATGGATCCGTGTCAGGATTCTAGTTATATTGCGCCTAAGGTTGAACCTGTTGAAAGGCTCTGAGTGGTAATACCTGATTGACCTTGAAGTCCTCTTATGTATTGCTCAGTTAATCTCCTACGACGTTCTGATTCAAGTCCTTTAAATTGCTCTGCTTCAAGTTCTGCTTGTATACCTGCTTGAGTTCCAGGTGCTTCTCTTTCATATATACCTGAAGTCTTGGTTAGAGGTTCTAATGTCTGTGCAATAGACTCATAACCTTTTGAAGCAAGTGCTGTTACATCAGCCTCAGATAATCCTTGAGCAGTTAATTGAGCACCATATTGTTCTGCAGTAGTTTTACTAAATGGTGATAAAGCATTTGCTCTACGTATCGCTTCAATAGCAAAGGCTGCAGTATTTACATTCTGTTGCATCTTTTCAGTTCCAACATTTGGATCTAAATAAAAATCAGTTAGATCTTGAGCAGAATTAATATATCCTAAATCTCTTAATGTTTTTACTCTAAATGGGTCTGCATTAACAGCCTGTAATCTAGCAGTATTGGCATCTCGGTCAAAAGCAGCAACAGTCTTTTTGTTCTTTAAATACTTTTGAATATAATCTTGGCTAATAAATTTAGTGTCTAAGTTATATTTAGACTGAACATTTTTATATCCTTCAATTGTATTAAACAATGTAGAAGGGTCATATTTTTCAGTTAATGCCGCATTATAAAAACCATATTTAGTATAAAATGGAGATGTTACAGTTGTTCCACTTTTAGTAGTAAAATCTTTAGAGTTTAGATAAATACTAACTGCGGATTCCGCATCAATTCCTTCTTTTAGTAAGGTTTGCAAGAATGGTACTGATTCGTCTACTAGATCTGCAGGTAATCCTTTAGATAGTAATACAGCCTTTAATACTTGTACGTTAGTGGTACCTTTTACCTCTTCTTCTTCAACAGGTTCCCAAGCACCATAATAAAATCCACCTTTACCGTCATGGTATCTGGCTCTTCTTTGTTTTCCATCTGCAGATAATTCATATCCAGCAAATGTTCCTGCTGGAGTAAATGTATCGCCACTAGGAGCACCATCACCAGCAGGAGTATATCCAGGAATAAATGTATTTGTAGGTCCAGATATTGTTCCAACTGTTGGTTGTTTAACAGTGGTTGTACTAGTTTTAGTTGCAGTAGAAGTTGTTGTTTTACTAACAGGAATTCCACTATATCCACCAGTGGTAGTAGGTTTTGCAATTACTGCAGGTATACCACTATAACCACCAGATGTAGTTTTAGCAGCAGGAGCAGCGGTAGGTTTAGGGGCTGCAGTTGTCTTAGGCGCTATTGGCTTAGGGTTAACCATTCCTGATACCATTATCTACCTAATCCTTTCGCTACTAAGTTAGCCAACGAGGTAGCCTCGCCAATAGCCATAGGGCTAGTTGCATAACGAGAATCACTCATAACTAAGTTATTTAATTCTATTGGATTCATTTGACGATAATTACCTTTATCATCTTTAAAGTTTAATGCTTGCATAATTAGTTTATCATTTGCATCGATAGTGCGACCAAATGTTTTAGATAGTAAATCCTGTAAAGGCTTAGCATAAGTCATAACATCATCACCAGCAAGTAATTCATTCTGAATACCAAGATATTGTTTAGAAGCAACTCTTCTTTGTTGATTTAAGAAATCAGTTAACTTCTGAGTTGCAATTTGGTCATCTCCTGAACTTAATATATCTTTGATAACCGATGATACTGTAGGTAAATCTGGTTCAGATAAGAAGTTATTTCTATATGTTCCTACAATAGTATCATAAAGAGATTTGGCTTGTCCACCTAGATTTTTAGAGGTAGCAACATCAAAGTTTTTAACTAAGTAATCAGCCAAGAATTTCTGTTGTTCTTTCTCAGTAAATCCTTCACCTAAAGATGTGGTAGTAGTGGATGTAGTTGTAGCACCTTCTCCACCTGTTGTAGTCATGCCAGTTACTGTTTTAGCCTGTTGTCTTTTAGCCTCAGCATTACGCAGTTTCATGAAATTATCTATTTGAGCCTGAGAAGGATATGCTCCAAAAGCCTGAAAATAACCATTAGATAAAGTAGACTTAGCATCTGTAGGATCTAGTAACTTAATAGATGTTGCAATGTTTTTACTAAACTTAACTGTGTTATTTGCTAGATTCTTATTAGTGTATAATTCTTCAAGCATAGTCAAGAAATCAACACCGTTTTGCAGGGCTATTTTTGATACAGATTGAAGTGCATCAGTATCTTTATTACCAATAATTCCGCGAGGAGTAGTGTCTGATGATAATCCGCTTTGACGTAATAATGCCTGAATATAATCTAATTTATTTGCAAACCCAGGTTTAGGACTTGTTTCATTTCGCCAACCAAGTAAATATTGACCAATTGCATAAGAGTAGTTAGCAGGATTAGCATATACTTGTGATTTAGTTTCAAAAGATGTTTTATCTTGTACTCCAGCCAGTTCAGCCTGTTGCTGTGCTTTACTCTTTTGGCTTGTCTGTGGGCCAACTACATAGGTAGTACTCAAAGTTATTCCTCAACCTTCAGTTTTGAAGCAAACACTCCATAATACATACGAGCAAATGCTGGATTATTAATCATTAATTGTGTAGCAAGATTATCTAACTTCTGTGCTTCTAATTTAGCAAGCCAGAATCCACCACCCATTTCTGGAGTAGCAGTAGTTCTTACCTCTCTAAGATACTTTTCCAAGTCCTTATAGGCTGCATAGAACTGAGCAGTTTCTTTATAGATAGGAGATTCTTGGAATGCTGGCTCAGCCAATGCCTTACCAACGTTTGCTATTTTTTCTTCGGCTGAACCAATGTCAACAGACATAACTGGAGCACTTCCACCAAACTGTTCGTTTAGTTTAACTACTTCATCTACATACCAAGTATCAGGATATCCCATGGCTGCTTGTTCCTCAGAGATCTGAGACTTAGCCATCTGATAAACAATATTTTCAGCATATTGTTCTAACTCTTCAGGACGTAGATTACGACGACGACCTGTAGCCTTTTGCCAGTTATAATATGCCGTTGCTGCTTCTCCGCCAGGGAAGAAGTAAGGAACTATATCTCCAGCCTTTGTAGCATACTTATCAGCCATATCTGGATTGTTATTTAAGAATGCCCAAGCATCACCAGTACCACGAACACTTCGTGTAGAACCAGCAAGTACTGCTAATAGATTCTTAATTCCAAATGTATCAGCAAATTCACCAATAGCACCAAAGTAATCACCAGGATGTTTCCTACTAATTTGATCATAGGCATTGTATAATGCTGTCTGTGTTCTTAAACTACCATTTAAGTCTTTAGCAAATACTTCTTGTGAAGGAGTTGCTGGAGCAATAGACTGAAATAGAGCAGTCATTAAACCTGTTGCACGTGATAAACCACGAGCATCATTAAATAATTGATTACGTTCTGCGTCATTGGCTAATGGATTATCACCATAATCACCAGTTGATGCTAAGTAAGAAGCCCAGTCTTTAACACCACGTTCTACTTGAGTAGTATTATTTATTGCTAGTAAGAATGATTTCTTTAACCAAGCAGGTAATACTAAATCTTGTATTCCTTCAGGTTCACCAAATGGGAAGATAGTCTGTCTCATTGCATCCCATACAGGACCAAATTCTTTAGACTTACCACTTGCTCCATAAAGTATCTGACCCATAGGTCCAATACCAGGTATTACAGGATTAACAGCACCAAATGCAAGGTTCAAAGATTGAACAGGTGCAGTAATTTGTAATGCTTGTGCTGTATCAATACTCTTACCTGCTAAGCCACCAATAAAACTTCCTGCTAATGGATAGCGGAAACGAGTTTCACCAAATTCATCTTTATAGAAAAAGCCCTGATTCTCATCATATTTAGTTCCAGTAATATCATAAATAGCACTAGAACCTTCTTGAGTTAATGCGTTGTAAGCACGGCCAATCTTATAGAACTGTATAGGATTGTCCTTAAGTAATTGACTCCACTTGTATATAGTGTTAAACTGTGCTTGAGCAAAAGGAAATACTGCCCTAATAGCATTAGAATATTGACGTTGTTTAGCAGCGTCATAAAATAAATTCTTAGTATATTCAGAAGCCTTTTTAGCAGCCATAGAGTTCATTGTTTCCAATGAAATACCATCTGTAACTGATTTGCCCTTTCTGCGAGCATTGACTTCTTTTCTAATAGCACGCAATGAAGGGTGACGACGAAGGCTTATATTTCTGCCATTTATAGTCAAAGGTGCTAATGATTTCTGTGCATTAACTAATAAAGTTTTAAGAGCATCATCATTAATCATACCTACGTAGCGACCTACGTAATCCCAATACGACATACGGAATTCAGGTGAGAAGTTAACTACGTTTTCTACCTTGGTTGCTATATCAAAGAACCAAGTAACTGCTTGATCTAAATACTTAGTATCTTGCGGACCAAATGTTTTATCTCTAATAGAGATGACAGTGGATCCAGTCATATCATCTTTAGGAAAAAGTTTAGTTAATGCTACTTTAAAAGCACTATCTTCATCAGCAAAATCATTTATATTTCCAACTTTTCCGTAAGAAGGAATTGTTATTTTTTTACCATCTATTATGACTTCTCCATCAGCAAGAAGTCTACGCATTTGAACTGATTTAGCACCAGTTCCTGCTACGTTATTAACATAACGTGCCACAGAACCTGTAGAATTAGGATCAAATAAATATACTTTTAAATTTTCAACAATTACATTAGAAGGAGATAAGTCATATCTTCCATTAACTTGTTTTTTATCTTTTAATAGTAAAGATGCAAAATCTGCTTTAGTAACACCATTTCTTCCACCTTGCACCAAGTCTTCTAGCACACCAGCAAACTTTTCACCTTTACCTTCGATTAAAAGACGAACTAATTCATCTTCTTGACCAGTTCCAGCATAATTTGCTACCATAGGTATTAAAGGATCTTTATGAGCACGCATTAATGTATTTGCTAAACCTAAATGATATCTATCGCTTTCAATTCCAATAGCCTCATATATCTTACCAACAAAAGCAAAACGAGGATCATTTGAGTTATAATTTCTAGCAAGGAAATTAAAGTTTTCTTCTACCGCTTCAGATAATGCTTTACTTAATTCAGCATCTTTACCTACAAGTTTATTACCAAGTATATCGTTATTATGTCTAGCAAATTTACTAAGCAATTGTCTTACTTTTCCACCATCTGGATTAGCGCCTATCATGGCTATATATCCTAGTGGATGATTAAATAATGAGTCATGCCCAGAGAAATATTGACGGAACTGCATTTCACCAATGTTACGCATAATATATGCTACACGGAATGCTAGTTGAGCAGTTCTCCAACGATCTCCAATTTCAGCATTGAATACAGAAAGTGCATTCTTAGCACCATATTTAATTTTATGATCGTTATATTTAGATATAAGTTTTCTAATATCTTTAGTATCAGGTAATCTAATTACGTCATCCAAGAATTGGTACTCAAAAATAGCCTGATCCCCAGCAAATGTATGATTAGTTACTTTACCATTAACTAATACACCATCTAAAGAAATAACTTCATTAGTTGCTAGTTTCTCTGCAACATATTGTTTAACAATAGCATTTTCTCTACCAGTAGTACGGAAAGCCTCACGTATTGCATCTTGTAGATTAACATCTTCAGGAGATAGTTTATTTGCTATTGCTGCTTGAGCATTTTCAATTTCATCAAATACAATTTTAGAACGTTCTCTTGGTGATTTAGCAGATACAATTTTATTAACAGTATTAGCAATAATATCATCAGATATATCTGCAGAAGACATCCAGTCTTCCATACCATTAACAAGTCTATCTAAGTCATCAAGAGGTAATATAACTGATCTTTGGAAATATCTACCAAATCCTTTTTCGATACGTTCTACTTGGGTAATTGCTTTATTAGCAATAGGAGCAACAACTTTAAATAATGGCGTATTAGCCATTCTTGCTGCTTCACCTCTTAGGGTAAGAGAACGGAATATCTTAGGATCAGATGTAGGTGCTGCTAAATGTCTTAAAAATACTGATAATACTTCATCACCAGTTGTAGCATCAACTAATTCTTTAGTCATTTCTACATCTAGTTTACGACCAAATAAACGATGTAAACGAGAGAAGTCTTTTTCATTGGCTACAATTTCTGCAATTTGAGCAAATCTTTTACCAAGTAAATACTCTGAAGCCTTAGTTAAATCACCTTTGATTGCTCCACCAAAGCCGTCAACAAGACCAACTTCAGACCTATAAAATTCTTTTAGGTAGTTAGTATCTGCAATATCTAATTCAAGATCCATAACTTTAGCAAGTCCAATATTATCTGGATCATTCATTAATTGAACAATTAGATCAGGATCTTGTGCAGCATAATCACGTAAAACTTCAATTTCTTTTAACTTACCATCTAATCCAGCACGAGCAGCCTTAGCCGCATCTAGCGCCATATTAGCATCTAAAATCTCTTGTTCAGCACTTTTAATAGAAGCAATTAACTTGGCACCTAATTCGGTACCCATTTCTGCTTTACCGCTTAGAGAGGTAATAACATCTGTAACGCCGACTCTACGTGCTCCAACTTTACCACCATTGGTAATTACTACTCCACCAATACCGTTGTTTATTGCACGTATATTACTAAAACCATCAAATCCAACGCCCCATGTATTTTGAATAGCATCATCTACAAGATTTATTAACTCATCATTTTTAGTAGCAATAGCCCTACCAATTAAAGTAGCAACGCTTTCAGCACCACTATTATTAATTAGATCATCAATAGAAGACTTAACAGCATTAGAACCATTAGCACTCTTTGAGATGTATTTAGTTAATTCTTTACGTAATTCATCACTTATTGGTAATCCAATACCACGTGCTGTATCTTGTAATATTTGCCAAAAGACACCACGACGTTCCATCTCATCTGCCCATTCAGATGTAGGAACATCTTTAAATGTTTTTGAAATATCATATAATTCTAAAGGTTGATTTTTAGATGCAGTAACTACATATTCACCGCCATCAAAAGCACCAAACTTTAATACGCCAGCCTCTGGTACTTCTTCAAGATATAATCCAGTAAATACTTTACCAGTATTAATATAATCAGCCTCTAATTGAGCAATAGCATCAATGACGCCTTCTGGTTTCTTTTCAGCAATATTCTTAACAACAAAATCACCAATACTTCCATCAGCAATAGTTGCTGCTATATCGGCTTCTCCTGCTACTTTTGCTCCACGACCAATACCAAATGTTAGTGCTTTTTCTAACTTTTTAACAATAGCATTACCCTGAGATTGAGAAACTCCAATTGCTTCTTTTTCTGCTTTTAAAAAAGTATTTTCTACTTGACGTCTTACTTTCTTTTCTGCACCAACGCGTTGCTTAACTAATGCTTTTTCTTCTTTAGTAAGATTTTTAATATCAGCAACTTTGGCTGCTTGCTTTGCTTCTTCAACTGCTTGAGCAGCAGTCTTTGCTTTTTGTAATTCTTTTCCACCAGCAATAATTTTAGTTACAGAACCAGGACCAAACCATAAAGAAGGATCTGTACCTACTGCAAGAGTAGCATCAACAATACCAGACATTACCTTGTAAGGTGTACTATTTGGATCAGCACCTAAAGCATTCATTGTACCACGGCCTAATGTAAATGATTTACCATTTACACGACCATAAGCAGACATAGCCTTAGCCTGTCCTGCACCAACTTTACTTTCAGGATTAATAAAGAAACCAGAACCAGTATCTACTGGTCCTTTACCTGTTATGACTCCAGCAGTAGCCCTAAGCAACTGGCCTAAGTTAGTTGTTTCTCCAAATAATGATTGAAGACTAATATCTTTTAATAATTGAGATTTGCTAACGCTATCTTTGTTACCAAGGGAGTATAGATCTCGACCTATAGTAGTTATATATTGATAAGGTGCTTGCAAGGTAGCAAATGCTGCACGAGATGTACCTTTTAAAACTCCCCAAACACTTTCACGAAAGCCTTTATCTTTATCTGCTTGGCTTTTAATATTATCAATGTTAATTAAATCTTGTTTAAGTTGAGCAATACCATCATTAGCAGATAGTTTTTCAATGCCTTTTGTATTAGCATTAAGACCTATTTTAGCAGCACTAATTAAATAATCAGGAGATTGATTAGGAAACCTAGCCAATAAAGAATTATAATTATCTATTGTAGTTTGGTCTAAACCTACTAATTGTTGCTTTACAAGATTAGGCAAGTTACTTGATACTGGATCAATATCAAATAAACTTGTATACTTGTATTTATTCCAAGAAGTTAATAATGGATCAGCCACTATCTACCTGCTTGTTGAAACGACTCCATGAGTCTGCGATTCTGAGGAGTTGGATCCATCATAAACATAGCACGTGCAATAAGAGCATTGTTATCAACAGCATCTACTGGCATAGGTAATTCTTCAGGTTGACGACCAGCAGTATTTCCAGGAGCACCATCTGTAATTGGATCTGGTCCAGAATATACTTGATCTAAAGGAGAAACACGAATATTTGACATCATTGTATTAATAGCACTAGGATTAACTATAGATTGAGGCTTTTCGGTAGAAGCACCTTGTGCTATATTCTCTAATTGAGTTCTTTGGCTATATGGGCCACCTGGAGCATTCTGAATCTTTGCTTCTCTTTGAACTTTGGCTACTCTTTCAGAAATATTTCTATCAGTGCGCTTGGAATCTTTACCAACGCCACTTACAACTTGATTAATTGACACTATATCTCCTACTTAGTAAATTGTGTTTTGATATTTACGGGTCCACCGCACCATACATTGTACTGAATAGCAATGTTAATTGCTTTTTTAGCGGCACTTGCCGCTTTAGCATGTGTCTTTGTCTCAGTATCCATTGATGCTAATGCACCAAGGGCTAAAGATCCACCAGAACCTATGCCGTATAAACCTTTATCGTCACGCATATACCCAAAATCATCAGTAACTTGGTATATCTTTCCATTAAAACAGATTAAAGCATCCCATCCAGCATCATCATCACTTTTATTCTTTGGATTAGGGTCATAACCTGCTTCTGTAAGCACTTGTCTTATAGATGGAAGTACTCTAATCATCATAAAGCGATCTGAATCTTGTGTTTTAATTACTTTAGGTGGTTGCCACACATTGTAAAGTACATCACCAGCGGTTGCATCACCTGCAACTGCTATTAAATACTCGTTAATCTTGACTATCTTGTCGCACCCTTTTGCTATATAGGGTCTATCCGTATAGGTAGTCATTGAGTCTGCACCTAATACAGCCCAACCTTTACCCTGAATACCAACTATTGCAGTCATTGTCCCCTACTTAACTATGCTTGTCCTCGTAAACCTGCCAATATCGTCATTAAATCTGGTGTACCTTGTTGAGGGGTTCCACCAGAAGCGGATCCAGGAGGGGCTGGGGACAGGGGAGCCTGCTCAACTGGGGCTTGTGAACCTGGTGGAACCATTCCAGACTGCGCCTGTGCCATTGCTTGCTCCTGCGGACTTGGTGCAGGAGGAGTAAATACGGCTAACGCAGCATTCTCTATGCTTTCCCCATTGCGTGTACGTGAAATAACATCAGCAATATTCTTAATCATTGGAGATGGATCTTGTCCTTGAGCAGCCATAGCAGGAATTGCTTGTGCAGTTGCTGTAATAGCAGCACTCAAATTAGCACGCATTTTTTCAATTTCAATTTTTTGTTCTTCCATAGTAACATTAACGGACCAAGGAAGTTCTCTACGAATGAAATCTTTAGATACTAATTCAGCACCTAATGCTTGTAAAGAGAAAATTAGAGCGCGTGATGGGTCAAGACCAGCCATCAATCCATAGCGTACTTCAATTGAAGAGTCGCCCTTGATGTCTTTGCTTGGTAAGTACTTTAACTCGTACGGAGTACCCTGTGCTATACCTCTAACTGATTTCTCTACATTAAATACCATCTCGTCAACTTCAAAGCAAGTCTTAATGACTTCTTCAAAAGTTTCAGCGAGAATCGTTTGCCCAGCCTTGATTTGAGAATCAAAGGCTCCTAGAAGCGCTTGAACACCTTGACCAGTGATAACACTAGCGTCGATTGTTCCAGATCTACCTTCAGGATAACGAGCACCGAGACGCATCTCAGACTGAAGCGCTGCTTGTTCTTGAAAGGCAGCATTAGGTATATCGAGTTGTACTCGACCTACGCCTTGCGGTTGGGCTGTGCGAATAATCGCATCAGGTCCCATAGGCAAATCTACTACATCAGTAGGAACAACTAGAGGTGCTTGAATAGCCTTCTCTGCTGCTTCCATACCTAGGTTAGCAAAACGTGCTCTTGCTAACTGTACGTATAAAACATCATCAAACTGTCCACGAGGTTCTTCATCGATACCAGGTTTGCGAGCAACAAATGTAAGCATCTTGCCTACAGGGTTTTTCGCAGAGTTTAATACTAGGTTGCCACGGCTAGGTACATAAAGAACAATGTTATTTCTATCTGTGTAACGGATAAGTTCCACAATAGCGTTGGTATTTTGATTATAACCAAGTTGCCCAAGTATTGCACCAGCGTATTCAGGATATTCATTTGCTAACTCCCCAAGTGTTTTCATGTAGCGTTTAGCATATGCTACGCAACGGCCAAACCTATCAAACTCAGGATATGCACCAATTGGATCTTCTACTCTAATACGAGGAAGTTGTGATTCAAAATCTAATTCAACATGGATAGGTAAAAAGCCATAAGTGAAATACCAGTCAGCGCCCCAGTACATCTGTGATTGTAGACGTGATTGATATACATAGTTGTTGGCTATCATTCCACGCTTATCAGCAAATTGTCTAGCACGATCTGATACTGTGTTAGTAGTTGAGCAGTTAAAAGATGGAAGTGGAGCAAGTACCTCTGCTAGGTCACGGGCTGCTACATCAACAAAGTTAGCAACCATCGCTGAATTCATTCCCTCTGGGAATAGATCAGGAAACACCTCGGTCATTTTACCTTTGCGAACAGCAAGGATATCTGCCATACGTGCATCTCTAGATGCATGTCGTAGTTTTAGATTATCAACGCGTTGCGCGATAGCCTCAATATTAACTGCCATTAGTTTCCTATTCGTACGAAGACATCTCGTAATCATTTACATTTACAGTAAATCGATTATCAAGTTGTTTGCGAGTTGCCCATCTATTAGTTATGTGGGTTTGATTAATCTTGCCATTATTGATAATTTCACGGGCTCTTAGTTCACAGAACCATAAAGCCATAACGCAGTCTGTAGGACCACGAGTATCAGGTTTCCAAGTTATCAATTGCTGTATTAAAGCCTTGATACCTTCAGAACCTTCCTGTGAAGGAAGTTCTATTAGGTTGTTATCTTGATGCAGGTTATTTCGCATAGTGCCAAATAGACCTGACATAGCGGCTACACCAAAAGATGTGTCCCACTTGTTCTTACCTGTGAATTGACTTGAGAATCTAATACCTCTAGAGGCTAGGTATGAATTTAGATCTGCGTCTAAGGCGTAAGCCTTCTGATGGGCATTAGTCTCAATTCTTAGTTCTTGAGGATTGTATTTATTACACCAGTCCTCAATTAACTCTTGTATCTTTGCAGGTGTTGGATCTTTCATATTCTCAACATCTAGCACATACCGTTTACGTGTATTACGATCTACGGTCATAACTACTGCTGCTGTCCTACCACTCATTGCTGGGTCTAATCCCATAATGGTGTAGTAAGCACCTGCTTCTTTAGGATGTCCTGGTACTCCGGGTTTTAACGGCCCCCGTTTACGCATCCCGTTGATGGAGCCTTGAACACATCCAGGTGAAAAAATAGAGTCTTCTTGTATGTCTTGCTGCTGATATACCAAAGCCCACGCAGAGGCTGAAACTTCACTTCGGCGCCTAAATAGCGCGGGACCATCCCATTTTGGGTAAAGCCCATCTTCATCAGGTTGTATCCCTTCTTCAGAACCTTCCCATGGTATATGGGACTTAGGCCATAATGTGAACCAATCTTCAGGGTCTTCTGCAAACTCAAGCACTGCTGGCATATTCATGTAAGTGAAAGGCGTTTTACCACCAGACCAGTGCTCTGGGTTTCGTATCTCTCGATAGAGATCATTTGCTGCAATACGTGTTCCTACAATAAGCAACTTACCAGCATCGCCAAGACGGGTAATAACCTCTCGTTGTAGCCAGAGTAGTTGCTTCTCCCATTCATGAGCGTTGGTAGTAGTCACAACGTCATCAAGGATAATTAGATCAGAACGAGCACCAGTGATTTGACCACCGATACCTAGAGCCTGTACAGTAGGATCCTTTTCGGTAGAGTCACGAGCCACATAGATTCGATCAGCCTTCCAAGAATCTGAGTCCTCTTTCCATCCGCCAGCACTTCCATAGATGGCTTGCATCTTGGACCAGCGTTCATGGTTCAGACGTTGCTTGATGGAGTATAGATACTCCTTGGCACGTTCTTGAGTTTTAGAGACAATAGTAATTTTAACATTCGGATTCATCGCAATCCGATATACACAGTAGTTAACTGTGATGACTGTAGACTTAGCGTGCTCAGGTGGCACATTGATCAGAAGTCTTTTAGATGAGGCTGGTTCATAGACCATGGCATCATGCAGCCAGGATGGTGTTCTACCTTCAAGGATGTCAATCCAGTTTTGATGGTGTGGGAAGATTGGGCTATCTAAGAACTCCCTAGAGAACTCCTCAAAGCCTATTTTAAACTTGGCATCACCTGAGACTATGGATAGGGCTTTCTGACCTTCATCCTTAGCCTTCTCAAGTTCAGCCATGAACTTAGAGTCTTTCTTCCAATCCTTCAGGACATCTGGTTTGCGGCCAGATCTAATAATGGCATCTTGGATAGATAGACCTTGCCTAGCAAGATCGATAACTTTGGCTTTAGCCTCACGGAGTGCTATAACGCTATGATGTTCAGCGCCCTCTTTAAACCCCATATATAACCTCCAGTATATCTCCCCCTTCGTTCGGCGCCTCTAGGCGCCTCACTACCCCCTCTACGAGGAGCGCATTAAGCGCTCCGAGAAACTCGCTATTTACTTCACGCTCGTTTACGGGTACATATATACTAACCCGTTCAACTATAGTAAACCGAACACCCTATGTTTGAAAGTAGTATAAAATACTGGCTTCATATGATGTGAAAAAAATTAGAACTGATAGTGTATACATCCGCCGCAGGCGGTTTAAAGCACTGGGGTCGCGTTAGCGACACCTTTGTGCGTCCGAAAAAGGCGCGATAGCGCCTTATCCCCGAGCGTGCGAAGCACGCGAGGCGAAATTTTCGGGCATTAAATAACCCCGTACACGTTCGCACGCATACGGGGCTAAGTTTGTGTCGGCTGGCTACCTGCGTGCCTTCGCCATTGCTTCGAGTAATGCTTCAAGTGGTATTGACTCGATTAGATTTGCGAACGTATCTTTGTCCACGCTCTTGGTCTTGCGTGGCTTTGGCTTGCTGGTCTTGCTGGCGAGAATTGCTTGTGCTTCTGCGCTGTCTGCATCATGCCATTGTTCGCGCTTGGTTTTCTGTGTGGCTTCTTTCTTGTTATCCACGCCAATTTGAGCGCCAATAGAGAATATGCGGGCGATTAGGTCTGCGTATCCTGCTTCATCATCAGTGTACTTCTCGGCTAACGCGTTCATTGATGCGCTAGCCATTTTTAGGCGTGATGATGCGCTTCCTGTTTTAGTTAATGCGCTTTCTAGGCGGTTAACTATTGATTTGCGAACTTCTGCGCTAATTGGCAGTTGTTCGGTTAACTCCTTTATCTCTTTGTTCATTTTTTGCTCATTTCGTTTTGATGAACTCTGCCAATTTGGCATTGAGACAACTCTACTCTCATTGTCCCAATAATTCAAATTTGAGCGTAAAAGTGGGGTGTTTTGTCCTATTTATCCCTTTTCCTTTTGGGGTTTGTGTTGGTGGCATCTCCCAATTCCGCCAAGCGTATGCCCGAATTGCCCGATTTTCCGTGTACACCAGAGCGCATACGTGCTACATACATCGCTGTTACACGTACGTACAGGCGTCTTCTCGCACGCACGCACAGAACATACATCGCTGTCACGTACACACCTGCACACACCTACGACTCGTTTGTGAACCAAGTTAAAACTATATTGACTTACATACGTACAGGTTTCTTTCTTTCTTTGAGCCTTTTTGAGCCGATTTTAGGCTGTGGTATAGTTGGTTTTGGTAGTCAAATTGGCTATCAAGAAACTCTCTACGGGTGGTTATCTCATTTCTTCTCGTAGGGAGTTTCCCTTACGAGAGGAAAACACATGTATATCGAGATAACAGACGGCATAGCGATAATTATCGCGTTGTCGCTAAGTATCACGCTAATCACCACCACCGCACTACAAAACGCTAGGCTCACACGTCAAATCCGTGAGTTAAGCACAGGCAAGAAGTAAGCCATGAGTAAATTACTCACAGCATACGGAAATACCATGATGAGCATAGGTATATGGTTCATCAAGCGTGGTGAAAATCACGCTCAATGGTACACAGCAGAGCAAGTCGAACAATACGTGAAAGGAAGGAAGTAATCATGCCTACCACACAGGTACCCCCTGAGGGTACATTTAGCACGTACCACCAAACACTCGAACAACAAGAGTGGTGGTTTAACCTGCCTGAAAACGCCAAGTCTATCATGCGTGATATTGTGATAGAGCCACAAGGCTATGGTTCGTGTAATTGTGGGTATCTTGGCGAGTTATTCGGATACTCTTACGTGTTCGAGTGTCTTTGCAAGAGATGTGTGCAACATTCGCTATTTAACCTAATCCCACAGTTAATCGGAATTAGGGAAAATCGCTGGCTTATCTCGTATGATAGGTACCTGCCACACAACGAGTTTCCTGCACAGCAAACCACACGTATAAATTGCGCTGGTTGTAATGAAATCATACTTGAACCAAGCGACCACCGCATACACCCTGATAGTCCGTATGTGACTTCTAGCGTTATCTTGAGGTCAGACGGAGATACTGTAAACGTACATACAAGGTGCCTAGCAACTTGTTATGAGTGCGAAAAGCAAATGGTAACTTCACGCGGTAATTGTGCGTTTTATGAAGGACACCCTATTTGCGAAATGTGTTTGGATACAGCGATAGACAATGATGATGCTACTCAGTGCTACTCATGCGCAGAGTACTTCTCGAGTATTTACTATTGCGAGTATCGCAACGCTTCGTACTGCAACAGTTGTTATCAAGAAAGTTTCGAGTGTAGCGAGTGTGGCTCTGATAGGTACTCAGATGAAGACCACGAGTGCTACTACGAACCTAATGCGTATATCCAAAGTTATGGACACCGACCTGCCCCTAAGTTTTACGGGCAAGACGTGTACTACTTTGGAATTGAGTTAGAAGTCGAGGACACACAGGATTACGGCTGTGAGGCTATGGCTGAAAAACTCACGCACAAGTTAGATAATCGTTTCTACTACAAGCATGACGCTTCACTCGATAATGGCTTCGAGATAGTATCTCACCCACACTCACTTGACGCATGGCAAAAGAGTGAGTGGGATTTCTTGAGGCTCTTACGAGTAAACGGCTTCCGTTCATGGGATACAAGTACATGCGGATTACATGTACACGTATCTCGAACAGCGTTTCGCAATTTTGGTAAGCGTGATGAGGCACACGAATTACGTTTCCAAAAACTTATCTACGATAATCAATCACACGTACAAGCGATAGCAGGTAGAAGTACCGACTACGCTAGTTTCATGGACAAAGGCAAACTCGTACGCAAAGTTAAGTATGGTTCAACTGCTGATAGACGTGAGGCTGTAAACGTCACGAATGACCACACTATCGAGATACGAGTGTTTCGTGGTTCGCTCAACAAAGAGCGTGTCTTATCGGCTGTTGAGTTCGTTCACTCAGCCATTGAGTACACACGTTCCATGAAAATAAATCCAAAGGCTAAGCAACTGTCTTGGGTACGTTTCATAGCATACGTTATGGACAACCAAGAGAAATATCCTAACTTCACACAAGTAGCGTTAAGAGCGCTAGAAAATGTGAGGATACCACAGTACGTAAACACCAACGAAAGCGAGGACGAATAATGTGTATGTTGTGCGTAATTCCGCCTAACGTACTACCTTCACGGGATAAATTAACTTATTCCGCGATAAATAACCCTGACGGCTTTGGCTTCGCCATTGTCGTATCAAGCGAGCAACGTATCATTGTCGAGCATACGCTTAACCCTGATGACGCTATCAACCGCTTCCTAGACCTGCGTGCCAAGTACCCTAACGACTATGCGTTATGGCACGCAAGATACGCCACACATGGCTCAGTTAATCTGGACAACTGCCACCCGTTTTACGTGGTAGATGATAAAACTGTGCTAGCGCACAATGGCGTATTACCCATAGATATACCTGCTGGCGACACACGTTCAGATACACGTATATTCACAGAGGATATACTTGCAAAAATGGGCGGTGTTGTAGCGTTAGATAATCCACACATGTACAACATGATAGAGGAATACACGTCAGGTTCCAAGTTGTGTGTACTTACAGTAGACCCACGTGCCGAGTATCAGATGTATTTACTACACTCAGACAAAGGCTCAGAGGACGAGAGTAAAGTGTGGTGGTCTAACACGAGTTGCAACGCTGATTACGGGTACAATCGGTGGACAGCCACGCAAAGTTATGGGAGTTTTTATCCACCCTACACTCATACTGCGTATGCTGAGGAGAGTGAAGGATTATATCCTTGCACGTCTTGTCATGCGTTCATAGACGAGGACAGGTTGAACAATGAGGCAATTTGCCCTATGTGTCTGACCTGCCAATGGTGCGATATGTTCTCGGATAACTGCTTGTGCTACAAGCCTACGAAATCAGTTGCAGACACACACTACGAAACAGCATGGGAGATGCAATGAAACGCATAGTGAACAGACCACCTGCAAAGGCATACGTGTACATGGCAGAGATGTGCTACAAGCACTATCTCAAGTGTGTACAGGATAAAGATATGGAAATCGGTACTATGTGGCTACTCAAGGCACAGGAGTACCGAGAAAAGGCTGGACAGTTCGGACACGAAAAGGAGTTGTCTGATGCGAACAAGTAAGTGCGTGGACACACGTTGTTGGAAGTGTGACGTACCTATATGGGTTCCGATACACGACTTCAACGTGGAACGAAACTATTGTTACACGTGTGGCATGGCAAGGATAGGAGTAAGCGGTGAACACACCTACGCTACGCAAGAAAATGTATGAGTGGGATACTCTCGAGTGGAAAACTACTCGTGCTGGTAATCAGACTACGACTATCATGCTCAATGCTGGCGAGTATTTTTACATGGAAGAGGGTTGGGAAATTGACGGCCCGATACGTGTGAAAGCAACGTACTCGATACGTACGAAAAAAACTAACTTTAGGTTCTCTCCCTTGCCTAAAGACAAGTTCGACATGGATAATCCCTACGAGTATCCATGTGTATCATGTGGCGCTGAGAGATTAGCGCCATGTGTGGGAGATAAACCCGAATGCACTTTCCGTGTATTCCTAATGAAAGGCGGTATGTTATGAACTTCCCTAAGTTCAAAAATAAAGCCTTGTGTGCAAGCGATACGCAACCTGATGATTGGTTTCCCGATTATTCAGGCGCTACACTCAGAAGTGTATCGGAACGTGTGAAGGTATCTCTCAGACCTAATCACCTACGGGCTAGGAGTGTGTGTATGAATTGCGACGCATACGAGGAATGCTTAGAGTACTCGCTACAGTTCAAGGACTTAGAGGGTATATGGGCTAACTTAGACCAATATGGGCGTGCTGAATTACAGCGTAAGCGTGGCATGGTAATTGAGGAATTACCTAGCGCATACGTTGATATAGACGCCTTGCTACAGATAGGCATAGTTCCGATAGAAAGCGAGTACCAAGATGAACTATGATGACGAGTTCACACGAGAAACTGTGTGGGAACAATTACGTGTAATGGCATGGATTTCTTTTGCTACCCTTGCCATTGTCGCTAGTGTGTTAGGATTAGCACTATGAGTGATGATTTGCACGTATATCGTATAAGGGCTAGGTGTATGGTAGATTTATACAAGTACATCAGGGCTGATGACGTACACGTGGCTATAGAGTTAGCCACAGAACCACAGACAGAAAACGAGTGGATAGTAGAAACCCTAGATGACGCTGAAGTCAAGCGTGTACTACAAGTGGAAAGGATAGACTAATGAACGAGCAATACCTGCTACGTGTGAACCTTACTGCACACGAAGGCATACACTTTGAGAGTGTGTGTAATGTACAGAACCTATTGCAAGATAGGTTGAAAGATATATTCTCGGTTGAGAGTGCTGAGATAAAGCAAGTGGTATCTGCTTAGCCACACGCAAAAAGACCCCCGCGGATTTCGCGGGGGTTTTTTAATGCCTTGATTTTTTGCTACACATCACACGTACACACAAGCGCCACGCGTGAGCCACGTGTCGCAAAGTTTGTGTTGGGCTAGTTTATACCTCGCTGTTAGACGGAACACTAAAGGCTGGCACACGTATAGTATTTTCTAACATTTTGGAATATTGCTCAAAGCAATCTATAAATATAAATATCTGTTGCGATAAAGCCTCTATGACCTCAGTTATCGTGCGTAATGACTCGATTAAATCAACGTCTTGCGACTTAACCCACTCATCATTCTTCAGTTGCGTCTGTATCGTCTGAAACGTCTTCGTTATCGTTTCCGTCGTTACTTGAGTCATTCATTTCCTCCTCCGTGTAATCACGTTCTTTGCGTGGGTAATTTCCACCCAGATAATTTAACATGCTTTTGAGTGCTCTGTTTATTCTCATGCGTACAGCATCTTGAGTAATAGATAATTCAGATGCTATCGCACCTAACTCAAGCCCACTTGCGTAACGCAAGATTATTATACTTCGCTGTTCCTTGCTTAACTTAGAAATTGCTTTCTCAATATCAGAGCAAATTGCTGGCCAGTTATTGCCCTCAGAAGCCAATTTCTTGGCGTTAATCATACTCAAATCACTCATGTTAGAGGTATCCCTATTGCCCGTTAAAACAGCAGGAATAAGCGTTTCTAACATGTTTTTATCATAATAATAGTTATCCTCTACACGGAAACCTACTACCTTAGCCTTTTCTTTTTGACAGTAATCTTTAGCGGCATTACGCAAAGATCGCGCTACGAGTTTCGTAGATTGCTTGCTGTCGTATTGACTATGCCAGTGTTTTATTTTATTTGGGTGAGTCAAAAACCATAACCATAACTCTTGACGAAGGTCATCAACATCTACCATACGATACTTACGTGTAAATTCGTATGCTATAGAGCCAACAACTCCATCATATTCTTCGATAAATCTTTTTACCACCGCCACGTTTTACCCTCAACTGTAAAACTATTTTTGATGATAGGTACGATTTGTGGAGTTACGTTTTTCCCATCCACATGCAAGATGCCGAACCCTTGTTGCCAAGTAAATAATCCTGCTTTGATGTATTTAGCGTGCTTAACATTCATGAGATGTCCAACTTCCATACCCCATAGAGTATGTGAACCATTAGCCCAAGCCTGTGTGTAATGAGCCAATCCCATTCTATGAGTGTGTCCACAGACGACTGACATGCCTGAACGTTTGGCAAGTCCAAGGGCTGTAGCCCCTGCTGTTGGTTGAACATTACCTTCATCACCGTGCATGAGAAGCCAACCTGGCGCTATCTCTACAGGTCCATGATAATAATTAATTCCAAGTTCATCTAACTTTAGAAACTTTTCAATCTCTAATTCTGGTAATCCTAAAAACCCAGGCGCAGATGAACGTATCTTGTTAAACAACCTATCTGAATGGTTGCTACGTACAATAGTATCAACAGTTAGAGTTTCTAATAATTTAACTGTAATATCTCTATCTCTACCCATAGATCTTTCCCACTCAAGTTCAGTGCCTTTTGCCCAACGACTGATACCTTGAAAATCTATTTCATCTCCTACCGATACTACAGAATCAGGTTGATAGGCATAGATAAATTTCTTTACGGCATTGACTGCATCTACATCGTGGAACGGGGACTGTAAATCTGAGATCACGACGATTGCTTTACTCATTTTTTCTTTGCTCGTCTCTTATTCTCTAGTCCTACATTTTTCTTTTTAGATAGAACCCGTAGGTTAGATATTCCATCTCTACCAGCACGTCCACCATTATCTTTATGGTCAACCTCTTGGTCACGTCTTAATTTCTTACCAGTAGCCTTTTTGTAATCATGACGGGCTTTGTTGGTAGATGTAGTTTCAGTAGTTCCATCCTTTTTCTTACGTTTAATTACGTAGATAGGACGACCACCATTTTGTTTACTACCTTTGTAAGGTCCAAATATTTTCATATACAATCACACTCACGATCATAGTCAATAGAACCATCTCTTATGTTAAATAAGTTTAAGACATTTCTGTCGTCTCTTATAAACTCATCACATATACCATCTAACTCTTCTTGATTTAAACAGTACCAATCTGAGTTTTGATCTATAGCAAGATGTATATTATAGAATAGGCGCATTAACCACTCAAATGGTTTACCTAATATATATCTTATCATTTATCCCATTTTCCTCTCAGTACTAACAATGCGATTATCGCATAGTTTGCTAGGTCTTTGAACGAATCCTCAAAGGATTCATGCTCAGGTGCCATGTCTCTAATACTGTCGTATAAGTTATTTATACGTGCAGTTTTGTCATGTATCCGAACTCTTAGTCCATTTATAGCACCGCCAGGAGCATTTGCTATATTCTTTGGGCCGTAATCTTTATGTTTAGAAAGCAATAAGGATACAAGTTCCTCTACTGTTTCCCATACCCCAATCTCAAAGTCAGATGGGCCAGGTATATCATTCAGTTTTATTTGGTTTTTCATTGTTCTTTAGCATCTCCTCTATGCTACGTACCATATCTGTTGCTAACTCTGATGTAATAGCCTCATGAATAAACCTATGAAAGTTTCTTTCTCCTTCAGAAGCGTTAGTCAAAGCCAAAGTTACACTTTGAATTAAGTCAATAGCAGGTTCTGTCTCTCCCTTTTGCAATCTATTATTTAGTTCATTCAATATAGAATACAGATCTAAAGTGTATCTATTAGATAATCTCATACCCCAAGTAAATGAGATATCACAATGATCTAAAAATATAAATATATCTTCAGTTACAAAATCACAATCTAAACACTCAAAACCTTTATCAGATGGAATCAATATACTCATTGTGAGTTAGCCACCTTACTCTTAAAATAATCAATACCATGTTTTAGATACATAGAATTTACATCTTCTCCTTCTGGCATTTGGACTGTAACTACGTTACCTAATTCACGAGTTAATGATTTAGAAAAATCATGACCGGCCTGATCTCCATCAGCAAACATAAATACTTTATCAAAGTCTGATAATAGTTTAGTGTAATGTTTTTTCCAGTTATTCACCCCTGGGACCCCCACTGAAGGTAAACCACAAACATAATCCAACGTAATCGTGTCAATCTCACCTTCACACATACAAATGTATGACGACGCTTTGAAAAAAGCCCTCGTATTGAAGAGGTGTGTGTTTGCACCAGCCAACCCAAGATACTTCGGTTCTTGCGCGTCCATTGATCTGAACCTGATGTCAACCACCCCCGTACGTGTGATGTACGGAATAGATAACCTGTTTTCATATTGTTCATGCCCCGTAACTGGATCGAGCACGACGCCCAATCCCACTTTCTTCGCTACTTCCAGAGTAATTCCCCGTTCTGCGAGGTAATCCTCCGCTTCGTGTATTGCTGCTGCGTAATACTTTGCTGCTCTTCCCAGTGATTCTCTCTGCAAACTTGATTGCTTCATGAAACTTTAATCCTTCCCTGTCCATAATAATTCTATAAGTGTCTCCCTTAATTTGGCAGGCGAAACAACAAAATACATTTTCTCTAATACTGACTGTTGCTGACTTGTGTGTGTCATCGTGGAATGGACATCTGATTGATGACCAACCACTTCGTTCAGGTACTCGTGCTCCATAATGTTCTAATATATCCTTAATCGGTAGGACATTTGCACGTTGTGACTTTCTTGATCCACTGTTCAAAATCTTCCACCACCCATGCCTTGTCTATTCCCATCATCCTACGCTTAATTATAACATAAGATGGTGGTATATTTGGAAGCGACCTTGCATTTGCATAATTCTGTGCTTCTATTACCGCTTCGCCCCAGAACTCAGGCAACTTGAGTGCTTTAGTTGCCTTAAGTTCTAGAATATAAGTTTTACCATTGGCCATGACAACAATGTCGCCTTCGTCTTTAGCCCCGGCTTTTGTCAGTCTTTCTGCTATTACTTTTTTAGAACGTAACCATTTAACGACTGAGGTTTCAAAAGTAGAACCTTTACGCTTTCCGTATGAACTCATCTACATCCTGAACAATAATTATTAACTCGTATATGTTTATATGCTATTAAAAATCCATTACCACAATGGTAACAAAGGACTTGAATTAAATTATGTTTTTTAGGTAATAAATAAAAAGGATTGCGTACACGAAGACGTATCATATTATGTTAATACCAGCCTTTTCTGTTATGATGGTTAAGCGCCAAAGTAGGCGTTTTATACCGCTTTTTGATGTATTTTAACCCTAAATCAATTTGCTTAGTTAGGGGTGTATCCTCAGGCATATTAAGCATTTGGGGTATGCCATACGCTGATGACTTTGGGTTATCTGCTGTGTAATCCCAGCGAGATTCTTTATTCCAAAGAATGAGTAATGATTTCCACTCTCTGTCATTCCAACCTATTTGCTTTATTCTCATTTGAGCATACTTCTTAGCAAACTTCTTGCTTTGACTAATTGTAAAATTAATCTCAGCACAGATAGGTTTTATAGGTGTTATTGAAAACATAGAAGCAACTGCATTATGGGGCCAGAAGCCTCCTATAACTACAAAACACATTGCTATATATTTTAGGTTGTCTGTTTTCATAGTCTCTCCTCTGTTGGGGCTGTTGCCTTTGTCCCACAGACAGCACACTCCATATCGATAAAGTATGAACTTATTGTATTACTATCGTCATCCCATTCGACGAGTAGTTTCCAAATAAAAGAACCACATGGACAAACCTTGGTAGGTTCACCACGTATATCCATGGCTTTTTTGTAATCTGGATTTAATTCCCAGATATCCTTTGCACTCATATTCTTTCAGGAATATCGGAAACTTCCATCACTTCTGGATTAAATTGTAGCCAGAACGAAGTATCTCCAGTTGGATCTGCTTTACCGTATCTGTTTTTAACAGGCGCTATAGCAATATATCCAGGAGCATTAGTTCCAACTGTACATATCAAGGCTGGTAATTGTGCTACCATTCCCTGTAATGCTGATCTAGGCTGACATGGATTGCCAGGATAAGATTCCTTCGTATGATGAAGGACAAGAACTGCAGCATTAGTATCTCTTGCAAGATATTTCAGTTCTTTAATTGTAGAACGCATTCCTGCGAACTCTTCACCACCATCGTTAGCGATATCCATTAGGTTATCAACTACGATAAGAGTTGGTGGACAACCCCATAGTTCCTCAAAAGCAGAAACTTCTAGGTCTAAATCAACCAGCGAAGGTGCTGATTCAAATGACCAGAAGATATGGCCTGAGTTATCGTTGATTACTTTCCGCGATTCATCAACATTTTCTATGAGCATCTGTTCAGCCACAGATTGAGACTGACCAGAAATCATTGATAGTAGGCGCATAGCCATAGTATGAGCATTAGTATCTGCGCTTATATAAAGTGTAGGAACTTTAGTCCTTAAAGCAATCGCAAGGGCAAGTGTTGATTTACCTGCCCCTGGAGTGCCTGCAATCATAGATACTTCTGCCCGTCTGATAATAATTTTATTAACGTCAAAGGTACGGAACACGGTTGGTAATGGTTCACCACCGATATCTCTGCTACCTACTGCACGGGCTAAAGTTCTCATTGATTAAAATGTTCCCCATTCTGAATCGTTTCTACGAATCCAAACTGGTTCGCATTGATCTGGTGTTCCCTTTGGTGAAGGACACATAAATGCCTTCCAAGGCCCCTTAGCACCAGAACCAGTACGTTTGGTCATTTCGCCATGCTTACATGATCTACCCGAAGGACCAGTACTTGGAGTAGAAGTTTGAATAGGTCTAGCACCTAGACCACTTGCAAGGTTGCTTACTGCATGTTCGATGCTAGTAGGTGCTCCCTCTATAGATGTTGCCATAGTAGATATCAGATTCTCTGCCCCGATGTCTCCTAATATTTGAGTCAAGTTACCCTTGAACTCATCTGCATTATCACCTGCGATCACAAATATGCGACCATCAGGCAACTTGCTACTAACTTGGAAGTTAGCATTAGCCATTGTCTTTCTCCTTTTCTACGTATCTTCCATTCATAAACTTACAGTATGATAACACACCACACCTACCACAGTTATTGAAATTAGGTAGAAATATATCAGACTTTCTAGCCCTATCAAATTCAGAGTATATATTTTCTACGTGTTTAGTAGAGAGATGTTCAAGATTCCAAGTACTAATATGACCAGTACGTGCATCCCAAAAGCCAGCCTTATCCACTTCGAGGCCATCTATTTTGCGTAAGGCCCACGCATAAGTTGCAAGTTGAAGCGGATGCTTCTGAGATGACGCACCAGTTTTGATATCTAAAAGGACTACGTTGCCCTCAAAATCGACCATCACCCTGTCAATGGCCATCTTGACAACAGTATCTACGAGAGGTACTTCATACTGTTTTTCTACATAATCCTTATAGATTTTCCACCCACTTGATCGAAACGAGACCCAACGATCAAGCATCCATAAGCCTTCACCGTACCACCATGACATATCTTCACGGCCACGGAATTCCCAGGTGTTCATATCACCATTTATTTTTTCATCTTCTTCGACTTGTTCATACCAAGCACGATTCCATAAAGACTCAGTATCAGTAATTGATTTTAATTCAGGATTTTCCAAATCAAAATACTCTGTAGCCCTATGGACAGCAGACCCACCTGTAAACCAAACAGAATGTTTCTCAGGTACGCCTTGTATTTTAGTTAGATTGTACTTCCATCCACACTCTTGATAAGTTCCAAGAGCGGAATAAGATATATGTTCAGGTAATTTATTCATGGGATAACTATATCATATCAAGAGTTTGCTTTCGCAAACCGACACCATACTGCCTGAACCCTGAATTTAAGAAATGCCCCCCCGCCCCCCATAAAAAATCATGGTGGTTGGGAGGCTAAGTTAGGCTTTTGCCGTCACCCGTCATTTGAAGTTTCTGCCCCACGGTTTCCCGCACATATATGATACACCAAAAAGTTGTTATTTACGAAACGACACAGGTATTTATAATGACAAAAAGCCCCCCTCCCTAAGGGATTACCCTAGGTGGGGGGACTTCGTGTCTAAAAACGGCCTTTAAAGCCCGATTTAAGGCATCTAGTTGGAGCCGATACCATACTCTTTTTCGGTCTTATCAGCCCATTTAGCCAATGGTGCTGCTATAGAGCCGATTAAAATCGCATATTCTGGTGCAAGATCTGCAGCAAGTGCTAGACCCATAGTTACTGCCGATGCTAATACAGCACGAAGATAAGACTTAAATGCAGCCTTAAACTTTTTGCTCTTTAACCTAGCAATTAATGTACTCATATCCATCCTTTAAGGGCGTGCAACGCCCATTACTAGGGAGTAGGGGCGTTTCCTAAGATACACACCATCTCCATTTGATTGGCTACCTTTATTGCCACTTGAGGTATTACCCTCATAGACCTTAAGGTACTTCTTTCCGTCGTTGCTGGCGCATATTCCAACATGGTCGGCTTGTGCGTCATCATCGAACTGGAAGAATACTATATCACCTGGCTGTGCCTTACCAACAGACACGAGTTTGTTTTTCTTAGTAAACCACTTGAGACCTGCATCACATGATGCAAACCCCTTCTTCGTCTGTGCTGTTATTTTAGATACCATTCCTGCCTGGTCAAAGCACCATGATACAAACATAGCACACCAAGGATTATTATTTAATCCGTACCACTTACCATACATAGTATCATTTTTTTTGCCTTTCTCAGTATATCCAACCTGAGACTTAGCAATATCAACTACGTTAACCAATTTGTTTCCCTATCTTATCAACATTCTTTTCTAACAACAGTAGATGCAAGGCATTGATTTTATCTGGCCTAAAGCCTGACCAATGAAACTTGTCATATACAACTACTGGTGCAGATTTGTAACCTAGTTCTTCTACAATTTTCTTAGCATTATCATCTTGACTAAGATCTACTGTATTAAACTGCACATGATATTTATCTAAATATTTCTTTGTCATCTCACATTGAATGCAATCTGGCAAAGTGTAAACTGTTACTGTCATACCCACCCCCTATTATTTTTGAATCAGTATATCATACAGCCTATCTACTTTTTGCTCCAGTCGATTAACCTGGTCTTTTACACTTGAGCCCCCATTTGGGCGCAATTCTGACAAATAGTGCTTTACAAGGTGTCTTACACCTATTGCTAGACTACCAATAAGGGTAGTTAATGCTACTGCAAATCCAGCCCAGTCTACCGCTGACATTATAAGACCGTTCTAACTGTGATAGTTAACAAGCCACCAAAGCCATCATAGCGAGCACTAGGTGGTGTCTTACGAATAAATGATACTTTTTCTACCAAGGCTTGAACCCTTTCTCCAGTTGTAAAGTCTTGTACGTTAATAATATCACCAGCAGCCTCTATGTCTTCTAGTGCTTGGATACGCTCCCACGCACGGCCTTCATATCCAACTAGCACATTATATCTATCGGTTTCCACGTCATAACACCAAACAGGGAACTGAATCAACCTTTGGCGCTTCGTTGCTGGAAGAGATTTTGCTTGATAGCCCTTAAATATTGGGCCTAGACTGGTATTGCTTGCGCTACGCGAGAGCGTAAACTTGTACGATATAAACTCCTGAGGGCCTGCAGGGCTGTTTGTAGCAGCCTCAGGTGTACCGATAGAAGCATTATATGTAATAATATTATAGGTGTTATTACTAGAGTCAACAGTTGCTATATCCATAGCACCATTGGTAAAGACTCCACGACCTCTAATAAACTTATAATTCTTAGGTTCTAACGTACCATAACGAATAGCACCTGTAATTAGATATCCACTAGATCTTAAGACTGCTGGAAGTTCCCTATAAACATGTCCATTAGTTCCATTATAAGCAGTACAAAAACTTAGAGTATTGCTAGTTCCATAAAAAGCAACACCAGTAGTAAAATGAATTGTCTCTTGGGTATATTGAAGATCATTGGCATAAGCAAATCTTAATGATTCACCCTCTATAGAAGTACTTAAATCAATACGGATAAGACCAGCATCTAAAGTTCCAACACCTGTAGCACACCACACGAAACGGTTACGAGCAGCAAAGTCATAGCAAGGCTGTGATGTTTCTACAATAAGTGGTCCATAGTTAATGGATCCATCTTGGTCATTAACAACTGCAACTCTTATACCTTTATTAGTTCCAATGAGCATATAACCAAGATAGTAATAGATCTTGTAAACTATTTCTCCTGGTGGAAATTCAGCGGCTACAATTGCCTGAGTTAATGTAGGCATAACACCTGAGGAGGTATTTAAAGTATATTTTTGAATAGTTGAAACAATACCGTTATGTCCAGAGGTATATATAGCAGGACCTGATGAGGTAATACTTGTGTAAACATAGGTAGTTACTGGATTAGTATAGACAGGGGTAGGTAAAGTAGTAGCATTAGGGGCAACTTCATAAACTTTATTGTTTACAGTAAGGACAATACGGTCTTTTACATACTCCATACAAGCGTCTACTACCGTAGTTCCAGTAGCAAAAAACATTTGAACTTCATCTGCTGTATTAGAAGCATTACCAGTTAATGGTTTTTTAAACATATGTAATTTAGTAGCACCAGCCTGAACAGCGTTAGTTACCCAGTAAGCATATGTTCCATCATCACATACAGCATATACAGGTTCTGCACTGCCAGCATTATAATCAACAAAGTGAGTAATGGTACTTGAAGCAGAACCAACTGGAGATACAGCAGTAGATGTTACGTTAGTAGCAGTTTTAGCATAACTAAATGTATTAGATGTTACTGCTGTGATTGTATATGTGCCATTAAATGTGGCATCTACACCAGTTATAACTACTTCCATACCAACAACAAATGAGTGATTTGCTGATGTAGTTAAGGTTGCAACGTTAGATGTAAGTGCTTTGTTAGAAATAGATGCTGTAATAGGTTGGTAGTGTTTGTCAATATCATAACCATCATGAAGTAATACACCATCAGTATTATTATATCTAATAGAACGAATATGTTGTTGTGGTTTATTATTTGTGGTATTTATAGTAGCAGTAGTAATATGATTTTCAAAGACATCATTTAATAAAGATACCTGTCCCTTGGTCCAAACATCTACACCTTGAGAGTCGGCAAAACGATAGGCTGTTGACTCTCCTGAAGTCGGATCATAAAACTTAATACCTGTGCCACCATGAAATGATGACTGAGAACGAATCCACCAACCAGTAAGTGATTGCTCACCTGGTTCCTTAGAGTTATCAAACTGATCTTTACGATAAGGAGCAGTCTCTCTTTGGTATGGATTTGTATCTGTAGGTGCTAGGATAAATGGCTCTCCACCAATAGCAACGTCAAAGTCTTCTGCGTTGTTTATCCAAAAACCAGCAATACCGGGGTTACCAACATTTACGGGCAACCCCTCGGTTATATCACGACCAGCCACAATGCTCCTTCAAATAGAAAACCCCGCCGAAGCGGGGTTTGTTAATAATTATTTTATTAATTAAAGTTCTGTGGTTACTTCAACCCAAGATGTGGTTGCTTCATCCCAAGAGTAACGCTTACCATCAGTTGGCATAGCAGTAGGGGCTTCCCACAAATAAGTATCTGAGTTTAAAGACCAAGAAGCATATGGTCGTGGAGCAGCAAATCCAATGCCATCCCAAGTGTAGCCAATACCTGCATAGTTCTTATGTAGTGCTTCTCCACCTTGACGGTTGTTAACTCCACCGTGAGTATTGTATGAAGTCTGAACCCATTCACCACCTAGGTTAGCAACACACCATTCTTTAGAATCGGCAACAATGACCTGTGTCACTACACCATCTTCTACTTTTGCATAATGAGCCATTATTTTTCCTTATCTTCTCCGTAGAGAACTGTTGAGTTTACTAACTTAACATCTCGCTTTGTAACTATTCCACCTTTTTCATCAAGTTGGTTCTTAGCGGTTACTTCATCATCAGCAATGATATGAACTAACATAAGCACTTCATAACTAAAGCATTGAGTTTTCTTTGTATCTTTAATTTTTGTTACATTGTCTTTTGACATACTGCCCTTTCGTTAGATTGCATATCTTATTATAACTATACCTGAACCGCCAGAACCGCCAGATGTAGAAACGGATGCGCCACCCCCACCGCCACCTGTATTAGTATTTCCTGCTGTTCCAGCGCTTGAATATGCACCAGAGTTACCGCCACCGCCAGTTCCACCAGTTCCACCTGAACCAGCATCAAAAGCACCACCAGCACCGCCACCTGCATAATAAGTAGATGTACCTGAGATTGTAGTTGCTACACCAATACCGCCATTAGCACCACCGTTTCCAGTTCCACCAATTCCACCAGCACCTCCACCTGCTCCAACACCGTAAGGTGAAGTTCTAGCAGAACCATTATTACCACCTGCATAACCTTGATTAGCAGTGCCTGTACCACCATTTGAAGCATTTGCTCCATCTGCTGCTGCACCGCCACCAGAGCCACCATTAGAACCAGCAGTACCGCTACCAGCACCAGATGTTGGCGCACCGACACCACCACCTGTTGATGTTATAGTAGAAAATACAGAGTTAGAACCATTAGTACCACGAGTCGTTGTTGATACACCGCCAGCACCACCAGCACCAACGGTTACTGTATAACCAGTACCACCTGTAAGTGATAAAGCAGACTCTAGTGAACCTCCTCCACCAGTAGCACCAACAGTAGAACGAAGACCTCCAGCACCACCACCGCCTGATGCTCCACCACCACCACCTGCTACAACTAGATAGTCAGTAGTTAAGTTTACATAAGGTGTAAATGTTCCACTTGAAGTGAATGTGTGTACCCAGTGAGTTGCAGTTTTTGTAACAGTTCCGCCACTTGCTTTTGCTGCGGAGTATCTAACAATAACTATACCGCTACCGCCGTTACCAGCAGTACCAGCAATATCGCCTGTACCTGCTCCACCGCCACCAGAACCAGTATTTACTGTGGCATTTCCACCATTACTATTTCTAGCGCCACCTTGTCCTGCACCTCCAGTAGTTGATGGAGTAGTTCCTGCTTTATTACCACCGCCACCACCTCCGCCAGCATAAGATACTGATGAACCAGTAATAGAATTTGATGCGGCTGCGCCACCTGTACCACCAGTTGCTACTGTTGCACTACCAGCACCACCTGCGCCTGCAGCACCACCACCACCGCCCATATTTCCATCATTATCAAAACCTGCACCACCAGCGTAACCTTGATTAGCAGTACCTGCGCCACCTGCTGTAGTTACAAAACCTCCAGTACCACCTCCAGAACCTCCAGTAGCACCAGCCGTATTACTTGATGAACCACCACCTCCACCACCAGTAGAAGTTATAGTTGAAAATACTGAATTAGAACCATTACTACCTTTATTAGCAACATTTGTAGAACCATTACCACCAGCACCCACAGTAACTGTGTAACCAGTACCACTTGATAAAGATAATGCTGATTCTAAACTTCCTCCACCGCCTGTGGCTGTAACAGTGCTTCTTAAACCTCCAGCGCCACCACCACCACCAGCACCATATCCACCACCTGCACCACCAGCGACTACTAAGTAGTCAGCGATTAATGCTCTAGTAGGAGTAAAGGTTCCTGATGAGGTAAATGTATGAACAAAATTAAAGTTACTATCTAAAGTAATTGTTCCACCTGTTGCACCAGCAGAGCCAGTGTAGAAATTACCAGATGAAGTAAAGGTATGGATTGTGTTACCACCAGATGTGGTTACAGTTCCACCGTATGCTTTTTGTGTTGTACCAGAGTAGCGAGCAATTACAATTCCTGAGCCGCCTGCTGCGCCATTGGATACACCATTTCTTCCACCGCCACCGCCACCGCCTGTATTCACAGTTCCTGCAGTTGCTGTACTCGGAATTGCTGCTGCACCAGTTCCACCGCCCCCAGTACCACCAGTACCAGGAGTAAAACCTTCTGAACCGCCACCGCCACCGCCTGCATAAGTTACGGATGATCCAGAAATAGATGTAGCAACTCCAGTACCACCATTACCACTTGAAGTTGAAGTAATACCATTACCGCCTACTGCGCCAGCACCACCGCCGCCTCCGCTACTAAAATATTGTGCAGAACCACCAGCATATCCTTGATTAGTAGTTCCTGTGCCACCAGATGGGACACCACTACTTTGTCCAAAACCCGCACCACCACCTGAGCCACCTGTAATACCCGCTTGACCAGTTGGGTTTCCATAACCACCACCACCACCACCGCCAGTTGATGTAATAGAACCAAATACAGAGTTAGAACCACTAGTTCCATTACCTGATAAATATGCTCCACCAGCGCCGCCAGCACCTACTGTAACGGTATATAAATTATTTAATGTTAAAGTTAGAGATGTTTCAAGAGAACCACCACCGCCTGTTGCGGTAACAGTAGAACGAAGTCCACCTGCTCCTCCACCTCCATTAACCCCTGCTCCTCCGCCACCTCCAGCGACAACAAGGTAATCAACAGATAATCCTAAGTTTCCTGAAATGGCTGATGCAATAACTCCTATAATTGGCATTAGGCTATATCTCCAATCACATACCATACATCTGAACCTTCATATACTGCAGTTGCTGATGAATACTGTGCTCGTAGTTTAGGAGCAGCAGCAGTAGCACCAGTTGAACGAATTGTAACTCCTGAACCAGCAGCAAAAGTAACTTGCCCTGCACCTTTTTGAATAATATTAAGTTGCGCTCCAGTTGCATAAGCAACAGAACTTGCTGGTGGAATAGTGACTGTAATTGCTGAAGCATTAGATGCAGTTACAAATTTACCATTGTCAGTTAGTACAAATGTGTAGGTAGTACCAGTTTGAGCATTAATATCTAGGTTAATCTTAGCGTCAGTTAATGTCTTATTGGTTAATGTGGTTGTACTTGAAGCAGTAACTGTAATGTCGCTAGTTAAAGCAACTGTACCTGTAGTTGTTGGAAGTGTTAAAGTTCCAGTATTAGTAATACTAGAGATAACAGGACTTGTTAAAGTTTTATTAGTTAGTGTTTGACTGCCAGTAAGTGTGGCTACAGTATTATCAATAGATAACGTTGCGGTGCCACTTGTGGCTGTACCAGACAGACCTGTACTGGCTGTTACCCCAGTAATATCTGCTTGTGCGTTATCCGCATTGGTTCTAGCACGGGTCATTAGGCTATATCTCCAATCACTAGGAAAGTATTAGATGCGGTACATATAATTGTACCTGTTGAATATTGTGCCCTAAGTGTTGGGGCTGAGGCTGTTGCTCCAGTAGATACAATAGTTACTCCAGCACCTTGTGCAAGTGTTACTCCACCAGCACCCATTCTAGCAATATGTATTTGTTGTCCAGCAGTAAATATTGAAGGAGGTAGAGTTAATGTAATTGTCGAAGCATTTGTTAGGGTAACAAGTTTATTTTTATCACCACTTACTAATGTGTATGTAGTGCCAGTCTGTGCATTTATAGTTAAATCAAGAGTAGATACTGCGCTTAAAGTTGCCCATTTTAATCCAGTTGCAGTTGAAGAATCAACTACTAAATATTGGTCAGCGCTTCCTACTGCAAGTCTACCTACCGTATCGCTAGCAGTACCTACAAGTAAATCACCCTTAGCATCTACTACAGTTGTAGTCAAAGCATTGGCTACGCTATATGGTGTCCAAGATAAAACCTCTACAATATCTCCTGCTGTTAAAGCAGAGATACCAGTAATGCTTGAACCATTAGATGCTGTATAATCTCCACCTCGTGCTAGCAATATACCATTAAGATATACTTGTTCATAACCTGCAGTATAAGAAAGAGTTACAGCATTATCATCTGCACCATTAAGTGTGGTCTCACCACCTGCTGCAGTCTTACTCCAACGACTAGATGATACTGCGGAAGTAATACCTTCCCAAGCAACAGCAACAGCATCCCATACTTGCATAGCACCAGTTGTAGTATTAAAATAAAGAGCACCAGCAACTAGAGCATTACCATCATTGTCTACAGATGGAGCAGATGCTTTAGCACCTAAGTATCTATCATCAAATGAATCATATGAGGCAGCAGCAGCAGCGGCACTTGCAGCAGCAGCGGCAGCATCGGCTGCAGCATTAGGAGCAATTGCGTCTACATAAGCCTTTGTAGCAGCGTGTAAATTTTGAGTAGGAGCACCTGAAAGAGTTAAGGCTCCAGTCATTGTAGAGCCAGCCTTTAGTACTACTGTATCTGAGAAGTTGGCTGTGTCATTTAATGCTTGAGCAATCTCATCAAGAGTATCTAATGTACTAGGAGCACCATTAATAAGATTGGCAATAGATGTATCTACGTAAGCCTTAGTTGATGCATCTGTATTAGATGTAGGTGTAGCAAGATTAGTAATCTTTTGGCTGTTTAAAGATACTGAGCCAGTAGGTGCAGCCATCTGGTCTAAACGGTTAGTACGAACCTGTGTGTCAAAGTCAGAAATAGTTGATGCTGTCTGGCTACCAGTATGGTTAGCACGAGCA
>Ga0214923_10001292_pt1 | contig 35817 bp, 32 predicted proteins | sample LL1510_MetaG_FD_177993 | JGI IMG/M metagenome (GOLD analysis project Ga0214923, IMG submission 177993) | Freshwater microbial communities from Lake Lanier, Atlanta, Georgia, United States - LL-1510 | ecosystem: Environmental > Aquatic > Freshwater > Lake | place: USA: Georgia | collected...
TTATATTTTTAATATTGATTTTTTTATAAATTTCTAATTTATATTTTTAATATTGATTTTTTTATAAATTTCTAATTTATATTTTTAATATTGATTTTTTTATAAATTTCTAATTTATATTTTTAATTTCTAATTTATATTTTTAATTTATATTAGTTTGTATTAATTTATATTAATATTGTTAATTTATTGTAAATAAAATAAAATATTAAAATATTAAAATAATATTTTAAAATAAAAGTGTTATAATAATATAAAATGGAAATTATAAAAAAAAAATTAGATACAACCAAAAAAATTTACCAACATATAAAAATATATTATGAAAAATTATATCCTATAATAGAAGAAAAATTTAAAAACGAGATAAAAGTTATAGAAGAAAAATTAAATAATGAAAATTTATATAATTTAATAGAATTAAATATAAAAAAAATAGAAAATGAAGATTTGATAAATTCAAATATTTCAAATATTTCAATACATTTAAATAAATTATTAAATAAAAATGAATTATATGATGATATTTTTGGCTTATATAAAAGTATGGAAATATATTATAATAATTTAAAATTTCTTATACAATTATTTAATGAACCAAAATTTAACACAAGTTATATGAGTGATATAAGTATGTCTGAAACATATAGATTAGAAACTAATGATGATTTTGAAATTATAAAAAATATGTATAAAAATTATTTAAAACATAATAAAGAAAATGACAAAAAAATAAATTTATTTTTATCTAAAATAATAATTATAATTTTTAAAGTTAAAAATAATATTTTGTTTTCTTCTTATGAAAATATGAAACATGAAAATGAAGATGACAATAGTAACGATAGTAATAGTAATGATAGTAATAGTAATGATAATAATAGTAATGATAATGATAATAAAACTAAAAAATTAAAAATTAAAAAAACTAAAGAAATAATAAAAGTTATATCTGACCAAGATACTAAACATAAAGAAAATTATTTTCAATTAGATGAAAATTTAAAAAAATCAATATTAGAAATTAGACAATATTTTATTAAAGACACTAATATTATTGATTTATATGTAACAATTATACGTTTGATAATTAATGAATTATATAAAACTATATTTTTAAACAAAAATTTTGACATTAAATATAGTTGTAAAAAAAGTATAAATAAAATATATGATTATATCGAAAAAGATAAACTAATTATTTTTGAAAATAAAAATATTGATGAAATTAATGAAGACGAAAAAAAAACAGACAATAAAAAAGAAAAGAAAAAAAAATCTCAAATTAATAATCCATTTATGAATACATTTGCTTTTATTCCTATTACAAATTTATATTTATTGACTGATTTAATTAAATTAATGTTTAAATTAGATAAATTAGCTTCAAAAATTGACTTAGAAACATTTAGTAAATTACATAGTTGCTGTTTTATAGTTATAAATAAAATAGTTCCAAATCCAATTGAATATAATATTAAAAAATTAACTAATCAATCATTATTAGAACCAATTACATATGGAATTACAAATAAATTTTTAGAAAAAACAAAAACAATAAATCCATTACAAAATGATAAATGGAATTTTTCTTATGAAATATATCCAAATTCTATATTACAGGAAAATATTGAAGAACTAAATATATTAAAATTTTATGTTATTGAAACTTTAGATGGAAAAAATTACAGATGTTTATCAAAAAATATTATTAATAATTCAAATGAAAAAATAATTTATAATACAAATTATATTGATGTTTTAAATTTATTAAATCATATTAAAAAAATAAATATACAAAATAATATTCTACAACCAACTATGATAAATTATTATCAAAATATTCATATACAAAAATCCATACCTCATATGTTTTTAAGAAAAAAATTATCATTAGAACCCATGGAACGTGAATCAAAAATAGATAGTGGATTAATAAGAAATGTTTTATTTATAAATATTTGTAAAGTATTTGATGAACTTAATTATAAAATAAAAAATAATGATGACTTTAATAACATTATACATAACGAAAAAATAAATGATGAATTTGTTAAATCAATTATTGATATGTATAAAACACATATCAAAATACAAACTGATAAATTTCCATTTTCTGAAATATTTATAACATATTTAGCAGAATTAAAAAAAATAGCATCTATGTTTATACGCGAATTACATGATAATTATAATCGCGAACCAATAACTGATTTTAAAAATAGTTATTTAATACGTGAAAAATTTGAAAATATATTAAAAAAATCTCTTGAATACATAATTACAAATAAGTCTAATATTTATCAAATGATTTCATACAAAAATTTATTATTAAATTTCTAATATTTTTATTTCAATTATTTGATTTATCTTACTTATTTCAATTATCTTACTTATTTTACTTATATTATTTATCTTACTTATTTCAATTATTTTAATTATTTTACTTATTTCAATTATCTTACTTATTTTACTTATCTTACTTATTTCAATTATCTTACTTATCTTACTTATTTCAATTATCTTATTTATTCTAAATTATAAATAATTTTAACCATAAATTATAAATAATTTCGACCATAAATAATTTTATTAATACTACAAATTTTAAATTTAGTAGGAAAATACGTGTAAATATTATATTGTTTTTTTATATTATTTTCTTCAATATTAATTGTATTTATATCATATAATAATCTATCAGTAGAATATATTGATAATATTTTTTGTTCAGGATTTTCTAATATTATTTTATCTTGATATTTTAATTTTCTTAAAATTATTAATGACCATAACGATAATGTTACTATATTAAATATGTTTATTTTATTTGTTTTACTTAACTTATTCAATTTACTTAAAACATTAAATTTATAATTGTGCATATTTATATAATAATATATTAAACTATTAATTTATTTATAAAATTATTAAACTAAACTAAATTACTAAACTAAATTACTAAACTAAATTACTAAATTATTAAATTAAATTATTAAACTAAACTAAATTACTAAATTATTAAACTAAACTATTAAACTAAACTATTAAATTATTAAATTATTCTATTTATATAAATTTTATTTTTTTAATATAAAAATAATATAAAAATTATAATAATTATCTAAATTTTTTCATTTGTTCAAAATATCCTTTTTTAGAATTATGAATTGGAATATAATTACTTTCTCCATCTTGTATGACTTTTGTAAATGGAGGATAATATTCATGAATTGAACTAACAAAAACAGTATTTTTATGTGGAAATTCATCATGATAATCATAAAGTTTAGTATTTACATCACTATAGTCTAAATTAATATAATTATTTTTGTCTTCATTTTGATTTTCATTATTTGATTGAGTTATTTGGGTTGGTTGGATTGGTTGGGATAAACTATTTAAACTATTTAAATTTTCTAAGTATTGTTTTTTAAAACAATTACATTTCATATTATTTTTATAGCAATTACATTTTGAATTTTGGTTTAAATCAGTATTGTAATAATAATTTTTAATAAAAAACCACATTAATAAAATTACTATAACTAAAGATAATACTATTAAAAATATAATTAAATTTATTGAACTATTAGACAATTCAAGATGGTTATTAGACAATTCAAGTTGATTATCAATTTTTTCATGCAATTTATTATCCATATCACCATATAATTTGTCTATATCTTTTTTAATTACACTAATATCATTTAATATTAAGTCTGTTTTTTCATTATCTTTGGTATTTGTCTTTGGAGGTAAATTTATATCAAATAATTCTTTTTCATCTGCTAAATTATTTTCTCTTTTCTCATCACTCATTATAACTTTATTATGATTAAGTATATTTAAATATATTTTAGTATATATAAAAAAAATATTATAATTTAATACATTAATATAATTTAGTATAATTAATATGTTAGTATAATTTAGTATGTTAGAATAATCATTATAATTATTATATTAGTATAATTTAGTATATTAGTATAATTTAGTATAATTTAGTATATTAGTATAATTTAGTATATTAGTATAATTTAGTATGTTAGTATATTAGAATAATTAATATGCTAGTATAATTTAGTATGTTAGTATATTAGAATAATTTAGTATAATTATTATAATTTAGTATGTTAGTATATTAGAATAATTTAGTATAATTATTATAATTTAGTATGTTAGTATATTAGAATAATTTAGTATAATTATTATAATTTAGTATATTAGAATAATTAATATGTTAGTATAATTATTATATTAGAATAAGTTATAAAAATATGTAATAGAATATAAAAAATAATTCATTAAAAAAAATAATTATAAAACATCTAAATAAAACATCTAAATAAAACAAATTATAATAAAACTAATTTATTCTTTAATAATATCAGGTCGATCTTCATAATGAAAATAAAAATATTTAATATTTGACTTTGCTATACGCTCTTTTAATTCAGCTCTAATTAATTTAGTTCTAATTAAAGAACATAATTCATCCACATTAATTTTATCTGGAACTTCAGCATTTAATAATTTTGCTACTTTTTTTAAGTCTGATTTACTTTTAGATTTACATACAGAACCCTTTTCAATTAATCTAATGTCTTTATGTTTTTTTATACTATGAACAGGTTTTCTTATTTTAAATCTAGTATGTATGCCTGTTTTTGTTTTTTCATCATAACCAATAATAATGTCATTTTCTATATATTTTTCTTCAGAATATGAATATGTAGCTTCATCACTCCATCCGTAATCAGGTATATATAATTTTGGATAAACACCTATATAATGTCCAATAGGTAAATATTTTGCCAATACTTTATTTATATATTTATTTTTTTTCTTTTTACCATCAAACAAATTATTTACTTCAATCAAAATATCATTATACATCTCTCTAAAATTTTCTGGTATCCAAATATTAGAAGAATTATTTATTGAAGTTTTTAATAAGTTAATAATACCATTTGAATTTAAATCTGAACCTTCTGGAGGACTTATATCTTCATCACTATAAATAGCTTTATTTTTAAATACTTTACGATCTAAATATTTATCTATATTTTCGCCTTTTTTTTCTTTTTGTCTTATCTCGCGCCTACGAATATTTTTTCTTTCTCGTTCTTCTTGTTCATAATCATGCGCTTTTTCATATTTTTCTAATGCTTTTAATTTAATGTCTTTTGCTTTAAAAGGAATAGCATATTTAGTATATCTAGTAAATATTTTTGGTTTGCATGTATAAGCCCATATTACTAATTGTAATAAATCATAATAATACAACATTTTAAAATAAAAATCATGATGGTCTGATTTAATTATTGTTGGACTTGTCCATGCATTAAATATATATTCAATACATTCTTCTAATAATTTAACATGAAATGTAGTTCCATATTCACATATTGCATTTTCCATATTTTCAATACTTATAAATTGCCACTTATCTATAAATATACGTTTTTTGTCATCATAGTCAAAATCTTCTTTTTTATTTTGTATGAAATTGTTTATATTAATGGCAAAATCTTTATTTATATTATCAACTCTAAAAGGAATTTCTATATCTATTTTTGGTTTATGAACATTATTCATAGGTAATAATATATAAAAATTACGCATCTCAAAACTATTTCCTCTATTATCATAAATTGGATATATAATATATTGTTGATTACTATTTGGCAAATTTATAATTTTATCATTTGGATTATAAATTTTGTCTAATATATGTATATTTTGATTTGGTTGATTTTGTTGATTTAAATTTTCTTCTAAATAATTTAATTCAATTGGTTCATTATAATTTGGATCTATATTCCATATTAATTGATTAAGAGCAATTATAAAATTATGTTCATTAAATAATTTAGTATTAATTTCTTTTTCGAATGAAATTGTTTTGTCTATTTTGAATACAGGATTTTTTACAGCTTCAAATAAATCATTATATCTCCATACAGTAGAAATTTCAATAAACAATTGTTTAATTATTGACTTTATAATATTAATTTCTTTTTTATTATAATAAATATTAAACGTATCTAATTTTAATTCATCTAATTTAAATTGTTTATCATATTTTTTTTCAATATTAGGTTCATATGATAAAGGAGCTAATGGGTCCTTTTCTCTTGTCTTGTCTGTATATAAAATAATTTCTTTATTTATAATAGCATCAATAGCATTTTCATGAAAAATTTTTTCTATTTCTTGTATAGTTTTAAATATATTTATTTTGTCTTTATATTTTTCTTCTTCATAACTTAATAATTTTTGTTTTTTATTTTCTTTTTTTAATTCTTTAAAGTCTTTAATATCTGCATAATCAGGTAATGATGAAGTCAAAATCATAAAATTAACTATATTATTTTCTGGCGGCAAACCGATATGACTATTTTTTCTAACTGCTCGTCCTCTAATTTGTATTAATGTTTGTATATTGTCTGGAATACGAGTAATAATCATATTTTGTATTGCTTTAAAATCAACACTTTCTTTAATTACTTTTGAACCTAATAAGATTAAAAAATTATCTCCCCAAACATTATCAATATTATTAAATTTTTCTATTGATTGTTCCATTATAGTTTTATCTAATTCACCATGTGCTAAAACAAATCTAGCAGGTTTAAATTCATGTTCTTTATATTTTTCACTGCCTCCTTCGTGTAATTTATTTTTATTTTCACTTAATGTTTTATTTTCTAATAAATTATCATTTTCTAATAATTTATTATTAAATTTATTATCATTAAAATCATTATCATTAAATTTATTATCATTAAATTTATTATCATTAAATTTATTATCATTAAATTTATTATCATTAAATTTATTATTATTAAAATCTGTAGTTATTTTATCAAATTTAGTATGTAAATTGTTTAAATTATTTAAATTGATTTCTACATTATCTACATAATTTGAATATTTACTAATACTACCAATACCGCCTTGACTTCTTGGAATTGTTTCAAATGGTTGATTTAATTCAATTATTTTTTTTCGATCTTCATTACTATTAGAACCATCATCAGGTAAATATTTTTCTAAATTTTCTAAATCTTCAGCACCACCTTTTTTATTAATTGTATGTTCTTTTTTTGTTTTACCACAAATAACACATATAGTATTATCAGATGGAGCAGTATTTTCATCTAAAAATCCATTTCTTAATAAAATTTCAGCAATAAATAAAACACCAGACATATGAACTACGTTATGATATATACATATTTTACCTTCATGATTTTTTATAATACTATTAATTATATCTAATAATTTTACATATTTATTAGAATATTTTTTAAGATTTTCATAGTTACAAATATCACCAACAATTTTATCATCTACAAAATCTATTTCATATTTATTTTTCCATGATTGAGGCGCCATAGAAATTTGTTTTATTTGTTCTGTTTGATATATACCTATATTTTCATCATTTGGATTTGGCAATGCAAAATCAATTAAATATTGACTATCTTGAGACAATGTTCCTTTATAAATATTACTATATGTTTTATAATGAAATTTACTCATTGGACATCTAATAAATTTTAAATATGGAATTGTAGAAATTTCTTCTCCTAATGATTTTAATGCTGGAAAATATTGTGGATTAGTATCTTTTACATAACTAATTCTACCTCTGCATAATTTACTAATTTTATCTAAGGCGTCTGATTTTAATTCTTTATCATTTTTAAAAAAATCTTCTCTTCTTAAATGGTCAATACCGTATTTTTTTTTAATTTCTTCATTAGGTATTAATAAATTTAAAATATCTATAATTTCTGTAGGTGAATTATTTATAGGGGTCGCACTCATAAACAATGCTTTACATGTTGGTTCTTTATCTAATACAGATTGAATTGCTATACCCCAGTTATTTTTTTCTAAACTATTATATACGTTATGAATTTCATCACAAACAATTAATGAATTTTTAAATTCTAATAATAATTCTTCATTATATTTTATTTCTCCTGATAATAATGCTTTTTTAATTTGGTCTTCATTCATATTAGTTAAGTCTGTTCTTTGTTTAGGAATAAAAATTCTATTTACAAATTCTTTATATCCATAAAATTTAAAATAACCATTTCCTCTTCTATTTGTTAATCTTTTTTTAATTCTCATTATTCTTTCTTTATATATTTCCATATCTTTAATAGATCCTGCTAATGCTATTTTTTTAATTCTTTCTAAATCTGTTTTTTCATCTCGAGATAAAAATCCAAAGTCTGGAAATCTTAATAAATCTGTTTGAAAAACTTTTTTAGAAAATCCAATAATAAATACACTTCCAACTTCTTTATTACCTGACTCAGCTTCTAATCTAAAATTTTCTATAAATTTCATAGAAGCTAATAATGATGCTACTGTTTTACCAATACCAGTGTCCCATAATAAAAGTAATCTTTTATATGGTGTATTAGGATTTATTAATGTTTCTATAAATATTTGATAACTTTGTGGTTTTAATCTAGCTCCATATTTTATACTTTCTTGTAATAAAAATTTTGGTATAAAATTATCTATTTCATTTTTTGTTTCGATATTCCATTTTTTTGTCCAGTAAAATTCTTTTCTTTGAATTATATCTTCAATAACATTAGGATCATCGTTATTTAAATAAGACATAATAATTTTTACTTATATATATTACTTATATATATTACTTATATATTACTTATATATATTTTATATATTTTATATTTACAAATTTTACTTACAAATTACTTATATTATTTTACTTAAAAATTTTATAAATTAGTATATAGATAGAATATAATTAGTATAATTATGTCTTCAAACAGCGATGAAAACAATTTATTAGAAAATAATAAGTTAAATTTATTAGAAAATAATCAGTTAAAAGATAAAATAATAAATCAAAAAAATAATATTATTATAATAAATCAAATAATAATAACATTATTTATAATTTTAGTCATTTATTGGTTTTATAATAATAAAATTGATCATGAAAAAGATGATAAATTATTATTATATATAGCTAATAAACTATAAATTTGTTTGTTTATTTTAGTTTATTTTGTTTTAATTTAATAACCTATATACTTACCAAATTACCAACCTACCAACCTATTAACTAACTAAATATTCTTTGTAAATTATCATTTATAAATAATATTTGTTTTTTATCTAATAAATTAACTAAATATTCAGGTATTTTTTTATAACTATAAAATATTCCATATACTCCATAAACAATAATTAAATTTTTATAAAAATTAATATCTTTTATATCTTTTATATTTCTACAAATGTAAAATAAATATTCATATTCTTTATTTTGACTAGTAATTAAATTCATTGCAAAACATAATAATAAAAGTAGAAATAAATTATCCATATTTTTATTATAATTTTCGTATAAAAAATTTATCATACTTTCATTGTCACATTTTTTATTTTCAATTTCTTCTAATATTTTATCATATTGAAATAAAATATTTATTGTTTCTTGATTTTTATATAATGATATTTTACTTAAAATATTATTTTTAATATATTGTCTATTAAATATAGGAGTAATAATATTATTAATACATAATCTAATTATATTATAAATTTTATATTTTATTAAATTATTATATAGATTTATTTTTTGTTCTAAATTTAATGTTTCACATTTTATTTCTGGTATAAAAATTTCTTCGTCTAATTTATATAATCCACAAAAAGGAAAATCTAATATTTTTTTTTCTAATTCTATTGACTTTAAAATATCATCTATATTTTTATTATTTATTTTATAATTATTAGTTTGATTAATTTGATTAATTTGATTAATTTGAATAGTTTGAATAGTTTGAATAGTTTGATTATAATTATTAGTTTGATTATAATTATCAATATTATTAGTTTGATTAATTTGAATATTATTATTATAATTATTATAAATATTATAATTTTGATTATTATAGCAATAATTTGTTTGATGTCTTAATTCATATTTTAATTTACATAAAAGTAGTTTTTTAATTATATATATACTATAAAAGCATCCAGAATAACTATTTATATAACTTATTCTATTTGTATTATTTATAATAGATTTTGATAAAATTAGTTTTTTTTCCATTTTTATATTTTTATATTTTTATATATTTTATGTTTATTATTATCTTTATTAAATTATAATTTATTATTTTTCACCAGGAAATATAATTTTATTATTCCAATAATCATCTTTACCTTTTATATTATATGTATATCCATCTCTTTCTAGTCTTCCTAAAAAATCACTAGTATTCCAAATTCTACCTTTATATTTTTCATTATTAGTATTTTTTACTCCTTCTAATTCATCATGAAATATAAAAACTTGATCCTCTGATCTTTGTTCTGTTGGATTACTACTATCATCTAATTTTGATGATGCTCCAAAAACATTATTTATCATTTTTTTTATTTTAGAAATTTTTTCTATTGTTTTACTAGTTTTTTCATTATTTAAATTACCTAAATTATTTTTTGGATCTAAATATGGTCCTTCATTTCCATCTCTAAAAGGTCTATCACCATAAAATCCTTCTAAATATTTTTCATTATCAATTATATACAAATCATTAAATATTTCATACAAAAAATGACCTATGATTATTAATACTAATAAAATTATAAAAGCGAAAATTATCATTTTTATATTTTTAAATTATTACTTAATATATTTTTAAATTATTACTTAATATATTTATCTGAATATTTTTATATATTTTTATATTTTATATTTTAAAAAACTAATACATTCGTCACATCCCTGCAAAAAAATATATTTTTTTAAATTTTAGTCATTTTGCAGGGATGTGACGAATGTATTAGTTTATGATGAAATATTTCTTATAAAATTATTAGTAATAAATTATTTCTTATAAAATTATTAGTTATAAATTATTTCTTATAAAATTATTAGTTATAAAATTATTAGTAATTTAAACATAAAAATAATTAAATATGTCATTTCCGTCCCAATTATTGTATGATATAGAAGATAATATTTGTAATGCTAAATATTCAGGAATTGAATTGTCGTTTAATAATTTTTTTATTAAGTCTAAATGTTTTTCTAAAATATATTCATCATCTAAATCTTTAAAAATTATTCTTATTATTTTTTTTGAATTTATATAAATTTTAAATCTTGAATTATTTCCAATAATTTTATATTTATTATCATAATATGTTAATTTTATTTTAACTAAATTAACCATATTTTGTTCATTTTTTTGTTCATATGTATAAGATATATTCCATTCATGATTTTTTTCATCAATTATAAATTCAATATCTTTTATGCTTATAAATTCATTTTTATTAATTATATTTTCATTTGATTTTAATAAAGATTTTAATCTTAATAGTCTTAATTCATAAATATATTTTTTATATAATAAATCTATTTTTTTAATTTTACTAATTAATTTTTCTTCTTCATTTAAATTACTTGTATTGTTTGTATTGTTTGTATTGTTTGTAATATTTATAATTTGTAAATTTTCTAAATTTTCTAAATTATTTATATTATTTATACTATTTATACTATTTATATCATTATTTATACTATTAGTATTATGACTATTATTAGTAGTATTATTTAAATTATTATTTATACTATTTAAATTATTAATTAAATTAATATTATCTACACTATTATCTATACTATTATCTATACTATTAGTATCAATAATTTTATCAATATTATCTTTATTCATATTTTTATCAATTTAACATTTATAAATTATATATAATTTAAAATTGAAAAATTTATATAAGATATATTTTTATAATTATATACAATATAAATTTAATTTAAACTAAATTAATTTAAACTAACTTAAACTAAATGATTATAACTAAAAATTTTCAAACAACAATAGACTTAGATAATAGTAATGATATATATAATATAAATAAAGATAAAATTATTTTAGATAAACTTAATGAAAGATACAAAAATATATGTTTTCAATCAGCATTAATTTTAGAAATTGTTAAAATTATTAGAACATCATCGATTAGAATGTTAGATAATAAAATGGATGGAGGCGCTAGTATTGATATTATGTTTGAAGCTAAATGTTTAATTTTAAATATTAGTGAAGTTTTATGTGGTGTTCAAATATTTAAAATTACTAATAATATGATTACAGCTAATCATGAAAATGTATCTATAATTATAAAAAAAAATAATAATAAAATTAATAAAGTTTTACAAGTTGGACAAAATATTCCTGTTATTATTTTAGGAATTAAATATAATATTGGTAATAATAAAATTTCAGCATCTGCATATCCATTATCACCTGAATTATTAATTCATGAAAGTATATATTTTAATATTACAGAAAAAATTAATGAAGGAGAAAAAGAAAAATTATACCTAATTATTAATAATATAAATGAAATAAAAAATGAAATAAAAACTTATGATAAACAAATAATTTCATTATTTGAAACATTATTATATCCATATAAAAAGAAAATAGATATTAATAAAAAATATAACAAAAAATATAATGAAATATCATTATTAAATGTAGAAAAATTATTAGAATTAAATTCAGGATATATATTTTATTCTTCTGAATATGATAAAGTTGAAGAAAAATTATTGTATATAAATCAAGAATACGAAGAAAAAACAAATGAAAATAATATTGTATATAATAAAGCATTTAATGTAATTTCATATATTTTAAATGATTATTTATATTATTTATTAAGCTTAAAGGAATTAATAAAAGAATATAATAGTATAGAAAAAATAAAAACTATAAGTAATTATTGGAAAATTTATAATGAAAATAAAATTTTATAAAAAATAATTAATTTTATTATAAAAACTTATAATATAAAAATATTTATAGATAAAAAATATAAAATGTCAAAATCAAATACATTAATTAATTATATAAATTATATAGATAAATATGTAGATGAACTATTATTAGATGAAAAATTATATATATATAAAATGATAATGGAATATTCAATAAATGATAATTTAATAATTGAAAAAGGTGCAGGTATAGAAATTAAATTTAAACATTTATCACCAGAATTAATAACAAATATATATAATTTTATAAAATTTAAAATTTTAAATAAACAAAATGAAACAAAAAATATAGAAATATAATTTAGTTTGTTTTATTTATAAAATTATTTTTTTAAATATATATGTGATATATTATATATAATTTATAATATAAATAAAATATGGATAATGATTTTGAATATGGTGGTGGTTATGAAACTTTTAAAATAGGCGGATTGAAAATTGAAGAAGTAGATAATAATGGCAACTCTATTAGTAATGATAAAAATGAAAATAATGAAAATGATAAAAATCAAATTAAATCTATGAGTATGCAATATCATTTAGAAAAAATTAATGATGAAATTAAAGGAGATGTAGAATTTAAGGAAAATGATAAAACAACTTATAAAAATAATTTTTCTGATATAAATGAATTAGAAACAATAGAACAAGAAATGAAGAAATATAGTGAAAAATTTAAGACATTTTTTACTAATATTAATTTATTTAATCAAAAAGCGATAAAAGATGGTTCTAAAATAGAAAAAATTTTCGGTGGAGCAAAAAAATCAACTAAATCGACTAAATCAAATCATTCTAATAAGAAAAATAATACAACTAAATCAAATAATATATTTGGTGATCCTGAAATAGATGGAGAAAATGTTTTAGACAATGATAATAATTTAGACAATGAAAATAATTTAGACAATGAAAATAATTTAGACAATGAAAATAATTTAGACAAATCAAATAATATATTTGGAGATCCTGAAATAGAAGGAGAAAGTGAAATAGATGAAGAATTAAATAATACATGGGAAACTAAATCTAATAAATCTAATCATTCAACTAAATCTAATCATTCAACTAAATCTAATCATTCAACTAAATCTAATCATTCAACTAAATCTAATCATTCAACTAAATCTAATCATTCAACTAAATCTAATCATTCAACTAATTCAACTAAATCTAATCATTCAAATAAATCAAATAACAAAATATTTGGTAAAACTAATATTTTAAATAAAGAAAATACTGATTTAAGTAATGATGATAATGATTTAAGTGATAAAGATAGTAATTTAAGTAATGATGGAAGTGAAACAGATGATAGTATGTTTGGAGGAGCACTGATTAATTTTGAAATATAAAGTTAATTTTGAAATATAATTATTGTATTTTTATATTTTTTTTAAATATATAAAAATTATTACATAATAAATATAATATTTAAATTAAGTATAAAAAAATGAGTTCAAAGAAAAATAAAAAGCAACAAAAAAATCAAAAGAAAACAAATGAATTAAGTTTAGAAAATAAAACAAATCAATTAAATCAATTAAATGATCAAGACCATAATATAGAAAAAATAATTGACGAAAATATTAAAAAAGCATTAAAAGTTTGGGAAGACCTTAAAAAAATTGTTAATGAAACACCTGAATATAAAGAATGGGAAGATAAAAAGAAAATATCATATTTTAGAGACACATTAAAACATAAAGAATTTATGGATAATTATCCTGTCACGGCAAGATATATGATTTGTGTTGGACATTTTACAGTCAAAGCATTTAAAAAATTTTTAAATAAATTATACACTATTAAATTAGACCCTATAAAAAGATTAGAAAAGGGATATACAGAAGACCAATGGTTAAGAAGACAAGCTGACTATGTTAGATATTTATGGGAAGACTATCAAAAAGGACATTATAATATACAACATGCACAAATGATATGGCAAGATGCTTATCAAAAATTAAGAGGAGAAATGGATGATTTTAGAGATAAACATAAGGAAATTGAAAAAAATATCGGTGAAGAAAAGAAAACGTATAAAATTGAAAATGCAAAAGAATTAATACATAGAATTAGAAATACAGAGCAAAAATTATCTGATGAAGACACTTTAAAATTAATAGAAATACTTAAAAAAGCAAAAGAAACTAAAGAAGAACCAGAACAAAAAGAAATTATTGATCCATCAACAGGAATTAAAACAATTATTAAGTCACAACCTATTTATTATGATCAAAATACTGGTGAATATATGCAACCTGTATATAATAATGAAAGTGAAAATAAAAATTAAACAAAATCAAAATTTAAAAGTGAATTTTTTTTTAATTATACATAATAAATACAAAATATAGTTTAATATACAAATAATACAATTAATACAAATTAATACAAATATTACAAATTAATACAAATATTACAAATTAAATAAAATTAATATAAATTACAAAATATAATCAAACTAATAAAAATATATTTCATGGATTTCACAATAGAAACATTCATTGATAAAATCAATGAATTAAAATCAAATGAAAATAATAATATTGAATTAGAATTATTATATTTAATTGATAGTAGAAATGAAAATAAACAAAAAATATTAGAAAATAATGAATATAAAAAATATAATTTATCTCAAACAATAGATATTTCAAAACAATTAATTAAAAAGTATAATAAAAATACTAAATTAGAATTTACGATAAATTTTATAACAAATGATAATAAAATTAGAAATGTTCCTTATATAAATGGAATACAGGATAAAAATAATATTTTATTTTACAAAAAAGAAAAACTTATTAATAATATGTTTTTCATTAGTGAAAATAATTTACCATCATATAAATTAAAAATTTCTAATGAAAAAAAAATACCAGAATTTGAAATTAAAGAATGCACATTCGCGAGAATAAAATTAAGACATTCATCTTTAATTGAAAACTGGAGATTAGATATTACATTAATAAAAAATATTTATAATTTATCTAATATTGAAGATATTAAAATTAAAAAAAATAAAATGTTTGATAATTTTTCTAATAAATTAGACAATAAATTCATTGAAAATAAATTAGACAACAAATTCATTGAAAATGCTCCATGGGAGTATTCTGATAAAATAGAAATTGAATTAGAATATATTAGTAATTTAAATAAATTTAGTATGAAAGATTTTTTAGTTGCCGAAAAAATATGGACTGATATAAATTTATTTAATGATGAAAATATAAATTTAGACAAGATAGACAAAATAGACAAATCAAATAATAATTATCAATCAACAATATATAAAATAGCTAAAATTTTAATTCCTAAAAAAGCTGATTTATATAAACAAAAATATGGATTAAAAAAATTAAATAGTCAAGTTATTGATATAGATAAAAATACATTCTTAAATAAAATACTTCCAAATATAGATAATTATTATCTTACTGATAAAGTCGATGGTGAAAGAACAATTATATTAATAGAAAATAATAAATTATATGCTGTTTCAAGTGAATTAAAAATTATTAATTTAGACAATTTAGATAATTTAGATAATTTAAACAATTTAGATAATTTAAACAATTTAGACAATACATTATTAACAAACAATTCAAACAATTCAAATAATTCAAATAATACAAACAATTCAAACAATTCAAATAATTCAAATAACATAATTATAGATACAGAATTTTATGATGGTAAATATTATATTTTTGATGTATTAAAATACAATGATGAATTATTAATTTATAAACCCTTTAAAGATAGATTAAAATACTTTGATAAAATAAAATCAATTGACTATTTAAAAAATATTATTGAATATAAACCTTTTATTAAATTAACAAAAAAATATTATGAAGAATTTAAAAATTTATATGAACAAAAAAAAGATTATGAAACAGATGGATTTATTATAAATCCAGAAAACGAAAAATATTTTGAAATGTTAGTATATAAAATTAAACCTATAGAAAAAGCAACTATAGATTTTCTTATAATACCATGCCCAGAAAAATTATATGGAATTAAACCATATATAAGAAATAAATCTACAAAATTATATTGTTTATTATGTGGTATAAGTAATGGAGTTTCAAAAAATTTATTTTTAAAATGTAATGAATTAATAAATGATGAAGTTAAAAAAAATATTAATAATATTAATTATTCTAATTATTTTCCTATTCAATTTGAAACTAGTGATTATGCATATCCTTATTTATTTTGGAGTGATGAAAATTTAGATTATAAAATAGGCGAATTTAGACTTGATTTAACTTTGATAAATTTGACAACTAATAAAAATTTTGTAACAGAAATAAATAATTATATAAATAGTCAAAAAAATATTTGGCAATTAATTAAAATTAGAACAGATAGAGATATAGAATTAAAAAGAGGAAATTATTTTGGTAATAATTTTAAAACTGCCGACATGATTTGGCAAAATTATCAAAACCCATTATTAATAAAAGAATTAATTAAACCGCTTGCATACGAAATATATTTTAATTTTGATAAAAATCAATCAAGTGAATATAAAGCTTCAAGATCTTTTAATAGTTATGTTAAATCTCAAATATTCGAAAATATAAATAATGCATTATGGTGTTTAGATATTGCATCTGGTAATGGTCAAGACTTATTTAGATATAATAAGTCAGGCGTTAAAAATTTATTAAATCTTGAAATAGACAAAACAGCATTACAAGAATTAAATTTTAGAAAACATGAATTTAGCAATAATATAAATAATAAACCAATGAATATAAAAACATTACAAATAGATTTAAATGAAAATTATAAAACTAATTTAAATTATATAGAAAATACTAGATTTAAATTTCCAACAGAAGGATTTAATTTTATTATTTGTAATTTTGCATTTCATTATTTAATAAAAAATAAAAAAAATATACAAAATATTATAAAATTTATTTCATCATTATTAAAAGTAAAAGGTAAATTTATAATGACTGCTTTTGATGGTAAAAAGATTTTTGAATTATTAAGTAAAAATAATGGTATATGGGAACAAGATCATTATTTAATCAAATTTAAAGAAGAATATAAAAGCTTAGAAGATTATGGACAAATAATATCTTTAAAACTGCCTTTTAGTAAAAATAAAATGTATGATGAATATTTAATTAATATGGAATATTTAAAAGATGAATTTAAGAAAAATAATTTAATAATGGATATTAATAGCAGTTTTTCTGATTATTTTTCTAATTATTTAAAACATAGTAATAATAAATTATCAAATAGTGATAAAGTATTTACTTCGTTATATCATTATTATAGTTTTTATAAAAATGAGTAAGTTGGTAGTTTGAATTAGTTTATATTAGTTTAGATTAATTATAATATTTTATAATAGTTTAATTTTGTTAAAACAAGTTATTTAAGTTAAACAAGTTAATTAAATTAAACAAGTTAATTAAATTAAACAAGTTAATTAAGTTAATAAATAATAATATAATTAATTAATTTTTTTTAATATAAATAAATAATTAATTAATTTATATAAATTATTTAAAATTATTTAAAATTATTTAAACTAATCTAAATAATTAAAATGAATTTTATTAAGCATATAAAAAATAATAACCTTAAATTAGAAGAAGATGTTGAAGAAAATGAAGAGGAAAATAGTGAATTGAGTGAAGAAAATGAAGAGGAAAATAGTGAATTGAGCGAAGAGGAAGAAGAAGAGGAAAAAAAGATTGAAGAAAATAAAATAGATGAACCTTTTGATGTTGATTATAATAATAGTTCTAAAATTTATGAAAATATAACAAATATATTAGTAAATAAAAAAAATAAAGAAGTTAATGAAAAACTAAGTAAAAAAAATAAAAAAACAATCCAACAAAATCAAATAGACCAATTAAATGATAATACAATTAAAAAAGGACCAGGCAGACCAAGAAAAACACCAAAAAAAGAACCTTCACAAAGAAAAGGTATTGCGCTTAATCCTTTTAGTAATGATCATCATATTGAATTTTTATATGATCAACCTATTATTTTTAAAAAGATTTCACAATTTTTTAAATTAATGGCATCACAAACATTACAAATATTATTTAGAAAAAATGAAATTATAATGTATTCGCCTGACCATCATCAAAAAAGTAAAATTAGAGTTAAAATAGATACAACAAAATTAAATCATTATTATATAAAAGAAAATACTGATATTGGTATATTAACAAAATATTTAGAATTATTATTTAATAAAGTTGATAAAGATTATTCTGACTTATTAATTTTGTCTAATTTAGGTGATACACAAAAAACATTAAATTTAGTTTTTAATAATGAAATTCAAGTTAATGAAAATCATACTATAGATTTGATAGGTATATATAATAAAATGGAAAATGAAAATGAATTTATTGATGAAAATTATACAATAAAATTGGATTTGCCTGGAAAATATTTTAAAAAAATTATCAACGATATTAAATTTATGAGTAATGAATTAAGTATTTATCAAAATACAGTAGATAGTCCATTAGTCATGGGTTATATAAATTCAGATAGAAAAATTAGATCTGAACATTTTATTAAAAATAATGCAAAAATAAAATTAAAATCATATTTGCCTGAAAATAAATCTTTTAGAGCTAATTTAAAAATTGATTATATAAAACCAATTAGTTCATCACAATTAAGTGAAAATATTCAATGGTTTATTGATGAAAATAAAGGTTCTATGATAAAAGCTATAATTGATAATGGAACAATAGAAATAAAAATTATAACTGAAATAATCGATGAACGAAATGAAACATTAGAAGATTAATTTTGATTATATTTTTATAAACAATTCATATTAAAATATATTTTTATAAAGTTAATAAATTTATAAATAGTATATATTAGTATGAATTAGTATAAATTTACAAAAAATTAATAATAAACAAATTATAAACTGACAATAAACAAATTATTAATTAAAAAATATTTTTATATTTTCTATTTTTTTAGTTAGTTGAAAATATGATTTTATATGTAAATATTTTTTTCCATATTAATTATAAAATAATTTAGTATATTTTTATATTTAAGTTAATAATTGTTAATATATATAAAAATTTATAAGTTATTATAAGTTATATATAAAAAATTATAAGTTATTATAAATTATATATAAAAAATTATAAGTTATTATAAATTATATATAAAAATTATAAAATATGTCTGAAATAAATAATCAATGTTTAGAAAATGAATTAAAAGATAATACAATAAATGAAATTATTTATATGGTTGATGAATTAAATGAATTGAAAGAAGATAACAAATTGAAAGATGAAAATAATGAAACAGAAGAAAACAAAATGGAAGACGAAGATGAAGATAATGAATGTCCATATTTAGATGGAAATATTAATATTAATTCATTACAAAATTTAATTCAAACTACAATTACACAAGACTTTAGAAAAATTATTCCTGACAAAGTAAAACATTTAAGCACAATTTTGACTATTTATAAATTTATTTTTACTGGATTGAGTTTTTATAATAATATGGATAATATTGAAACAAAAGATATGGATGTTAGACAATTAGATTTTACAAGATTATTTAGTGAAAAGAAAAAAAATTTAACCAGAAATATTAATAGTTATAAAGTTCAACAAAAAAAAATTATGGCATATAAAAAATTACTTGATTTATGTTTTTCTTATTTTATTTGGTTAATTGATAGTAGTGCTCCATTTTTACAATATACAAGTAACAGAATGAAATATATATTAATTACTAATACAATTCAATTAAATAAATATACATCAGAAATTATTACTAATTTAATAGGAAAAATTATAGAATTTTTTAGTCTTTCTTATGAAAATAAATTTATAAATGAATTAGTTAAATATAATTCAGTTTATTTATCATTTGAATTTAGTTTAGACGAAGTTGTATTAAAGATGAATAATGAATTAAATAATATTACAAAAAATTTAATTAATAATATAATTACTTTAGATAATGAAATTATGAAATTAAATTATGAAATTAAATTATGAAATTAAATGAATAGATTGGTTAAAGTTTGTTAAATTATAAAATTGATTTTTTTGTTAGATATAAATAAGTATAATTTAAATAAGTATAATTTAAAAATATCTTATTATAAATGTCTGAAAATATTGAAGAAAAAAAAATAAAAAAAATAAAAACAATAAAACAATAAAACAATACAAATTATAGATGGTTATTAATAAAAAATTGAAAAAAAAATACTTAAATTATTAAACATTATATTATTCTAATTATTCTATTTTACAAAAATGGGTTCTCGAAATATCGCTAATTTTTCAGTTGTTGAAACAAAAAATTCATTTCAAGATCATGATTGTTATTATGGTAATATTTCATCTCTTTGTGGTATAACTACTTGTTGTGGAAGGTTCTTTTGCACTGGTTGTGAAACAAGTTTTATGTGCCATGATGGGGTGTTGTCTTGCTGTAATAGTTGTCGTATAGATTTTTCTAGTGGCAATGGAGAAGAATATAATGCTGATGAAGAATATAATCAGGATAGTTAAAAGCTATTTTGGTTGTGTTTTAGTCGGGGTAAGTATGTAGGAAGTGTTTTACAGCGCGGAAGTGTTTTGCTGTTACATATTTATTTTTTGTTTTTTTTTGGTTATAATTAAGTTATAATATTATTCATATGATTTTTTATTATTATAATTATTTTCATAATAATTTTTATATAAAATGTAAATTAATATAAAAATTATTATGAAAATAATTATAAAAGAATTATTAATTTGAAAACCACCTCCATATTTATTTATTTTTTCACTTGCACATGTAAGTTCATAATGTTGATCTTCTTTATAATGTAAATCTTTTGGATCTATATAGTCAAGCTCATCATCAGAAACTTCATCATTATTTAAATTATTATTTGACATAATATATTTTTATATTTGAAATAATATATTAATAATAATATTTTTATATTTGAAATAATATATATTATGTCAAATAATAATTTAAATAATAAACGTTCAAATGATACATTTGAAATATTTAAACACTTAAATAATGTTTTTATGATAGATAAAAAAATATTATGTGATTTTGATGAAGAAAAAAATTATAATTTCTTTTTTCCAAAAATAATAAATCCAGAAACACCTCTTGTAATATCACCATGTGATAGTTCATCACAAACAGAAAATTTTTTAGAGTATCTTGCACAAAATAAAGTTAAAATTTCAAAAAACAAAATTAGCATTGAAAATGCAAGAAAATTAATAAATCCTATTAAATTTAGTTTAAAATTAAAAGGTTCTGATAATTTTGATAAAATTCAAATTGAAAATATATATAATACTGCTATAAGTAAAGAAAAATCATTATCTGAAAATTATTTTGTTGTTTATCATGCTACAACAGCAGCATCTATTTTTTTAAATATCGTATCTACTATACTTTATAATCAAGAACATAATACAGAAATGAATACTATATTATTGAGAACAAAAACAGCATCATTTAAATTTGGAAATAATTATATGAAAGACGCAAATAATGTAAATGATTATCTAACATATCATATTCAAAATAATATAGAAACAATATCATTCTCTGATAAACTTAATCAAAATATTAATTTAAAACCAAATGATTTAACAAATAATAGTAGAAATAAATATAGAAATAAATGTTGTATAGATTGGTTTTCATTTTATAAAAGCATGGCATTATCTGTAAATTTAAGTTTGTTAGGTGGTAATTATAAAGAGGGTGAAAATACATTATCATATTTTTTAAATATAAAAAATTCACATACTAGTCCAGATTTTTTAATTGATTTATGCGTCAAAAATGTTCAAGAACATTTCAATAAATATTCAATGGATGATTATGATCGTAAAGTATTTAATGATAAATGTGAAAATTATATTAAACTTTTATATAAATACATTTTTCAAAATACTAATAATGAATTTTTAAATAATCCAGCTGTTTTATTACAAATTTTTATTAAAAAAGAAATTACAGATAAAATTCTTAAAATATCAACACCATGTGGAAATTTATTTAATATTAGAGCTAGTGATTTATTAAAAGCACTGCAAGAAAATAAATATGATGAAATGACACGATATTTAAAAGATAATTATGAAAATATATCTTTAATACCATCATTAAAAAATAATACAAAAAAAAGAATTGATAACATAATACATGAAAATAATTTAATAAACTTACAAGGTAGATTTATAGGAGCTGATATAGATACTTTAAATACTAAAGGAAATTCAATAGTAAATATAATAAATTTTAATAATACAGATCCTTCTACTATGATAAATTATATTTATAATGTTCTTTATTCATTAGAAATGCTAGCCAATAAAATATCTAAAAGTGAAAACAAAAATGATGAATGTATTATAATGTAAATTATTTATAAAAATTTATTAAATAAAAATTAAATAAAAATTAAACATAAATAAACATAAATAAACATAATTAAACATAAATAAACATAATTAAACATAAATATATGAATTCATATATCCAAACAAATAATTAAAATTATCATCTCTTTTAATAGTGTTAAAACTATTATCGCTATAGAATAATTTATTATATGTTTGATTAATATAATATGGTATTATATTTGCATCCATTAATAGTTCTTGAACAAATATTTCGCCATTTTTAACATAATTAATTTCATAAAACTTATTAATACTAACTATTAATCTTTGTAATTGATTTTGATCTAACATTGTATTACGTTTTTTTATTTTTTTATTTTGTAAAAATGATTTATTTACTGGAAATAAATATAATTTTTTTCCATCTGTTCCAAAGAATAATAATATTTTATTTTTTGGATTAATTCCATATGATTTAAAACAATTATCAAAATTTTTATTATAACCATAATTAACATCATTATTATATAAAATATCTTTATTCACGTAATTATCATAATATGGATTATATTCTATTAATAAACCGTATAATTGATTATTTAATTGATTATTTAATTGATTATTTAATTGATCATCATATACTATATCTCCAGATGATAAACCTAATGTTTTACTATAAAAATCTTCTTCATTAAATGTAACCATTTTTTTACCATCTAAACTATTATCTAATAATTTACCATCTAAACTATTATCTAATAATTTACCATCTAAACTATTATCTAATAATTTACCATCTAAACTATTATCTAACCCCTCTTTAGATTTTTTATAAATAAAATAAATGAATAATAATATTATAATTATTAATAATCCATGCATTTTTAATTTTATAGTATGATTATATTTTATTATAAATTATTTTCTTATTTTTTATTAATTTTATTATTTTAATTATTTATGGTATTTAATAAAAAAATGAAAAAATAATAGTTAAAATATTCTTTTACAAATTAAAATAATTATAAATTAACTATTTTCAATAATTAAAATGTCTATTCAACAATATTTCGTATCCGCTGAAGCTCATTGTCATGAAAATTCATTAGCATACTATTGTCATATGTGTAATATAATCATTTGCTCACACTGTGCAAATGCAAATATGTCTCATGATTGGTCTCATACTTGTGTTCATGATGGTATTACATATAAATTTGAAATTGATAATGATTTTGATAATGATTTTGATGATGATGATGATTTTGATGATGAAGAAGAAAGTGATGATGATCAAGATTATCATTTGGATAATATTGCTTCTGGTGGTCGTGTTGATAATGGTCCTCATTTCATGTCGTTTTCAGATCGAAACATTTAATTTGTAAAAAAAATATTTTTATTGATTTCATATGATTGTATATATTGTATATATTGCAGTTATTTTATTCTTGTTTTACTCTTTTATTCTATTTATCCTTTATAAATTCCACAAAAAATTTAAAAAAGAAATAAAAATACATATAAAATAGAAAAGTAAATAAAAAATAAAAAATATGAAATCAATAAAAATATTTTTTTGTTTTTTTGACAATTACAAAAAAATTGATTTTGCTAACATTTAGATAAGCTTATTAACTTAAGCAACCGCTTTCGCCTTCTTTTGTCTTTCTAAAAATCTTCAAAATTTGCATAAAATGTCTCAACTTTATCATAATATTAACGAATTAGCTTTTAGTTGTAATTGTAATGTTAATTCACTATATTTTTATTGCACTACTTGTAATAGACATATTTGCTCACATTGTTCTAACAACGGTTTGGGTCTTCCGGCTCATAACAATCGTTATTATCATACATGTAGTAATATAATCTATTATTTGTATCAATTTGGTGAAGATGCTAGTTTAGATGAAGAATTTTTTCAAAATGATGATGAAGATTTTCAAAATTTTAAATCTTCAAAGCAAGATATATTTGAAAATAACAAATAAATTTTGCGAAAATATTTTTATTGATTTCATATGATTGTATATATTGTATATATTGTATATATTGTATATATATTGTATATATTGTATATATATTGTATATATTGTATATATTGTATATATATTGTATATATTGTATATATATTGCAGTTATTTTATTCTTGTTTTACTCTTTTATTCTATTTATCCTTTATAAATTCCACAAAAAATTTAAAAAAGAAATAAAAATATATAAAATAGAAAAGTAAATAAAAAATAAAAAAATATGAAATCAATAAAAATATTTTTTTTGTTTTTTTGGCAATTATAAAAAAAATGAAAAAAAAAATAGTATAATTACATTACGCACTATTTTCAAATCTATCTTTCAACTTTCACAAAATGAACGTTCATCAAATTAGACAAGAAGAACTTATCAATAGTCTCAATCAACATCTTTGCGATGATGTTTTAAACATTATTTGTGATTATGCTGCTCCTCGTTTATCATTTGAACAAAGACGATATCGTCAGACAAGAGAAGCATATCACAGATTTAGTTTAAGATATCAAGCAAGATTTGAAGCTGCAGACATGGAAGATCTCGAAGATTATATGGATTATGGTGAAGACGATAGTTTTCACAGTAATAGAGTTTATGAAGAAATTCATGATAAATTCTACGAAATTAACCATAATTTTGAAAGATCTCATAGAACTTGCAACTGGTTCATTGATACATCGAGATAGCGCGCAATAAGAAAATATTTTTATTGATTTCATATGATTGTATATGTATTTTAGTATGTGTATTTTATTATACATTTATTTTAATCCTTATAATCCTTTTATTCTTGTTTTACTCTTTTATTCTATTTATCCTTTATAAATTCCACAAAAAATTTAAAAAAGAAATAAAAATATATAAAATAGAAAAGTAAATAAAAAATAAAAAAATATGAAATCAATAAAAATATTTTTTTGTTTTTTTGACAATTTATAATTTTATAAAATTATTATAAAATTATTTAACGAACTTTTTTAAATCACCACAAGATCTATCCCCTTCATATGTTTTTATTTTTATATCGTCAAGTAATAAAATATTTGGCACTGTTTTTAAACCATACTGTTGCATTAATTCTTTTCCTTCATCTGTATCAGTATCAATTTCATATATTGAAATAAATGGATTAGTATATTGAGAATTTTTAAATTTATCCCATTCAGGTTTTGATGAAACACAATATGGACATGTATCTCTATAAAATCTAATTAATTTGACTTTAAAGTATAATATAGAAATTATAATTAATAGTATTATAATTATTAAACTAATTAAAACTTTTTTCATATTTATATTATATTTTATGTTTTATTTTTTATAATAATTTATAATAATTTATAATAATTAGATATTTGGATAATTGGATAATTTATAATAATTTAAAATAAATAAATGACTATTAATAAAAATTTGAAATTATAATTGTATAAAATATAAAAACTAAACATATTTTAATAACATGTCAAACAATTCTTTCTCTCGTTGTATCAAATTTCTAAATTACTATTTAAATGCTACTGCAAATAGAATGGATGATTATGTTGCTACAATTGAATTTTATGATATATTAGAAAAATTTGAGAAATCTGTTATTGGAGCATTTTCAGATCATGAAATGACTTATCTTACAAAAGATATTTCTAAGTTTAACAGAACTCCAGCATGGTTTATCAACTTTGATGAACCACCTTAACAATTATATTGTTAAGAAAAATATTTTATTAATTTTCGTTGAAACATTAATCCTTTTTATTTATTCCTTTTATTTAATCCTTTTAATCTTTTAATTATAAAAAACTTAAAAAAAAAATAAAAATAATAAACGAAAATTAATAAATATTTTTTTTTATTTTTTAATCAAATTAATCAAATTAATCAAATTAATCAAATTAATCAAATTAATCAAATTAATCAAATTAGTCAAATTAATCAAATTAATCAAATTAATCAAATTAATCAAATTAATCAAATTAATCAAATTAATCAAATTAATCAAATTAATCAAATTAGTCAAATTAATCAAATTAGTCAAATTAATCAAATTAGTCAAACTAAGTATAACCACTTAATAAAATATGATTAGGATCGATAGCTATTCCTAATAATATATTTCCAAATGCTTCAGTAGTTATATTATCAGGATATGTTTTTTCTAATGCACTAATATTTATATAATAACGTGTTCCTGTTCTAAGTGGTATATGAGATTTATAAACTTGACCTCGTAAAATTAATCTTTTTTGTATATCTACAATTCCAATATAGTCTTTAATATTCTTAGTTATATCCATAATTCCGCTAAACATTTTATTATCTTCAATCCACGTTAAAATAACAAATTGTTTATTAATACTATTAATTGTATTATTTCTCAAGGTCATATTTCTTAATCTATTTGAAATTTGTGTTCTAGTAATTAAAGGAACATTTTGCGTATTATATAATTCTAGTCTTCTATTATAATCATTTAAATATGGTGAATATTCAATCCAATTTTGATTTTTCATTTTTTTCATATCTATATTAGAAACAAAATTTGTGCATATATTAGCATATATATCAAATATATTGTTTTCTAGTGTTACATATAAATAATTTAATTTATTTAAACGATTAATATAACAAATTACATATCTTTTTATCATAGGATTATAAAATATTTCTAAAACATTACTAATTTGATAAATATCTCTTTTATTTATTAATTTTATATTTGTATCGAAAATTTCAGCTAAACAAATATATGTAGTGCCTATTAAATTTTCAGCTATATAAACAAGAGTAGATCTTGAAATATCAAATGTAACATTAATAATTTTAGTAGCATCATTATCAACAAATACTTCACCAAAAATAGGATAATGAATTATTATTTTTTTATTTCCAGCTATTACTAATAATGACGTCATTAATTGAGAAATTTTGATGTTAATATCTTCTGTATCTGTTAGATTAAATAATATTCTATTATGAATTTCATTAATATTACTATTATTTTGTAAATTGCTATTTTGTAAATTACTGTTTTGTAAATTATTTTCAATAAAATTATAAACACTAATTTTTATATCATTTTGTTCTTGATAAAAAAACATTAAATGATTACTTACTTCATCATATATACAATTAAAATTTGTCGTATTTTTATTAATAATAATTTCATTTATATGCAATATTTCACCAATTGTTTTAATTATAAAACAAGATGGATAAATTTGAATATCAAATTTAATAAAAATTACAAAAATAGTTGAAGTAATTTTAGCTCCAGCACATAATAATATTTTCATATTTAATTTTAATTGTCTAACAAAACTACCATAAAATAATTTACAATCTTCATTACACATAAAAGATAAATTGCTTTCTTCATTATAATATTTATACATAATATTTGTTCCTAATTCTATTGGACATAAAATATTATAACTAACTAATTTCTTAACTTTCTCTTCATATTGATCTGCACAAATTATATCACCAGGATTACAATCGTTTAATATTTGAGTATCATTTAAATCTATTAAATTAATTTCATTATTATTAGTTTTCCACATTAATCCATCGCTGTCAGATTTTTTATATAATATTCCCTGTTTTTCTGATATATTAATATTATTAAATGATTTTTCATTTATTACAACAGGATTAATTATTTCTGTATAATCTTCATTAAATTTAATATTATCTTCTCCATTTACAACAAATGAAATAGTATCTTTTTCCATATAAAATCCTGACTCTGTATTTTTAAAAACAAATGCAGGTTGTGATTTACTGCCTCCAGTATCTATTGCAGTAGCATTTGTATAAATTACTGGCACTTTTGGCGCATTATTAATTTTTCCTTCGTTCATTTTGTTTGAGTTGTTTTAATTATTTGATTTGTTTTATTTGTTTGAGTTGTTTTAATTATTTGATTTGTTTGAGTTGTTTTAATTATTTGATTTGTTTTAATTGTTTGATTTGTTTTATTTGTTTTAATTATTTTAATTGTTTGATTTGGTTTAATTGTTTTAATTATTTGATTTGTTTGATTTGTTTGAGTTGTTTTAATTAAGTTAATTAAAATATTTAACTTATTTAACTTACTATATATTTTACTATTATTTATATATAATTTACTATTTAATTTATATATAAAATTAAACAAAAAAACAAAAAATATATATAGTGAATAGATTTATTAGTTTTATTAATTTTAATATTTTTATTAATTTTATTAGTTTTATTAATTTTAATATTTTTACTATTTACTATTTACTATTTACTATTTACTATTTACTATTTACTATTTACTATATATATTTATAACTATATATTTAATTTTCAATGTTCATATTTTCCATTAATTCATCTATTTCACCATCATCTTCATCATCACTACTTTCTTCATCTTCATCACTAGATAAATTTGGCAATCCATAATGTTCAATATTATTTGTATCTTTCCAATAAACTAAATAATTTACATTATTACAATAATGAATACCTATATTTTGTAATAAATTAGAACAATTTGAACATACAAATTTATTACATGTAGGACAATGAAATGATAAAGAATTAATATCACAATTATGCATATGTGCTAATATTGGTTGAATATATACACAATCCATTTTATAATTTGTATAATTTATATAATTTATATAATTTGTTTGTTTTTATAATATATAATTATAATTATTCAATTTTTTTTGTTATTATTTATATTATCATATTATCATATTATTTATATTATTTATATTATTTATATTATCGTATTATTTATATTATATTAACAAATATTAACAAATATTAACAAATATTAACAAATTATTAACATATTATAATTTATAAAAAACAAAAAAAACAAAAAAACACGTAGCATCCAACTAGGACCAGCACAAACACTACTACGCATCTTATAAAATAACAGAAACAACACATTAGTTTTTATTTTCATTTTTACTTTTTATTAACACAACACAAATTTTTATTTTGTTTTATATTTTTTTAAAGCACAAACAATCACAAGAACAAACACACTACTCCCACCAACTTATCTCTCCCTCACCTCTTCCATATGTATCTTAAGTGGAAGATAAGCATGACAACAATCATTCGAACATAAAGCAGTTTGAATGTTATCTAATGGTTTCATTCCTAATTTCCACAATGAACCAATATTACATTCAAAACATTGAACTCTAAGACCATGATCTGTTCCAGGTTTTTTGATGAATTGCTCACCCACCAAAATACTATCGTCACAATTTAACATAGTTATAGGAACATAACCACAATTAGCAGCAATAGTCTCACGTTGATTAATCAAAGCAATTTGATTAATTGAAGCACGTTGAATTTGAGCAGACATTGAGATAATTATTGTTGAATATTAATAACTAAATTATTATTTATTCAATTTTTTTATAATTACTGTGTTTTAATAGTTTGATATTTTAACTTAGTAACTTATTATTATTTTAACTTATTAACTTACTAACTTACTAATATTTTAACTTATTAACTAACTTATTAACTAACTTATAATAAATTAATATTCATCTAAAATATTTAAACTTATTAAACTAATTAAACTAATTAAACTAATTAAACTAATTAAACTACCTAAAATACTAACTAATTTAAAAAAAAATAACTACCTAAATTACTACCTAAACTTAATCATCAACAATAGAAATAGTTTTATCATGTTTAGCTATAGACATATTTTTTTCTTTATATCCTTCTGGGTTACAAATGTTACATAATTTTTTACTACACTTAAAATATATAATTGATGTTAAATTATTTAATTGTAAATTAAAATTATCTATAGTTTTAGATATTATATTATCTCTTTTATTAATATAATTTATATTTTTTATAATTAATTTATATAATTTTATTTTATCTATTTTTTTTTCTTCTCTCATAACTTCAAAATATTGTTTAATAATTTCAATAAAACTAACACAATCATAACAATTACAAATACCATCATTTTCAAGTGTTAAGTTGCCTAAAATATTTTTATAATATAATTGTCTTGTAATAATATTGTGATAAAATAATTGATTTTCGTATTTTGCATGATTATATTTTTTTATTTCAGCATTTTTTTTAACTATTAATCTTGTTTCTGTTGAAGTATTACCAGGATAAACTTGAATATAAATGTCACCTTTTGGATATTCAGTATATTCATTTAATGAACTTTTTTCATCAGTCCATGGAAGTCTAAATTTAAACATAGATAATTCTGGGTTCATTATCTTCCACCATTCTAATTGCATATCCATATTTTGTTTAACATTTTCAGGTGTTGCAGGTTCAGTTCGAATATCAGAACAAAATACAATATATTTATCAGGATGATTTTCAGCTCTCCAATATTTAGCAGTTTGATTTGTAAAAAATCCATCAGGATCTCCAGTATGTATATTAATACAATCATTATTTGATATTACAAATGGATTAGGGTCATATAATTCAAATTTAACGTCTGGAAATAATTTATGTAAAAATGTAATATGATGTCCAGGCGCACTACCAGCATAAATAAAATATATTTGTTTTTCTTTAGTTTCATTACTGCCTATTTTATTATTTAAATTATTTAATTTATTTAAACTACTTAATTTATTTAAACTACTTAATTTATTATTCAATTTATTTCTCAAATCACTTTTCAAATCACTTTTCAAATCACTACTCAAATCACTAGATATTTTACTTTTCAATTTACTACTTGAAAGAATAAAATTTGTTTTACCAAATTCTTTATGAATTAAAGTTAAAAATTCAATTTCACTTAAATGTAGTTTCATTTGACCCCAATGGATTGTTTTTTTAAATTCATTTATTCTTCTAACATATTTTAACTCTGGTGCATTATCTTTTAAAATTCTATTTAATGGAAATTCAGCTTTTTTGAAATCTTTTTTTAAATGAGAAAAGAATAAAGGTTTCTTTTTAAATACATAATCAAATATTTCTTTATCTAATAATGGTATTTTACTTTCATCTATTTTATGTTTATCATCTATTTTATAATGTATTTTTTTTTGTATTTTTAGTGCTTTAGGATTACTACTAGTTTTTTTACTATTTGAAGACTTTTTTTCTGACATTATATTATATATATAGTTATATATTTAGTTATATATTTTATCTATTATATTATTTATTAACTATTATATTATCTATTATCTATTATATATTATCTATTATATTAACTATTATATTAACTAATAATTTATCCAATAAAAAAATAGTTTTATAAATTATAATAAATTATAATAATTAATTTAAACATCAACATTTTGAGGATATCTAGCTTTAAGGTTAGCATATAATAAACTATAAACATCTGTTAATTGAGCTTGTGTAGCAATAACTCTAATTGGTTCTTCAAATACAGATTTCTTTGTTCTATCAACAAAATAATATGCATATGTAGATATTTCATATGTTCTATCACCTTGTGCATTTACTCTTGGTGTAACTCTATATCCATCTTTTACACTAACAATTAAATTTGTTAATCTTAATCCAATAGGGGTGTCAATAGCAGATAAAATTTTAATAGCCATTTTTAGTTATATATTTTAGTATATTGTTATATATTTTAGTATATTGTAATATATTTATAGTATATTGTAATATATTGTATTATATATTAATATATTTATAGTATATATTAATATATATTTTAGTATATATTTTTAAATTTTATATTTTTAAATTAGTTATATATTTAATAACTAATTAAAATTATAAAAAATATTATCTAATAATTAGTATGGTTTTTAATAAAAAAATGAATAAAATAATATAAAAATCATAAAAACTATAAACAAAATGGACAATTTAATATTCACTAATAAATTACCAAGTTTATCTACAGGATATTATGATAATTTTACCCCAGATGCATTTTTTAATATATTGAATGAAGAAGATCGAAAATATATGACAAAATTGTATAAACCAGAATTAAATTATTCAATGACCGTATGGTTAAAAGAAGGTGAGAGTAAAATTCCTATTGGTCATAGTAAAGCTTCGAATTATTTTGATCTATTAAAATCATTTGAAGATAAACTTGTTGAACTACCAATAGAAATGAAAAATAATTTCTGGTTTAAAACTACATATTATTGTTCATATATTTATTTCAAATCATTTATTGAAAAAAATAATATAGACATTAATGATGTATTTCATAATTCAGGTTTATTCATAGTTCCTAGATTTAGAAAACAAGGCATAGCAACAAAATTAATACAAAAACGCTCATCTTATTTTAGTAATAAAGTAATGTTATGTTTTACAGTTAGTTCTAATGCTCATAAAGTGTTTCAAAATTGCGGCTGGATAAATATTGCTTATGTTGATTATAATAGACTTTTTAATCATTTTAGATTAGAAAATAATTTATGTCAAGATAAAATTAATTTATTATCTAATGATAGATTAAATTTATGGATTTATGTTGGTGACAATATAAAAAATAAATATAATTTAGGTGATTTAACTGATTTAACTGACATTATTATTAATTTTAATTTAGTTTAATTTAGTAAAATTTAGGATAAGCAAAATTTATGGTGGGATAAATATTAGTATTGATGAAAATTGATACTAGTATTTTTTTATTTTTTTAATAATTAGTTTAATTAGTTTAATAATTTAATAATTAGTTTAATTAGTTTAATTAGTTTAATAATTAGTTTAATTAGTTTAATTAGTTTAATAATTTAATAATTATTTAAATCGTTTAATAATTTAATAATTAGTTTAATTAGTTTAATAATTTAATAATTAGTTTATAAAAAAATAAAAACAATATATTAATATTTGTAAATAATGTTTTAGTCACATCCCTGCATTAATCATAATATTATTTAAACTATTTATATTTCATTATTAACTTCAGGTCTAAGTTGTTGAATAACTATAGGAATTATTACACGACGACTAGGAATAAATATTTTAAATTCATTAACTACATTACCTATCATACCAGTTGTATCTACAGGAATAGTAAATTCATAATCATTTAATGGATTTGGACTTGCTAAATATCCACCAGGTCTATTAATATTTTTTACTAAATTTAAATCATTTGAACTTGAACTATTAAAATTTGAAATTATAACTTGTTCGTTACCATTTAAAAATGTTCCAACTGAATTATTTGTAATAGTTATTGTCGCTGGATTTGCTTTTGTAATTGTTGTAGAATATAAAAATGGACTAGGTAATAATATATTATTATTTGTATCACTTAATTTAATAGTTATATTAGTTAAAAATTTTAATGGATAATGAAAAATAAATTCACTATTATTTACAGGAGTTATATTAGAAATATTTGATAAATTAGTTCCATCATATGTATTATTATCCCACTGTGATGATGCTAATAAAGTATATTTTTGTATTGGTGATGTTCCATAATGTTCAACCATTTCTTCTACTTCTACAAATACTTTTTTATTAGGTGAAGATTTTACTAATAAATAACTATTATTATAATTATTTTCACTTGAATAAACTCCATAATATGGAATTGTAAATGGTAAAATATTAAATCTAATTAAATTTGACAATGGATATTTAATAACTATTACATTATTAGATGATGAACCTTCGTTAGATGTTAATTGAAAAGATAATTTATCTAAGAAAAATGAAGATTTATATAATTGTTCAAGATATTTATTATCTAATGAAATATATTGTGTAATATACGGTGGTCTTAATAAGTCATTGTCAATTTTAAATCCAATTTCTTTTGCTAAATTTTTCATTTCTGAATTTTTAATTTCATTTATTGATTTACTTTTAATAGGATTATCTATTTCATTTAGTTCTGATAACATATAATTATTTAAACTATTTATTCCACCCAAACTATTATAAGTAGATGAAACTATATTTACAGAATTTTTATTATTATTTTTCATTAACCATTGATTATATAAAGTCATATCTGGAAATTTATTATTAATAATACTTTCTGCTAAAAATGATATTGGTAAATTTTTACATTCATAGTCCATATTATTTACAATTTGATTTGTATTATGTTTTAATGCATTAATATTATAATTCATATTTGGATTAGAATTTCTAATAATATAATTAACTATTTGTTCATTTAGATTGTTTAAATTATTTAAATTATTCATTTTATTTAACTTATTTAACTTGTTTAACTTATTTAATTTATTTAACTTATTTAATTTATTTAATTTATTTAATTTATTTAATTTATTTAATTTATTTAACTTATTTAACTTGTTTAATTTATTAATTTTATATATTTTAGTTAGTTTATATAGTTTATATTATAAATATTATAAATATTATAAATATTATAAATATTATAAATATTATAAATATTATAAATATTATAAATATTATAAATATTATAAATATTATAAATATTATAAATATTATAAA
>Ga0214923_10001293_pt1 | contig 35817 bp, 38 predicted proteins | sample LL1510_MetaG_FD_177993 | JGI IMG/M metagenome (GOLD analysis project Ga0214923, IMG submission 177993) | Freshwater microbial communities from Lake Lanier, Atlanta, Georgia, United States - LL-1510 | ecosystem: Environmental > Aquatic > Freshwater > Lake | place: USA: Georgia | collected...
GACACCTCTCATCTTTCTTTTTTCAGGTACGATAGTCTGTAAGGTGAGAGGTGTCTCTCCCGGTGTCGGCGGAGGAGTTGTTACCGTCTGAGGAGGAGTCAAAAAACCCGCGCCCAGAATACCGGGCGCGGGTTTATACGGAGCACTTGAAACTTGTGCTTTAGATTCCCCTCCAGGGTTTGTCGTCGCGTCGTGGTTTGAAGTTTCCTCGGTCATGTCGGTCTCCCCCGCCTTCTTGTGGCTTCAAGCCCTTTCGAGCAGCAAAGTCAGGATCAGCGGCTTTGATAGAAAGATTATACCGCCCTTTTTCGTCGATTTCTTTGAGGACCACTGGGACAATATCACCAATCTGTACGGCATCTGCAATGTTGCCAATGCGAAATGGTGCAACTTCAGAGACGTGCACGAGTCCGTCTGTGTTGGGACCAATTTTAACAAAGGCGCCAAAGTCCATCATGCGAACTACCTCACCTTCAAATCGCTCTCCCACCATGTATTCACGGGTGAGGTCATAGATTTCTTTGTGCGCTGCTTCTGCGGTTCCGTTGCTTCCGGTAATAAAGACGGTACCGTCTTCTTCGATGGTGATGTCGTCACATTGGGTGCGGTCTTTGATGCCGTTGATGGTTTTGCCACCAGGACCGATAACAAGACCAATCTGGTCCACTTTGACTTGGAGCGTAAGAATTTTTGGAGCACGGGTTGGAAGTTGTGGGCGTGGTGCTGCAATCTCCTTGGTGATGGCTTCGAGAATCTGGAGGCGCGCTTTCTTTGCTTGCGCAAATGCCTCGAAGAGTACGGGAAGCGGTACGCCTTCTACTTTCACATCCATTTGTACCGCGGTGACACCGTCTTTGGTGCCTGCAACTTTGAAGTCCATATCACCATGGTGATCTTCTGGTCCTTGGATGTCGGTCAACACTTTGTATGCATTTCGCTTCGGGTCAGACATCATACCCATCGCAATACCGGCAACAGGGGCTTTGATAGGGACACCTGCGTCCATGAGTGCGAGCGTGCCAGCACAAATAGTCGCCTGAGATGTTGAGCCGTTTGATGCGAGGCATTCTGAGACGATACGTACTGTATACGGGAAATCAGTTTTCTCTGGCATGACGGCGCGCAGTGCTTTCTCAGCGAGCGCGCCGTGGCCAATCATGCGACGGTTGGTACCACCCATACGTCCTGTCTCACCCACTGAAAACGGTGGGAAGTTGTAGTGGAGCATAAAGGTCTTCTTGGTGTCGCGGTATTCGATAGTGTCGACGAGTTGCGCGTCCCCTGGGCCGCCGAGCGTAAGCGCTGCAAGGACGTGTGTTTCGCCACGATAGAAGATGCCGGTGCCGTGGATCATAGGAGAGACACCGCCAGCCTGTGCGTAGAGTGAGCGAATCTCGTCAAATTTGCGGCCGTCGACACGCTTCCCTTCGTCAATTGCGATGTCGTGAACATACTGGTCGAGGCGGTGTTCGTAGTATCCATCCGCAGCTTTCACGTCGTCAGGCATTTTCTCGGTTGCAATTTTCAGCCAATCAGATTTGAGCTCGCCGAGTTTCTTTTTGTCGAGCACGCCGCCCGTTGCGAGGAGTTTTGGTTCCATCTCACTCATCCAGAGTGCGGTAACAGCTTCGTTATCAGTTGGTTTTACAAACGGAGCTTTTTCAATGCCGCGTTCTGCGACGATTCCCTTCTGCCAGCCTTGGATCTTTTCGATTTCGGTACTTGCAAAGGTGAATGCCTTTTCGAGTGTGTCCTCGGGAACTTCACGAGCGCCGACTTCTATCATGTTGATGAGATTGTCTTTGCCACATGCCAAGAGATCAAGCGTTGCTTTAGGGGAACCACTCTCATCGCGCTCTTTGTAAGTAGGATTCACTATGAATTTGTCGCTAGTCTCTTCAAGTCCCACGCGTATGGCAGATACCGGTCCACCAAATGGGATGTTGGAAGTAGAAAGTGCGAGAGACGCTGCAGTAACCGCGAGAACATCGGGGTCATAGTCTTCGAGCGAGAGCACGGTGATGATGACCTGCACATCGCGCTTTAATCCCTTTGGAAAGAGGGGGCGGATGGTACGGTCGACAATGCGCCCTGAGAGGACCGCCTCATCAGATGGGCGGCCTTCGCGACGCACAAAACGTGAACCGAGAATTGCGCCCGCTGCGTAAAACTTCTCCTCGTATTCAACAGAGAGTGGGAAATAATCGAGATTTGACTCCTTTGAACCCATAACTGCGGTTGCGAGGACGGCAGAGTTGCCGTAGCGCAAGAGAACCGAACCGTTCGCTTGGTTTGCCCAGTCGTTAAACTCGGCGGTCATTGTCTTCCCTCCTATTTCAAGGGAATACTCTTTTTTCTGCATAATTACTATTTAATTTACCAACCTCCAGATTTTAGGTCTCCGTTATCGGGAGATCTACGTATCTGGGGGTTGCTTCTAATGTCCACACAGTACCACAAAATGCTGATTTTGTCGTGATACAATTTCTTCAGTAGTTGGTATTCACATGCCTATTGCCTGATGTACTTAATGATGGAGGTTCAGATAAAATAAACCCTCTGGTTCAAAAAAGTATCGAGCGCGGTACTGATTTTTTGCGAAATAATACAGAAACAGTTGAGTTGATTGTTTCAAACGATGAATGGGCTTCTGCAATCTTGGTAAATAAGGCCGCAAAAGACTTGTTTGATGCAATTGATGACGGAACGGTAGGTCATAGCCAAAGACTACTTGAAGAGTCCTTCAAAAGAGTGCTAGCAAAAGCCCAAAGTGATTTTGGCTACAAAGTTGAATCCGAAGACAAAGGAAATGGAGAGCGGCTAGTCAAGATCACTCGATAACCACGTTTCAAACTTATTCTTCCGGCGGTAACGACACCTCAATTGTTGATGGTTCTTCACTTCCTTCAGTGCGGCTCGTTCCACGGCGTGAATGGCGTAGGGGTCGGTAATTTAAGAGATATTTTCGCGCTTCCTCATCGAGGTCGAGGAAGTCATCGGCTGCTTCTCGCAGTTTTGAGGAGGTGGAACGGCCAAACGAGACTACTTCTACCTGACAACCCGCGTGCATCTGTAAATACTGTACGAGTGGCACAAAGTCGCCGTCGCCAGTAATTAAGATAACGGTATCGAGTTTTGGTGATGCGGTTATCGCATCGATGGCGAGACCCACGTCCCAATCTGCCTTTTTGGCGCCGCCCGAAAAGACCTGAAGATCTTTGGTGCGCATTTCAATACCAATTTTTGTCAAAGCGTCAAAAAACGCTGTTTCGTCGCCACTTTCGGTGGTTACTGAATACGCACGAGCACGCACGAGGCGGCGGCCCGCGACCGCATCTTTCAGGATTGCGCCAAAGTTTGCACGAGTATGATAAATGTTTTTCGCGCTGTGATAGACGTTTTGTGTATCGATAAAGACGCCCACGCGCTGTTCAGAATGTTTAATAATTGCCATAAGTTATAGATAGTTAGTCACTAGGGTTTTGCCACTAGGGATGATTGTAATTTGTTTAACATGCGCATTACTTCAGATAAGAGCCCATCAGAAATCATAAAAAGTTTTTCTTCTGCAAGTCCTACTTTTTTCGCAATGCAAAGTTGTGTCTCTAATTCTGCGCCTGAACCGAATGCGATTCGTAAAAACTGAATGTATTCTGCCTTATGCTTATGGGTATAACCCTCGGCAATGTTTGATGGTATTGAAACAGCTGCTCTACGCACCTGGGTGGTTAATGCAAATAATTCTGATTTTGGAAAATGTGATATTAATTTATAAATTTCTGCCACCAATTCGATACTTTTTTGCCATACCAAAAGCTCTCGATAGCTCTGCATATTCTACACTATACCCTATCCACGAGTGGCTAGTGCCTATTTCTTGAGCCCAACTTCTTTCAAGACTGCGTTATACGCACGCTTGTTGGTCTTTTCGAGATATGACAAGTGGGATCGGCGCTGCGCTACGAGACCCAAAAGACCGCGACGCGAATGCTTATCCTTCTTATTTTTGTCCAAATGGGAAGAAAGCTCTTCAATCCGGCGTGTCAAAAGCGCTACCTGCACCTCAGGAGAACCCGTGTCGGTGTCATGGCGCTGAACGGTTTTTGTCGCGTTTGCCTTCTTTCGCTTGGTTAACATGTCTGGGAGTATACCATACACACAAAAAAGGCACAAGTATGCGCCTTTTTCGTGTAGTTACGCCATAATTACTTCTTAACCGAGGTCGAGGAGGCGTTCGCTGGCTTCTGCTCAACTTTTATGAGTTTCAGAGCGAAAATAAGCTTGGAATTAGCAGGAATAATGACTTTTCCTGAAGGGTCTTTCACGTCCTTGTCCCCATAGCCGAGTGCGGGTGGAATAGCGATAACGCGTTCGCCACCCTCTTTCATGCCGTTGACGCCAATTTGAAACCCGGGAATGAGACCCTGGGTCCCTAGTTCAAATACAAGCGGCTCATTGTTGTGTGCAGCGGAACTATCAAAGGTTGTGCCATTTTCCAGCTTACCTTCGTACAAGACTGAAACGAAAGTTCCGGGGACGGCTGCTGCCCCGGTCCCGACTTTCACTTCCTGCGCTTCTACCTTGTCACCTGCCGCAGGAGTTTGGGCAGAAGTGTTTTGGTTGTTTTGAGATGCAGCTCCTGAGGATAGTGAGAAGTAATAATACGCGCCGCCGAGAAGCGCAATAATAACAACGGCAAAAGATGCGATAAGTACCTTATTCATATTGGTTCATGATACTGCCAATTTGAGAGTGTGCAATTGTGGACAGTGCATAGCTGCGTATACTCATGGTATGGAACCCCTCGCCTCTCGAATTCGTCCAGAAGTGTTGCACGAATTTGTTGGCCAAGATCATCTCGTTGGACTAGGAAAGCCTCTTCGTGTAGCAATCGAGAAGAAAGAGTTATTCTCGTTTGTGCTCTGGGGTCCGCCAGGGTGCGGTAAGACGACGCTTGCTCGTATATACGCGCATGCTGTTGATGCGGAATTTTTCGAACTTTCCGCCGTCGATGCGGGAAAAGATGACATAAAAAAAGTGTTGGGGCGAGGTCAGTTACTCAGCAAAAAGCCCAAGGTTCTCTTTATTGATGAAATCCACCGCTTCAATAAAGCACAGCAAGATTTTTTATTACCATTTGTTGAACGAGGCGATGTAACGTTTATTGGGGCGACGACAGAAAACCCTTCGTTTGAAATTATTGCACCGCTTCTCTCACGGTGCCGTGTTTTTGTACTCAACGAACTTTCTGATGCAGAATTAAAAAAAGTTATTAAGCGCTCTTGTGTGCCAATAAAAAAGGATGTACTTGAATGGCTGACCGGTTTTGCTCATGGTGATGCTCGCATGGCGCTCACTGCGCTCGAGACGGCGCAAAAGCTGTACGGTGAAGTAACTGTTGAAAATCTAAAAAACGCCCTTCAAACCAACCTCTTTCGGTATGACAAAAAAGGTGAAGAGCACTACAACACCATCTCTGCGTTTATTAAATCAATGCGCGCGTCGCAAGCAGATGCGGCGATGTACTACTTAGCGCGTATGGTTGAGGCAGGAGAAGATCCGATTTTTATCGCGCGTCGCATGGTTATTTTTGCTTCTGAGGATGTCGGGCTTGCGCAACCGACTGCGCTCGTCGTTGCAAACGCGGTATTTCGTGCCGTTGAAACCGTTGGCTACCCCGAAGCTGCAATCAACCTTGCTCACGGTGCTGCCTATTTGTCTCGGTGTAAAAAAGACAGGAGCGCATATGACGCACTGCGTGCCGCGCAAGAAGATGTGAAAAAATATGGCCCCCTCCCCATTCCGCTTAAAATCCGTAACGCACCAACAAAACTCATGAAAGATTTGAAGTACGGCAAAGACTATGAAATGTATGACGGAGAAAGCTATTTGCCCGAAAAACTGAAAAAGAAAAAGTATTTTAAATGAAACATAGTTTTTTGAGCCAGATCTTGACTCGATAGAATTAAACGACGTTATCTGCATACTCAATCATGAGCTCGAAAAATTCTGGCGAGAGAGGAATTTTTTCGAATGAGTTAGAGCGCTCAAATTCATCGATATCATCATAATAGCAGTTTTCTATGTGCTTTTTGTCAGAGATCAGTACATAAAACAGCTTTGCCCTCTATCTCGTTGCAAAGCAGCGAGGCATTGTCCACCACTACAGTAAGTCAAGTGCATGGAGAGAGGGTCACTGGTACAATCACGGCATGGTAAGCGATGTGCGCGGCCTCACCCGACAATTCCTTGAATATCTCGAAATCGAAAAAGGTCGCTCGGTAAAAACCGTTGAGAACTACCAACACTACTTAGAGCGTTTTCTTGAGCACTCCCCTGTCAAAAAACCAAGTGATATAACAGAAACGAATGTACGTGAGTTTCGCACATGGCTTAATCGCCAAAAAGGTGTTTCAGGAGAAATGAAGCGCAAAACGCAAAACTATTACTTAATTGCGCTACGTGCGTTTCTCAAATACCTACGAAAACTCGAGATTCCGTCACTCAATCCGGAAAAGATAGAACTTGCCAAAATCGGCGCGCGCGACCTCGATCTTATTACCGCAGCAGAGTTAGACCGCCTCATGAAAGGGCCGCAGGGCGAGGAGCTTCCCGCGCTTCGCGATCGCGCTATTCTCGAACTCTTTTTTTCTACTGGACTGCGCGTCTCAGAATTGTGTGCGCTCAATAATGATCTTGATTTGTCACGCGATGAATTTTCGGTGCGAGGCAAGGGCGAAAAAGTGCGCGTTGTCTTTCTCTCCCCTGCCGCGAAACATGCAATTAAAAAGTATCTCGACAAGCGTGGCGACATAAGCGATGCGCTCTTCGTTGGCTACGGTAAAGGATCGCGTAAAAAAGAACCTGAACGTCTTACCACCCGCTCGGTAGAGCGTATGGTAAAACAGTATGCGATAAAGGCTGGTATTACGCGCAAAGTCACGCCACACGTCATTCGCCACTCGTTTGCGACGGACCTCCTCGAGAATGGTGCGGATTTGCGCAGTGTCCAAGCACTCCTCGGTCACGCTAATATTGCTACGACGCAGGTCTACACCCATGTGACCGACAAACACCTCCGCGAGGTTCACAGTAAATTTCACGGCAAACGACGTGCATAAATGGTAGGATGATTGCATGAAACTCGTTTCATGGAATGTAAATGGTATACGGGCAGTGCATCGCAAAGGACTTTTCACTCCCGCGGTCGAACAACTGAAACCCGATATTTTGTGCCTCCAAGAGACGAAGGCACAGGAGCACCAGTCGGAGGTCGATCTTCTTGAATATGAAGAATACTGGAACTCTGCAACCAAGAAAGGCTATAGCGGTACCGCTATATTTTCAAAAGTGAAACCAGTATCAGTTCGATTTGGGTTCCCTGAAACAATCATGAAAAAGTTTCGCCTCCGCGACGACTATGGTGATTTGAATGCCGAAGGGAGGGTTATCGCAGCAGAATACGAGGATTTTGTCATCGTGAATTGCTATACACCGAATGCGAAACCAGACCTTTCGCGACTTGAGATGCGTCATAAACATTGGGACCCAGCCTTCCTCCTCTACTGCAAACAGCTCCAAAGTGAAAAACCTGTTATTTTCTGCGGTGATCTAAATGTTGCTCATACGCCCGATGACCTTGCAAACCCAAAACAAAATGAGGGAGAGCATGGTTTTACAAAAGAAGAGCGAGAGGGAGCCGATAAGATTATTGCAGCGGGTTTTGTGGACACTTTTCGCATGTTCCACAAGGGCAATGGTCACTATAGCTGGTGGAGTAATTTTGGAAACGCTCGATCGCGTAATGTGGGTTGGAGAATCGATTATTTTTTTGTCACCGATTCGCTCAAAAAATCGGTAAAAAAGGCGGAAATACATCCTGATATTCTTGGTTCTGATCATTGCCCTGTTTCGATAGAACTCAAGATGTAGGAAATAGCCACTAGTGGTTAGGGTATAGTGAAAATAAATTCAGATTTCTGGACCTTGCTCGTGACTAAACCCTAGTCGCTAAGCACTACCCATAGTTATCCACACCAATGTCCTTGACGCTTTTTATAAAGGACATACCATATAGGACAGAGGTTCTTTGGGATTCGAAGAGCCTAATACGTTAGATTGTTCACCAAAAGGGCATACAGTGTACTCTCGAGCATATTTATGGGAGGACCACTCGTCTTCACCGCTTGGAAAAGAAAGTACAAAAAACCCAAGAAAAAGAACAAAATAATATAATAGCAAAGAATCCTGTGAATGAGGCCGCCTGACGTAGGCGGTTGCAAAAGAAAAAGAAACAACTTGCAACCGTTCCGTCAGTCGGCCTCTTCTTTCAAGGCCATCCATACTGTCTGGATGGTTTTTGTCTTTTATACTTATGCTACGTGGTGATGTGTTCGTAGTGCCGCAACTGCAGCCTCATCTTCCTTTCCACGCCTTTCCTTTCCCGCCTCTCCGAGAGATCGGAGCTCGGCTTCATTTAGTATAAACAATTCTTTTGCTCGCTTGTCAAGATATTCGGAAGTGTTTTTTTCGGGATTATCGAGAACCTCCTCAAGGAGCGCGTGGAGTGTCCATCCGATGCGCGGCCCCGGTTTTTCCCCCATAGCAAGGAGCTTCGTACCATCAATTTTGAGCATCCCAACCGTGATTGGGTCACGAAGTGCTTCGTCGACCATTGCCATGTATTTGCGCAAGCGAAAGGGCTGTTCTTTCGGTCGCCCTGTTCCTATGCGGTCGCACATGCGCAGGTGAAGCAAGTCAGTAATGTGTTCTTTTCCTACGTTGGTGATGATGCGGCGTACTGCAGAGAGTGTCACCTGGTCCGGATCAGCAAAAAACATGTGCCAGCGCACCAACGAAGTTACCACTTGGATGATATCCTTCGGAAACACTAGTGTTTTCAAGATTTTCTCGGCCATGCGTGCGCCAAGTACCTCATGACCATGGAAGGTCCAGTCCCTCTTTTCATCCCCCCATCTACGCGCCGCTGGTTTTCCTACATCATGCAGGAGCGCAGCGAGTCGTACTTGGAGCGACCAGTTCTTATCCGCTGCATGCTGCAGTGAACGGAGGTTGTGCTCAAACACATCGAATGAGTGAGCTTGGTTTTGATCGCACCCTATTCCCTCTTCCAGCTCGGGCACAATATGTTTCAAAACGCCGAGTTTCTGGGCGACATACAGGGCTTGCATCGGTCGATCACTCAGGATTAGTCGAGAAAATTCGTCTCGAATACGCTCTTTTGATATCTTCTCAAGATGCGTCGACTGTTCGGCTATCGCCGTGGCGGTTGTGCCATCGAGTGCAAAATCAAGTTCTACTGAAAGCCGTATTGCTCGGAGCATGCGCAGGGCATCTTCCGTAAAACGAGCATGCGGATCCCCTACCGTTACCAATACTTTGCGCTGCAGATCTGTCTGTCCTCCATGCTCATCCACGAGAGTGTGTGCAAGTGCATCATAGGCGATCGCGTTTATCGTAAAATCTCGCCGTTTAAGGTCTTCTGAGAGCATCGTACTCCATGAAACATGATCGGGATGCCTCGCATTCGTGTATGACCCCTCGGTGCGGTACGGCGTTATCTCCACTACTGCTAATTTTGCATTTTCAGACCCTGTTTTGACCCCCACGGTGCCATAGTCGTTTTCATAGAATGAGTCGGGGAATACTGCCTGTACCTGTTCGGGGGTAGCGTTTGTGGTTATATCCCAGTCTTTTGGTTCCCGATGAAGCAATAAATCGCGCACACACCCGCCCACAAGGTAGCACTCATACCCCGCTGCTTTGAGTTGCTCGCACAGCGCGCGAACTTCATGGGGAATGTGAAGCTGGTGCATGGGCAAATTGTAATACACAAGCACCCAAAGCACTATATGAACCTTGTGTTATTGTTATGTACATGAGGAAACTGGTTTCAGAAAGAGAGCAGGCTATGCAATTAAGAAGGAGGGGCTTGAGTTACCGTGAGATACGACAAATACTGCCCGTTGCAAAAAGTTTACTGTCACTGTGGCTCAAAGATTTTCCTTTAACAAAAGACGAGAAGAGGTCACTCCTGAATCGAGTTAGTAAAAATGTAACAAAAGGTAGAATACGTGCAGCATCCGCTCACAGAAATGCACGACTTGCTAGGGAAGCAATATTGTTTAAAGAATGCGAACATATGTTTACAAACTTTGCCGAGGATTCTTTTTTCACCGCCGGAGTTTCTCTGTACTGGGCTGAGGGAGCAAAGAGAAGCAGTGCATTCCAGTTTGTTAACTCTGATAGCGAAATGATGAATGTTATCGTTCTCTGGGCAGAAAAGTTTTTGAAGTTTTCCAAAAATGAGATGAGATTCCGCTTGTATATTCATAAGTCATACGCGCACGAGCGGTGTGAAGAGTGGTGGTCCAAAGAGCTCGGGGTTCCGCTGGGGCAGTTCTTGAAAACGATTTATAAACCAACCGGATTGCAATACAAAAAGAGACCTAACTACAAAGGTTGCTTAAGGTTGGAAATTCCAGGAATAAGAACACTTCGCACCATGCAATTTTTTCAGAAGTTGCTTTTTGCACATTTCGTAAAAAAACGATAGAGTTCTCACACTGCACCCGTGGTGAAATGGATATCACGGCGCTCTTCGGAAGCGCTATTTCAGGTTCAAGTCCTGACGGGTGCACTAAGACGAAAAGAGACTGGCCTGCGCCAGTCTCTTTTCGCGTAGTGCAAGACGGAGTCATGTTTTTGCAGTAGCAAAAACGGACGAGTCCGGGTCGGGAAAATGCATGAGTGGCGACAAGTGCATTATTCCTGACCACCTAAAAACAGAAAGCCTGGCTAACGCCAGGTTTTCTGCTTTTGTGCAAGTTGGACGCATGTTTTCTCAGCAGAGAAAACGGCGGAGGCAGGGTCGTGGAAATTTCTGCTCGACGGAGCAGAAATTATCTCTGACCACAAAAGACCCTTTTTGCCGAGGTAAGCAAATATCTGTGACCTATAGTCATGTTGCGTAGGATGCTAGAATGTCACCATGAAAGAAAAGCCACGGGCGGGAGATGTTGTAAAATTGGAAACCATTTTTATCGTAAGGGGCTAGAAAAAGCAGAAGCGATAGTACCGGTCTACACAGCTCTGTTTGTAAATAACGTCCCGGACCTCATTTCGCAATTCCCACCGAAACATAAACGAGTTCTGGCGCACCACTCAACAATCGCTTTTTAACCAGGCTCAGTTGACGGTATCGATGTTGGGCGTAAATGTCGAATAAAAGTTCTTGCACGTATATCAGATGAGCGTGGTGATGCGTTGCTGGTCGAAAACCCGAAATCAACTAATAAATACCCTCACATTACCCTCTCGTGTTCAGAAGGTGTGAGTCCTGTATACTCCAATCAACTCATTGAAAATGCAGTTGCGAAAAATACAATTCAATATTTATCTGAACCAATAGAACTTGAAATGACCGAGGGTTACTTCGTCGGTAAAAATGACATTATTTCAACCTAAAGCTCTTTTGTGCAGTCACTCGAATCTCCCAAGCGCTCGAAATGGCAGCATGGAGGGCACTCGATCGGTCAGGCGTTCTTTGTGCGCCGCCGCACACAAAGCCGCACGACCCTAGCTCATCCGTTTTTGCTGCTGCAAAAACATGACTCCGCTTTTCGATTCTCCACGGAAAGTGCGCAGGCACTTTCCTGTGCCAGCCAAAACAAACGCTTCGCTTATTGTTTTGTGCGGGCAGTCGAATCTCCCAAGCGCTCGAAATGGCAGCATGGAGGGCACTCGATCGGTCAGGCGTTCTTTGTGCGCCGCCGCACACAAAGCCGCACGACCCTAGCTCATCCGTTTTTGCTGCTGCAAAAACATGATTCCGCTTTTCGATTCTCCACGGAAAGTGCGCAGGCACTTTCCTGTGCCAGCCAAAACAAACGCTTCGCTTATTGTTTTGTGCGGGCACGGAGAATCGAACTCCGATCTATACCTTGGCAAGGTATCGTTCTACCACTAAACTATGCCCGCGATGACGGGACTATAGCATATTTTTTTCATTGTAAAAGCAAAAAGAGCCCGTACGGGGCTCTTTTTACAAGTAAAGAATGTTATCGAGGCAGCAAGGGTAGAGTCTGTGCCTTCTCTTCTTCCCAAAACGCAACCACAAGCGCTATCAAAGCGATAGCGGGTGTTAAAAGCTGCACCCACTCCGCTCCTCGGCAGTGTTCAGCGAAGTACCAGAATCCGACGAGTGCAATGAACGGAAGCACAATAGCTGCGGCAAGTCCCTCAAGTGAGCGTGCGAGGAAGCCTGGCTTTATAAGTGCAATATAGGCAGCAAAAAGCGCATATCCAAGGAGGAGGAGTCCCCAAATAGTCTGCGACGATCGTTGTGTCTCGCAGGCGCGCTTTAGTGATTGTGTGAGTGCGCTCGTTACGGATACACCGGGGGTAGGTTTCTGGGCAACTTCCCCTTCCCTGCTATCGGATTTTGATGTCGGTGTCTTACCGGTAGAGGGTGCTGAAGGGATTTCATTTTTAGGTATGACACTTATTGTCGGTGTGTATGAGACAGGGTTTGGAAGCGCTGGCGCCTGAGGCTCAGGTATTGGCTTTTGCGACGGAAGCACAAACTGGACATTAGAAATACAGATCGGACTCCCCTGCCCTTTGGTTGAAATCATGGTAACGGTGACGGGGAGAGCGCGTACCAGACTCGTTGTGTCTACATCAACGTGCATTCGTATTTCTCCTGGGACGCCAGTACCCCATCGTGATAGTGCCTCAAATGGTATAGCCTCTGTACCCGCTATGCCGGTGATGACAACATTCGAATTATCGCGCACTGTTATATCAAAAGAGTGCAAATTGCCGTCGTAGATATAGGGGCGAATTGCTGAAACCATAAGAGGGGTACATGAACCGGTACCAAGAGTTTTTGTAACCACAACGCTGGATACGTCAGCGTGCGCAGTAGCGCTAAGACTTAGAAAAACAACAATCCCCAAACAGGTACTCAGGAGGCCACGAGAAAGAAGATGGTTCATATGAAATAGCAAGGATGTGTCGCCACCCTATTACAAAAGAAGTGTTCTTGTCAAGTCACAATTTTTGAAAGAGCCTCTATACCCCTGGTTGGCTGGTAAAGATTGGCTAGACGCATAACGTCCTAATAGGGGAAGAATGTGCATAACTGTGGAAAACTGTGGGGATATGTGGATAAAGGACAAAAGATGTAAAAGTCAGTATTTTGTACCATAGCAGGATAGTAGGGCGTTAAACATGGATAAAACAGATTTTCATTGTTGTTCATTAGTATGTTACTTAAGAAACATATTTTCACGTGAAATGGTTCACTCGTCTGAGTATTGCCTACGTAGCAATAAATACGTTTCTTGTGAAATACGTTGTGGCTCTACTATGCGGATAAGCAGGAACATTGTTTTGTACTGAAAACTCTGAAGGTAGCTGTAGTTGCGAATGAAAGACCATTTCACGTGAAAAGATTAAAATAGAGCTTTATCAAGGTGATACACTATTTCACGTGAAAAGTGAAAATAAAAAATGGGGTGGTACAGGCGAGTTAATCGCCTGCAGATTCTTAGAGCAAAAAGGCTTTCGAATCATTGAAACAGGCTATCGTAAGCCATGGGGAGAGGTGGATATTATTGCAAAGAAGGAAGGAGTTATTCACTTTGTTGAGGTTAAAAGCGTTACACGTGAACCCGATTCGGCTTTTTCACGTGAAATGATGGACCCAGAAGAGAAGGTGGATCCAAGAAAGGTGGAAAAGATTCGAAAAGCAGGTGAGTTCTATTTACGAGAAAAGTACCCCAACTCAGAAGCACAGGTAGATGTCATTGCGGTATTTTTAAATACCGAGCAAAAGAGGGCGCAATGCAGATTTACGGAGAATGTCCTTTAGATGTCTTTTATAAATCAGTCCCGCGAAACACTAAAAAGTCGAGTATTTTCAGCTTCAAATAGCCAATCAGCGTGCAATGTGGTACTATTCGACTGTTTTCAAAGAGCGGGCCGTAGTATACCGGTAGTACGCATGGTTTGGGACCATGTAGACTGGGTTCGATTCCCAGCGGCCCGACACGAACGAAGTGTGTGCGGGTCGCAGCAGTAGTGTCAGTACACCGCTGCGTTGGGAATCGAAAGACGGAGGCATGTTTTGCGCATAAGCAAAACAGCCGAGTCAGGGTCGTGCAAATAATTCTGTGACGACAGAATTAATATACCTGACCGATTCCCAGCGGCCCGACACGAGCTAACGAGGTTGCTTCAACAGCGGGGCTACAAGAGTATTCAAAAGTTCGCTGCGTATTTTTTCAAATCGCTCCAGCAGATCCTCAATATTTTGGGTAAGAAATTGCTCTAATGTCGAGCCGGTATCAGTTTGCATATCACGAGAAATACTGGCAAGACTAATTGCCTGGAGGCTTCGGTCTGCAGTCGCAGTCCCGCCGCTCATTGTGGTGATAATCCCAACAAGACGTTGCCAGCCATTAACAACGGGGCCACCAGAGGAACCGCTCTGGCTGCCGACTGTACTGCTCAGGGAAAAAGCGTCAACAGTTCCTGTCCTGAAGGTATGCAATTCAGTTATATGTGCCCATGCACTCACAGCATACAACTCACGCTGTGTTATAAGTCCTCCTGTAAATTCTGCAGGGTAACTTGCGGTGAGGACAGTATCATCCGTAAAGGCGATTGCCTCACGTGCATCGATAGGTATGAAGGGAAAAGTACTGGGAAGGGGAGAGTCGACACCGGCGGTAATCAAAAGGAGCGCATAGTCGTGTTCTCCGGTACCCTTGATCCTGCTTTTATTGATTTCATCAGCGTGTTCCTCGACCCATGAACGCGGAAGGTGTAACACGCGAGCCCGAAATCGAGATTCGGCGGGAGAGCCGGAGCGGATGGAGCATGAGAGGTCTACACGGGGGTCTTCGGAGAGCAAAACGTACTGCGCGACATGAGCGTTGGTAAGGATAATGCCCCGTGGATCGATAAAAACACCGCTTCCCGAAACAGGCTGAATAGAATTTTCGCCGGCACAGATAATATTTATGAGTGCCGTACGGGCTTGCGCATTTATAATTTCGGGTGCAGAAGGAGGGAAGGGGTAGGGATTAATGAGTCGTTGCGCTTGGTTGGGTTTAGTCGTGATCCCTACTCTTCGTATGTCTGAAGATGAAGGTGTGGCTGTCAAAGCTTTTGGAGGTATCGGGGAAGTCGGAAGCCCCGATCTTTCTTTGTTTATCTCGTTGCTTTTTTCAGGCAGTGCTTTTTCTGGGGTACTCACAGCCGCAGTCTGACCCTGCATTTCAAAAGTTTCCTGCGTATGAATTTGCTCCATTTTCAACATGGGATATCCAAGCATTACTGCAACGAGGGCAATTAAAAGAGTGTGTTGCCGGGGGCGCAATAATGTCATCCAAGCATCATACAATACGATTCAAACCTTTGTCTTTGATTCTTACATGTATACTATAGGTGTGACGAAAATAACATCTAAATTAGCGGCAATTGAATTGCGGAAAGCTGGACATTCATACTCATACATAGCGCTGCAACTTGCGGTTTCAAAAAGTACGGTAAGTATTTGGACTTCAAGCGTGCTTTATGTTCCTAACAAGGAAACAAAGGAGCGCATCGGGAAAGCTCGCGCCGCGTCAACTGCTGTTAAAAGTCTTCAAAAACAAAAGTCGCTGGAATCAGCTAAAATAGAGGCTCTATCAGATTTAGGGTTATTGTCGCAACGAGACCTGTTTCTATTAGGACTTGGTTTGTATATTGGCGAAGGAATCAAATCTGACAACATTGTACGTTTTGTAAATGCACATAGTTTGACTGTTGCATTCATGATCCGCTGGTTTATTGAGGCAGTTGGGGTTAGAAACGACAATATATGGATTAGGTTACACCTGTATCCTGACACTGATGTAGATGCAGCTCACACATTTTGGATCAAAGAGACTGGGGTGCCGCGAGTACGGTTTTATTCGCCCGTGATTGATAAGAGAACTGACAAAAAAGCAAAAAAGAGAGGGAAGTTACCCCATGGGACTGCGAATGTAACAGTAAAAAGTTTGGGAGAAAAGCGTTTTGGTGTATTCTTAGCTCGTAAGCTCATGGCTTTATCTGGCTTAGCGCTTGCCAAACCATCGCGGGATTAGTTTAGTGGTAAAATGCGACACTTCCAATGTTGAGTCGGGAGTTCGATTCTCCCATCCCGCACTAAAACTGCGAAAATCGGAGACATGCTCCGGTTTTGTGCTGTTTTTGCAGGATGGGGGAAGCGAAAGAAACTGGCGGAGGCTCCATTACCAAATGGAGCGTCAGTTTCAGGGTCGAGCGGAGAATAGTTTTGACGAAAATTTTTCGAGCGCTTGAACGATTCTCCCATCCCGCACTAAACAAAAAATCCCGGTTTTGCCGGGATTTTTGTGTTGAGTGAGCAAGCCGATTACTTAATTGCATCTTTCAAAGTCTTTGAAGCGCGGAATTTTGGCACTTTGGTTGCCTTGATCTGAATCGTTTCGCCGGTGCGAGGGTTACGACCAGTGCGACCAGCACGAGTTTTTGCTTCGAAGATACCGAGACCGGCGATAGAAACCTCTTCGCCGTGCTTCAGTGTCTGCGTTATTGATTCAATAATTGCTTCGACCGCACGCTCTGCATCTGCCTTTGTTGAACCAATGGTCTGTGCCACTTTCTCAACCAAATCCATTTTGTTTGCCATAGCTATAAAAATAGGCTGCTATACCACCATTTTTGAGCCGTTTTAATGAGCTGTCAATGGGTTGCCGACTTGCACGATGCGCGATAGTATGGCGCTATGAAAATCGGTGTCATGGGAGCAAAAGGTAGTTTTTCGGAGGAAGCGGGCCGCGTCTATGCCAAAAAGTATGGAAAATTTAAGAGGTTTGAGATCGCGTACCTTCTGAATGCTGAAAATGTGCTCTTGCAGCTTGAAAAGGGTTTGATAGACATTGGTATTTTCCCAATAGAAAACTCAAATGGCGGTATTGTGCTTGAGGCGGTTCATGCCATGTCGAAGCATAATTTCCATATTAAAAAGATGTTTGAGATTGATGTGCATCATAATCTATTAGTCAAAAAGGGAACTACCGCTGATAAAATCAAAAAAATTGTCTCACATGACCAGGCGATTAAGCAGTGCCGCATGTATTTACGCCGTATGTGGCCCAATGTTGAAGTAGAAGCATACGAGGACACGGCAAAAGCTGCAGCAGACATTGCCTCGGGAATACTACCTCCTTCGTGTGCTGCAATTGCCTCTCGGGGTGCCGCAAAGCTCTATAAGCTCGACATTCTCGAAGAATCAATTCAAGATTTGAAGTTTAACTACACGGTGTTTATTGCCGCGGAACGAAATGCATAACAAAACCCCCTCGCGAAGAGGGGTCTTTGTAGACTCGCGTTATCGTGCGTACTCAATCACACGCGTCTCTCGCATGACCGAAACCTTAATTTCACCAGGATATTGCATATCCTTTTCGATTCGGTCTGCAATCTCTCGAGCGATTTTGCGGGCATCCGCATCATTCACTTCCTCAGGTTTAACGATAACACGCACTTCACGACCAGCAGAAATTGCATAGCTTTTCTCAACACCCTGTTGAGCATTTGCGATTGCTTCGAGGTCCTCCAAGCGCTTGATGTACTCCTCGACATTATCGCGGCGAGCGCCAGGACGAGAACCTGAGATGGCGTCGGCAAGCTGTACAATCATCGACTCAGGGGTCTCGTACGGATACTCCTCGTGGTGCGCCTGCATTGCAAGGATGACACGATTGTCAACGTTAAACTTCTGCAAGATGCGTCGACCGATTTCAACATGAGTGCCCGGGACGTCGTGGTCAACTGCCTTGCCGATGTCATGGAAGAGTGCGCCAGCGCGGGCAATAGCAGGATCGGCGCCCAATTCTTCTGCGAGCATACCCGCAAGGTGAGCAACCTCGATTGAGTGGTCGAGTACGTTTTGACCGTAACTCGTGCGGAAGAAGAGGCGACCCAAAATCATGAGAAGTTTCGGATCGAGGTTTGAGACACGGGCCTGGTAGGCTGCCTCGGTACCTTTCTTTCGAATAATGTTGTTTATTTCTTCCTCAGCTTTTTTTACCATCTCTTCAATACGGCTTGGCTGGATACGACCATCGAGAATGAGGTTTTCAAGGGCAACACGAGCAATGTGCCTGCGGATAGGGTCGAAACATGAAAGGGTGATTGTACCCGGAGTATCATCGACGATAACGTCGACACCGGTAGCGCGTTCAAAGGCGCGGATATTGCGACCCTCCTTACCGATTATTTTACCCTTCAATTCCTCGTTTGGAATGGTGATAGTAGTTGCAAGGATATCTGAGACCGCTGACGTGCCGAGGCGATGCGCTGTCACGGTAAGAATTTCCTTTGCACGCTTCTCGAGCTTTTCGTCTGCCGAAGTCTCAAGTTTGCGCATACGTGACTCAAAGTCAGCTTCGTACTGCTTTTCTATCGAAGCTATGAGCTGAGTTTTTGCGTCTTCTTTTGAAAGACCTGCGACCTGCTCAAGTTTTGCCTGCTCTGTTTTCACAATTTCTTCATGCTTCTGCTTGAGGTGCTCGACTTCTGCAGTTTTCTGTTTTATCTGCTCACTTTCTCCGTCGAGATGGCTCTGGCGCTGATCAAGCAACGATTCTTTCTTCACGAGGCGCTCCTCTACTGCTTTGAGTTCTTTCTCGCGTTCTTTGTGTTCTGCAGCAATTTGGGCGCTCTTTTCTTCTGCGCGTGCTTCTGCTTCGTCAGTAATTTTCTTAGCACGAGTTTCAGCATCAAGCATCATTTGCTTGATTTCGAGCTCCATCGAGCCTTTTTTTCCGAGACTAATAATGAGGCGCAGGAAATATCCTATGCCGATGCCTACCAGACCTGCAACTGCAAGAAGGAGGACAGTAAATTGTAATGAAAACATACGTCATTGGGTGCAAAACCCGACGCATGACGGAATCTGCTTACGCCAAAAAAGCGTTATCTTTCAACACATTTTTGACTTTCGGAGTTTTCGTTTGCATGCTTCGAGGTGTGCACAGTTTTTAGTAAGGTGTACACTCAGTGTAACACAATGATAGAGAATAGCCACTCGAGATTAGTCCTCGGAAAACTCAAAACACGAGCCGGTTACCCAAACCCTTGTACCTCATTCCTATTCCATCACCTTGTCGACGATACCGTATTTGACTGCTTCATCTGCGGTCATAAAGAAGTCGCGATCCACATCGTTTTCTATCTTTTCGAGCTTTTGACCAGTATTTTTTACCAAAATCTTGTTAAGGCGTTCGCGCGTCGCGATGATATGCTTTGCGGTAATTTCGATGTCAGTTGCCTGGCCTTCTGCGCCACCTGAAGGCTGGTGAATCATGACTTCAGCGTTTGGAAGCACGAAGCGCTTACCCTTTTTGCCTGCTGAGAGGAGAACGGCACCCATGGAAGCTGCCATACCCACGCAGACGGTCGATACGTCTGGCTGGATATGATTCATGGTGTCGAGGATGGCGAGACCCGCTGAAACATGACCGCCAGGGGAGTTAATGTAGAAAGAAATATCCTTTTTAGGGTCCTCAGAGGCAAGGAAGAGGAGTTGCGCGACCACGAGGTTTGCGACATCACTGTCGATTGGTCCGCCGAGAAAGACGATACGCTCCTTGAGAAGGCGTGAGTAAATGTCATAGGCGCGTTCACCCATAGAGGTTTTCTCGACTACCATAGGGACGAGCATGCTTGAACGGGTTTGTTTGTGTTCCACCCCAGTAGAAAATGATTTCATATAGTTTTGATAGTTGTACTTATAAACGTTAGGACACCAATTTGCCACCGAGACTATCCAGTCTTTTTTACGGGGCAAGTATGCGTGCATCGTACCACACGCATTTTTTGGCTGCTATACTTTTTGAATGGATAGTTTTTTGTCCAAAGGAGGCAAGATGCAAACATTTTCTGAGCTTGATGCGAAGGCACGCGCGAAGCGTAATGGCTTCTCTGACGATGACTTAATGGAGGCCTGGGCTGAAACGGGTGATCCTGACTATCTAACTCCGTCGACTATGCAAAAAATGGACTCGGCGCGGTTTTCTTTTTTTGTGGTATAATACAAACATGAAAACCCTCGAGAAAGTGTCACTTTTTTGGGATGTAGACCGGGCGACTCTTGGTACTGAAGCGCATGCGGATTTTATTATTCGCAGAGTGCTCATGTTTGGCGACCTAGAAGACGTGAAATGGGTTGTCGGGCAATACGGTGTTGAGAAAGTGAGGGATGTTGCTCAAACGGCGCGTGATTTAGATTCGCGAAGCAGGGCATTTTGGACAGCACATTTTGCGCATGCATAGAGAGATTTTTGAACCACATACTGAGGCTGTTTTTAAGCTTTTAGCACAAAGCAGTGCGGTTACTCCAAACACCGGTTTCTATCTTGCGGGTGGAACGGCACTAGCGCTTCAAAGAGGACATCGTCGTTCGGTTGACTTGGACTTTTTTATACACAATGATGTGTTGCCAGAGCGCATTACCGAACAACTTGAGAAGTTGGGCACGCTTACCGTGACTCAAGAAGAACAGAAAACAATCAATGCAAGCCTTAATGACGTGAAAGTGAGCTTCATATCTTTTCCATACCCGTTACTCTTTCCTACAAAAGAGTGGGACGGCGTGTCGCTGGCCGACGAGAGGGACGTTGCAGCAATGAAACTGTCAGCGATTGCCGGACGCGGAGCAAAAAAAGACTTTTTTGACATGAATGAGCTACTGAAAACGTACTCACTTGAACAAATGATACATTTTTTTGAACAAAAGTTTGCCGGGAAAAATTACAATACACTCCACATACTTAAAAGCATCTCGTACTTTGTTGACGCTGATGTTGAACCAGATCCAATCATGCTGCAGAAAGTAAGTTGGGATGAAGTAAAAAGCGCTCTCTCAAAAGAGGCACATGCTCTGGTGGATTAGTTTTCAAACCCGCTCACATAGTTGCGAAATACATGATGTGTCTCCACTGAAGCTTCGCCCTCAGCAGTTTTTCTGATGACATTCAGTGTTTGTCTGATTCTTTTTTCACCTTCTCTCGAAATGCACTTGTTCGCAGAGCATTGATTCTTCCGCTTCCTCAAACGTCATTTCAGGGTGCTGACTCATAGTTCATTATGACTGTTGCCCCTCCAAAAATTCAATCACTTTTTCATTGCGAAGCGAGTGGAAGATGTTGGCGCGTAAGACTTCTGGATTTGCTTTCGGGTAGTGTTTTTGTGCATGCTTGAGTTCGTGATCGATTGCATGCACATCGGGCTCGAGCGTTTCGATACGAGCAATTTCAGCGAGAATGAGGCGCGTCTTTGCTCGGCTGTCAGCTGCACTCTCCCATTCTTTTCGTACCACTTCACGCGTCTTTTTTGTGTCTGCAAGGTATTTTTCAAATGTTGCACCCATACTCTCCAGGTCAGCAGAAAGACGCGCTTCCATATCATCGAGTTCGTACTCTTTCAGTGCAATCGGATACTTAACCGTTGCTTTCTTCGATATCTCATCAAGAATTTTGGCACGGCGTTCTTGTTGCGCGCGCAATTCTTTTTCCTTCAAGAGATTTTCGCGCACTGCACTTTCAAACGCGCCGATATTTTCATATCCGAATGGCTTTACGAAAGTGTCATCAAGAATTGGGAGTTCTTGTTCGGGAACGTCTTTTGCTTTCTGTGCTGCTTCTTCCGGGGTGAGACCTGACTCAACGTGCTCGATGCGAACTCGTTCGCGGCGGAAATGAAGCAGTGTTTCAGAATGCTCTTTGTCACTTACGGACTCTTCTCTCTTGTCACCGTTTACGTTTGCTGCAATTTTCTTGTAGTCAGGAAGGGTGATTTCGGGAGCGAGGGGAGCACGAGCGGTGATGTGCAAATCTTTTCCTGTTTCGGGTTGTGAAGTGGTAACGCGTGGCGTGTCCACAATCGGTAACTTTTCCTGCGCGAGAATCTCGGGCAATTCGTGTTTTACTGCGAGTTCAGCTGCTTCACGAAGAACAGCTGTCTCTCCAACGCGTTGTAGAATCAGATTCTCGGGCGCTTTTCCTTCGCGAAACCCGTCTACCTTTGCAGTGCGGGTAATTTCTTTGAGCGCGTGAGACCGGTATGAGGTGAGTACGTCAGCAGGAATGTCCGCTTGCACTTCTACTTCCCACAACGTTTCATCACGATGTATCTTTATATTCTGTGATTGCATGCTGGCGAGTGTACTGCAAAATGTAGCGCGACGCTACTCGCGCTTTACCCGGAGATTTTTTCTGGAGAGTCGCTTGGTATATAGGGCACTGGCGCAGGAGACTGCTTGAGGCGGACGGTCGCAAAATAAATCCCGCCGATGATGAGAAGGCCGACAACGATGACAATGGGAGCCAGAGAGCCACTTTTTTTCTGAACCGATGTTTCTTGAAGCTGCTCGTCCATATGATAAGCGTAGCACCGATTGAAAAAGTTCTTTTTAGGTGCAGATGTGTACAACTGCACTTTGTTGCAAACCATCGTACGCGAGGCTATAGTGTCGCTAGTCTATCTTGAGAGGAGAGTGTCATGACAGAACAGCAAAAGCATGCAAGTCGTTATGTGATTGGACCGAATGGGGCCCCGCTCACGCTTGCTGATCTTCCCCCCGGCAACACGAAGCGGTGGGTAACCCGAAGAAAAGCAGAAGTCGTTGCGGCGGTGAGAGGGGGGCTTTTGACCCTTGATGAAGCGTGCGAGCGCTACAAGCTCACTACTGAAGAGTTTCTTTCGTGGCAACGCGCCATCGATCGACATGGGCTCCCGGGACTGCGTGCTTCCAAGATTCAAGATTATCGGTCAGGAGGTTGAGCATGAGTGATTCAAATCTTGGTAATCAAACTGTAGTTTCAGCTGATCAGCGCATAGAGCCAGCTGAACTGCGGGTGGGGGATCTTGTGATATCGATTCTAGCGCATCGAGTTACCGTAAAAGGTGTCAACGTGCACTTGACTCGCAAAGAGTTCGAACTGCTGACGCTTCTCGTGCTTCGAGTGGGTACCACGGTAACTAAGGATATGATGTTGGACCACCTCTATAGGGGTGGTGATAAGCCTGAGCTGAAAGTTGTGGATGTCTTTATCTGCAAATTGCGCAAGAAAATCAAAGAAGCGTGTGCTGGATGGCATCCCATCGAGACGGTGTGGGGTCGTGGCTACACGATCTCTCATTCAGAGAACGTATAAATGAGGGCCCCGATTATCTCGGGGCCCTGTCTTTTTACGCGAGTTTCGGTTTGTACTCTTTTTCGTACCGTTCCCGGCATTCTGCAATAATTGTATGAGCCTCTTGTACGTCAAAGAATCCGAGCACCTTGCAGGTCCCCGGTTTTTTGAGGTCTTTGTAATGCTCAAAATAGTGTGCAACTTCTTTCTGCCAGTGCTCGCCCAAGTCAGTATACGAATCGATGTGATCCATACGCTTGTCGTCATTCAAGACCGTGATGATTTTGTCGTCGCGTTCGCCACCGTCTTCAAATTTCATGACACCAATAACGCGCACTTCGGCAAGCGAACCGGGGACCAGGGGCTCGGTCACATTTGCGATCAAAAAGTCGAGCATATCGTTGTCCTGGTCCCATGTCTGCGGGATAAGGCCGTAGGCGACAGGGTAGGCAAGGGATGAGTAGCCGACACGGTCGAGCTTGAGTTGTCCTGACTCAGTGATGAGCTCATATTTATTGATTGAATTCGCGTTGATTTCAACGAGACCGTGTACTATGCGCTCTTTTTCATCTGCATATGCAGGCAAGACATGCAGTAAGTTGAGCATGTATTTTGAAGGTTTGTGATCAATATTTGCCATGTTGATGTGCTAAGTGAATAGTGACAAAAGTGTAGCAGAGTCATTTCTTTTTGCACGTTTTTGCATTTTACAGTATGGTGCTGAGCGGTTACAACAGAAGGAAGTCTCGCTATGGCCTTCGTAGGAGTTCGTTCCATTATTTCTGGCTATGCACCGCCTCATATCACCGAGCTCGACCACGGTGTCACCGATGCACAGCCGTGTTCGTGACACTCATGGAAACCAATCTCACAACAGCTGCTCCCAAACATGTGGCGTGGCGGCGCGCGAGTACTCCGTCAACGCTGCTGTGTGAAATGTTCGCTTAGGGAAGACGGTGAATTCCCGCAGCCATTCTGCCATCAGTGCGCTGAGGTAATTGAATCCTCGCCGGGTCCAGGGCCAAAAGAATCGCGCGAGCAGTTTCTGGCTACTCATAGGGCGCGGCCAGGTGCGCATGTCAACGATGAGCCGCACTTTTATAGCTGCAAACAGTGTTGCCCGAGAAGTGGGAGTGTCTATACCGTGCTGTGGGAATTGTGGAGAGAATAACATGCAAAAGCCGGTGGCGCGTAGCGCCACCGGCTTTCACTGCTGTTTTACGCTGCTTCTGCATGGCTTTCTGTTTCAGCTGGAGTTGACTCGGGGGTCTTTACTCCTTCTTCGAGCGTACTGCCACCAACACTTTTAATGTCGATTTTCCATCCCGTAAGACGTGCCGCGAGACGCACATTTTGTCCGCCACGACCAATTGCAAGGGACTGTTGATCGTCGGCAACGGTTGCGACCGCGCGATTTTCATTCGGGTAGAGCTCGACCGACATGATTTGAGCAGGTTTGAGTGCTTCTTTGACGTATTCCGCTGCGTCTTCTGACCACTCAATGATGTCGATTTTTTCACCACCGAGCTCTGAAGTAACTACTGCAACGCGGACACCGCGTTGACCAACGAGCGCACCGACTGGGTCGACGTGCTCTTCTTTTGACTTCACTGCGATTTTTGCGCGTGAACCTGGTTCGCGGATGATGCCTTTGACTTCAACGGTGCCACTCGCCATTTCCGGTACTTCTTGTTCAAAGAGTTTGACCAAGAATTTAGGATGTGAGCGAGAGAGGCGGATGAAGGTACCACGGATGCCTTCATCAACACGCAAGAGCAGTGCGCGGATGCGTTCACCTTGGCGATAGCGCTCGCCCGGGATTTGTTCGTCGTACGGGAGAACTGCCGTAGCGCGACCGAGGTCGATGTAGAGGTTGCCGCGTTCAAAGCGCTGGACGTGGCCAGTGACGATGTCGCCTTCGCGTTCGCCGTATTCTTCGATAATAGAACCACGCTCTGCTTCGCGGATTTTCTGCATGACAACTTGCTTTGCCGACTGTGCTGCGATGCGACCAAAGTCTTCATGCGTTTCGAGCGGAAATGAGATTTCTTCGTCGAGTTGTGCATCGCGCTTCAAGCGCTGAGCATCAGAGAGCATGATGTGCTGCTCTGGGTTAAAGAGTGAACGCTCATCACCTTCGACTTTCTCTTCGCCTTCCTGACGAACGAGCGTTGCGTCGACAACGATTTTTGCCTGGCGAAATTCCATGTCGCCGGTTTCTGGGTTGAATGTTGCGCGAATGATTTGACCGCGTTTGCCGTATTCACGGCGGTATGCGGCAGCAAGTGCTGTTTCGAGCGCATCGATAACACTTTCGCGGGAAATACCCTTCTCCGCCTGGAGTTCGTCGAGGGCTGAGTTAAGAGCTTTCAAGTCTAAGAGAGCCATAAAATAGAGTAGTGAGCCACTAGGGTTTAGGGGATAGTGGAATGTAATTAATCCATTAAAAATGTCCGGCACAAGCCGGACTTAACACGGGTAATGTAGTCTATTTTGAGGTAAAAGTCAAGAGCGCGATTTTATCTTGGAATTCCAAGATAAAATCGCGCTCAGGCATTTATTCTTTTTCAAACCCGTCATGTGATAGTCGCTCCTCTATCTCCTCAGCATCTGGGTAGTGGTATTCAAAACAGTCACAATACCCCTCTTCTACTTCTTCTGGGCTACAATCCTGGCAGTGCTCAACTCTGAGCCATGCAAGGTAGACTCCGCTTTGGAATTTGCCGAGATGTTCTCCGGCGTGTCCGTCATGTAGTAGACATTCTAGGGATTCGTGAGGCCAACTGTCACCCCCAATATGCTCAAAGTGATCGGGGAGGAGGTGGTCGCATTGTTCATGCTTCATGTGTATCTCCGAATAAGAACCTACAAGCCTTCTAACATATTTTTCCTTGCTATACTAATGAACAACTATGTACATTGCAGACTCACATCTTCGCACCTTTTTAGCGGACGCGGGGCTCGTCTCACAAAAAGATTTTGATTCTGCTGAGAAAGAAGCTAAGGAGGGAGGAAAGAACGTTGCTGACATTCTGGTTGCCAAAAATGTTATCGGGGAAGACGAGTTGCGTCGCACCTATGCGTATATTTTGGGTATTCCATTTATTTCTCTTCTTGGAACAAAGATTGATTTTCAAACTCTCTCCCTTATCCCCGAGCCGATCGCGCGCCGCAACAACATTATTGCGTACGCTCACAAAAACGAGGATCTTGAAGTCGCCATGCTCGATACGGATGATTTGGCGGCAATTGACTTTATCAAGAAAAAGACGCACTTAAAAGTATTGCCGCGACTCACTGATGTTGCCAGTATCAAAGCGGCGCTCAAACAGTATCAGCAAACGCTGAAAGATAACTTAGGAGATGTCATAAAGAAGGAAACAGAAGCGCTTGAGTCTGCAAAACCTGCAGAAGGCGAGGAGGAGATCCGTAAAGTAGCTGAAGGTGTGCCTGCTGTTCGTATCGTTGACACTCTCTTGCGTCACGCAAATGCACAAGGTGCTTCTGATATTCATATTGAGCCTCTGGAAGAATCGCTTCTTATTCGCTATCGCATCGATGGACTCCTCCACGATGCAATGGTGTTACCAAAGCACGCAGCTGCAGCGGTCACGGCGCGCGTGAAGGTGCTTTCCAACATGCGGCTCGACGAACACCGCTTGCCTCAGGATGGTCGTTTCGGAATAGAGAATGGTGGAGAGAAAGTATCATTCCGTGTCTCGGTGCTGCCAACGTACTACGGCGAAAAGATTGTCATGCGCTTGCTTCGCGATTCTATCTCGGGCTTTACCCTCGAGGGTATCGGGTTTCATGGCTCAGCTCTTGAGCGCATGCATGATGCAACGCGCAAAACGACCGGACTTATTTTGACCACGGGCCCAACCGGTGCGGGTAAATCAACCACACTCTACACACTCCTCGATATTTTAAATACGCCGGATGTGAACATTTCTACCGTGGAAGACCCGATTGAATATCAGATGAAGCGCGTGAATCAGACGCAGGTACGCCCCGAGATTGGTTTTACGTTTTCCTCCGGTCTTCGCTCCCTGGTGCGTCAAGATCCCGACATTATTATGGTGGGTGAAATTCGTGATAAAGAAACGGCAAGTCTTGCAATAAACGCTGCGCTTACCGGCCACTTGGTGCTGTCAACTCTGCACACAAACTCTGCGGCGGGTGCTGTTTCGCGTCTTCTTGATATGGGCATTGAACCGTTTCTTCTTACATCGACCTTGCGCATCGTGATTGGGCAGCGCCTGGTACGTCGCCTTGCGAATGATCGTGAAGCACATGAATTAAGTCGTGACGAGCAAACACGGCTTGAGAAAATTGTTGACGCGGGAGTTGTTCTGAAGGCTCTCAAAGGAGAGAAAGTGGTTGCCAAAGATGCCACGTGGAAAAACATTCCCTTCTCAACTCCGAAAGAGGGGGGAGTAACGCAATCGGGTTATGCAGGACGTATTGGTATTTATGAAGTCCTCGCGGTGACGCCAACAATTCGCGAGCTTATCATGAAAGGGTCAGTTGATGATGAAATTCACCAGCAAGCTCGCAAAGAGGGAATGATGACGATGGCTGAAGATGGCATTTTTAAAGCGGCACAAGGGGTGACAACGATAGAGGAGGTGCTGCGCGTGGTCGCGGAGTAGAAGAAGGCTCCTCAAAAAGGAAAAGCGGCGGTGCACGTGCACCGCCGCTTTTTCATGCTGAGATGAGTACCTTGAAATAACCACTTCGAATTGAGTTGTCGGGGTTACTATCATGTACGCAAGAAAGTGCTTGACCACCCCGCATGCAGAATTCGGTGTTATTAGTACCGAAAAATACCTGCTGCTCGCTCCCTAACCCCATGCGGGTTATCATATTGAACTCAAGACGGAGATACGATTTACTCACGAAACCGAGAGAGACGCTTACTTCTCGTACTCCCGCAAGCACGGTACGCAACGTGGGTGTTGTTTCTGTCGTGAAATGGTTGTAGCCGAGGCAACATAATAGAATGCATTTTTTAGAGGGCGTCGTCATGGCACGATCTCCTTTTTGAACCTGCGCACACGCTACACACTCCACATTTTTTGCGCAAGTATCGCAATACGCGAACATCTGCGCGATATACTACGAGTGTGGCACAGTTTTCGTATACGGCAGAAAAAACTGATGGAGAACAATACCAAGGCGTAGCACAAGCCGCTGACCGTTTTGAGTTGTATCAGATAGTCCGCCGAGAGGGAGGACACATTGTTTCCGTGCATGAGGAAGGTGGCCATGGATGGCTTGATATTAATGCACTGAATGCGCGTTTTTCGACCGTAAAGGAGTATGACAAAGTCCTCTTTGCGCGAAACCTCGGCGCGATGCTCTCTGCGGGGCTCTCTCTTGCCCGTGCGCTCGCGGTGCTTGAGAGACAGACGACCAGCGTGCGTTTGAAAGCGGTCGTCGCTGAAATTTCAAACGATGTGCGTAAAGGCGAGACGCTGCATGAGGGTTTGGCAAAATATCCAAACGTGTTTTCAAACCTGATGGCGTCAATGGTAAAGGCTGGTGAAGAGGGAGGTGATTTGCCGCAATCACTCCAGCTCGTCGCCGATCAAATGGAGCGCATGTATAACTTGAAGAAGAAAGTGAAAGGGGCGCTCATGTATCCTTCCATCATTCTGATTGCGATAGTCGGTATTGGTGTGATCATGATGGTCCAGGTCGTACCGACTTTGGCGCAGACCTTTAAAGAAATGGGTGCGCAGCTTCCTGCAATGACGCGAGGCATTATTGCCGTTAGTGATTTTCTCATACAGCATGCCATTTCCTCGGTTGCGATTGTGGCGAGTGTGATTACGACATTTGTAGTTGCGGGACGTACGCCACAGGGGTCGCGTGCGATTGAGTGGGTGCTCCTGCACCTCCCGGTTATCGGTACCTTGGTGAAAGAAACAAACTCAGCGCGTACCGCACGTACGCTCTCATCACTCCTCACGTCGGGTGTCGATGTGCTAACCGCACTCGATATCACCGGTGAAGTGGTGCAAAACTCATTCTTTCGTGATGTGATAAAAGACGCTAAAACGCAGGTCCAAAACGGCAAACCACTCTCGCTCGCTTTTGAAAATCGTGTCGACCTGTACCCACCGTTTGTGAGTCAAATGATGGCAGTTGGTGAAGAGACGGGCGCAACAAATGACATGTTGAAGCGGCTTGCGATTTACTATGAAGAAGAAGTTGATCGCTCAACGAAAGACCTCTCCACCATCATTGAGCCATTCTTGATGCTTTTTATCGGCGGCGGCGTCGGATTCTTTGCGATGGCGATGATTAGCCCAATCTATCAGTTGTCGCAAAATATCTAAATACTGTTGACTACTGAGTTCGTAAAAGACGCGCGGGGGTACAATGAGTCTCATGTTCTCTACCCGAGCGCCTCACCCTTTCACCCGAGAGCGCGGTATGACGCTCATCGATACAATTGTTGGGTCATTTCTCCTCCTTACAGTTTTTATGGGCATTGGCGGGGCGTTTCAACTTACGGTTGATGTTGTACAAAACAACAAAGCGAGTGCGGGTGCTATTGCGCTCGCAAATGAGCGACTTGAGTATTTACGCTCGCTCCCGTACGCAAGTCTGGGAACTTCGGGAGGTATCCCATCCGGTTTAATCCCACAAAACGAAATTCTCACGTTCAACGCGATTAAATATACGCGGCACGTGTACATTGGATATGTCGATGATCCCAAGGACGGACTTGGCGCAGCAGATAGTAATAGTATTATCGAAGACTATAAAGAAGTGCACGTTGATGTATCGTGGAAAGCTCGTGGAGGATTGCGCAAGGTGACGCTTGTAGCGCGATTCTCTCCAGCAGGTATCGAGACAAATGTGCCCGGAGGCACGCTCCAAATCAGTGTTCTGAACTCGCAAAGTCAACCGGTCCCAAACGCGAGTGTTAGCATTATAAATACCAACACCTCACCGGGAATTAATCTCACAACATACACTGACGTCGCAGGCACTGTGACGATTATTGGTGCTCCGGCTTCAACGGGCTACGCCACCACGGTCACGAAGCCAGGCTATTCTACTGCCCAAACATATGCCGCATCGGCGGGAAATCCGAATCCAAACCCCGGGCATCTCACGGTTGTCAACAATCAGGCGACGGCGGGTACTTTTGTTATTGATCTATTGGGCAATCTTATTTTTGAAACGTATACTAATGTAGCAACGACCACGTGGAGCGATCCGTTTAACGATAGTAACAAAATCGCTTTTGCAGCGAACATCATTGTCTCCGGTGGCCGTGCTCGCTTTGATCAGACGTCAACGAGTACCGCGTATCTCGATACGGCGTTTATCACGCCGCCCCATCTGAGAGCGTGGGGTGAATTGAGCTGGAGTGATGTCGAGCCGACTGATACAACGATTCTCTACCACATACTCTACAATAACAGTGGCACCCCGACTCTTGTTCCTGATAGTGATTTGCCTGGAAACGCAGCAGGATTCTCGACTTCTCCGATTTCGCTCTTCAATCTGTCCACGACCACATATGGGGGTCTGCGACTGCATGCTGATATGGCAATGGGGAGTAGTGGCGCGGCAACGCCGTCGATTGACGATTGGAGTCTTACCTATAACAGCGGACCTAACTCGCTCTCAAACCTTACTTTCACTGTCCAAGGTGCTAAAACAATCGGCAGTCTCAATAATGGAACGCTTATCTACAAGTATAGTCAGAATCAGACATCCAATTCCGAAGGCATTGCATCGTTACAAAACATGGAGACTGATTCCTATCGAGCAACAATCGATGGTTCCACCGGGTATGACCTCAGTTCTGTATGCAATCCACAGCCGAATACCTTGATGCCAGGCACTGTTCTTACCGTGAAATTGTTCACGTCACCACACTCAAACAACTCGCTTCTCGTCGACGTGCGCTCAAGTGCGGGTGTTCCTCTTTCTGGTGCGTCCGTGCGGCTCTATGGAGGACCGAGCAATTACTTTGACGGTACGGTACTGACAGACGAGTGCGGGCAAGCGTTCTTTGCTGACATGCAAGGAGGAAACGGGGTAGGTAACTCATACAACATGAGTGTTTCAAAAACTGGATATCAAATGTACACCTCTCCTCGCATCAATCTTTCCGGAGCAACTGACGAATCGGTGGTACTGAACGCAAACTAATTGTGTTTATTACTCTGAGCTCATAGAAAAACACGCGCTACAATAATTGTAATGGTCGCTCTCCATTCATGCGGCAGGAAACACGGTATTCTGGTGCGCGGCACGACCCTGATTGAGACAATGGTCTGGGTTATCATGTTTCTTTTCATCTTTCTTGCGATTATCACCTCAATTCAATATTTTTATCGCACCAATACGTATGCCATAAATCAGGCCTCTGCGGTCGCTTCGGCACAGCGCGGGATTGATAAAATGGTGCGCATCTTACGAGAAGCGAATTATTCGGCAACAGGCGCATACCCGATTGTTTCAATTGGTACGAGTTCGATCACGATTTACTCCGACATTGATGCTGATCCGTCGGCGGAGCGAGTACGTTTTTTTGTTGCGAGCTCCTCCTTGCGCCAGGGAGCCGTAGACTCCAGCGGTGATCCGCCTGCGTATACTGGCACTGAGGCAGTATCAGTTCTGTCCGAGTATGTACGTAATATTGATTCAAACCTTGTAACCTTTCACTACTATGATGTTAACGGTGTTGAAATTACAAATTTCACGCGTATCGCCGACGTTAGATTCATCACGATTGACATGATTGTTGATGTCGACCCACTCAAGATTCCGACCGTACTCAACATGAAATCCTCCGCGACGCTGCGGAATTTACGATGAGTATGGACTACAACCCTCAGCGGGGAGTCACTATCATGCTCGTAGTCGTTTTTATGGGCGTCTTTCTTATTCTTCTGGGCACGATTACCTCGTTTGCATTCACGCAAGCGCGCTATGGTCGCGCGCTGCTTGCACGCGAGCAGGCAATAAACGTTGCCGAAGCAGGTCTTGAGTACTATCGCTGGTTTTTGGCGCACTATCCGAATGACTTGCAAAATGGCACCGGACAACCGGGACCCTATTCATATACCGTATCTGATCCCGAAGGCGGGAACATTGGTACGGCATCGCTCACGGTAAGTGGCAACAGTTCCTGCGGCGTGGTGCAGTCAATCGATATTACTTCCCAAGGCACCTCGGTTGCAAACCCAACGTACAAGAGGACGGTATTTGCGCGCTACGCAAAGCCTTCCGTTGCCGAATTTTCAAACGTATTAAACTCGAATGTCTGGGCAGGCGCGGGCAGGACAATAACCGGCCCCTACTTTTCTAACGGCGGTATACGTATGGATGCGACTAACAACTCAACCGTGAGTTCTGCCGTATCAACATGGCTGTGCGATACGTCGTACGGGTGTTCTCCGGCGAATAACAATGCTCCTGGTGTTTTTGGTTCAGGGAGCGGATCAGCGCTCTGGAGTTATCCTGCTGCGTCGTTTAATTTTACAGGCATCGCTTCAAACTTTGAATCTCTTAGAACATATGCGGGAAATTCAGGGATTCTCCTTGATGCGACTCTGGTAAGAGTCGGCGGTGTGCAACAGGGCGGGACGTTTGCGTCGGTTGGGGGTACTGATCAACGTGGGTATCACCTTATTTTTAACTCAAACGGCACCGTAACTGTGTATCTGGTAACAGGAACGTCGTGGAGGTGGGGTACTCATATCGATACTGGAACGCAAGTGAAGGATTATCACACAATTACCGCGGAAACACTCAAAGGCACGTATACTATTCCGGCAACGTGCGCTCTGGTTTATGCGCAAGGCAAAGTATGGATTGAGGGTACTATTTCGGGGAAAGTGACGCTTGTTGCAGCAGATACGGGGTCATATGATCCTGATATCATCATAAACAACAACATCACGTACGCAACACTCGATGGCACCTCAGGGTTTACCGCAATTGCTGAGCGCTCGGTTCTCTATCCTCCCATAATTCCAAACAATACTTCAGTGCGCGGTATTTTCGTTGCTGACAAGGGATATTATGGAAGAAATCTCTATGACTGCACGAACGCACCGTATGATAAACGCAACTCGCTTACCATAAACGGCACGGTTGTCTCAAACGGCCGCATCGTGCTTTTGTGGGGCTACTCCGGCGGTTCATGCGGAAGCAATACGTCGGGATTTAGTATAAAAAATGAAAGTTATGATCGTTTGCAAGCATTTTTACCACCACCTTTTACACCTGCATATTCGAACAACTATAAATTTATTGTGTGGCGGGAACAGTAGGGGTGGCACTAGCCACTAGGGTTTAGGTTGACATAAAACACGGTTGGTCATGTAAGACTTCTCTGTTTTTCCTTTCTCTGGCATGCCACGCGAGAATAGAATAATACAATGCCGTCGAATAGTGATGAATGAAATGGTACAATTTGTGCCATGCTCATCGTCGCAAATTGGAAAATGAACCCACAGACTCTAAAAGAGGCAAAAATGTTGTTTGCTGCGAGTAAAAAAGCAGTGGACCGACTCAAAAACGTGGAAGTGGTCATTGCTCCTCCGATGCTCTTTCTCGCCCCGCTGCGCGAAGGATATGCCGGAAAAAAGCTTGTATTTGCAGCACAAAACGGTCATGCAGAGCCCCGTGGCTCGTACACGGGTGACGTATCAATGATCCAAATTGCCTCACTCGGCATCCCCTATGTGATTATTGGTCACGCAGAACGACGTGCTGCCGGAGAAACCGATGATGATGTCCGCCGCAAGACCATCTCTGCGCTTACCGCTGGCCTTACCCCCATCGTTTGTGTCGGTGAAAAAGAACGAAATAGTAATGGCTCACACTTTGAAGTGGTGCGAGCGCAGCTTCGCGCAGCTTTTGCCGATGTACCTGCCACAAAAGTGAATAAGGTAGTTGTTGCGTACGAACCGGTCTGGGCAATTGGTGCGCCCGACCCTATGACAACACACGACATGCATGAAATGAGTATTTTTATCAGAAAAGTTATTACCGAGCGATATGCATTTGAAGAAAAACAGCCTCGAATCGCTCCCGCTATTCTCTACGGCGGAGCAATCGACGAGAGCAGCGCCGCGGCTATGGTGCGAGAAGGTGAAGTAGGGGGGCTTTTGGTAGGGAGAGCATCCGTCGACGTGCAGCGTTTTACTCGATTACTACAATCGCTTGCATGAAGTGTATTGATACGCTTTCTGAAAAAGATCTGAGAGGTAAGCGTGTGCTGTTGCGCTCAGGTCTTGATGTGCCTCTTAATGCCAAGGGTGACGTTACGGATGCGTTTCGCATCGAAAAATCACTGCCTACCATGGAGTTTTTACGCTCACGCGGCGCTCGAGTGGTTATTCTTTCGAAGATAGGACGAGATGCGCGCGCGTCAAATGCTCCTGTCGCGCGTGCACTCAAACGATATATCCCGGTCTCATTTGTCACCGACCTCGCGGGTATTGCTGCACAGCAAGCAGTCGCAGCGCTGCGCGAAGGAGAACTGCTATTACTTGAAAATACACAAACGGATCCGCGCGAAATTGCCGGAGATGATTCGCTTGCGAAAGACATAGCAAACCTTGGGGATATATACGTGAATGACGCGTTTCCCAGCGCCCATCGAAACAGTGCAACGATTACGGGCATTCCAAAATTTCTCCCATCCTATGCAGGACTTTTGCTTCAAGAAGAGGTTCAAGAGTTGTCGCAGGCGCGATCGCCCGCGTCACCTTCATTTGCAATTTTAGGAGGCGCGAAATTTGAGACCAAGGAGCCACTGATTCGAATTTTGCTCGCAACATACACACATGTATTTGTATGCGGTGCCCTAGGAAATGATGTGCTTAAAGCGCGAGGCTTTCCCGTCGGTGCATCGCTTCTTTCGCATATACCACCCCCGGCGGATGTCATTAATCATCCCGGTTTTCTTGCCCCAGTCGATGTGACGGTGCAGCGACCGGATGGTCAGGCAATCATTAAAAAACCCAACGAAATCAAGCCGGATGAACGTATTGTTGATATGGGACCGGACACACTCGCACTCATACAACCCTACATTTCAGAAGCGAAGGCACTGTTGTGGAACGGGCCGACTGGCATTTATGAAGAAGGGTTTGTGCACTGGTCACATGCTCTTGCGGAACAAATTGCAAAATCATCTGCACAAAAAGTCCTAGGCGGTGGCGACACGCTCGCGGTCATATCTAACATTGGCATCCCACTCGAACGCATGGGCTTTCTTTCTTCTGGAGGTGGTGCAAGCCTTGAGTATTTAGCAAAGGGGACTCTGCCCGGTGTTGAAGCACTTAATTCACATCCGCACACACACGCATAAAACAAGATGCTACACTAGAAGGTATTACGATAACCTTTTAGTCTTTTATGCGCATGCGTGTTCTCGGTGTAGTTGCAGCGTTGTTCTTGTGCTCGAGCTCGATAGCGGCCGCACTTTCTCTTGAGGATGTCGGTGCGCAGATTCAGCAGATGCTTGCGCAGGTATCGAATATCAAAAAGCAAATGACCGCGGCAGCAGATGCCGCGGTCATTTGCTTTTTGATAT
>Ga0214923_10001294_pt1 | contig 35797 bp, 29 predicted proteins | sample LL1510_MetaG_FD_177993 | JGI IMG/M metagenome (GOLD analysis project Ga0214923, IMG submission 177993) | Freshwater microbial communities from Lake Lanier, Atlanta, Georgia, United States - LL-1510 | ecosystem: Environmental > Aquatic > Freshwater > Lake | place: USA: Georgia | collected...
GCCGAGCACCGCAAAATCGACACCACATGCCTTGAGAATTTTCACCACACTGCGCGCAACTTTTTGATTTCCGGAATCGTATGAGCCAGCGCATCCTACATAGTATAAATACTCAACCTCTGGCGAATCGCCGGTCATCACCGGTACATCAAGGCCATCGGCCCATTTAAAGCGATCCGCATGTGACACGCCCCAAGGGTTCTTGTGCTGCTTAATGTTTTCAATAGCCTTGCCAGCCGTTGGGGGAATCTCACCCAGCGACAGTGTTTGATAGCGGCGCAATTGCATAATTCCGCGGAGCTGATCGATTCCAACAGGACATTCGTTCACGCATCCACCGCAGTTTGTGCATGCCCAAATCTCTTCACTGGTGATACGTCCCGATTCGTAGAGATAATTTTCTTCCGCATTTCTTTTATCAAGAGGTAATTGCGCCTCAACCAACACGCTGTCGCGGAGCTTGAGCATCACCTGGCGTGGGTCGAGCGCTTTGCCAACGGCGTTGGCCGGGCAGATATCTGTGCAACGGCGGCACTCAGTGCAGCTATCGAAGCTGAGCATATCTTTCCAAGTAAAATCCATGGCCGAACGCGGCCCAAAATACTCGGCTTCTGGATTTTCGAAATCAATCTTGGGTAACAGAACGTTGGGTTCAAGGCGCTGGGTATAAAGATTTAGTGACGCTGTTACGATGTGCATTGCTCGCGTATAGGGAATCGTTGCGATGAACGCCATTGTCGTGAGCATGTGAAAATACCACAGCCCCGCATAGGTGTTGTTGGCAGCGTCTCCACTCAGCCCGGCAGGAAAGAGCTGTGCAACGAGCTGGCCAATGAAACTCAACGACGCATCGGCAGCGCGCACGTCAACCGAAAGCCGGAAACCTTCAATTAAGAATCCTTGCACGCACAGAAGAAAGAGCAGCCCGTAGAGAACCGAGTAATCCCAGCCATGCTTGAATTCATCTTTGCGGGTGCTTCGACGAAACACGCCCATCGCAAGGCCAACGGTGAGTGCCAAACCACCCAATTCCGAGACAACGACCACAAACCCATAAAAAGTGCCTTGGTAGATATCAACAATTCCGTACTCTTTAAGCGCAACGATTGAGGTGGCAAAAACCAAAGCAAGAAAGCCGTAAAAGATTAGCCCGTGCATCCAGGCTGCGTAGTATGACTTTGGCTTGGGATCGCGCATGCGTCTTGCACGCAACACTTTTGCCTGTGCCAGCGTTCCCTTGAGCATCATTGCAAGCCGTTGCACGGGTTTGTCGAAAGCAACTTCTGCTTTACCAATGCGCCAAATCTGCACCCGTCGCCACACACCATAACCCATGACTGCAAGAGCTATCGCCAACCAGAGGTAAGTTGTTTGGTGCAACGCAGCAGCGAGCTCGCCGGTTGGCGACCAATAAACGGTTCGGGTCAACACTTGTGATTCGTTCATTCTCACACGCTCCTCAAAGTCCGCGCATCAAATAACGTTGCACATACTCTCGCACACCTTCCTCAAGTGAAGTGAATGGAAGTGTGTATCCCAAAGCTCTCAAAGTTGAGAGGTCTGCGCACGTGTAATTCTGATATTGACCAGCAATATTCTCTGGCATTGAAATATACTCAATCCGCGCAGGCAGTGAAAGCGCAGAAAAAACCGACGCGGCAAGATCGTTCCAGCTGCGGGTCTGACCGCAGCCAATGTTAACGAAACAACCGGAACCATTTGCCAGTAGTGCTGGTTTCTCTTTGCGCAGCGCAAGCCCGAGCAAATGCATTGTTACTTTGACGATGTCTTTAACATAAACAAAGTCACGCACCTGATTGCCGTCGGTATATTGAGCCGTGTTGCTTTTGAAGAGCTTGATACAACCCGTGCGGGTGGCCTGCTGATAGCCGTGATACACCAAACTGGCTTGGCCAGCTTTGTGAGCCTCAAATGGACCATAGACGTTAAAGTAACGCAGACCAAACCATGCCGGCGGGGCGTTTTTTTGCTCCACTGCCCAAAGGTCAAAATCAAGTTTCGACTTCCCATAAAGGTTCAGTGGCGCAAAGCGGGCTGTGTGCTCGGGGAGATCAGCGAAGCCTTTGCTTCCGTCGCCATACACAGCAGCGCTTGAAGCATAGATAAATGGAACATTGTGTTGAGCGCAGTAGTTCCATAGGTCCTGCGATGAACCGACGTTGAGTTCGGCGAACACCGCGGGATTGCGCTCGACGGTCGAAGAACAGGCGCCGTTATGGATGATAGCCACCGGCGGAACCGCTGCGCTATTTAAAGCGGCGAGAAGATCCTTGAGAAAGACGATGCGCACGCGACTCGATTGAGCGAAGCGATGTGCCGTCGAGCGAACCGAACTTTCAGGCAGATCAACGGCCCAGACATCAAATGTGCTCACTGGAGGTGATGATTGCTGTGAAAAGCGCACTTGAGCCGTGCGAAAATGCACTTGAGCGCCAGAACCGAAGCCTTGCTGTGCCGTAAGCTCTTCAAGATCTGCCGTCAGCATCCGTTCAAGGATATGATTTCCAATAAAACCGTGTGCTCCTGTGACTACCACATACGGACGCTGTTCCACCTCAGGCCCCTCCTGTTCCTTAAGTTATAACCCACAGTAACCTCAAAACAATTGCAAGATAACATCCAATTGTGAATTCACAGGGAGCCCCCCCTTCTTCGCTTGACCCTCAGGGTGCAAGTGCGGAAATTCGCCTCGCCCAAAGGGCAAGGTGGTCGGATTCGCTCTGCGGAGAAGATTACATTGTCGGACATGGTCTGTTCTTCCTTGTGTACCACCTCGTAACGGGGTGGTACTTTTTTTTGTCAATCTTCCAGCTGCCAAGAAAAAATCCTCTCAAGCCGCAAAATCAAACGCCGATATCCCGATGGAAAACGTCCGTCCAGGGAGAATATCGTCATGGTTCGACGTCAATTACTGCTTTCTAAACCTTATGCCGCAGCCGTGTTGTTCGCATTTTGCGCGGCCGCACCAATAGGATGCCAGCCTCTTGAGCAAACCGATGAGCCACCTCCAAGGGCTCCGGTTCCGGCTCAACCACCTGCTGCAGCTCCACAAACCGCACAATGTGACGAAGTCAAAACCAAATGCGCACCGCAAGGTGGTTTCCCGCAAACGTTGTTAGACGCTTGTAGAGCTAAGTACGCGAATGCGGACCAAACGATCTGCATGCAAGCGTCTTGGCCCATGGAGCTCTATAACGAACTGAATAACGCTGCTGCTGCCACTGCATCCTCAGAATGCACTGACTTGTACGTCAGCACCACCAGCGATGATTTGGCTCTACGCGAGAAACCAGTCGCAGGTGCAACCGCAATTGAGTGGGCGCCAAAGGGAACCTTGGTTTGCGGTCTGGGCAATGGCGGAAGCGATTGGACGAAAGTGCGGTACAAAGGAAAAATTGGCTACATGAGCCGACAATACCTGGCTGTGCGTTCGGGTGGCGAAGCGCCTGCCCAATCTGCGCAACCCACCACCCCACAAACACCAGCTGAAAAAGCTGGCATCGCGCGCAAATGCACAGCCGGAAAATACGCCTGCAAAGTGATTAAGAGCAACCAAAATTGCTGGCTCAAAGATCCGACACTTTCTTACAATAATCTTCCAGGTGTGAATGACGACGCTCGTTTGGTGAACACCGGACAAACCGATTGCTTTGGCAACCTAGAAAATATTCGTGTGATGTGGGGACCTGGATTCATGCACAGAACGACGCAAATGCGCTGGTCGACCAGCTGGAACTGTTACGTTGAAGATTCGAATCTTGAATGCCCTTGAAGGGTTTGAGCTGTTTGCTTGACAGCCCTACGGCCCTCGCCTAGAGCCCGCCCACGCATCAGCAGCGTGGGCGTTTTCTTATCCACATTTTTCTGATTATGGTGAGCAGCTTGTCGTTTTTCCGTCGCCGAGCGAATGGCGCTCGCACTGAGGAGGTGAAATGAAAGTTGCAGTGATTGGAGCTGGGCTTGCTGGCTCGGAAGCGGCTTGGGTTCTGGCCAACACCTACAACCTCGACGTTGTCCTTTTTGAGATGAAGTCCTCAACTCCCACTCCGGCGCAGTCTGAGCCGCATCATTTTGCCGAACTTGTCTGCTCAAATAGCTTGAAAAGCAAAAGCCGCCTCAACCCGGCCGGAATCCTGAAAATGGAAATGCAAGCCCTAGGAAGCCTGTTGATTCGTTCGGCTCAACAGAGCGAAGTTCCAGCCGGTGAAGCTTTGGCCGTCGACAGAGAGCTTTTTTCCGGGTTCATCACCCGAACACTGCGCAATCATCCAAAGATCACGGTCGTCGAACAACAGATCCGCAAAATATCCTGGCTGTCTGACAGCGATTTTGCAGCCATCGTGATTGCCACGGGCCCACTCACCGCGAGCGAACTGGCTGAAGATCTGCGACTTATGACTGGTTCCAATGCACTCTATTTTTACGACGCCATTGCACCCATTATTGATGGCGACACCATTGACCACTCAATTGCATTTTATGCCAACCGTAAAACCCGCACAGCGCGCCGCGACTCCGAGCTCAAATTAGTTCAAGACATGAGCGGCGAACCGGACAATGAGGAAAGCGGTCATTATTTAAATCTTCCGCTCAACAAAGACGAATATATTGCTTTCGTCGAGGCCCTCAAAGCAGGTGAAAAGGTTCCATACCACGATTTCGAAGAGCCACGTTTTTTTAATGGCTGCCAGCCGATAGAAGTGCTTGCCGAAAGTGGAGAAAAAACTCTTTCCTTTGGACCAATGAAACCGATGGGACTCGATGATCCGCGCACTGGTCGCCGACCTTATGCTGCCGTTCAACTGCGGCGTGAAAAGATTGGTGATGGTTCGTTCAATATGGTTGGTTTCCAAACCCGATTGAAATGGCCCGAGCAAAAACGAATTTTCCGCATGCTTCCGGGCTTGGCCAACGCGGAATTTCATCGCATGGGAAGTATGCATCGCAATACCTATCTTGTGTCACCGCGGTTGGTGAATCGAGACGACTTGGCACTGCTGTGCAACTCGCGTGTTTGGTTGGCAGGGCAAATTTCTGGGGTTGAAGGATACGTTGAAAGCGCAGCGATGGGGTTGCTTGTTGGGCACATCATTGGCCACAAACTGAGTCGGAACATCAACCTTCCACTTCCGCCGCCTGACACGGCACTGGGATGCTTGGTTGCACACCTGCGCGATAGCGACGTGAAGCATTATTGCCCGATGAATATTCACTGGGGTTTGTTCAGCGAGATGAGCCAAGAGTTTCTTGCTGACCAGGCAAAAGTTATCCCCGAGCTTGCAGCTGCAAAACCAAACAAAAAACTCGACAAAGGCTTGAAACGCTCGCTTCTTGCAAACCGAGCCGAAGCACTTTTTTCAGCCTGGAAAGAGAGTTCATTGGTTTGACGGCCCTTCAGTCTGCTCCTCTTGTTCCGATACCGGACTGTTGAGGAGGAGCATTTGAAACTGAGGATGCAGACATCGGCCTTGGCCGGTATTGGAAGCGTCATTGGCTCTGCGCTGCTGATGTCGAGCTGCAATGGCGGCCAGCGTGCACGGCTGGATTCTTATCGCGCGCTTGCGACGCGTCAGGCTCCCGCGAATCAGTCGAACAGCACCCTTGCTGGTCACAACGATGAAAACCGATTCTCAAGTAGCGGCAAACTTTCAGCTGCATCGTTGATTCTTTCGCGTGAAGATTTACTACCCTGTCAATCCTTGCCACCACGTAAACTCACGCTGGCAGACGGCGAAATCTCTTGGGTGGATGGCAGCTGGGCCAACTTTGCGAGGCCATTTATCATCAAGGGAAGCGCGCAGTCTGGACTCTGCAGACTCGAAATTCACCCTCTCGGCCAAGTATCCTTGAATCCAGGAAGCAAAGACGCCTTTGTTCGTGATTCACAAATCCGAATTTTATTAGCCACCCCGAATGGAGATGCTCTTGTTTCACAGTCCAATGACGGAAAGGTGCGATGTCAGCCACGCGAAGCATCATTTGAAATTTCATTTGATGGTGTTTTGCTCGGGCGCTCACAGATTTCATATGTGATGAATGAATCGATTCCGCTCGACCTTACTCCTCGGGTTTGCATGGCACGCATTCTTGATGGAAACCGCAGAGCAAAAAATGAATGGGTGTTTATCCTTCCGACCCTAGACCTCAGGGCACAATTGAACGCACCTTCTGCGCGAGAAAATCAATAACCTCTTGCTCACGACACCGGTAAAGCACGAAGCTATGTTCGCTCATTTTCCTGATGCGGTGTTTGTCTTGCCGCTCGCATTGTCCTGCCAAGGCAGTTTCTCGATTTTGACCTGCCGAACTTCGCCTGGTTTCAAACCAAATTGTTCAGCCTTGGGAACCACATCCACCAGTGCCCACGACCATTTTATTTTAACCGCACCAGAAGTGTCTTTCACATGCGAAACAAGCGACCTGTACCAATACATATGCCGCATCAGTCCGGTCACATAATGACGTGTCTCGGGAAAGGGAATAATGTCGGCAAAAAGAAGAGGAATACGTCCGCGATAGCGGCCATCCCATTTCTTCACGCTGTTTGGTCCAGCATTGTAAGATGCTATCAAGCGCGGATAATCGCCATTATAATGATTCCGCAAAATATGCAGATATTTTGAACCAACACGGATATTTGTACTTGGATCATAGAGATCTAAATTTTTCCGCTTTTCTATTTTTTTCGCAGTGGCTGGCATCACCTGCATCAACCCTTTTGCACCAACGGGGCTTGTTGCCTTGGGATTGAAACTGCTTTCCTGACGAATCAGGGAAAACACCAACGCGGGATCAATGTACGAAGCCTGCTGAGCAATTTCATTGCGAAATTTAACTGGATAAAGAAGTTCAAGCAGGTCCGCACAAAGATAAGATGAACCGAATGTTTTGAGGGAAGAGGAGATGACCTTGATCATCGAACGTTGGTGAGTGCCCGCATCATGGATCCTCACGCGAAACATTGCCGTTTCGAAAGACGACAACTGCACTCCAGATTCGTCTAACAAGCGCGAAATTCTTTCCATTTGTGCCGGGCCTTTGTGGACCATAAAAATCGCTGCCATCAGGTGTGAAACATTCTCAAAGTTCCACTCTTGCCCGGAATACACAGACACCTGGGGTGAAGGTCGGCGTGCATATCTTTCAAAAGAATCCACACCGGAGATTTCATCCACAACCAACGCGTGAAGAGTGAGAGGATACTTGTCGACCAAGCGCTCCCAATACGTATTGCGTGGCTTGCTTGATGAAGAATTTACAGCAGAGCTCTCGGCTGGTTTGTTTTCCGAAACGACAGCGCCAGAAAGACTTTTACCTTGGTCTTGCAAAGAATCGAGATATCCACGCCAGAACAGCGCAACGTGCTCGTCTTGCAGCGCTTGACCCTGTAAAACAACATCCAACAACGATGCTGCGCGATCGAGTTGTCCGCGATCCAAATTCAGGAGTGCAAGCCGCAGATTCACCACTTCAAATGCCTCATGTTTTGGATCGAGGCACGCGGCTGTTGCATCATACAATTGGTTCATCGCGCGCCAAATGCCGTCTGAAGGCAACAGGTTCTCGAGATCGCGCAGAACAGCAGCACGGACCGATGTCAGTGAACAATCTTTGCTTTCCTCAAGCGCAAATCCAACCGCTTTCATTGCGGCAGGCTCTGTTTTAAACTCAATTTTCTTTAGCATCTGTTCATAGGAATATTGAGCCAAACTGCGAAAATCTTTTTTCGAATTTATCGCAAGTGTCGCAACGGCTGATTTCTTGCCGCGCTTTGAAGAGACTTTTTTGCCTGGATGTTTTTTTTTCTGAGACTTCAATGCAACATTTTTTTGCACAACAGCTTTTCTTTCGCGAAGAAGTGTTTGCCAGCGATAATAGAGACAACTGATACCATCGGGCGTTAGAATCAATCGCGGATCACGCGCAGAGGTGAGCCGACGCGCATCACAGAACTGAAATGCTGAAGTTTTTTCGCGCGAAGTTCCGGAAATGTGCTCACCAAGCCTCGCAATAGCGCGTTTCAGAGCGCTGTTCATTTCCAGACCATGCAGTTCCCAAAAACGCGATTCGTTGGGCAGCTGAAAGTCGCGAAACGAGCCTTTCAAACTCGGAACGGGCGGAGGAGCGCTCGGAAGAATAGAGAGCGGCCGAGCCGCCATCTCCACAGGCCGCCAAGGAATCAGTGTCGACTGCTGCGCAGTCTCTTCCTGTTCCCTTGGTTTCACCGGCCCAAGCATCGGGCTTTGCGACGGATTGGGCTGTGCAATGCCCCCCTCTGATTGCGTCTTCGCTTCGTCTGGACGAGCTCCACTCGCGCCGGGGGCGTCCAGATCGTCCATCCAAAGCGTATCTATCAAACCCAATGGCCGACCGCTCTCAAGTAAACCCGCCACAGTGTTTTCCACAGCTTCCGCATTTCCTGCTAAGTCCACGCGAATCGTGGGCTTCTCTTGAGGAACCGCAGACCAAGCCCCGCCGAGCAGGAAAACACAACTTGCGGTTGCAATATTTTGAAAACGCCATTTCGTTTTTTGACGCTTCATAATATTCCCTAAGAGTGGCTGTAGTTTTGGACCCTTTCCAAAGCACGCCTCAGGTTGTCGGAGGATCCGGCAGCGGGCTTTACCCCTTTGCGTTGACCGCGAGAAAAGAGCGTGTCATTTCAGGGATGCCGAGCAGGAGAGAGATGATGCCTTCAGCAGTCAATAGCCATTCCCGGGAACTGGGAGCCATGAGAAACCGGGTCCAACGTGCCGTCCAGGCGTTCGCCCAAGGCGAGGCGATACTCGTTGGAGATGACGGCCGCCGCGAAAACGAGGCCGACCTCTGTTTCCATGCCGCACACGCGACCCCTGAACTGGTCAACATGGCTATTCGCAAGGCCTGTGGACTTCTTTGCGTGTCTGTCTCGCATGAGCTTGCCGACCGCCTCGGGATTGCCACCGCCCCAAAATGGCCCGGCGGAATGGCTCATACGGGTTTTACTCTCTCGATTGACGCACGAAACAATATCACCAGCGGGATCTCGGCAAGCGACCGTGCACATACCATTCGCCTACTTGCCGATAGCAATGCGACTCATCATGATTTTTTAAGCCCTGGCCACGTTTTTCCGGTTCGCGCTCAGGACGGCGGATTGCTTGCACGGACGGGTCACACAGAGGCGGTTATGGAACTCTGTCAGCTCGCTGGCCTCCCTGGCGCTGCGGCGATGTGCGAGATTCTTGATACCGAAGGCGAGGCCTTGCGCCCCGCTTCCATCGCGTCAGAAAACACCCAGAACTCAGGCACCGACAACAATTGGTGGCGTTCGCTGCCGTATGTTTCCACAGTCGACCTGCTTTGGCACCGACTGCTCTGCAGTCAGCGCACACCCACACAGTGGAAAGCTGTTGCACCGGAAAGCCTTGAGCATCCGCGCACCCCAAAAAACGTCTGGCGAATGTCGACCCAGTTTGAAAGTGACGTGTTGGTTCCATGCAGTCTGGTGAGCTATTCAAATGAAATTCACCCATCGCAAGTGCGTGTCCGTGTTCACAATGGATTCCGTGAATGGACCAATGGTGTTGCGCTGGAATCAGCTCACGCCGACGTCAGTGTTTTAATGCAGCACGATTGCACGTTGGCGAGCCCGAGCCATCTTGCTGATTTTTGCGATTTGAGTGGAAAAGAAGGCCTGCGTGGCACTCATATGGGCGTGCGTCGCGTGCTGACCCAGCTGCGTGCATTTGATTTCTTAATCAGAGAAAGCCGGTGGGCTGGAAGCCACTCACAATGGCTCGCAGAGCTGAAACTTCCTGTTGAGTGTGACCGCGACCTGCTGCTTGCAGCCTGGCAACTCTAATCAAGCCTGTGTCAGTTCGAGGGCTGGCGCTGTCTCTTTGGTTGAACGAACGGGTGCCTGGAACAAAGCCTCAACAAATTCTTCCGCGTTAAAGAGTTGGAGATCCTCCACCGACTCCCCAACACCGATGTAGCGGATGGGAAGATTCATTTCATTGGCAAGAGCAATTGCTACTCCACCCTTCGCGGTGCCATCGAGCTTCGTCAGAACAAGGCCAGTGACTCCTGCAATTTCTTTAAATGCGCGCGCTTGCTGAATTGCGTTTTGTCCGGTTGTTGCATCAAGAACAAGAAGAACTTCATGCGGTGCACCAGGGAGATCTTTGCTCGCCACCCGACGAATTTTGGCAAGCTCTTGCATTAAATCATTTCGGTTATGGAGCCTTCCTGCCGTGTCGATCAGGCAAAGGTCGGTGCCTTGCTGAACCGCGCGTTTCACACATTCAAATGCAACCGAGGCAGGGTCTGCCCCATCAGACAAACGCACGCAATCGGCACCCGCACGGCGCGCCCATTCTTCAAGCTGGTCGACCGCAGCGGCGCGGAAGGTATCTGCAGCGCCAACAATAACCGAATGCCCAGCCTGCCGCTCTTTGAAGGCAAGCTTTCCAGTGGTGGTGGTTTTGCCAACCCCATTCACTCCAACCATCAGCACAACACGGGAACGGCGCGATTCTTGCCCCGCCAAAGGCGTAGAATCGATCAACGACCAACTCGATATTTCGGCGTTGGTTTGCGGGGCACTTGCCTGAATTGTAGGATTTCTCAGGAGAGTGAGGATCTCGCTGCGTAAGACTTCCATAACAGCTGCAGGGTTTGTCAGTTCACTGCCGGGGAGCGAGGTGCGCACCTTTTCAATCAGCATCTCAGAGGTGCGAATTCCAACATCGGCACGCACCAAAATCTCCAACATGCTGTCGAGCAACGCCTCACGCGATGCGCGTTCATGTTCACCAACAAAGAGAGATTCGATTTGACGAACGAGCTGGGCTTGGGTTTTGCTCAACCCCAGTGTCAGGCGCGAAAACCAAGGAACACTGCTGGCAGTTGATGCGCGCGTTGCTCCCATCGGGGACGCATCAGCTTTTTGAATTGTGACTGCGTCCTGACCTTCAGCTGCCTTCTCATCAAGAGCGGGGAGCTGCGCGCCTGGCTCAACTTTTTTCGCTCTCTCTGAAGCGCCAAGATGCGCACGCTCAGCGCGCCTCCGGGCCGCTGCTTGGCCCAAAAGAAAAGCAACGACAACCGCAACAACAAGCCCAACGCCATAGATATAAAGAAGGGAATCTTGATTCATCGTTCACTCACGGGGTGGGTTGATAATAGAGATATTCAACTAAATTACCGAACGGATCTCGGAAATAAACACTCCGACCGTCGGAGCGCGTGTATGGACCCTTGAGAATTTCGAGGCCGGCAGCGCGAATCCGCTCAGCCAAACAATCCACTTGCGAAGGGGAATCAGCCATGAATCCGTAGTGGTCGAGAACTTGCCGACCCAAGGGGCCCTGTTGTCGGTCTTTGTCGATGGCATCAGAGGATAACTTTGCGACAAGGAGATCGGGCCCGACGTGAATAAGAAGCTGAGTCCCGCGCCAGGGCTCAACATCTGCGCCAAGAACATCTCCGAAAAACCAGCGCGCTTTTTCCAGGTCGTCGACAACCAAAGCCAGATGTCCAAGACCGCGTAAAAATCCGCTTTTGTGGGCGCGTTGCATGAGCATCGTCCTTTTTACGGACTGGTTGCTCCCCATTGATGGCGTGCGACTATCGCTTTAACCAGACCGATAAACCGGGAGTTATCATCGGTTGGCGGCTCTGCCAAGAGCTCGAGAAAACACTGCCGTGCTTCTTGATGCTCGCGTGCTTGTGCCTCAAGGCACTCAAGGGCAGCCATTCTTACCTGCTCGTCGCGGCTTTTCACCAGTCGCTTGCTTCGGTCGATGATTTTGGGATCCGAGAGCTCCTTAAGAGCAAGAAGTAGCTCGATATTGCGCTCGTGCAGCGTCTCGTCGAAGAGGACGTTCTCGGTATTGAGACTCTCCACCAGTAAGGAAAGATATTCGCTCTGCGAGAGCATTTTCTCAGCCAATTTAATCGGCCAGGAAATGCGCTTTTGGGTCCGCACCGCATCACATACAAGGGGTTGTGCCACTTCGCGGTTTTCCAAGAGAATTTCCATCACCCGATCTTTTTCGCGCTTATCGATAATGCCGTGTTCAACCACCATTTCGAAGCGCTTCATCAGTTGTGGGGCAGCCAAGCGCATATCTCCACCCGATGCCAAACCTTCAATTGCCTCTATGCGTTGTTCTTTGGTTGTGACGGGGTTTTTCAGCAACTCGCCCATCTTTTCGAACGATTTAACTTTTTGGTTATTCCGATAGTCACGCCATGCGTCCAAAAATCCCACGGCACAATCCTTTCTGATCGTTTGTGTGTTTTTCCCAAGAGCGATTCAGCGCGTCTGCAGGTCAGGTGTCGAGACACCGTTCTCAGACGAAGTATTCACAAGCGCATCTTTGCGTCGTGGCCCTCGCGCCCACATGATAATCACCACAGCGACGAGAGCAAGGCCAACAAAAACAACATGCCCCAGCCAAAAGACTTTCTCAGGAACTGCTTCAGCATTATGCACTCGAGTTAAAGTCGTCTTGACCAACGAAGAAACCTCGGGTGCCGGAGTCAACTGAGGGGAAACTTCAGCTCCGGTTGCATTGAGAGGTTCGCTCGCCTGTGCTGATTGAGGTTGCGGTGCTTCGCTCATCGTTTGTTCTCCTGGCGCAACACGCCGAAGAATGGCACACGCAGTTCTTTGTAATCGGGATCATTGGTGCGAACAATAAACATCCCAGAGGCGTTAATGGTTTGCAGAGCTGCAGACAACGCGTCGGGATAGCGCAGTTCAAAATTCACTTGGGTCCCAGTTTGTCCGCGGGTCGTTGAATATTTAAGGATGTCGGCAATCGTGATTCCTTCAAGCGCATCCGAACGGCGCAATTCAGCACTCACCGATTCGACTTGAAAATCCTTTCTGTCTGAGCTCACCGTCAGAGCGCGTTTGACGGTTTCGGGGCGAGTTACAACACCAAACTCGATGTACTTCACGTTTTGTTTGACGTGCCCAACAACCTCACCCACGATTGGGATAATTAATTCCTTCAGGTGTCGCGAGGTATTCCAAATTGAAACCTTCTCGCGGAGTGGGCCAATCGGCAATCCTCCCTTGAAAGTCAATTTGAGTTGGTAATCTTTGCCTTTGCCTGAAGGCGCAACAATTTCTGCAGCAATTGCAGGCTGACTGCTGGTTGCAAAAATAGGTTTGACTTCTTTTGTATCGCGCAGCTGGCTCAATTGAGATGAGGTGAGCCCTGCTTTTTCAGCGGCTGCGGGAATAGTTTCGGGCTCCGAACTGGTTGCCCGCAAAGCTGTCGAGAGATTGATGAGCCAGGCTTTGTTGTATTCCGGCAGCACTTCTCCAACGCTCAGCAAAGCCGGAGACGCATGAATTTCTTCCTGCACGTTCGCTGTGAAGGTGAGTGTGATTGCTGAATTGCGGGCTTGGTTGGTGTCTACAGTGAGAGTGCGGATGATATTTCCTGCAAAATAGGAGCTATCAAATTCGAACGACAGCTTTCCTTTTTCTCCGGGCGCAAAAACGTCTTTGGGTTCAACTTTTGTATTGACGCATCCGCAGGACGAATGAATGGAACGGATCTGCAACACACCACTGCCAACATTTTTGAACTCAAAAGCGAACGAGACTTTTTGCCCACGCACGATATCGCCAAAGTCGTAGCGCATTTGAGTGAATTCGGCCAAAGGCTTCTGCCCTTGCAGATTGTCTGCTGCAATCTCTTTTTCAGTTGGTGCCGTTTCCTGCTGAGCAGGTGTCGACTTGGCTGGCGAAGCGGCCACAGGAGCTTGTGTGGTTGCGCTGACAGGATTATTCGCAGCGGGCACAGGCAATACCGGTGATGCGGAGTTTTTTTCAGCGCTTGCGGCAGGTGCACCAGCAGAGACTTGTCCTGCGGATGATTTGTTTTGAGCCTGTGCGAGCCCAGACAAGGATGCAAATGCACTCCACAGCAAAACAAACTTGCCTGACGCTGAAGAATGTCTCGAGCAGGACCAAACCATGTTGTGACCTCCGTTCCCACCATGTTACATATAGGGTGAATTTTCTCAAACCCTTGTGAAAAAGAGAATCCATGTTTCGATCCCGCATGTTGTGGTCTGTTTTTGCTGCTGTCATCAGCGGACTTTTGACGTCTCTCGGGTTTCCACGCAGCCTCTCGTTGCACAGTGCCTTTGCCTGGCTCATGCCAATTGCACTCGTGCCTCTTTTATTGGCTATTGAACGCTTACCAACCACTTATCAATCGCCGGCGCGCGCTCATTCAACGACACTGAGGCAGGTCACGCCCTTCACCCGCGGACTCGAGGCCTTTGTTCTGTTCTGGATCTACGGGGCAACGGTCATTGCGATTGCATTTCATTGGGTCACCGTTCCAGCAATTCTGTTTGGTGAAATTCCACCTGCAGTCAGTAATGTTCTCTTCTGCCTGTATTGTGTTCTCGCGGGGCTCTATTTCCCACTGCTGTTTTTTCCACTGGTCTGGAATGCATCACGCTGTTCGAAACGCAATGCGTCGCCTTTTCCAACTTGGACTCTCGTGTTCACGACCACAGCCATTGAAATTCTAATGCCGCGCTTTTTTCATTGGACTTACGGAAACCTCATGCATGGCTCACTTCCAGTGGCTCAGTGGGCTGCTTGGATCGGCTCATCGGGACTGTCGGTCTTTGTTTTTGCAAGCAACATTGTTCTCTCCCGCGCCTTTGCAGATCCGGTTCGTAACCCTGGTCGGGTTGGAATTGCACTCGTCTCAACACTTTCAACGTGGCTGGTGATCTTTGCTGTTGGCCATCAAAGACTCAAACAGCTGCGAGTTGAGCAAAATCAGGCTCGCCAAACCAATATTGGCTTCGTGCAGCCCAATTTCCGTTTTCCGTATTTGCCGAATACAAAACGCTACCCGGAACTCGAAAAAGACGCCACCTTGCAGTCACTTCCTTCACTTCTCAGCCTGAGCGACGAATTGATTGCAAGTCAAAAAGACAGCGAGAAATTGGATCTTCTGGTCTGGCCAGAAAGCACAACCCCTTTTGACTTCGCTTGGTCTGATGCTGATCAAGAAGTTGTGCGCAAGAAAATCAAAGCGTGGAACATACCACTTCTCGTTCAAGCTGCCGAATTCGACAAAGCCGAGCTTGATACGCTTGGAATGCGCAAGGCCACCATGTACTCCATCTCGTTTCTCATGCGCCCGGATGGCTCGCGTAGCCCGAGCTTTAAAAAATGGGTGCCGATGCCCTTTGGAGAATCGGTTCCGCTCGAAGACAAATTCCCCTGGCTAGGCGACCTCGTCCGCGACAACGTCAACAATGTATCGAAAGTTGGCCGCGGACAAAGCGTTGATGCACTTGCATACAGCCCATCCGATGCGGTTGCGCCGCTCATCTGTTTCGATGCTATTTCCTCAGACCTAACTCGCGCTCAGGCAACTCAAGGGAACGCCACCATCTACGTGAATCAGGCTAATTTTCTGTGGATGTGGAAAAGCAATGCCGGATTCGAATTCCTTCAACTTGGTCGTTTCCGCGCAATTGAAAATGGCCGCAGTTTTATTTTGGCGGCAAACACCGGACCAAGTGCAGCCTTCACACCCACAGGCGAGCTTGTAGGTGAAGCACTGCCTCTGATGACTCGAGGCGCTCTGCGGGCGAAACTGCCTGTACTTGAAAAACGAACCATCTACTCAGATTGGGGTGACTCACCACTGCTGGCTGGCGCTGGTTTAGGCGCACTCGTGCAGCTTATTTGGGCAAGGCGGGGGACGCGGAACACTGGACGATGATAGGCGAGGTGACGGTGAGCTTATCACCCTCCGCTCCCTGAAAATAACGCACGCCTATTGTCCAGTTTTTTTGCTTCGCATTCGTCACCTCTGCGCAGCCCGACCACGAGATTGGCACGCTCACATCAAATATCTCAGGCTCAACATGCGACTGTTTTTCAAACAACCAACTCAATGGCTTGCCGGTGACCAAGCCATTGTTTAACAGCGATGTCCACCAAGGATCACGTGTCACGGCTCCCCGCCCCTGCGTGTGCAGCTCTGATTTCAAATCGCCCAATTCAGAAAAATCGCGACCGCTCGAAGAATCCAAGAATGCCAAACTGCGAACCGGCTCACCATTCAACAGGACTTCTAAGCGATAAGGAACGCTGTTTGAATTCGGCTCAAGAAAGCGCACCCGAAGCGTGCTTTCGGAGAGTTTAATTGAACTCGCATTAATACGATCACCCAGTGTCGCCAGCAAAGAATTGCCTGAATACAATCCGACAGACATCTGCAACTGTGGACTTTGTGTCGAATAAAACCGTCGCGCTTTGAGAGCTTCTAAAACATCGGCACGTGAGAGCCCTTTGAGCAAAAGTGCGAGACGATTTCCATCCGACACACCCCAAAACGCAGTGTGGTTATCTTGCGACGCCACAGGCCCAACATGCCACCCCTGGTCAAGGGCTTCATCAAGAAAGCTGCGATGGCCCGAATAACCACGCATGGCACGTCTCCAGACGTTTCTATGGATGAACTCGACACCCACAAATTGCTTCTGCAGGCGTCCATCCATTTGAAAGTGAGCCAGGTCAAACCAATCGCGATATTTATGAAAACCAGGATGCGCAAAGATAGCTATTGCATCGCTTTGCTGTGGTTCCGCCAGCCAATCAAAAAATTGCTCCAAAGTTCTTTTTTGCCAGGCGTTGGTCCAATCCGTTGAATTGAGAACAACCACATGGCCTTGCGCTAAATTGCTGTATTCAAAGCCTACAAGTCCAACAAAATGATCGCGAGATTCTTCGCGGGCAATTTGTGACTGCTCTGCAAAAGTTGCATCACTCCTTCTCCACCAATATTCGGAGTGATCAGTCACGGCGAAAAAATCGAGACGGGCCACATCACGAGCTGTGATCATTGCTGTGCGTGCATCTCCAAGCCCATCTGAGGCAAACGTGTGTGCATGCAAAAGACCAAAATAGGCTCGCATGGGTAGCTCAGGAAGAAGTTGAAGGTCGTCACGGTTTGTTAAACGACGTAAATTGGGATCAACGCCCAGGCTGGATTCTGCATTGGACAGGTATGCGCCAAAGTCGAACGTGTTTTGCTGAGCACTTGCATGCGCTGGCTTTGAGTAAGTCATCAGCTTGCGAACATCAAAGAGCATGGCAAGTTCAGACGAGAGTGTCTTGCGCGAGACGTCCTTCCACTGCAGCTGGCGGAGTTCCGGCTCTCCAACCGTCGGCTTCCAGAGACTGCGCGCTCGCGGCAGTGGGAAAGAATTATTTGCCTTCGCACTCGCTTTCGTCTGCGCGTGTGCAGTATAATTGGCAAAGATAAAAGAATGACTTGTGCAGACAAAAGCCAGGATGGCCTGAATGACGCAACCACCCAGACACTCTATTTTCAGCAAACCGCCGGCTTTCGTTGGCAGTGTCGGTTTGTTCGTCCTTCTTTGTCTGTGGGGAATTCTCACCCGTGCTCCTGTCACTTGGAATGAAATCTTTTTTATCGCGTCGCTCAAGAAGTTACCAGACACAGCGGCTCTTACATCCGGACTGGCTGAAAAATTTCTGCACGACAACAAAATCATCCTGAGCCAGGCACTGCACAATCCCCCTTGGCTCTTGTCGTCAACCACCTGGCTCGCCCATCAACTCAACCACCTTTGTCAGGAACAGTGTTTTGCTCTTATCGGTCAAGCTGAACTTTTGGCAGAACGCATGTCCTGTGTGATCATTGCTATTTTAATAGGCATAATCTGGAGCGCTTTGCGCAAACGAGATGAGCTGTTTGGGAATCCATTCCAACCACGCCTCGTGCAGAGAGCAAAACCCGAACACATTGTTCTTTTCCTATTCGTTCTTTGCCGCAGCGGTGCACTCGAACAGCTTTTTTTCGTTTTGGCGGTTCTTTTGCTGGGATTCCTACCCAACCAACAGACAAAGCTCAACTCTGACCACCGCCGAGCCTTTTTTGCGATGCTGGGAGCCGGAATTGCCCTCATTTTATCTGGGACACGAACCTGGATTCCTGCGCTCTTCATTGCGAGTTTCGTTGCCTGCCTGCGTGCAGAAAAAAACAAATCCTTCTGGCGATGGTTTCTCTCTCTTTCCTTGCTTGTTGCGGCGGGCTACTCTGTTGCCTTTATTTATCAGACTTCCTACCAAGCATTTGTTCACCACCTGAACCAGCGTTGGTTCAACCGGATTGGCCTCGCAAGCATACGTTCCGGCTGGGCTGGCAGTTCACTTCTTTGGAGGGTTATTGCCCTTGGCTTTGCCCTCACCGCTCTTCGCCATTTCGCTCAGCAAGTGAAGCATGCAACTCATGCCGGCAGCTCGCGAGCCATTCAGCTGGCTGAGTCTTATCAACGCGAACCTTTTTTCGTCTTTTTGACGGCGAGCGCTGGCTTTTGGATTGCCATTAGACAATCAACCCCTTTGTTTGAAGACCTCTGTCTGCTGGCAGCGGTTTTTTTCCTGGCTCCCAAACGATACTGTCCTGCAGGGTTCAGCAACGCTGAACATGCCACTGAAAAAATCTTCGCAAAACAAAACCTAACGAGATTTTTCGCAACCTGGACCTGGCGTCTTTACACGCTTGCCTGCGCAGGGGTGATAGTTTTTGCAGCGCTGTTAATCATCTCGCCGGCCACAGAAATTCTTCCCGAATTAAAGTCTTGGCTCTCTGCTTTAAAGGAATTTATTCTGGCTCGCTGGCTTGATATCCTGACCTTCGTCGCCGCAACCGGGATTCTTCTCTTTGCAAACCGTTATTTGTCTAGAGGCAAATCCGAACAAACTCAAACAACACAAATCCTCCCAGCAATCTCCCGACTCAGCATTTTCCTTTTTGCGCTGTTCATCGGGGTGAGCGAAATCAGAGCGCGGATCCTGTGGGAACACCTCAAACTGACGGTTGATCGGGTTGCAGCTGAAACGACCCTCCTTTATTTGCCTCCCATGGATCCTTTTCTCCAACTCTCTGGCTACACAAAAAACAAAAACATGGTTGTCGTGGATCGCACGCTCAATGAGACACGTCCGCAGGGACGCACCTTTGCGCTGCTGCTGCCCACTCACGTATCGGAAGTTTGTCAGGCGATGCATTGGAAGATTGAAGCAAATCATGGCATCTTTACATTGTGCTCAATGAATCAAGACTCACTTTGGAAATTGCTTCCGCTGAACTGAAGAGGTCTTCAACGCATGTCAGCAGCCAGCACCGCGTTGATGAGCGTGCTCACTCTGACGGACGACAAGCTTAGCCTTGTCCTTCGTAAAGGCACAAAAGTTCCTTCAACCCTTGCCAGTGTGAAACACTCCGAACTTGCTGAAGCGCTTGCTCAACTCAAAATCAAAGCTCAGCCAAACAAGAAAACCGTCACTGTTGTTCGCGACGCTGCGCGGGCCGGCGCGCACAAAGATGCTGATTTTGAAGTTTGCTGCGGAGAACCTCCACAACCCTCGCAGCCGGGACGCTGGGAATGGTATGAGTCATTGCGCCGTCCTGCGGACCACGCAGTCAAGAATGAAATCGCCATTCGCATTGTTGCACCTGCCCCGCCACAGCCCGGAGTCGACCTCTTGGGTGGAGTTATTCCTGCCAAAGATGAGCCAACTCCAGAACCCATCACTTTAAATTTTCCTCCTGAACTTGAACTCCAAGGTGACGGAAACGTTGTTGCGCGCGCCTCCGGACAGCTAAAAGTTGAAGGACAAAACGTAACTTTTCAGCCTAAATATGTTGTCGAAAAAGCGCATGCGCCAGAATTTTCAGTGGCCGAATTTCATTCCGATGTCCAGGTTCTTAGCGACCTCATTGGAACAATGAAGTGGAAAGTCTTTGGCAATCTTGAAGTCGAAGGACATTGGCAGGCACCTGATATTGAAGTCTTTGGCGATGTTCAGGCCAAAGGTGGAATTCAAACAAACATGATAGGTACACTCCGCTTCTGGCACAATTGCACAACCACGTACATTCAGGTCAGCCAGGTCGGAGTCCTCGGGAACCTCACAGTGGAAAACTCTGTTCAGTTGTCTGAACTGCGTATTGGTGGCGACATGACCTGTTCCTCGAACCCTGGCGCAGTTCTTGGCTCAACACTGGTTTTGTACGGTGGATTGCGAGCAAATAAAGTTGGCAGTGAAAATGGTCAGCGAACAAAAATCGTCCTGCTCGGCGGCGACGAAGCACGCACCTCTCGAATAGAACGTTTGCTGCAAGGTACGATGATCACCTACCGTGGAGAAGCCTTTACTGCTGCGGTCGATACTTCGTTTGACTCATCCGCACCGCCAACAGCCGTGGTAGGCGGAGGCGAAGCGCAGCCTTCGGGCGAAGGCGAAGCAAACGCAGCAAATAATCAGAGCGAAACAAGTCAGTCTTGAAAAAATCACAAACACGCTGGTTTGAATCTTCGTTCACAGGCGCATGTCTTGTAACGCGCCGCATCCTCGTTTTTGCCTTTCTGAATCTGCAGAGCAACAACCTCAAAACAAGAACGAGCTCCCCCTTGGCTTTGCGCAGTGGGCTGCGCACAATTGGCAAGGACTTCGTTCATTAAGCAGGCGCGGGTGAAAAGAGCCAATGCCTCGTCAAACTTTTTTGCTCTTTGTGCCTCATAGGCCAACTGACTGCATGCCGAGGGTTTGCCTTGTTCGCAAAGAGTTTTCAATGAACTTTCCCAAGCCGCCGAAGCGGAGGACCCGTCCGCTGCAGAATTCTTTCCGCCTGGAACATCAGCGTTGGATTGCGCATTTCCTGGCTCATCGGCTGAAGGAGTCACTTCCGGACCCACCCCCGCCCTGTCTTGCCGGGTTTGCGGCTGACAGCCCACAAGCAAAGCAATTAGAGCAGCACACCAGATTTTTCTCCAAAGAGAGCCACTCATGAAAAGTGGTTTGCCACTGTCCTGTTTCATAAACAAAAACCTCATCGACCTGGGCCATTACTTTTGTTTGCTTGCTTGAGGACCGGAAATAGAACAGGCCAAATGTTTTCTGCTATCCGTCGTGCCCCCTCGGCATTGGGATGAATTCCGTCTTCCAGCACGAAGCGCTCGTCGAGGGCGACGCCCTCGAGCATAAATGGAACCAATGCAATCCGATATTCACGAGCAACCCGCGGAAAAACGGCTGCGAACTTAGCTCGAAAGTCATCCGGAAAATTGAGCGGAAGTTGCTGTCCAACGAGTACCACTTTACTTCCAGCGGCCTGACTCTTTCCCACAATAGAACGCAGGTTGCGCTCCATTTCATCAACCGCCAAACCACGCAATCCATCGTTTGAACCGAGCGCTACAACCACAACTTTTGGCTTCGAACGCAACACCCAATTGAGGCGCGCAAGAGCAAGTGCCGTGGTGTCGCCACTGACACCTGAATTTTGCGCGACCCATGAAAGCTGTCGCCCGCCAATTTTCTGTTGGATGACCGCAGGAAGGGTTTCTTTCATACTAAGACCAGGACCAGCCGTAAGACTGTCTCCTAAAAAGGCAACCACGCGAGGACTTTCGACAGCAGTCACGGTTTGAGTTTCGCCTGGCGAGTTTTTTTGCAGCGCCCGTTGTAACATAAGATTCGTGCAAGCTGTTTGCAAAAAACTGGACGTGACGCAGAGTAAAACAGCAAGTTCCATGTGGAACCAAGAGCGAATGATTCCTGGGGGCCGTTGCAATGATTGAAATTGATAACGTAACAAAAGAATACCCCTCTCCCGAAGGACTCCGCCTGCGGATCCTCGACTCCATTACTGCAAATATACCATTAGGAAGCCAACTCGGGGTTGTCGGGAGATCTGGCAGCGGCAAAACCACCCTGCTGTCGATGCTCGCAGGCCTTGAACGACCGAATTCAGGGACGATCCGGTTCAATGGTTTTCCAGTTTCGACTGCGGGAGAAGCCGAGCTTTCACGCTTTCGTGCTCGGGAAGTTGGCTTCGTTTATCAAACCTTCCAACTCCTCAAACACCTCAGCGCCGTTGAAAATGTTCAGGTCGCTGCAGAAATTGCAGGCCACAGCAAGTCTCGCTCGGCGGCACAAGAGGCACTCGAATGGGTCGGCCTCAGCACGCGCCTCAAGCATCGCCCCGATCAGCTTTCGGGCGGAGAACAGCAGCGGGTTGCAATCGCGCGGGCTATCGTCAATCGCCCCAAACTCCTTTTGTGCGACGAACCCACAGGAAATCTTGATCCGCAGAGCGCGGATCAAGTGTTTCGTTTGATCAGCAGTTTGTCGATGGAAATTTCGGCAACGCTGTTTTTTGTCACTCATGATTACGCCCTTGCTCATCAACTCCCAGGGCGAATTGAGCTCGAGCGTGGCCAGCTCTCGCGCCTGCAGCTTTCCGGTGGAGCACTTTCATGAATCAATGGTTCTGGCCGGCACTTAAACGCGAATTAAAAGCTTCATGGAATAAGTTATCGCTGGCTGCGCTCTCACTCTTTCTAGCCACTGCTGCTCTCACCGCGGTGATCTTATCGGACGCGCGATTACAGTATCAAACGAAACAGCAAGCCGACCTGCTGCTGGGTGGTGATGCTGAAATTTCCGACGTTCGCCCGCTTCCCGCAACACTGCTCGAAAACATCCAAAACTCAGCAAAAATCGTTCGAAAAACACACCTGAGCAGTTTCTTCACAATGGCAAGCTTTGCCCCAGGGGCACGCCCCCGCTTAGTTGAGGCGCTTGCAGTGGACGATGCATTTCCGCTCGTGCCAGCAATGAATGTTGTCCCGAAGCTCTCGCACGAACAACTCAGACAGGGTGGAATTTGGCTCGAAAGGTCGCTTGCGGAATCCTTTTCGCTGCAAGTGACTCAAGAACGGTGGTCGGGCGAGCCTGGAGAAAAGCTGCAGCAAAAGCTTGTCGGCGAGCGCAAAGCGATTCGGATTGGGAAAAAGATTTATCCAATTGTCGGAATTGTTGAAAACGATCAAATGCGCGATTTCGCAAGCTTCAGCCTCGGCGCACGCATTTATCTTGCGCGTGAAATCGCAACAAAACAAAAATTCATTTCGACTCAAGCACGCATGCGCGACAAGCTTGTGGTGCAATTTGCATCACACATTGATGCAAAAAAAGGTAAAGAATGGTTGTTAGATGAAATAAAAAAGTCTCCTTCGCCGCAAGCATCGTTGAAAAGCAAAGATGACGCGCTAGCTAATACATTTAAACCGGCTCGGAGTTTGTTCTTATTTTACGATGGAATTGGCTTTTCAATGCTGCTTCTGCTTGGACTTGGCTGTGCACAAGGTATCCACTCATACCTACAAAGGAGACGCAGCGATGCAAAGATTCTAACACTGATAGGCGCTCCACATCAGCAGGTTGCACTTCTATATATTGGCAACATTGCTGTTATTGCTGCCGTCGCGCTTGCTCTAGGTGCATGGTGTGGGTTTTCCATTTATGAATTTTACCTCTTACCTAAAATCAAGAGTTGGACCCCTGGTCTCACCGCTCAGCTTCCGCAAGCCGGAATGGTCGCGCTCACTTTTCGTTTTGCCATCGCAGTTTTTTGTTTAACTTCAGCTTTGGTTTTACCAGGCGCACTTTTTCTTCTGCAAAAAAATCATTCACGAACGCAAGAACGAAATCCCGGATTTGCATCAATCAGTCCACTTAAAAACAGGGTCTCAAAATCAGTTTCGCTTGTCGCTGATTTGATCCGCGACTTTCCCGATATAATCTGGCTTTTTGCCGCTTTTATCTTATCGTTTGTGATTTCAAGCCAAATCATTTTCAATCTCTACCTTGTCCTTATTCTTTCCCTAGCTTATGTTCTTATCCATTTCTGTGTCCGCTACATATCTTCACTTGGTCTTAGTTCGCGCATCAGGCTCCCTCTTTTTTTCAGGCTCGCGACAAGTGAAATTTCCGCCCGTCCGGCACAAAGCACACTCAGCCTCATGTTGTTTTGTCTGTCGGTCTGTTTGCTCGGATTTCTGTGGAATATTCGCGGCAATATCGTCGATCAACTCACCAATGTCTTTTCAAACAACACACGGCCAAATGTTTTTGTACTTGATGCACCACCGGAGGCTGTTAAGAGCATTGGCGAGATCCTTCGCTCTGGCCGAGCTGAACATGTTTGGAGTGAAAAAATCACACGAGCAAGATTGGCATCTATCAATGGCAAAAACCAAGACCAATGGCTTGCACAATTCACCTCGCAAAGCGAGGCAGAGCAAACTGCGCAAAGGCTCTTCAATCGAGAACAAAATTTAACGAGCCACGAGAGCCCAGGAAGCGATGAAGAGATTATCAGCGGCAGATTTTGGAGCAAAGAATCGGCCCAAGCGAAGCTGACCGAGGTGTCTGTCGAGCAAGGTATAGCCAAAAGACTCAAGGTTGACCTTGGTGATCAACTCACCTTCGATGTGCAAGGGGTTCCGCTCAAGGTCAAAGTAACAAGCTTGCGGCGCGTGCGCTGGCAAAGCTTTCGGCCAAATTTCTTATTTATTCTTCATCCGAGTGTGCTCGAAGATGCTCCCTTTGCGAGCCTTATTACCGCTGCCGTCCGTGAGTCTAAAAACAGACAAGACGTCATCACTCAACTCTTTCAGCAACATCCGGGGGTCACAGCAATTGATGCTCACGAGTTAACCACACTTGTGAGTCGGTTAATGACCACCGCAGTCGACATCGTTCGCTCGTTAAGCATCATGTTGTTGATAGGAGCTCTTATCAACACAGGCCTGAGCGCTTGGACATCTTTTACCCTGCGCTCGCAGAACTTTTCCTTGTACCGATGTCTCGGTGCAAACAACTCTTTAATCATGAGCGCATGTTTGTCGGAGTTTATTCTGCTTGCTGGTTTGGGCAGTACGATAGGACTACTTGCAAGCTTGGGTTTAAGCGCCATTGTGCAATCAACTCTTTTGAACATCAACGACCAACTCACCACCGCTCCTTGGTCGGGAATTTCAATTGCGCTGGGTGTTGTTGTGGTTTCCATAGCAATTGGATTCGCAACGTCTCTCTTAATTCTGAAGCAGGCTCCCTTGCGCGTTTTACGCCGGCCCGGATAACTCGCTTAGCGCCTTGCAAGCGCCAAGCCCTGCTTGAGATCATCAAGCAGGTCATTAACATCTTCAAGCCCTATGCTGAAGCGCACGAGTTGCTCATCTATCTTAAGGCGTTGCTTTTCGGAATCAGCCATCCAACGGTTGGTGGTCCACCACGGCAGACAGGCGGTGGTTTCAGTTCCACCCAAGCTCGGCACATCGGCAACTAAGTTCAAGGAACGCATGAGCCGCGAAACATCGATGTGCTTGGCAAAGCGGACGGTCACCATTCCGGCAAAATCTTTGATCCAGTCATCTTGCATTGCGCACAACGAGCCATGGTAAACTTCGCTGACATCCGGCAGTTCACGCACTGCCGAGGCAAATGCACGCCCATTCGCATTGTGCGCAGCCATACGAACCTGCAGCGTGCGCAAGCCCTTAGCCAGGTGCATACATCCAGCACTCGACAAAAATCCGCCCACATACATCGCGGTGACAGCTAACTCCTGTGCAAAATCAGAGCCGCATGCCACCGCGCCACAGATCAAATCAGAATGCCCGTTCATGTATTTTGTCGCACTCTCAACAACCACATCAACACCATGCAAAAACGGTTTACAGTTGATCGGGCTCGCGAATGTGTTGTCACAAACCAGCAAGCCAGACGAGACTCTTTTGGCCTCAAGTGCAAAAGCAAGATTTTGCGGAATGCAATAGGGATTTGAAATACTCTCGAAAAACAAAACCCGAGTGTTCGGACGCAGGGCGGCTTGCCATTGTTCGAGCGGCACAAAACTCGCCTCGATTCCCCAACGAGAAAGAATCTTCTGACAAAGTCCTTGCGACGTCCCGTAGCAATTCTCTTGAACAAGAATGTGGTCCCCGGGTCGCAACCGGGTGGTGAGAACAGCATGAATAGCTGCCATACCCGAAGCAAAAACACGCGCTGCTGGAGCACCATGTAAAGCTGCAACAAGTGCACACACTTCAACGTGGTTGGTTGTATTCGACAATCGTGCATAAATAGGCATGTCATCGACGCGCGTTGTTGCAAAGGTCACCGACTGCTCGAGTGCACCCACAAGTCCAGAGCCTAACCTGGCGTCTCGACCTGCATGCTGGAGGAGTGTTGCTGAACGGGTTGCTGATGGATGACTCATGAAAAACTCCGCGCCAAGAAAAAACCGTGTTCTGCTTACACCAAAAGACAGAACAGAGGATGCTTCCTACTGAGAGGAATGATCTCAATGCGTGCCGCCTCAGAGACGTTGCTGAGGCCGTGTGAAGGCTGGCGCAATTCAATTTCACCTTTATAGCGCGCCCCAGAAATTTTAACTCGAGCGTGTGCGGAAGGCTGTAAAGACATCACTGAAAACCTCTGACCAATCGGAAACTCTCCGCTTAAAGGGAGATTCGTCAAGACCTGCTCGGGGCCGAAAAGAAATGCAGCTGGCAAGGGAATCCGAGCGATCGACTCTGAGAATTCCAATATATTTGCGAGTTCATGATCAAGCCGTCCACCCAGAGCACCATGAACTTGCACCCACACAGAATGCAACCCTTCTTGCGCATGACGAATGTCGTATTCCATCAGCGAGGTGATTGCGGCACAATCTGAAAAATCTTTGTCAGATGCGTATTTATGTTCGCGCCAACGCCCTTCGAAACGAGCTGCGGTGTTTTTGAGAAGCTCTTGGCCATGTTTACCAAGCGAATCACCATCCCCACACCAGACAATTTGATGAATCCGCTGTTTCTCTGCTTGCGAACATTTTTCGAACCAAGGCAAGAAAGTTTCAAGGCCTGCATCGGCGATGTAAACATACAAGCGCTCTTGCCCCAGATGCTCTGAATTCAATGGCTGCCATTTATTCCACAGCTGAGACATCTCTTCAGGGCGTGCCCGTGATGGACCTGCAAGAAAAACAACCGCTTCAAACATGCGCTCCTCCTTGCTATACCGAGGGAACAAAATTCAACTCAATCGGGAGTCCTGCCTGCCGCATAATAATCAAAGCATTTGTTGTTGGACATGGTCCAGGTCGGAGAAGATAGTCAAATTCTAGAGCGCCTTGTGTTCCAACAGTTTCGCGCAAATGAAAATTCCTGACTCCGGCAACGTCTTTTTCGAGCGCTGTTAAAGCAAGATCATGAGTCGTGAGAAGGCCAAAGGCGCCAGTCGAGAGCAACGCGGAAATCACCTGCCACGAGCCTAAAAACCGCTCCTTATTATTAGTTCCACGAAAGATTTCATCGATGAGAAAAAGCCGCTGAGGTTGATTTTCACTGCGCGATTGCAAGCGTTGCAAAACCGCCGCCAAGCGACGCACTTCAGCATAAAAATAGCTTGCCCCTGACTCCAATGAATCAGAAACTTGAATTGCACAAAGAATTTCCAAAGGCGGCAGGCGCAGCTGACGAGCACAAACCACCGTTCCCAATTGCGCGAGCAATGCGTTAACAGCCAATGCTCGAAGCAAAGTACTTTTGCCAGCCATGTTACTGCCTGTCAGCAGCATACAGCGCTGACTCGCATCGAGAGCGAGGTCGTTGCCGATACGCAGAGAAGAGCGGAGCAACGGATGTGCCATGCCCTCGGCATGAATTTCCTGAAGCGATTCAGCTGGCCAGGTAAAATTCTTGTTTTCAAGCTGAACGCGTGCAAGTGCGGAAAGAAAATCGAATTCAACGACCTGATTCCACCAGTGTTCAAAGCGACCATCAATGAGTCGATACGCGACCAACGTGACAGAGAAAGAGAGTGCGTCATAGGGAAAAAGAACATTCAACAACAGCCAGAGGATTGGATTGCGGCGCACCTCTCCAAGTTCAAAGGTCATCCGCAAGAATTTAAACCTTCTTCCCGCAGAGACAGGAACAAGTCCACGATTGATTTTTTCTCCAGGCACACAACGGGCGACATCCTCAAGCGCCGCCAAGACCTTCAACTCACGCAGACCAAGTGCTCCTGCGGACATCTGAACTTTGCGTCGCCACGATTCCCACACAAACACAGACAAAACGAGAATCGGAAAATAAATGGATAGAGGGCGCGAGAGCTGCGCGGTGTCCGCAGTTTCAAGGAATTGCGACAAAGTTGGCAGCAACAGAAAACCCCAGAGCGCCAATTGCACTGCAACGCAGGCGAGGAGAGCTATCTCCAGAGCACTGCGTTGAACTCGTTGCTGAGCTTCGAGTTGCTCGGCTGTGAGCTCTTCACTGCTCGCCGCAGATGGACTTTCTCCGCGCTCGAATCGAACGGGTTGCAATTCTTTCAGCCAGGCACCCATCCGATACGATTCCCAACGCCGCATTGCTTTGCTCTGGGCTGACAAGGCTTCCACTCGAGCGCGTCTGAGCTGTGCATCGGCAACCGACAAAGGGTTGGTCCCGCGCAGCAAAAGCTCATCTATGAGCCGCTGAGAACCCTCTTCAAGGGTGCATGTGTCGAGCCAAAGCCCAAGATTTCCCGCCAGGTCCAAGTCACTTTTATAAGGATGTTCGGAAGTCGTGTGCGCAACATGCACCCAGCGTGACGATGTTTTTTCTGCCATCGGAGTTTTACGTATTTCGTCCCAGTCGCGACGCGCACGCAGGATCTCATTTGTGAAAACCCCAGAAAGCCCTTCACAGCGGGCACGGACACGTTTGAGAGAGGAATGAACAGCTGAAAGAAGGAAAAACACAATAAAAAAACCAAGCCACGCAAGAAACACTTGCGCTGCATCCATGCGTCGATAAAAACCAACCAAAACCATCACAAGCACAGCCGCGAGGATGAGGCGCAATAAAGCAAAGCGTTCTTCTCGCGCAGCCCAGACGCTCAATCGAGATTCAACCCGCCGACGTGCCGATTGCAAACGATCAAGGCTTTGTTCGAAGGCACGTTCACGTTGGTCTGCTGTCGATGCGCCGTATGTCATAATGTGTGACCTTTGCCTGGCTTGGGGAGTGACTCACATGATACACAATGAGATTGTCTGTTGAACAGCTGATCCAAGACTCCCGTCAGAGATCTCAAAATCGCGAGGATTTTGCGCAGTGAATTTGCCAGATCATGACTCCAACAACAAATCAAAGCGCGACTTTCGGATTGCAATTGTTGGTTCAGGCTGCACTGCTCTTAAAATTGCAACTCTTATCACCAAATACGCGAAGTCAGCCGAAGCGCAGGGACTCAACCTTAAAATCACTTTGCTCGAATCAACCCACCGAGTGGGTGGGCTCTTACAAACTCAGCGGCATTTATCAGGCTTAAAGGTGGAACACGCGGCGCAAGGCGTTCTTGCCAGCCGTACGATTTTTCTTGAGACTCTCGAGGAGCTCGGCCTTACTCCAGAAGACCTCATTGCGCCGCCCAAAGAACGCCAACTTCAGACTCGCTTTCTTATCAACCGCAGCAAAAATCTGGTTGCGCTGCGACCTTCATTGCTGCAACTTTGGAAGCATGGTTTACTTTCACCGATAGCGTTTTTGCGTATTCTTAAAGACTTGTTGATTGGCAATGAGCTCGCGCCCGATCCGAACGAAACTCTCTATAAATTTTTCGAACGGCATTTTGGCCACGCGGTTGCGGAAAACTTCATCCTTCCCTTTGCCACTGGCATCTGGGGCGGTGGTGCAGAGCAACTTCTTCTGCGCCATGCCTTTCCGAGGCTCGCAGAGTTGGAAATACGCTATGGCAGCCTGCTGCGAGGCATGCTTGCAAGCGCACTGCGAGGCAAGCAGCAAAAAAATCAACTCACAGGTGACGCGCTTAAACACGCTTGGCCACAAGGATTGCTCAGTTTCCCCAACGGAATGCACACATTGATTGAACAGTTTTCTCGCGTGTTACAAATAGATTCTCGCACCGCTTCATCGGCCATTCAACTCAAGCTTACAACTCCCGTTCAATCCATCCGCAAAACCGAACAGGGTACACTTCTGCTGAATGATTCACTTGAATTTGACACGGTCTTTTGGACCGCCACCCCATGGTCGTCACCACAACTGAAATGGAATCAAAAAGACTCACAACGCGAATGGGATTCGCTGCAATCAACTCCTACGCACGGCCTCATTGTCGTCAATCTCGCTGGACCGCGCAGCCCAGCCACGCGCGACGGTTTTGGTGCATTAGCACCCCGCTCCTCCGATGGGCTCCTTGGCGTGCTCTTTGTCCATTCCATTTATCCGCAACATGTTCCGCACAACTCGTATTCTTATCGGGCCCTGCTTGCAGGAGATCGCAACCCTGAAATGATTCTCTGGGACGATGCAAAACTCCGTGAATATTCGCTTCAAGAACTGCGCACCCTGAAGCTCATCGGCGAAAATGAATCGCCCACACACGTGGATATTGTTCGTTGGCCGCGCGCGATTGGCATTGCCGATCGCGACCACGACGCACGCATGCGCGCCTTGTGGCGTATCCAAGCTGAACATCCAAATGTACATTTTGCAGGAATATATAAAAAAGGCGTCGGAGTTGCCGACGCCCTGCAAAGCGGAAAAGATAGTTTTGAAGAATGGCTTAGCGGACTTCGCCCCAGCCATTAATGACGCGTGAAATAAGTCCGTATTCCATCGCCTCATTCGAGCTCATCCAGTAGTCGCGCTCAATGTCTTTGCGCAAACGCTCCAATGATTGCCCAGTTTCTTTGTTGTAAAGATCAACCAACTTCTCGCGTGTTTTGAGAATTTCTCGCGCGGTGATGTCGATATCGGTAGCTTGTCCTTGGACTGTGCCGCCAATGAGCGGTTGATGAATCAAGATTCGGCTGTTGGGCATCGAATAACGATGCGCTTTGTCGGCACCCAAAAGAATAACCGTGGCAATTGATGCACATAAGCCGGTCACTACACATTTCACGTTCGGCCGAATAAAACGCATTGTGTCATAGATCGCAAAACCAGAGTTCACTTCACCACCCGGACTGTTGAGAAACAGCCAAATGTCTTTTTGAGAATCGGCCGCTTCCAATGCCAAGAGACTCTCGATAGTGCGCTTTGCAACCGCCGCGTTGATAGGCTCACTCAAAACCAGCAACCGCTGCTGGAACAGGTGTTTAGTTGTATTGCCTTCAAGCAATTCGGACAATTCTTCTAACTTTGGCATGTGCTACTCCGTTGCGCAGGGATCAAAGGACAAAGGTAACAGACCGCAATCCCGACTATACGTGGCGCTCCCCGCTTTGGGCAACGTCCTTTGTGTCGTGCTGAACCAACAAAGAGTTGTCATGGCGTCAGGATGTGCCATAGGCACATTTGTGCACAAAACGCTGAAGACTATGATACTGAGGCGAAGGGGTGAGCCGATGCAAAAGTCGAAAAAACGAGTCTTGATTGCACTTTACAACATGGGTGGACCTGCCAACCAGACTGAGGTCGAACCGTTTCTGCGCGCGCTTTTTACCGACCCCGATCTTCTCGACATCCCCTTCGGTCGGTTTCTGCAATCCTTTGTTGCAAATAAAATCATTGGAAAGCGATTATCTGAAGTGAAAGACCGCTACCAACTCATGGGCGGCGGCTCGCCACAGCTTCCCATAACGCAGTCACTCGCCGAAATGCTCGACACCAAACTGCGCTCACGACCAGACGCACAAAGGCTTTTCGCGCCTGCCGGCAAACAAACCCCCTATGAACTCGCGGCTGTGATGCCGCTCTTTCGCTACAGCGAACCACGCGCCGAAACCGTGTTGCGCAAATGCGTTGAAGAACACATCGAAGAGTTGTGGCTTTTGAGTCAGTACCCGCATTGCGCGCGCGCAACGACAGGCACAAGCGTCCGCGAAATTGGTTTGCTGCAAAAGGCGCACTCGGAATTTCTGAGTGTGCGGGTGCGCAGTTTCGCCAGCTACGGCGATTCCCCGGAATTTATTGAACTCTGGACCGAACGACTGCAACGCGCATGGAACAACCTTCCTGTTGGCCGCAAGCATCTCCTCATCAGTGCGCACAATCTTCCACTCAGTTATGTGGCACAAGCGGATCCCTATCCCGATCAAATCCGCCGCACCGTCCAAGAAGTCACTCGACGGCTCGGCCTTCACGAAGGACTTGATTGGACCTTGTGCTGGCAAAGCGCGGTTGGACCGGTCCGTTGGATGAGCCCAACCACCGATGATAGCCTTGATCACCTGTGTTCGACGGGTGTCGAGCACATGCTCGTTTGGCCCGTGGCCTTTGTTTCTGACCATATTGAAACTCTGGTTGAAATTGACGTCGAATATGCAGAAAAGGCAAAGCAGCTTGGGGTAAAGACGTTTACCCGGGTCAAGAATTTCGACTCTGATCCCGATTTCCTCGACTTCCTTGCTCAACTGGTTTGCCGCAGTGCAAATGATTTGTTGAACCAACCCGAAAGCCCTCTCCTGCGCGACTTTACCGAACGTGCAGCGGGACCCTTTTGTAGCTCACAAGCGGGCGGATGTTTGTGCGCGAACTATTATCTCTCTGGGCGCATGGGGATGGAGCGCGGCACAAACTATGCAAAGATCAGCGAACCAAGTCGAATTCCTGTCGGTCAAAAGAAAAAACTATTGAGCACTCAGAAACCCGAGAGCAAGCCATGAATGAAATCACTTTCCCTCGGCAGACATTTCGCGTTGGTACGGATGTGGTCTCAATTGCACGCATCGCTCAGTCCATTAGCCGTGATTCATTTATTAAAAAAGTTTTTCATCCCAACGAAATCACCTACTGCCAGAGCAAACCTCTTGTCGACGCACAAGCGGCCTCTTTTGCAGCCCGCTTTGCTGCCAAAGAAGCATTTCTAAAAGCCCTCGGAACAGGCTTGTTCACGCAAGGAATGGGGCCACAAGACGTTTGGATTGAACACAGCCCACACGGACGCCCTGTTTTAAATCTGAGCACAGAGGCACAGAGCCTTTTGGCCAAACTTGGACACTGGCAAGCAGATGTTTCGCTTGCGCACGACGGTGACATAGCCATTGCAACGGTGATTGTTTCTTTCAGTGAGACAAACTGAACACTGCCATTGCGAGCAAGCCAGTGAATTAGGTCCCCTTGTTTTTCACGAATCCGGCGCGTTCTAAAAAGCGGGTGGAGTGCCTGCTATTGCGGAATTCGGGATGTGCCAAAACATCCAAGTGGAATGGAATGTTCGTACGGATCCCATCAATGATGTATTCACGCAGTGCCGATTCCATTTTTGCAAGTGCTTGCTCACGCGTGTCTGCATGAACAATAAGTTTGGCTACAAGCGAATCGTAGTGAGGAACGACGGTGTATCCGTGGTAGGCAAATCCATCAACCCGAACACCGAAGCCACCAGGGACACTGTAATTGTTGATGAGTCCTGGCCATGGTGCGAATGTCTTTGGGTCTTCGGCGTTGATTCGACATTCAATCGAGTGGCCTTTAATCTTGATGTCGCTCTGTTTGAAAGGGAGTTTTTCGCCAAACGCCACACGAATCTGCCACTGCAAAAGGTCGATGCCTGTCACCTGTTCGGTGACCGGATGTTCCACCTGAATACGTGTGTTCATTTCCATGAAATACACGTTTTTATCGTCGTCCATGAGGAACTCAACAGTGCCTGCGCCGTGATATCCAACTTCACGTGCCAATGACAATGCATAGCCACCAACCTTCTCACGTAATTCAGGCGTGATGTGTGGACAAGGAGCTTCTTCAATCACTTTTTGATGGCGGCGCTGTACACTACAATCGCGCTCACCGAGATGAATCACGTTGCCGTGTTTGTCGGCCAAAATCTGAATTTCAACGTGACGAGGATTTTCCAAATACTTCTCAAGATACACTTCTGAATTTCCAAACGCAGCAGCGGCTTCTGTTCGGCAGTTCAGGTATGCTTTTTCAAGTTCAGCATCATTGTAGACAATCTTCATCCCACGACCGCCGCCACCGCCGCTGGCTTTTAGAATCACTGGGTAACCAATTTCTCGTGCCGTGCGACGCGCTGTTTCCTGATCAGGAAGAGCACCATTCGAGCCTGGCAAAAATGGCAATCCAGCGCGGCGTGCCACAGCTCGCGCGGCCACTTTTTCGCCCAGGTCACGCATCTGCTCTGGAGTTGGACCAATGAAGGTAATTTCGCATTTCCGGCAGACATCAGCGAAGGCCGCATTTTCCGACAAAAAACCGTAACCGGGATGAATTGCATCAGCTCCACTGATTTCAGCCGCTGCCATAATCGCGGGGATATTAAGGTAGCTTTTTTTGCTTTCCGCCGGGCCGATGCAAATCGCTTCATCAGCTAACTTCGCATGCAAACTGTGCTTGTCTGCTTGTGAATAGACAGCAACGGTCTTGAGGCCCAACTCACGACAAGCGCGAATGATTCGAACCGCAATTTCACCGCGATTCGCAATAAGAATCTTCTTCATATGTCCCCCGTGCCTACCCCGGTCGATTAAGGCCTAATCACGAATAGCGGTGTGCCAAATTCAACAGGCTTCGCATTATCGACGAGAATACCAACAACTTCGCCATCGAGCTCACTCTCAATTTCGTTCATGAGCTTCATCGCTTCAACAATGCAGAGTGTTTGCCCCTTCTTTACGCGTGTGCCGATGTCGACAAAAACCGGAGAATCGGGCGATGGCGAGCGGTAAAATGTTCCAACAAATGGGCTGCTGATGGTGGTTCCTTCTGGAATCGGCTTTGCTGCTGCTGGTGTGGAGCTTGCCGCTGCTGGAGCCGCAGGAGACGTGGCTGCCGCGCTCACGGGCAACGCCGCGCTTGCCGAAGATGCTGTAGGATTCGCCGCCACCCGTGTACCCGAGAGCTCGGAGGCCGAGGCCGACGAGAGCGCCGACATCGCTGCCATTGCGTTTGCATTTTTTGCAAGGGCAATTTTCTCAGGCCCAGTTTCAGCCTGAACTACATCGACTCCATATTGAGCCATCAGCGACATGAGTTTTTCAACTTTGCCAAGATCGATCATGTGGAGATTTCTCCCTTCAATTTAGTTCAATCAACTGCATTCCCAACATTAGATATACAAGAAACCGAGCACTTATTTTCCGCGCACACTGACGCGGTCAGCATAGGTGTTATCGCGGGTGTCAATCCGCAGGATATCACCTTCGTTGATGTGGAAAGGCACGGACACAACCAGACCAGTCTCCAAAGTTGCTTGCTTGGAACCGCCGGTTGCAGTGTCACCACGCACACCTGGAGGAGTTTCCACAACCTTGAGTTCGCAGAAAGTGTCTGTTTCACATGCAATAGGTTTTCCCTGATAATAGAGAACCTTCAGTACGGAGTTTTCAAGGAGATAGAACTTCGTGTCGCCCACGTAGTCTTCGGTCAACGAGATTTGTTCGTAGTTGGCCTGGTCCATAAAATGGTAGCCTTCAGAATCGCGATACAAATATTGCATGTTCCGCTCTTCTGTATCGGGCTTGGCAACTTTGTCACCGCTCTTGATGTTTTGCTCGAGAACTTGGCCCGTGCGGAGATTTCTCATTTTCGTGCGTGTGAAAGCGGCTCCTTTGCCGGGGTTCACGTGCTGGAAATCAACGATAACCCATGGGTCGTTGTTCATCTCAATTTTGAGGCCTCTGCGGAAGTCACGGGTTTCGTACATTGTCATGAGTGGAATCTCCTTAGCCTGCGGGTTACCACCGCTGACGTCAAAAAGCAACAACCGACGTTCAAGCAACCTGCTGTTTTCCGTGGTAAACAGCTAGTCTATAGTGACAAGAGACGCAGCGAAAGGACTCGCATTGCTCGCATCGCCGCAATTCAACTCAACAGCCGCAAGCCGCAAGTTTATTGTGGTTGTTGGCTTGTTGTGGACACTTGTTTTTCTGCC
>Ga0214923_10001295_pt1 | contig 35775 bp, 41 predicted proteins | sample LL1510_MetaG_FD_177993 | JGI IMG/M metagenome (GOLD analysis project Ga0214923, IMG submission 177993) | Freshwater microbial communities from Lake Lanier, Atlanta, Georgia, United States - LL-1510 | ecosystem: Environmental > Aquatic > Freshwater > Lake | place: USA: Georgia | collected...
TGGTAACACAACTCAACTTACATTCATCACTGATCCATCTTTCTCTGATGTCGATGGACCTTGTGACTCCTTGGCTCCTCGTCAAGTTTGTGCTCCTCGTAACGCACTTCCTGAAACAACTCTTTATGTTCCACTTCAATTTTGGTTTTGCACAAACCCTGGTTTAGCATTACCTTTAATCGCCTTGAATACTGTAGGGCAGAAAAACGACATGCCTAAAACATTTGCGCACTGTTTTAGGGAAAATCATTTTGATTCGCAAATGGTTAATTTTAACCATAATCAGTCGTTAGTAGCTTGTTACTAAAGTTGTAACAAATTGCAACAATTCCAAATTGCTGGAAGTTCCTAAAGCTGTAAAATTAAATTGTTTTTATTTGAAAAATGATTTAGAGCAATTAGTGGTAGATATAATATTAGCATATATTATGAACATGAAAATTTGTGGAAAATGTAAAATAGAACAATGTATATTAAATTTTGGATTATTGAAATCAGCGCCTGATGGTCATAGATATGATTGTAAACAATGTAGAAAAGAATATCGTGATACAAACAAGGAAATAATTAAAGAAAAACAAAGAATATATTATGAAAATAATAAAGAAACACTTTTAGAAAAAAATAAACAATACAGAGCTGATAATATTGAAAAAATAAATATACAAAGAAAAGAATACAGAAGTCGTGAAGAAATTAAAAAGCATATTAAAGAGAAAAACAAAGAATATTTACCTAATAAAAAAAAGAAAATCAAACACAAAAGAAAAACTGATATTAATTTCCAAATTTCTGAAATTTTAAGAAGTAAAATTCATAAAATGATTAAAGGACATACAACAACTTATCAACAGATTGTAGGTTGTGATATCGAATTTTTAAAGAAATGGATTGAATATCGTTTTGATAAAAATATGTGTTGGGATAATTTAGGAAAATATTGGGCGGTTGATCATATCATCCCTATAAATGCTTTTAATTTTATAAACGAAAAAGATATACAAATATGTTTCCATTGGACTAATTTACAACCACTTACTTGCTTTGAAAATAGATCGAAATCTGATAAATTGCAATTACATTATTATTTTAATAATATTGTATCAATTCATAGATTTCATTCAAAATATAAACAGTTTATGGGGTACCAAATGATAAACGAAAGTTTATCATGGCTGAGAAATAATGAACTCAGATATGGTAAAAATCCCACAGATAATAATACAAATGTATTAGAAATGGATAATCAGCAGCCAAGCTCCTAAATCCGTTATGATAAGGATATGGAGAAGGTTCAACGACTAAATGGTTTTGGGTCTTAAATGATGGTTTGATCAACCTGATAAGGCATAAGATATAGTCTACTCCCTCTTGTAACAAATAAATACGCTGAAAGGCGGGGTAAATCGTGATGTACAGTATCACGAAGTTAAAATCAACCTTGATATTCGCCCAATTGATGAATGTTTATGGGCTGTTACAACATTAAACTGCATGAGCAATGGTACACAAATGGGTGCAGGTCGTCCTGTTCCAGCCACAATTGCATACAACCAATCATTAGTTGCTGCTTCCCTTTATGTTGACTATGTTTTCTTAGATACTGATGAACGTCGTAGAATGGCTCAAAATCCTCATGAATACTTAATCACACAACTTCAATTCACTGGTGATGAATCTGTTGGTTCATCTTCCAACAAAATCAAGTTGAACTTCAACCATCCTGTAAAGGAACTTATCTGGGTCGTTCAACCTGATCAAAACGTTGATTACTGTTCCTCCCTTGTTTGTGATGCTCTTTTATTCAAGGTTCTTGGAGCTCAACCATTCAACTACACTGATGCTATTGATGCTCTTCCAAATGCTATCCACGCCTTTGGAGGTCCTCAAGCCGTCGCTGCTGACCGCAATGCATTTATTGATGCACGTGGATTATTCCAAGATGCTGGTGCTCTTGATGCATACATTCCAGACGGATTCACAGGATACTGGAACGGTCCTAACGATCCTTACAACGAACCAAACTTAGGCGGTCCTCAAGTCCAACTCAACACATCTGGTTTAACACCTGAACAAATTGCTGCTCTTCAAGACGGAAACGTAGCTCACAATGTTGAATCAAGCGTTTCTGATGCCGGAACATTCGTTCTTACTGAAACATCTTTAGACATGCATTGTTGGGGTCAAAACCCAGTCGTCACCGCTAAGCTTCAACTTAACGGCCAAGACCGCTTCTCAGAGCGTGAAGGATCCTACTTCTCATGGGTTCAACCATACCAAGCCCACACACGTAATCCTGATGAAGGTATTAACGTGTACAGCTTTGCATTGAGACCAGAAGAGCATCAACCAAGCGGCACATGCAACTTCTCCAGAATTGATAACGCCACTTTACAGCTTGTGCTCTCCAACGCTACTGTTGAAGGTACAAAAACCGCCAAGGTCCGTGTCTATGCTACCAACTACAACGTCTTAAGAATTATGAGTGGTATGGGAGGTTTGGCTTACTCAAATTAAACAGCATATATCGTGTTATTATTTTTTATCTATTTTAATATTCAAAATCATTGCTTTTTGATTATTAAAGCGAAAAACCATATAAATATTTTTAGTTTTCAAGCAGGAAAACTGTTGATATAATTATTTATGTTTAAAACAACTTAAAGATTTGTAAAACATATAATTACAGGTCTTTATGGAAATAATTAAAGCATTTAATGAAAATGATTTACACACTGAGATTATTATAAAAGGTACTTATAATGAACCATTATTTAGAGCATCTGATATTGGAGAAATTTTAGAAATGGGTAATATAAGATCATCTATTCAATATTTTAATGATGATGAAAGATGCGTCCATACTATGGACACATCTACTGGACCAAAACAAGTAACATTTCTCACTGAAAAAGGTTTATATAAAATATTATTCAAATCTAGAAAACCTATTGCAGAAAAATTTCAAAATTGGGTATGCGAAGTAATCAAAGAAATACGATTGAATGGAATTTATGATTTACAAAAAGAATTAGAACAACAAAAAAATGAAATGCAACAATTAGAAGATATAAAAAACAAAGAATACGAAGAAAAATTACTCCAACAAAAAATATTAGAAAGAGAGAAAATCTTATTGAAAGAATATGCAACCATTGGTTCTATTGTTTATGTTGTTAAGGTTAAAAACCTTGAAAACGGTCAGTACGTCATCAAGATTGGAGAGAGTAGAAAAGGGATTTCATTAAGATACAATGAACATAAATCAAAGTATGATGAATGTTTATTACTCGATTGTTTTTCGGTTCAACGAAGCAAAGATTTTGAATCTTTTTTACACAATCATGAACAAATCAGAGGAAATAAAGTTAAGGATTTACCTGGGCATGAAACCGAATTGGAATTATTTTTAATTGGTAAACATCTCTCTTATTCAACCTTATTGAATATTATAAATAATAATATGAAATATTTTAATGATAAAGATACAAGCAAATTAGAACTCGAAATTGAACAATTGAAATTAATGCTTGAAATGAAACAAACTCATAATGAAAATCCATTGATTCAAGAATTAATTAAATCTGTAAAACAATTGTCTAACAAAATAGATCACTTAGAAAAAACAAATCACGATCTAATAAGTAAAATAAATTCTACACAAATCAAAACCAATACGGGTTTTCAAGAACCATTAGTTACTTTAGGCCCTAGACTGCAAAAAATCAATCCCGAAAATATGACGCTTGTAAAAGTTTATGAAAGTGTATCAGAAGCTATGAAGGAAAATCAATCCATCAAACGTCCTAGTATAAATAAAGCCGTCGTTGAAAATACCATTTATTTAGGGTTTCGTTGGTTATTTGTAGATAGAGAATTAGACCCGTATATTATCCATCATATTTCCCCTACCAAACAAACAAAAATTCAAAATCTTGGCTACATCGCCAAACTCAATGCCGAAAAAACCGAAATCCTAAATGTCTATTTAGATCGAAAAACAGCGGCTCAATTGAATGGTTATGAATCATCTTCTGCTCTAGATACTCCAGTAAAAAATTTTTCGATAACCAAGGGTTTTTTTTACCGTTTGTACAATGAATGCGAGGAAGATTTACAAGCGAGTTTTGAAGAAAAATATGGTAAACCATTATTGTATAAAGACGGAGTTGGTCAATATGATTTACAAAACAATTTGATCAAAGAATTTATATGTAAATATGATTGCATTAAATCTCTCTCCATTAGTGATAAAACTTTAACAAAATCATTAGAAAAAAATATTTCATATAATGGTTTTTATTATAAATTTCTAGGTAGTAAATTAAAATGCATATAATTTTTACATTATTTCAACATTCTCTCTACTACAAAACAACCGATTCATATTAATAATCTCCGGCTTATCTGTTTCCGATGTAAATATCTTTAAAATTTGTTCATCATCGCGAAACCTCACGGTATAATTTTGCTGGATATTATTACGACCAATTCGTCCCATTGCTTGTATGATTTTTTCTTGTGTTAAATTCAAATCTTTGCTAATATAAGAATGACAAAACTGATAATTGGTTCCATAAATATAATCACTTGAAGCAATAATCATGTATAGCTTTTGTTCATCCGCCATCTTTTTCATAATTTCCGTATAAGTAATATTTTCATGATTTGTGAAAACTCCAATTCCCATCATCAACAACACTTTCCAACTATCTTCCACACCATGTAACAACATAATTTCATTTACAGTTGCTTCTTCAATATTGCTTGTAAATGCTCCGCTAATATTCAAACCATCTGCCCATTTTTTTAAATGCAAATGCTTATTGGGGACAAATACTTCATTCAAGCTTGTGTTTTTAATCATCGAACGCAAATTTTCGATATCATTTGATAGTTTCTTTGAATCATTCGTTTTCGTCGCAACCCCATCATCCGTATCGCGATTAAATTTACGGAAATCTTTTGTTGACCCTTTTTTCAAATTATTTGAACCTTCATTTGATTTTACTATATTTTTCTCCATTTGCTCATTAATGTATTCCAACTCTTTTTCCAATTCATTCAGCTTTGTATTTAATACATTATTAAACTGTATTTTTTCCATTAAATCATTCATTACTAATGCTGGGATATTTGCTTGCTGAATACAAAATTTTGCTATTTTTTCTATATCATTCGAAATGAAAATAGTCGGTCCATCCGTTAATGTGTAAGCATCTTTGGTTGTTACATAAATGCAAGTGTTAGCATTATTGGTATTATTATTATTTATAATAGTATTTTGTTCCTCTTTTTTATAAGAGGACGACATTTGTTCACTTGCTAGCCTCGATAATGGTGCACCAGACAATGAATTCGAAACCATAGGTTCTTGAACACCTGGACCAATACTACGTACTTTTGTAATTTTATTTCCTTTTGTATCTACCGTATTGTTTGCTAGCAATTTTGCTTTCCGATTGACTTTAAAATGCATGAAAATGGCACCCCATGTTCCACCAACAATATTTTTTAATAATTTTAAATAATATAACTTAATATTCGTCATATGAATATCATCCATACTTTCAAAATAACGAGCTAAACTTACTTTTAAACTCGCAAATTTATTTTGATTTACATAAGTAATAAAATCAACTACTTCTTTCAAATCAAAATATCTTAAAAGCGTCAAATTGTTCTCACAATGTTCAGCCGTTTTCAAAATATCTTCATACTCTTCGTGTAAATAATGTGGTAATACAACATAGCCATCCTTATTTATAATCGGTATGGATTTTTTACAGTCATGACTCACAATATTGAATACTTCCGCAGTCGGAAATTTCTCTTTAAAATCCGTAATGGTTTCAGTCAATTCATGAATTTTCGGCAAAGTCGCAGAAGACAAAACCATATTTCCAATGATATTTTCCTTCCAGTTTTTTTGAATAATGCTGTGAAATTCATGTTCTGGATAATCCAAAGTAATCGTTGGCTCGTCCCAATACATTATGATTTTTTCTTTAGGATTAAAAGCACACATATAATACATCGCAGGCAAATAAGATTTAATATCACAAATCATAATTTCTACTTCATCTCCAACACTATTATCCACTTTCCCAATACCACCACTGCGTTTATTTTTTGTAAATACTTTGGCGGCATGATAGTGTAAACGAATATCGTCCGCACTCGTACAGCCAAACGCAAACGCAACTTTCTTATGAATAGAAATGGCTGCACGAGCTAAGGCTAAGCCTACATGCCGAGCAGCACAAACAAATAATACACGATATTTTTCAGATAAAGCAATAGGCGTCATCGTCTTACCTGTACCGGTAGGCGCAATATACAAAATAAGTTTTGGATGTTCGTTATTTCTGAAAATGCTGAAAATTTCCTTCTGGTGTTCGTATAAAGTTAAATTTGCATATTTAAGTAAATTTTCGTTTTTTTCAATGAGTGGAACCGCATTTTAATAATATTTTGAATTTCAATACGTTCTTTGAATTCTTCCAATAAATCGTTCGCAATCTTCAATAAATGACGATTTATTTTTGCAACATTGTTTTTCAATAATTTAAATAATGTAAAATAATGATGCGACAGACCGTATTTTGCCTTTTCTATTTCTTCGGTGCGTTTTTTTTCAGTATATTTGCGTTCATCATGATCGTATTTCAACATTTTTTCAATATGTTCTAATAAAACAAATTCATATAAATCAAGATTTTGAATCTTTTTTTCATCATTTTTTTCTAAGCGGATTTTATCGGCTCCTTTGATTTGTACTTTTGGGTTTACATCTATTTTTATAGTTTTTACGGTATATTTTTCTAACATATTTTTAATTTTTTCACTTAAATATTTATTGTATAAGTAATCCTCCATATTTATACTATATTCTATTTTTAAGAAACCAAAAATTGACTCGTGTTTATTTATTTTTATATTAATATCATGATAGCCTGAAGTAATTAATTTTAATATATCTTGTTCTGAAGTTGAGACCGGAATTTCAATTGAATTCCATTCAGATTTATTTAATTTACGTTGATTGAGATCCATATTTATTTAAGTATTGTATACTTTATTGTTTCATTATGTTTATATTCAATTTTTTTATTTATATTTTTTATTCTTTCTTTTGTTTTGTAAAAAAAGAAAATTGAAATAAAATAATAGAATTATATTTATCCAAATAAGTATAATTCACAGAATGAGTTCAAATATTCAAATTATTTCCATTGAAGGCAACATTGGTTCTGGTAAATCCACCCTTTTGGAGAATTTACGCAATCATTTTGGTGATTCATCCAATATCATCTTTTTAAAGGAACCTGTAGATGAATGGGCATCAATTAAAGATGAAAATGGTGTTACCATGTTAGAAAAATTTTATGAAAACCAAGAAAAATATTCCTTTTCGTTTCAAATGATGGCTTATATTTCACGATTAACCAATTTAAAACATGCAGTCGAGCAAATTCAAAATAGTGATACCAAACTTACTAACAATATAATAATCAGTGAAAGAAGTTTATTCACAGATAAAATGGTATTCGCCCAAATGTTATACGATTCAGGTAATTTAGAATACATTCAATTCCAAATTTATTTAAAATGGTTTGATGAATTTGCGAAACAATATCCAATTTCTAAAATAATTTATGTGAAAACATCACCAGAAAGATGTCATTATCGCATTTTAAAAAGAAGTAGAACAGGCGAAAATCAAATCCCTATAGAATATTTAGATACATGTGATAAATATCACGATATAATGGTAGATACTCATTCAAATCAAAATATTTGTAACGGCCATTTGATTCTAGATGGAAATATTGATATTTATGAAGATACAGAAGAATTGAAGAAATGGATAAAGCAAATCCAAATTTTCATTTTCTGAAAATTATTTACTCATTATAATATAAAATATAAATTTATGGATTCTACAAATACGAATATAAATAATACGAATAATAATGAAATAAAATATACAAATATAAGTGATAATATACAAAAAAAACGAAAAAGAACAGAAGATAGTATAGAATCAACTACAAATAATGAAAATACAATTCTTTTTTCAATTGGTCGCATGAATCCTCCTACTACCGGTCATTTACTTTTAATTAAAACAATGATTAATTATGCGATTAAAAATCAATTAACACAAATTAATGTTATATTAAGTGCTACTGTAGATAATAAAACAAATCCAATACCATGTGAAGAAAAACGTTTTTTTTTACTGAATTTTATGATTCATCATTTAAAAGAATTAATGAAAATCGAACAACCTATAAATACACATATAATAGATAATGTGCAAATTAAAATTATTTGTATGGATGATTATACAAATCCAGAGTATGGTAAGAATCCAATATTAAAATCTGTACAAACAATTTTGCAGGATTTATATGATTATCCGCGCGAAAATATGAAAATGATTTTATTCATTGGTCAAGATAGAGAAAATAGTTTTGAATGGATAAAAAAATCCTTATCCGAGAGAAATCCACCAATTCATATGGAAATCATTGGTTTAAATCGACCTGAGGGAGCCATGTCCGCTACTTATATTCGCAGATTAGCAACGGACGGTAAATTAGAATTATTTAAAGACGAAATGATAAAAACAGGGTTAGACGAAGCATCTATTTATAAATTATATAATGAAATTAGAGAGAAAATTATTGTGAGAAAAGCAAAAGGTGGAAGAAAAACTAGAAGAATAAATAGAAAATATAAAAAGAATAAAAAAACTATAAAGAGAAAAACGTTTGATAAATAACCCTATAAGGTAAATATGAAACTTATTTATACATTGTTTTATTTTTCCAATAAGTTGACCAATGTTCGGAATTTTGTGCTTTTTCACTCACATATTTTTCATGAAATTTTAACACCCTATAATGATTCAAGTCTATAAAACGGTTGGAATCATTTATATATTCATGCGTTAACTCTAGATTATTGATTTCATTTAAACTCATTAAATTGCGCATCATTAATGGTCCTGTTGGGCAAAGACCTCCTGGTCCATAATATTTTTTTTCAATATTTTTAACAGATTGTTGAATGCATTTATACATAATTTTATTTTTAGGTTTACATACCAAAATAGCATTATATATTCCAGACAAAGATCTTTCAATATCTCTACAGAAGTATTCTCGGTCAGTCAACAAAATTAATTTAAATCCATTTATACAATAATATTTTACATCTAAATAAATTCCACCATATTTATACATATAGCAATATCTCCATAAGTCAGCTTTAATCGCATGTGGAACCACTGAATCATATGCATTCAATATTTTTTTTGAATAATGTTTTTCAATAAATTCGCGGCATTCTTTTTCATCAAACAAACGATGACTGAATTCTGGATTTTGTATTTTTAATAATTCGATACTTTCCTTAACAGATTTAGGCAATTCATTTTTATCGTGCCATACTTGATAAATATTTAACGGAATAATACTTTCTTTTGATTTTTTTTCTTTGAATAATTTTTTAATATATTTTACTGTTTCTGATTTAGTTTTACTATAGTTTTTTTTCGTTTTATTATTTTGTATAATTTTGTCTTTTAATAATAAAACTTGTTTTCGTGATTTTAAACAAGGATTATGTGGTATTTTTATTTTCATATGTTTTTGTTTCTTATACTAACACTATAAAAAAAAATAAGAATATAATGAAAATAATAATATAATAAAATAAAAAAATGAATTTATTTATTTAATTTATAATATAAAATAAATAAAAACAGTATAGTAAAATGAATTTAAAAATGTTTGCGACTATGATAAATCATGCTTTTAATTATGTAATATTGACTAGTAATAAATATAATATTGATGAATCTCATGCATTGAAACATAGTATGGAAGTTTTACATTTTGCGAATAAAATTTACGATTCTGAATTATATACAAATCCAATTTTAGAAGAACAAAAAGATATCATATTTGTTTCTTCTATTTTACACGACATGTGTGATAAAAAATATATGAATGAACAAATCGGAATTCAAGAAATGGTAAATTATATGAAAGATTATTTAGAAATTGAACATGTCGATGTAATTTCTGAAATAATTTCTACCATGTCATATTCTAAAGTGATTAAACAAGGATACCCTGACTTACATGAATATCAACTTGCCTATCATATTGTAAGAGAAGCCGATTTACTCGCAGCATATGATTTAGACCGTTGTATTATTTATCAAATGATGCATGATAAATGTTCTTATTGTGAATCTGTACCAATCGCAATTAATTTATTTTATAAACGTGTTTTACGTTATATTGAAAATGATTTATTTATAACCGAATATTCAAAAAAAAAAGCCGCGGAACTACATTTAAAAGCACTTGAAGACATTGAAAAAGTTAAGTTAATTTATTAAAATTTTATATTATTATATTTTACACCTTTCAACATTTCAAACATCAATTATTTTTGTAAAATAGCAACATAAATTCCATTCCACCAAGTATTTTTTGCTTGTGGTAGAGGTGTACATGAATTATCCCATGTTAATCTAATTTCTTTTTCATATAATACTTTTAAGTTCAAGTTTTGAATAGAATTAATTGTTCCATCTCTAACATCTTCCCAGTTCCAATCATCTACTATAAAAATAAATACATCATCTAAACAATTGTAATAGTGTAATAATGCCTTATAATGACTTTCGCTCGTATGATTACCATCATACATATAAATATTAAATTTTGGTAATACAGAAACATCTACTTCATAACAATCATTCTCAATAAAAGTTGCGTCATTTTCACCCTTGAATTTTTCAAAATTTACTAAAAACTCATCTTTAGGACCTCCAAATTCACTCCAATTATCAATACATAATACTTTTGCTTTGTTTCCACACATAGCAGAACAAACAGAACTACCTTGCCAAGTTCCTATTTCTAAATATCTTGCATCTTCTGTATTTAATAAATTATTGTAAAAATGTCTTGTTTTTATTCCAGACATACCTTCCATATTAATAATATCAGTTGTAATTTTTGAAATATTATTTTCAGCATTTTGAAATGCTGATTTAATAAGAGTTTTGTATGTTTCCATTATATATATATAATAATTATTAATAATTATTACACCTTTGCACATTTAAAACGCCCATTATAGATACATTTTCTTTGGGTTTTTACGAGTTTTATTCTTTGAAATATACTTTTCTTTCCTATTATAAGCACCTTCCAATATGTTCTTATAATATTCTTTCGGTATAATATCTATTGCCTTTACGATATTTTCCTTCAAATTCTCATATTTCAACCCATTCAATTTATGTAATTTAGATTTCAGCATACTAAAGTAATTCTCAATCGCATTACTAAAATGTTGGTAAGGAACACTATAAAGTAATTTATTATGTTTATTTACTAAATCTCGTATTGTATCGTTTTTATGTGCGGAAGCATTATCCAAAATAATCAGTTTATTTCTGTATTTTTCGGTTATAAACTTTTGTAAAAACCAGTTGAAATAGTAGAGTTATTTTATTGAATATGTTTCTTGGTTTCACAATGTCGTGTAAATAATATTTCAGCATAAGTTCCAAAATCACATTTATCACAATAATATTTGAACTCTTTTTTTCTTTCTTCACTGCTTGAATGGTTAGTCAAACAATGAACTTTCATACAGGTTAAATTATTTGTAGTATAATCACAATGCTTACATTTAGGTTCTAATACTTTATCGCTTCTTATTTTTCTTTTTCCTTGATTTTTATGTTTCTCGCTTTCCATATGTTGTTTCCAATGGGCTGGATATAGACACTGATAATTACAACATTCACAGTAATATTTCATTTTAGGTGTTTCATTTTCCATTTATTTATAAATATAATAATTATAAATAAATTATGTTTAAATTATTTGCGTTAAAATAACTTAAAAATAAGATATTTATAATATATATAAAATGAAAAAGAAAAAACTTAAGGAAGTTTTCCAAGAGTTTAGAAATACCGAAAAGTCCGCTTATAAAACTTTCAAAATTCCATTGAAAACCATTTTACTAAATTCTGCTTCCATTCAATCTTTAGTAAATAACTTGGTTTTTGAAATGAATGATTTGATGATTCATACTTATCAGTTTATTCGGTTGTATGTTTTACACCAATATACACAAAACATTACATTACCTGATTTAAATGAAACTTTCATTTTGTATTGTATCAAATCTTTAGGAAGTCGTGATAATAGAGGTAAAAAGGGAAAAGATACTGAACTTTTAGCCAGTTTAGAAACTTTTTACAAAACCGAATACCAACCTTTACTAAATCACGAAAAAACGGATTTGAAAAATACAACCTATCTATTACCTTATTTAGCAACTCAAATTCATACTTCCTTAAATAACAATTTACAAGAACATTTCATTCAACATTTTTTGCGATTTATCAATAAAACCACAAATGAAATAACTGAAGATAAAGCAACCTTATTTCAATTCAAAAAGAACCTTATGGAATTAAGTGAAACTAATGCAATGTTTTCAAATTGGAAGCAAACACACTTACCTAATATTCTTCCTGAAAATATCAAAAAGTCTATCCATTACGATGTGAAAGTAAGACCTTTTGAATACTTGAAAGGAATGTTGTATATGAATTCAGTATTGGAAAAAATGGAAAGTAAATTATTCCAACCTTTACCTTTACGAAACAATATTATTCCAAAACATATTATTATTGATACAGCCAGTTTGATAAATTTATTTTGTCCTGAAAAGGATAAAGAAGGTAATAAAGTCAAAAAAAGTGAATTATTAAGTAATGTGAAAGATAATCAAAGTGAAGTATGGTTTAATTTTTTTGATATGAAAAATAAAATATTCAAGAATAAACATTACCAATTCCATCACCAAATCCAAACCGATGGAATATCCTGTTGCCTATTATTCATTAGAAAAGATTTGAAGGATAAAAAATGGGGGTCAAGAGTTCCCGTTTTACAAGAACAAGAGTTTCATACCATAGAAGAATTATCCAAAGAACAATTAGATACTTTGAAAGATAGGAATATAGTGGGTTGCGACCCTGGAAAACGCAGTTTGGTATATATGATGGATAAAAATGGGAAGAAACTACAATACACAGCCCCACAAAGAAAACGAGAAAGTAAAGCAAAAACCAACCAACGAATTTTATTAGTTGAAAGAAAAAGAAATGCTATTGTTGAAAAAGAAACACAGTTATCGTTTCAAAATAGCAAATCGATTGATTATAAAAAATTCAAGTTGTATCTGATTGAGAAGGATAAATTGAATAAGGAAACAACCGAATTTTACAAGCGTGAAGTATGGCGTAAAATGAAATTCAGGCAATACTCTTATGGAAAGAAAAGTATAGATACATTCCTGAATAAAGTCAAGGAAACTTTTGGAGAAAATATCCTTATTGGCTATGGGAATTGGAGTAGAAGCACACAAATGAAACATTTTATGCCTACGATGAACAAAGGTTTGAGAAAACTAATCCATAGAAAATATGATACCATAACCATCAATGAATGTAATACAAGTAAGAAATGTTGTGAATGTAATAACGATTTAGCCTATTACAAAAATAACAAAGGAAATAACCAATTCCGTCTTTTAGTATGTTCTAACTGCGTGAGACAAGAAGTCAAACAAACCGTATTTAGAACCCGTGATGCGAATTCAGCAATAAACATAATGAAATTAACACAATCTTGGATAGAAAGCCAAGAAAGACCCTTATGTTTTCAAATTTCGTCTTTCACTTCTTCAAATAAACAAAAGGAAGAAGAAAAAGTTAGACCATCGTAGGTGAAATTCCTACTATTGATTTTACACTTTTTATTTTTTTAGCGTCTATAATGGGCGTTTTAAATGTGCAAAGGTGTAATAATTATTGACTAAACAAATATTTTTTATAAAATGGTCTAAAATAAATAATCGGCGTTTGAAATGTTAAAAGGTGTAATAAAAACTAATCTACATTAATAAATCAACAACTACAGGATAATGGTCTGAATTATATTTACCACAGTATTCTTTGTAACCATGGTAAAAAAACACATTTAATATATTTTTTCTTATAAAATCTGAAACAAGAATATGGTCAATCATCGAATAATCTTTAATTGATGATGTATCGCAGTTATTATCGGAATCCCACCAATCACTATAACGCTCTTTTTGAATAACTTCTTCAGCTACACTAAATAATTCATATTTATCTTTGTATTTCCCTTCTTTTCCTTTTAAAATATCCAATACTTTGGATGTTGGGATATTGTTATTTAAATCTAAGACTTCTAGGTCATAATCATTAAAATCTCCTATCATAATAATCTCGTAATTCAGATTTATATAATCCATAATTTTTTGTTGAAGAATCAATGATTGAGCTTCTCTCTGTGAGCATCGTGAAGAATCAGTAGGAATAGCAATTAAATGTGCTGAAATAAAAGCAATTTGTATGTTGTTAATAATGAATTCTGTTATAAAATGTTTGCTTACTCCGGTAGATGTTGTTGCACCAGTATAACCACAGGTGGAATTCTGAATTGGATAATTTACTCTTTCTTCTGTTCTATATAAGTTTAAAATAGGATCTATTTTGCTCAACATTCCGACATTTTGACCAGTACCTGTGTCTGTCCCTTGAATTAAATAAGGGACGTATTGTTTACCTAATTGTTCAATTAACATATTTAATTCATCACAACCTTCTACTTCACATAAATTTACTATATCTGGATCTAAAGTTTTGATTACATTTGAAACATAAGATAAATGTGTTTCGGCTTCTGAAACGTTTTTCCATGTACATTGTGACCCAGGACAATCAAATGCATTATAATGGTCAACAAATAACCATTCCGCATTATATTGTATTAACCGTAACGAATTTTTATTTGTACGACGATCTTCTTGGTTTATTACAAAAGGACATTCTGTGTCGCCCAATATAAGTGTAAAAAAAGGACTTAGTAAAAGTAAATAAAGAGAAGAAACCATCATTTTTTATAATAGAACAATAAAAATAATTTAATGATTTAATAATATTTATAAATTATGTCCAAAAAATATATTCTACGCTTTGATGGGTGTAGTAAAGGAAACCCTGGGCCAGCCGGAGCAGGTGCTGTTTTATATGAAGATGAAAAAGAAATATGGTATGGACATCAATTTGTAGGAAAAAAAGAAACCAACAATAATGCCGAATACAATGGACTTATTATCGGTTTACGCGAAGCGATTTCCCAAAATATTTCTTGCTTACATGTCGAAGGTGATAGTTTATTAGTGATTAAACAAATGCGTGGTGAATATAAATTAAAATCAGGTAATTTATTTTCTCTCTATGAAGAAGCCAAAAATCTAGAAAAAAATTTTAAATTAGTTACCTATGAACATATACCTAGAAACAAAAATGCTGTAGCAGATAAATTATCAAATAATGCTCTTAACTTAACTTAATAAATTTCCTCATCAAACCCCCAGTCTAGAAATTTCGGAATATTCCGTGGATGAAAACGTTCCGCAATAAACTCAGCACCAAATGTATATTGTATTCTTTCATTCAGAAATTGATAATCCAATTCGAAAATAGATGGATTCGACGACAATTGTGACCAATTAATATTTTGTGGATTTTTTTCTAACATTTTCATTGCCCACATGGATTGATTTTCACATAAATAATACCAAATGAGTTTTTTTGGGTATATTTCAAGTAATTTTGGTACCCATTCCGCATTATTTTCACTGCATAATATACCACAATGTATTTGGTCTGGATTTTCTAACAATAATTTATAAGCCCATTTACCCTGATTTCCAGATAAATATTTCCAATCTATTTTATCTAGATTGTTCTCAAATAATTTACCTGCCCAATCACATGGAACACTTGAAAGCCATACCCAGCTAATACGAGACGGCTGCTTAATTAATAATTTTTTAACCCATTCATAATTTTTTTCTGTTAATTTGTAAATGGATTTCGGATAATGTTTAAATTTTTTTAATATTTGTCCGTCGATTTTTTTGTTTTTACATATTTCATCCAAAACTTTACGAGCTCCATCACATTCATTTACACAAAGACCTTCAATATCCAATTGTTCTTTATGAATCCAGTCTCTTAATTTATATAAATTTTCCGAATTTCTATATATTTTTTTATCTATTACTATATTTTCGATTATTTCATCGATTAAATTAAATATTACGTCGCTGATTTGATTTTTAAACATTTTTGAAATTATATATTTTATTAACTTATTTAAAAATAAAAAAAATTCATTTCATTTTTATTTTTATACAAATACTTATTCTTCCAATCCAGAATCAAACCCCCAATCTGAAAACTTTGAAATATTCCGTGGATGAAAACGTTCCTCAATCAACTCAGGACCAAATGTATTGTCCATTCTTTCCCTTAAGAAATCATAATCTATTTCAAAAATATATGGATTCTGGGAAAACCCGAACCAATCAATTTTCTCTTTATTTTTTTCTAACAATTTAATTGCCCACCAAGAGAGATTTCGAGAGAGCCAATGCCAATAAATTTTATCCTGGTTTTCTATAAGTATTTTATACACCCATTCTGACGTATTAAAACATAGTCGACTCCAATTTATTTTATCCGGATTTTCAAGTAGTAATTTTTTAGCCCATATAGATGGATTTTCTGATAAATAATACCAATTAATTTTATCCGGATTTTCAAGGAGTAGATGATAAGCCCATTCTGATGTATTTAAAGATATGTAGAACCAAGAAATCAAATGAGGGTGTTTTTTTAAAAATTCTTTAGACCATTCTCCGTTATTTTTAGATAAGTAATCCCAATCTTTTACGTTATCCATATTTTCTTCAACCATTTTCCCTGCCCAATCCGCTGGATTTATACATAACATTTCCCAATCAATCATTTTTGGATTTTCGAGAAGAAATTTTTGTACCCATAAAGAAGGATTTAATGATACATTCATACGATTCACTCTAAATCGATTTTCCTTTAATAATTTTATAGCCCAATCTGAAGGGTTTTTTGATAACCAATACCATATATTTATTTTTCTTATTTTTGGATGATTTTGTTCATTAAAAAAAACACATGTACCTTCACATGTATTTAAACATAAACCTTCATAATCTAATTTTTCTTCTTTTATCCAACCTCTTAATTTATATATATTAGAAACATCAGAATACTTTTGTTCATTCATTATAATATAAATTTGTGGTTATTATATTATAATAATAAAAAATAATAAATTACCATACCAATTAGTATAAAAATACAGCAAAATAAAAAACCACTAATAAAATTATTTTGTCTTCGAATAATAATACTATCAACACTATTATTATCTGATATTAAATTTTCTAATATTTCTGCATCTTGCACACTATATAACATATATATTATATTATTATTTTATTTTTTATTAGCTAAATTTCAATATTCCAATAAAGACATATTCAAGATTCGATTTGGTTTATACTTTAATATATCCAATTCTTTTTTCGTTGTAGGAAATTCAATGGTACCATAAATATCTTGCAACAAAAGCCATTCAAATAACCCCCCACAATATAGGTAGACATTGTAAAAACCTAGAGATGTAAGCTGATTGTATTTTTTGTAAATTTTCTCATCATTTGCATTTTTACCGTAAATAATAATTTTAATATTTTTAAAATGTTTTTGTAAATATTCATTAATAGTTTTCTCTTCATTCAAGGCTGAAATTGTATAAGGGATTAAACATTCCTGTTCTGAATCATTTAAAGTATTTATTAGTAAATGTGATTCATGATTTTTTAAAATATATTGAACATCTTCAAAACTTATTTTTTGAATTGATGGATTATTTCCCATGCTTTATTATGGAATATATTTTTAAATAAATATTTTACTATTTACTATTTACTATTTACTATTTATTTTTTAATTCTATTTTTATTTTATTTAAGTTATTAAACATAAAATTATGTAGGTAATAGTTGTTGTTGTAGTGATAATTGTATTTTATTTTTTATTATATAAATAGAGGAAATGGACAATAATAAAATTTCAAGTGAAGAACGTGTAATCATTGGCATATCGTTATTTATCATACTGTAATACAACCACATAGAAGATGAAGAAATACTTAAAATGCAAAATAATAAAGATAAGCTATTTGTACTTTTATTTCTATATATCAAAAACATGAAAATGAACCTACCTACTACAGATATAGATGTTGCTGTATAAGGCAAATATAAATCTCCATTATTCATTAAATTATTAATTATAATATATAAAATAATTGTTTTATATTTTATTATTTTTCGATTGTAACTTCTTTTGCGATTTTCTTGATTATTTTTTCTGAATTTACATCATTCTGACTCATTGATTCATAAATAATATGATTATATTGATCCGATTTATTTGATTCAGAATAAATACAATCTGGATACTTTGCCTTCCATTCTGGTATCATACAAATATTCTTATGTGCAATTTGACCAATCACTTTCTTAAGTTGTTTATTATCTTTACTATCATTAATCCATTGATCTTGAAATTTAACATAAATTGTTTCCCTCTTATGATCACTACAATGGACAGGTCGTTGAGTTACATCCATTTGCTTTAAGTTTTGAATGATTATATTGGAGATACCTGCAACAAAGCCATTTTTACCTACATTTTCTAAATCAGACAATTGCAATTGAATAGAATTTACAAAATCTGTAATATTCATTGCGTCTTTACATGTTTCGTTTAAGAAAAACTGTAAATTGAATGTTTTGTTATGAGAATTGATTGAATTATATTGATTCATCGTACCATTTTTACAAATATCGATAAGCGATTTTTGTAATTCTTGGTTTTGTTTTTGGTTTTCACTATTTTGAATAATTAATTCTTGGTTTTGTTTAATAACTTCCAATACTAAATCAGTAAGATTTAATTTATTTTCAGAATCAATTAATACTTCATCATTGTCGTTTATTAAGGCATAATTACAAATTTTTTTATGTTTCCATAAACCATCACGGTTTTTATAAGTTTTACCACAAATACACACGTTATGTTGACTAACAGGCATTTTTTTGGTTTCCATTTTGTTTCCATTCTGTTTCCTTGTATGTTTCAATGTTAAATTATGTCTATCATAATTGTATTTTTTACTGCAAATAAAGTTGCATTTTTCACAATAAAATTTTTCGGCACTTTTTGCACTTTTTTCTGTTTCCATTTGTATACTATTAGGAAACAGAAAAAAGTGCCTAAATAAAACCCAAAAGTTAAAATCAAAAAATTATCATAACAAAAAATGAATTATTTTTTATGTGACTACTCCTTAATTTAAAATTATCGTAACAATTCAAGATTTTGCAAGGTTTTATAAGGACTTTTTAAAAATGGACATTTCAAAAATGTCCAAAATCGATTTCCCGATTTTCAATTTGGAACAAAAATTCGCATTTTTTAAAATTTTCTTTAAATTGTTTAATAAATAATATAAACGTATTTATTATTTATTTTTATTACATTTTTGGTCTAATGAAATTTCACTACAATTTCAACTTCTTCTTTTTTGATGCTTTTCGTAGCAGAAATTGATAATTCTTCGCGTTTCTTGCGTGTTTTTGTATTATCATTAATAATTTGTTCTTTTCTCTTGGAAGTACTGTTGCGATTGTTCATATCTTTTTCAATGGTATCATAATTTTCTTGTATGTAATCAATAATTTTATTTTCTAGCGCCCATTTAAAAAAATTCAATTGGCCAATTGTAGTTTCGATATACTTTCCGTCTTTATATGGTACTGAAATACGGTCCCATCTGCAAAATGGGTCAAAATTCTTCTTACTATACGCTTTTAATTTTAATTTATAATCAATGTAAACCTTAAATCTTCGTTCATTGTTATTTACATCCGTAAAAGTATAAAGTGTATAATATTTTTTTGCATAATTTGTAGCAAACCAATCCACAATTCGTAGAGATATTTTTGATTCTCCTGTTATAATACGCAACATTTTATCCAGATTATTATCGTGATTGTAAAAATCTATTAAGTTATTCAATAAAAGGTCATTTTGTGTGGAATAAATTACAGAATTATTTTGATTCATTAGTTAGATTGTATGAAAAATTTTTAAGTTGTTTCAAAGGGACATTAATATTTTTTTATAAAAAGAATATATAAAATGAAGTTCAAATTCGGATTTTTTCATGTGTTTCTTCTTTTGTTGCTAATTGTAGGTTTAATCTACCTTTATCATTATACAATGAATTCTCCTTATCGCGTCAGCTCAGATGTCGCCAAGATATTGATAAAAAATAATAAGTTAGACCTTATTTTGGATGTAAGAACACCAACAGAGGTAACTGCACTTGGTGCCTATCCCGGCTCTGTAAATATTCAATCATCGGATTTAGAAAAAATGATGCCGAAAATGTATCCCAACAAGAATAACTTAATTCTTACTTATTGTAATTCAGGACAACGCGCACGAAATGCTACAGAAAAATTACATGAATTAGGTTATATAAATTCAATTTATATCGCATCTGGACCAATCAGTTTACAATAAGAAAAATCAAATTTTTATTATATTCAAACTTCATTCGTCATTTTAACGCGGTCCTCTGTAGTATTCACTGGTTTCAAAAATTGATCACGAATCGCAATATCGTCAACATAATTGGTTTGGTTTGTTAAAAAAGGATTGAACCCAATCTGTTGTACCATTTCTCTACTTGCGATTTTATCATCTAAAGCTTCTCTCTTATTTGATTGTCGGAATCCTTGATTATACAAACTTTGATTTAATATATCCCAGGTGTTTTCGTCATGATTCAAAGAAGTTGTATAAGCAGAATGTTCAATTTCTTTACTGAACTTCTCATCTTGTTCTTCTACTATATAGTTTTCTTGTGTCTCTTGCTTTATAGGCCTTCTAGACCGTTCATAAGGTTCACCTTTTGTCCATTTCCATTCAATCATAATATTATTATTATAATAGAACAATGTTTTATTATGATAATTCTAAACTTATTTTTTTTGATTTACGTTGTAGAATTTGTAGAATCGGTTTTCACAATATTCAATTGTTTGGTAAAGAGATATTTTTCGGCAGTGCGTCGTCGTCTCTTTAAATTGCATTCTAGGCAAGCAATCACATAATTGTTTTGGTTATGTCCCTGGTCATTATCTAAACGATCAACCGACCACTGTTTGGATTCGCGCACGATTTCATATAAAAGATACATCTCACACTCGCAATAATAACATTTCATGTTACAATCAATCATTCGATTAATAACATCCTTTAAAGAGAGAAACAAATCTTGCTGAAATAAATGCTTTTCAATATCTTGTTGCTTATAGCCATATATTTTTCTCTCTATTTCACGAAGAAGAATCTTAGTTTCTGGATCAAAACTTTCATCATTACTATCATGAACTGCGTGCAATACTTCCAATTGTTTTTCAAATGTTAAATATTCTACCGGTAAATTCCAGCGTTCCGAAACAACACGCTTTTTATTTTTCTTGTAATGTTTTTGCGGATTTTTATTTTTCTGTTTTTTTGCTGGTTTCATAAGAATGGTTTTCGAATAATTTTCTAGATTTATATATATATTTTCTACAGGTGTTTCTTCTTGCATCATGTATTATATATAACAAAAAATCTATATAAAAAATTCGCAATAAATATATATTTTTATAAAGGAAGTTAAAACCAATCTTATATATTAATATATAAATATATAATGGAAGAAATTGAAAGTGTTGTACAAAAGACGGAATCTGTAAAAAAAGACGAATGTGTTGAATTAAAAAACATTAAATATAAAACAATGTTGTTAAATGGTAATACATTTAAGGAAACTAAATCTTCTAATAATTTAATGAATTTAGATAAATTTTTGGAAGATGAAAAAAACAATAATAAAAACGAACCTTGGTGTAAATTGGATAAGACCATTAAAACAGTGAAATTATTAGAATATGTCGAAGAATATAAAAAAATAAATCAAATTACAGAAGAAGAGGAAAAAATGTTAATCACATTTTTAAAAGATTGTCTGGACAGAAAAAAATTACAACGTGTAAAAGATGTTATTTATGATAAGGTAACAGGAACCGTAAAAGATATTCCTGGATTGGTATATACAAAAGGAACCAAACATTTTACATTAAAAAATATTGATAAACGTATATCTACATTGAAATCACTCCCACCTAAGAAAGCACAAGGTACTATTAAAAATAAAGAGAAAAAAATTGGAGATGAATCTTCAGAAGAAGAAAATTAAAAATTATATTAATCTTTAAAATTATCCATATAAAACTAATTTAGTTATTTATATAAAGAAATGTATTATATAAATGACCTGGAAGAATTGGAAAACATTCTAGATTCTCTTATACCCGAAGAAGAACCGAGTATATTTACAGAAGAATATACCATGGAATTCATTGAAACAGCTCTTCAAATGATGGATGAATATATGAACCAAAATCCGAGTATTATTACAGAAGAAGATTTTCTAGAAACATTTAAAGAGGACATTCAAGATTTGTTTTATATACAACTGGAAGATGAAATACTTTTGAATGAAGATGTCGAAGATGAGTTAAATGAAATATTGGATTTAGTATTTGAAATTTTTTTTGAAACTTGTTATCAAGGTCGCAGTTCTTTAAATTCATCCACATCGTCAATAACATCTACAAAAATATCCGAAACATATAAACAACAATTGCAGAAAAAAATAGATGAATTGAAATCAAAACCGCAGCCTTCTCAACGAACCAAGGAATGGTATGAATTTCGTTATAATTTGATTACTGCGAGTAATGCTTACAAGGCATTTGAGAGTCAATCAATGATCAATCAATTAATTTATGAAAAATGTTTGCCTCTGAAACAAGGAGATGATTCAATACCCGCATCAATGGTAAATGTAAATACAACCTTACATTGGGGACAAAAATACGAACCACTTTCCGTTATGTTTTATGAGGATATGTATAATACCAAAGTAGATGATTTCGGTTGTATTCAACATGAAAAATATAAATTCTTGGGCGCTTCACCTGATGGAATTAACATTGATCAAAATTCTGAACGATTTGGGCGCATGTTAGAAATTAAAAATATTGTGAATCGAGAGATTACAGGTATTCCTAAAAAAGAATATTGGATACAAATGCAGCTTCAAATGGAGGTTTGTGATTTAGATGAATGTGATTTCTTAGAGACGAAATTCACTGAATATCCAGACACAGCGAGTTTTTATAATGACCCAACTACTACCGAATCCAGAAAAGGAACCATTATGTATTTTCATACCAAAGAATCTAAACCCTTTTACTTATATAAACCTCTTAACTTAACCGATCAAGAAGCAATTGATGAATGGGAAGAAAAAATGGTTGAATTATATGAATCGTCACCAAACAATATGGTTTTTATTAAGAATATTTATTGGAAATTGGAAAAATTAAGCTGCGTGTTAGTGCAAAGAAACAAAAAATGGTTTGAAGAACACATCGATACATTAGAAAAAGTATGGAAAACAATTGAAGAAGAGAGAATATCAGGGTATCAGCATCGTGCTCCTAATAAAAGACAACCAAAGTTAGAACAAAATACAAAAATATCGAATTATTTTGTTCAAGGCTGTTTACTCGACTTGAATAAAATTAAAGTAACCAAATTGGAAAATGATAATCAAATAAATAATATGATAACGAATAATGACTCAATGAAAATTATTAAAATCAGAACTGAATCATTAGACGAGACTAAGGCTCAACTATAAAATTATTTTTTATTTTTTATATTTTCTGTTCGCTTTATTCGCTTTGTTTGTTTTCGTTGTTTTTCTTTTTTATGGCCTAATTTTGATTTTTTCTTTAAAGATTTGCGACCACCATAACCACTTCTTACTCTTTTGTTGGAATTATTTATACTTGTATTTGTATTTATGCTTGCATTTGATCGTTTGTTATATTTATTATTTATTTTCGCATTATCTTCATCAATTTCTTTTAAAACATCATCAATATTACGATTTTTTAATACAATTGTTTCACCGTTTGTGTAAGTTGTTACTTGTGCTTTATGAAAGGTACGTGATTTTTGAGGGTCTCTATCATAAAAAGAAAATTTAGGGTAATATTTGGGTGCTGCGTCAGCTGAAGCCTCTAATGTAATATTTATTTCTTTTGTTGAATATAATACAAAAGCAATATGAAATGGATTGTTGTCTTTAATTTGTTTTCGAACAATAGCATAAGTCTCACCATTATTCGGAATAGCATTATCATTTTTTTCTGAATCATTAATATAATTTAACAAACGAATATTCATATCATCTTCCTCACCAAAATTTTTATTTTTTACAGATTTTTTTACAGATTTAACTTCTAAAACCGGTGGCGTGGAATCTTTTTTTATTATATCATTAAATAAATTTATATCTCCTTTTTGATTTGCTAAAGTCAAACATTCACCAAATTGTAAACAATCATTTTCATTCATTTCGCCCGTATCTTCAATTAAATTATATTTTCCTTCATCATTTTTTTCGTATGGTCTTTCATCAATTAGTTTACGAAAAAATACGTATTTATCATATTTATTTGTTAAATCTAAACCATTTATTCGTATAGGCAAATCATTTTCTGAAATTTTCACAATGAAATGATTGTTGATTAAATTAGATAATGCGGAGGTTTGTTGTAAAATTTCTTTTGCTTTATCTTGTTTTATATATAAATACATTGAATCAAAATCATTTCCAGTTTCAATCGCAAATTCATAATTTGGTGTGAATCTATATTTACCACTTCTTTTTATATTTGTAGTCATGTTATATTATATAAATAATAATTTTTATATAATTTAATCAATCAATTTATCAATGAATACACATGTTTCAATCATCATTAAAATATAACGCCATTTGAATCCCTCTTTCTTCAAAACCATTTTTTATATACACATTTTTAACGTTTTCTTTACAATCTAGTATTACTTTGTAGCAATTTTCTTTTTTTGCATAATTTCTTAACATATTTAATATATTTTGACTTAGTCCTTTTCCTCTATGATTTACATGCACTACAATATCTTCAATATGACCAACTTTTTTACATTTATGAATAATTTTTGGTTCAATAATAAGCGTACCGGAACACACAATTTCAAAATCAGATAAATTTGGCTTACTAATATAACCAACCATAATTATGCCCCCTATACTTGAAATTTTTTCTATTGTTTCATTAAATTTTTCCACTGATATATACTCTACTGTTGTTAGTAAAGAGAGAAGATCCAAGTATTTTACTTTAATATTATGCATACAAAACGAGAAATTATTTATTAATTCGAATAAATTACAATATTGAATATTTATCATTGAATAATAATAATAATAATAAATATGAACCAAAACTTATATTTAAGTAATAAAATAATTAATAAACAATCTAATAAATAACATATATAATAAATAAAATAAATAAAATAATAAATCTAATACAAAATATTTTCTGTATCCGCACGAAAAGAATTAAAATTTGTTGGAGTATAATAGTAGTTTACACGTGATCCACATTCTGGTTTCACAGGAGGGAGTGGAAATACATAATTACTCTGCATCTGGTAATTTTTATATAAAGTACCACATAATTCAGCGGGCATACAATCTCCTACATCTGGATTATTTGAAAAACGAATGTTGTTAGTTATTTGATCATAAGAACCCACTTGAAAAATAGGATAATGCCACCAAATTTTGCTTCCTTGGTCTAAAGAAACCCCGTTTTTGCCTGTAATAGGAAAACTATCTTGTAATAATACATCTGTTTGTGAAAATGGATACACTGATTTTCTGTTAGTGTTTATAGTTTCACTAAAAAATGGTGAGCTTCCTAAATTGGTATAATTTTCTTTTATATTCATTTTATAAAGTATTGGTCCACTGACTGCTAAGATTAAAATTAATACTAATAAAATATTTTGATCCATATATATATTTCATTTATAAAAATATTTTATCACTTTTATAAAATACAAAAAATATAAAATAAAAAAATATAAAATATAAAAATATTATATTATTAATATAAAATGTCCTATATTAAAGCATACGAATATGAATCCTCTGTTAATCCGAATTTAGAATCTATACCTATTATAAGTGAGAATGCGGAACATTTAGATTATGGTTTTCATCCGATTGATATTTCAAATACTTATAACATGGATTTTCCGTGCACTTCTCCAAATTTATTAGCTAGTTTTATTAAGGTGAAACAAGGCAATGTTTTATTATTAGAAAAAGAAGGTGTAAAGAATAAAAATATATTTAATGCTTCATCTCATTTTTTTTATGTTATAAGCGGCGCATGTAATATTGATATTGATTTTGAAACGGATTATACCGTGCTAAATGGTGAAATTTTAGTTGTACCTTGTTTACAAACAATTTATATAAAAAATAAATCAAATATCGATTTAATTATTTATTATATAAACGATAGTCCACTCATCAATTATTTAGGTTGCGATTCAAAAAATCCTACATTTAAACCATCACTTTATTCTAGAAAATTCATTCAAGAAAATCTAGAAACATTGTCGAATCCAAATAATAATCGAAAAGGGATTCTTCTCGGGAATGAAGATACAGAGAGAATAGGAACAAAAACAATTACACCTATCTTATGGAGTTTATACAATGAATTGCCTCCTAAAACAAACCAGCGTGTTCATAAACACAATTCAGTCGCATTGGATCTATGTATAAAATGTGAAGATTCCGAAAATATTTATACATTAGTAGGTTCGGAATTGGACAAAAATGGAAAAATCATAAACCCAACAAAGGTTTATTGGAAAGAAGGAGAAATGTTTGTTACTCCGCCTGGATTATGGCATTCGCATCATAACTTAGGAAATACTTATGCTTACATTTTACCTATACAAGACGCAGGGTTATTGTTATATCAACGCATTTTAGGTATTGAATTGAAATAAAAATCTAGAAAAATCAAAAATAACAAACAACAAATAAAATCAAAGAATTATAAGAAAAAGATATAAAGTTTAATATTTATATTATTTATTAAATAATATGGATAATTTGGAGATGAGAGTAAAAAAACGAAATGGTCAATTAGAGGATATATCATTTGATAAAATTTTAAATCGTGTTAAAAATATAGGTCACGAAGTAGGGATTCAAATTAATTATTCTTCTTTAGCCATGAAAGTGATTGATCAATTATATGATAAAATAGAAACAACAAAAATTGATGAATTAGCAGCAGAACAGTGTGCTTCATTATCAACACAACATCCAGATTATGGGGTTTTGGCTTCAAGAATTGTGGTTTCGAATCATCAAAAAAATACAAACCCTTCATTTTACCATGTGATGAAAGAATTATATAATTTTAAAAATGTTCATGGAGAAAATAAACCACTTATTTCAGAAGAAATATGGAAATTTATTGAAAAAAACGCAATTGAATTAACGAATATGGTTGACCATAGGCGTGATTATTTAATTGATTATTTTGGTTTTAAAACATTAGAAAGAGCTTATCTTTTCAGAATTGATACGTGTGTTATAGAACGTATTCAGCACATGTGGCTACGTGTAGCGGTTGGTATTCATGCAGACATTTTGGAATCAGAAAAAAGTTTATATTTTATTAAACAAACATATGATTTATCATCACAGAAATATTTTACACACGCTACTCCTACTTTATTTAATGCTGGAACGCCGCGCCCACAATTATCAAGTTGTTTTTTAATTGCGATGGAAGAAGATAGTTTGGAAGGAATCTATAATACTTTAAAAGATTGTGCAAGGATATCTAAATGGGCTGGGGGTATTGGTTTACACATTCATAATATTCGAGCAAAAGGAACACATATTCAAGGAACCAATGGTTCTTCTAATGGAATTGTTCCAATGTTACGTGTATTCAATAATACAGCTAGATTTATTGATCAGGGTGGTGGAAAAAGAAATGGTTCCTTCGCCATTTATTTGGAACCATGGCATCCAGATATTGAAGATTTCTTGGAAATGCGTAAAAACCATGGAGATGAAGAGTTGAAAGCTAGAGATTTATTTTATGCATTATGGGTTCCTGATTTATTTATGAAAAGAGTAAAAGAAAATGGAAAATGGTGTTTATTTTGTCCACATGAATGCCCTGGATTGTCGGATGTTTGCGATGAAAAATTTGTTCATTTATATGAAAAATATGAAAGTGAAGGAAAATCAAGAAAAACAGTAAATGCACGTGATTTATGGTTTAAGATTTTGGATGCTCAAATGGAAACAGGAACACCTTACCTGCTTTTTAAAGATGCTGCGAATAAAAAATCGAACCAGAAGAACCTGGGAACCCTTAAATCGTCAAATTTATGTACAGAAATTTTAGAGTATTCAGACGATAAAGAAACCGCCGTTTGTAATTTAGCAAGTATTGGTCTTCCTACTTTTGTGAATCTAGAAACAAAACAATTCAATTATGAAAAATTGCATGAAGTTACCAAAACCGTAACGAATAATTTAAATAAAGTGATTGACGTGAATTTTTATCCGACAGAAAAAACCAAACGAAGTAATTTATTGCATCGTCCGATTGGAATTGGTGTACAAGGATTGGCGGATACTTTTATTTTAATGGACATCTCTTTTCATAGTGAAGAAGCCAAAGAGGTAAACAAGCTTATATTTGAAACTATTTATCATGCGGCTCTTGAAAAAAGCAATGAAAATGCGATTGAAAGAAAAAATACGATTGAGACAGGATTCAAACGTGTAAAAGAAATTTTGTCTCACAGTAGTATAACAAAAAATATATTAGACGATACCCAAGACCTGAGTATTTATGGTCAGAAGGACATTTTATATGCTGAAATATCTAAATTACCGTATGGATTATGTGGCGCTTACAGTTCCTTTATCGGTTCACCAGCACAAAAAGGGCAATTACAATTTGATTTGTGGTCGGTGAAACCAACACCAGGCAGATATGACTGGGACAAATTAAAAGAATCTATTCAGACACATGGTCTAAGAAATTCATTGCTTCTTGCGCCAATGCCTACAGCAAGTACATCACAGATTTTAGGATTTAATGAATGTTTTGAACCATTTACTAGTAATTTATATAGTCGACGTACATTAGCAGGGGAATTTGTAGTAGTCAATAAATATTTAATGAAAGAATTGATTGACTTGGGATATTGGAATGAGCAAATAAAAAATAATATTGTTGCGAATAAAGGAAGCATTCAACATTTAACTATGTTACCAGAACATATAAGAAATAAATATAAGATTGTATGGGAAATACCGATGAAACATGTAATTGATATGGCTGCGGATCGTGGAGCTTTTATATGTCAGAGTCAGAGCATGAATTTATGGGTAGAAGATCCGACATATAGTACATTAACTTCCATGCATTTTTATTCGTGGTCTAAGGGATTAAAAACTGGAATTTATTATTTAAGAAGAAAGGGAAAACATCAGGCACAGCAGTTCACGATTGAACCAGAAAAAAAAGCAGTAGAAGAAAAAGAAGAAATATGTGAAATGTGTTCTGCCTAATAATCTAATAATTTAATAATTTAATAATTTATTTAATAATTAGTATATCTAGTCAATTCTATTTTTTCATTTCTGCAGCAAGGGCAGCGAATAGGAATATTTTGATCAAAATTGTGTTCTAACATTTGAGAAAAACAATTTTTACCAAAGCAATGACCGCAATTTGTGGTAATAATTTGTTTTATGTTATGATCTTCACAACATAAAGCGCATATTTCTCTTTCTAAAATCATTTTTTTTGATTTTGAAATTTTTTTGTATTGACTATTTTCTTTGTTTATCTTGAACACATACTCCATTTGTTGATAAATTTGTTTTTCTTCCTTTATAATTTCATCACGATTTAATTCTAATAAAGCAATCTCAATTGCCTTTCTTTCTTTAATTTTGGTAATATTAGGAAAGGATGGACAAGGTCCTTTATTTTCTAGATATTCATCAAATTCTCTCATATGTTTTTTCAAATTTTGCATTTTATAAATTTGTTTATCCATATCGTTTGTAATTTTAGTGATTTTTTTATATTTTTTGTCGAGATACATATAGTTTTGTATCAAGGAATTAAGCATCAACATTTTTCAAAATTATAAATCTTTAATGGTATAAATCTTTAATGGTATAAATATAATATAATATTCAAATACTCATAAATATATTTCAATTTTTTTAATTATATTATTTTTTTTATTTGATTTATAATTGGAAGAGTGTAGTTTTGCACGATTTTTCTTATTTCTTCAGTGTAAGCATTGATATAATCTATGAAAGAAATCAAAATAATATAAGTTCCTGTGGAATAGCATACTTTACGATCTAATTCAGTAAACTCAATCTTATTCTTACGATAAGAATTGAAACGATAAATTAAAAAAAATCCTAGAATTACCTTTATAAAAAAACTAAAGCTTACAAATATTTTTGGTTTATTTTGGAAAACCCCAATTAAAAAAAGAAAAGTTGTTATTTTGGTTATCCAACCAAAAACACATAAAAATTTCATTTCAAAATCATAAATAGTTTTATTATCAATTAAAATATCACTCATTTATACAATGTATGAATATATAAATATATGATAAAAAAATATAGAATACAAAATACAAAATCTGTATTCTATATTTTACACACTTGAAGATTTACAACCGCACCTTTCTTTTAACTGCGTAAAAAAAAAAGAAACTTCAAGGTTTGCCTATTTCAAGGCATGTAAATTTTGATTTTGGAAAAATATAAAATAATATAAAATAATATAAAAATGGAACATATTAAATATCCAGAAGGTTATCATAAATTATTTCTCAGAAAAAAAACTAAAAGTTTAAGAAAAACAAAAAATAAAACATGTAAAATATTTTGTAAAAAAGTTTTTCTTCCTGAAAGAGAAAGAGTTGAATTACAATACGTTAAACGAAATAAAATGAAATATCATCCTCCAACAAAATTGATAAAAGATATGTATTTAAAGGGATGTAATGATATTTATTGTCAAAAAAATTGTCCTGGAAGTAAACATAAATGGTTAAAATCATTTACAAAAAAAAGAAAAGAAACTCTAATTAAAAAGGGTGCAACATCTGGCTGTAGAGATCTACACAAAGAATTTCCTGAATATTATAAAAATATATAAAAACAATATTTTATTATATTGATAAATGCAAAATATAATAAAAATACCAGATGATATTTTATACTTAGTTCATATAACTTCAAAAAAATATAAGGATGAAGACGACAATTTAATTTGGAAGGAAATAAAAACAAGAGGTATAGACCAACACCCTGGATGTTATTTTTCACTAATTACAAAATATAATCGTTTAACTGAAAAATTATTCCCAGGCACAGATTGTTTACACCTTTGCACATTTAAAACGCCCATTTTACACCCTTGAAAATTTACACCTTTTACACCATTGCACATTTAAACCGCCGATTTTCTTAAATGTTTTTTATTTTATTTTATGAATATAATATAATATAAAAATTCCATATGAACAAAAAATTAATATATCCACCATTTTATAGATATAAGCAAAAATTTATACCATATAAATATGATCTCAACCAAATGAAAGAAATTCGCGGAACAGAAATAAACAGAAAAAATAAATATTGGGGAAAATTATACCAAAAAATAGATAAGATATATAAAACTCCAAAAAAAATATTGCCTATAAAAACACTTTTATATAGATGTTCTATATATGAAAATCCAAATACTTTTGGAAAAAGTCACACAAAAAGTCCTGTAATATATTTTGGGTTAGATTTTATTATATCTACGTGGATTGCTTTAGAAATATATCAAAGAGATAATAAAATAAATAATTTCTTTTTGCATATCTATGAGTCAAACAAAGAAATTGATTATGTTTACATTGAATCAGTTAATGGAGGAACTATACCTGAAATTGATATAGAATCCGCGAAAAGCAAAATTTGTGTACATGCACAAAAAATACTTCACGGAAATAATTACGGAGAAGAATATGATGAATTAGGAACAGAAATATCATTCTCAAGAAAAAGCAATTTCAAACAATATATATCGCATATCCAAACATATCATATTGATGTAAAAAAATTAGAGAAAAATGTAGAAAAATTTATATTCGAATGGAATCCAAAAAATGCACTTTATTGAAACAAAATACAATTTTAATTACACTTTCGTCTTTCACCTCTTCAAATCCTGAAAGGAAAAAGGAAGAGGAAAAAGTAAGACCAACGTAGTTGAAATTCCTACTATTGATTTTACACTTTTTTATTTTTTAGCGCCTATTTAAATTGATTTTACATTTTTTATATCTTTGCACATCAACACTTCAGTTTTGAATTTTTATTATTTTACACCATTGAAGATTTAAAACCACACCTTTCTGTAAAATAAAAAATCAGTCCGTGGATTAAGACATTACCGCTTCTCTCTTTGGGAGGTTTTGGGTTTTCTCTAATAATAGTTTTTTTTTACAAACACCTACCACATTTGGAACACATATCCATATCATTTATCATTATTAAGTATTATTTAATAGTAGAAATTTTATAATCTTCTCTCTTATGTCAAATATAAAACATTTCACCTTATAACGATTCACCTTATAACGATTCACCTTATAATATTTTATAATATTTGTAATTTATAATGACTACAAAAAATATATCTTTAGCAAACGCACAAAGAGAACTAATAATAATAAATAACAATTTACTTACTAAATGTGGACCTACATTCCGGTTAGAAATAGACCAATACAAATATAAAGATGAAAACGCCGCTGTTTATGACAATACTCACGCAAATTATGATATTATTTTATGCTTATATCACGGGAACAATTGCGTTTCAAGTGTGACTGGACGATATGATGAACACCATAAATCTATGGAATTATTATCTAAAACTTTGGAAAAATATGAAGGATTAAAATACAACATATTTTTACGAACAGTTTTTATGTATTTAATGTATTTCATAAGACCAAGCGTAACCACCATTTATTCACATTCTCTTAATCCAATATCAACTTATGCAATGTTCAAACACTATCACGCCACAAACGAAGATTTACACAAATATGTAGAAGCAAATAATTTAAATCCAGACACATTTACAGTAGAAGACGCTAAAAAATTTCACAACTTTTACCATGAAAAATACAAACAAAGCATAGAAAGCGCTAAAATAGAAATAGATAGTATGTTAGAAGATTGTGCCGAACTAAACGAACGAGAATGCACTATAAATGATTTAGGTTGGGACACCGAAGATGAATTAATTGAATTTATAATTACAACTATGTCACCAAAAGCAATTATTTTAGAAGTGAAATTAAACGAACCAGGTGTTAATGAATATTTATATAATAAAATAAACATTAGCATTTCAAATATAACTTGTTCACCATCAATTGACATCAAACAAGTAACTAACAAAAGAAAAACTATAGGCGGAAAAAAAACAATTAAACGCAGAAAAACAATTAAACACAGAAAAACAATTAAACGCAAAAAAAATAATTAAGGATTCGGTTTTAAATTTTCAAGGGTGTAAAATGGGCGTTTTAAATGTGCAAAGGTGTAAAAGGTTTAAAATGGTACAAAAATACTTAAGTATATAGCAACAAAATAATAAAATGTCTAATTCTATTTATAATTCTATTATTTTATTTTCTTCTTTATTTGGTTCGGTTTATTTAATGTCTACATCATTAGAATTAATAAATAGGTCGCTTTTAGAAAATAAAAAATACCGCGTGAATTAATTATAATAAATGGTTTAACATTTGTGGTGTCAAGTTCCATATTTATAGGTGGTACATTATCAAATTTATCATATTTTAAATCTTCAAGGGTGTAAATTTTTTAAATTATTTATTATTTTTTGTAAAAAGAATTCATAATAATTTTAAATTATTAAATAAATTTTTAATTGTTTCATTTTTTTCAATTATATCCGCATCATATTTCAATTTATAAAAACAACGTAAACAAACTAGAACATCATTTAACGAATTATGCAAATTTTTAGGTGGTATTTGAAATAATTTTTCATGTAATTCTATCAATTTCGGAAATTTATTAAATGGTACGCCTTTTTTATTCATGACTTGTATTGCACAAATATCAATAGATTCTTGCATCGTACAATAATAATTTGTTGATTTATTTATGTATTCAAGAAAGTCTATATAATAATCCTTGCTTACACTTCCTGAAACATCATTTTTTATGATTCGCATAAATTCTACTTTCAACATTTTCAAATCAAAATCAATATTATGACCTACGACTAAATCAGCATTTATAAAATACCACATGAATTTTACCAATACATCTTGAATTTTTTCATCACTTGAATAACACATTTCATTAGTAACACCATGAATATTCATAATTTCATTACTCATCACAATGTCTTTCGGTAAATGAACGATATAATCACTAATATTGATTATGTTATTTTCATCAATATCATACATTATAAAACTAATCTGAATAATATGAGGCCACATATGTAATACTTCTGGTGTTAATAATTTCGTTTGAGGCAAACCTGTGGTTTCAGTATCAAAAACAATCACACGCATTTTCAAATAATTAATATCTTAATTTGAATTTAAATGGTAATTTAAAAAAATAATCAATTTTTTATATTCAAAATTATATATTCAAAATTATATAAAGGAAACCTAACATATATTCTATAATTGATAATTGATAATTGATATGGAATCCAAAAATGATAATAATAAAATAACATCTAAAAAAGAAAATATTGAAGATGTAATGAGAGATTTAGAAAAAAAAATAAATTCTAAAATTATTGATGAATGTTTGCATCCATCCAAAAACACAATAAATCAAAATGTCTTAGACAATTTAGTTATCAGCATGGAAGCAGGATCAAAAGAATTTGAAGAACGTGTTGGAAGACCGATGACTTATGGTGAAATGCGTGCGATGTGGGGATAAAAACCTAAAACTAAAAAGGCACAATTGGTAAATCATCACGAACAAAATAGGCTTCACCTTCTTTCGTCCATTTAATAACCATTGTAATTATTTCAACACCTGCTAGGACAGCTTCTTTAAATGCATCACGATATTCAGGATCAATAATTGAAGGCTGAAATCTGTTTATATCTGTTCGTTGTATTACATAACACATAATACAACGAGTTTTTGATTCTTGTTTTATCAAAGTAAGTTCTTTTATATGTTTCAATGCACGCGGGCTCACAGTATCTGTAGTTTTTTTTCTATAACCATCTGGAAAATAAGCGACCTTTGAATTTATATCAAACCCATCGTAGCATTTCTTTTTTCTATCTTTTGATGTAATATCTTCATAATCAGCAAGAGGTACATTTTTTACTTCTATAATAAACGGAATATCATTTGAATCAATACCTGTGAAATCAAAACGTGAATCTACTTTCCCTTCTACATATATAGGTGTTTCTCTCTTATATTTTTTTACATTTTGTAAATTATGTAACAAATTATTTTTCAATGCGCTTTCAGTCAATTCTTCTGCTAATTTTGGATGTATACCAACAATGATTTC